>Ga0247727_10002377_pt1 | contig 43223 bp, 23 predicted proteins | sample WisWelCaveWW1625_FD_202498 | JGI IMG/M metagenome (GOLD analysis project Ga0247727, IMG submission 202498) | Biofilm microbial communities from Wishing Well Cave, Virginia, United States - WW16-25 | ecosystem: Environmental > Aquatic > Deep subsurface > Groundwater > Cave microbial mat | place...
GCCTGGAAAATCGGTAATCAGAGGAGTCATTAATTGAAAACCTTCCGAATTGGGTCCGGTATTATTGTCATAAATCAGATTTTTGTAAACGAGAACCTTGGAATTCCCGCTATTATCATTTCCTCCCAAGAGAATATCGATATCGCCGTCTTCATCATAATCGCCGAACGCCGCATCGGCGTCCCGCAATGCCAGTAAAACGTGGTTGGAGTTCACCCAGGCGCCGTTTGCCGTTGCCCTGTAGAGCCTGGTAAAACCGCCCCAATTTGGTTTAAAACCGCTGAGGAGAAGATCGATATGTCGATCGTTATTATAGTCACCCCACACGGCGCCATTTTTCGATAAAGGCTCTAAGTCAGTCGTTGAAATTTCTGAAAAAGTGGCGCCGCTATTGTTTTGATACACTTTGATGTATTTCCCGCCTCCCGCATCTTCTCCGGTCAATAAAATATCCAAGAAATTGTTCTTGTCGTAATCGCCCCAAATCGCCACGCCCCTCTTAACGGCTTGTAGTATCGGCATAGGTGGGACCCCATGAATGAGTTGGACCTCTTGAAAAGTGCCATCGCCGTTATTTTTCCAAACTCCGGAATAAACGGTGCTATTGCCCTGATCGCCGGTTAAGAGAATATCCAAATCGGCGTCTTTATCATAATCTCCCCAGGCCACGGTGCCATCACTCAAGTTTGGCAAAGTTGTGCTGATCTCCGTAAATGCCGGTGGCGTAATAATCAGTTCCGGCTGGTTGTTGGTGGATTCGCGCGAATCGAAAGACACCGGATCGGTGCCGGTGCCTTCCAAAGCAAAATAATAATTGCCATTGCCTTGAACCACGCTCGTGACCGTCAAGGGGTTCCACTGATTAGTCGTAACAGAGGTAATGCTCGTAATTTGTCCGGACAAGCTTTGGATATAGGTGGATTGATTGTCCCAAGTGATATTGTCTTCCCAATCGGTTTCATGACCTGCTGCCGGCGTAAATGTTTCAAGAGTTCCTCCGCCAGTGGTGCTGCCTTGCCGGCCATAAAGCTGCAGCGTGGCTTGACTGATTGTTCCGGTTACGCCCGTGACGTTGAATTGCAGAAAACACGTGCGCCCGGCTGATGACATCAGATTCATCCAACCGAAATTGGCCGAATCCCGTGTGGTGCCATATAAATGTGCATAACTTCCCGCATCCCGGTCGCGCTCGATATACGTATCTGCTGCCGCTTGAAAAACATAAGGCCCGTTGGTGGCGGTTGTAAAGGTGTAATCATTCGACTTGCTCACATTCCCGGCATTGTCTTCGGCAACAATGCGATAATGATAGAGCGTGCCGCCATTGAGATTGGGTAATAACGTGTTAAATGCTTGCGTCGGTGGACCGAGCACCTTGGTTTTGTTTCCATACGTGTTGGTGAGGCCATATTCAAGTGAACACACCGCGGCTTCTTCCGTTGTCCAATTCAGCCTGACCGCGTTTTGATAAAGGCCGGTAATGGCAGGAGGATTAATAACGGGAAGCGTGGTCTCATTGGAGCGAAATTCTTTGACCATTAAATTCGAATAAATCGGCCCATCCACGTCACTCATGGTGGGATATTGGTTGTTTAAGAATCCCGTAATGAGATCACCGCTTACCGTACGATCTCGCCCAACGTAAATGTAGCGTAATTGCATTGGGCTTTTAAGAATGTGCCAAGCATGCAATTCTCCATCTCGATAGTATTTGATAGAAAGATTGTTCCACTCGATCTTGAGGCGATACGTCGTATTCTTATTCGGATCCCATGGTTTTTGAGCTTGAGTATTTCTTGTATCAAATTCATCGCACGAATAGTAAGTAGTGGACAAAAATTTGACACCGCCCGAATATTGTGAGCCGGTATGCAAATCCCAAAATGTGTCTAAGGATTCAACGACGTGATGCCCACCCCAAGGCTGGCGAAACATGGCCAAGACGTGATGGCGTGGTATATTGATGAAATCTGGGTTATTCTGTTGGGTCGGATAAAACTTTTTGACATCGATTTCAAGAGAACCATTTTCAATATATCGACCCAAATCGTAGTAAATCATATCCGCGTTGTTTGGCGGAGAGGAACTCGGCTTCCAACCCGTTGCTGTAAAACTTCCTCCACCGACATTATATCTGGTGATCCCTGGATGTACAGATGAATTGAAAGTAGAGCTATTCAGCGGATCGTTGAGAATAACCGGCTGCGCCGAATAGCTTGTAACTGGGTAACTTTCGATTTTGAAGTCATCGACATCCGGCACATCCGAAATGCCACTTACCACTCTATTATCGGCAGCAAGTTCATAATAAAAATTATCTGCGGTCGTATAGCCCGGAAGGTCAAATGACTCCCAATGCAGCACGACCCAGTAACAACCATCAAGTGAATATTCAAAATAGATCATCCCCTCGCTCAAACGCATGCGTATATGGAACGGCGTGTTGCCGTAGCGATGAGGAGACGGCAAGGTTAGAGTATCTTGCTGGGATTCGCCTCCCCCACTTTTTTTCTTAGTGACGTAGAGCCTATATGGAGGCTGGTAATTATCGCCGCTGATATAGAATCGATAAAAGTTTGGCCGGTTATAAATGCCGTTGGGTTCGCTTGAAGGCGGAGAGGTGGGGCAAATTCCTATATCACTTTCTATGCCCGGATTTAAAATTTTCAACGACACGCTCGTGTTGTCACCTGGGTACGCATCTTGTGTAACGAACCATCCATTTTCGCCGCTTGGTGAAATCATATGCAGATAGTTTCCCGGGGTCGTTATGGTTACGCCGGTGCTGGTGTTGCCGCGTTTCCATTTCTTCGTTAGATCCACAGTCGTCGTCGCGCTCAGAGGAGGAGTAAAGTCGTCTTGAAAAAGAATCGTCTGCGCCCCAATAGTGTTCGAAATCACCAAAATGAGAATGAGCGCCAAGCACAATCGATTGATTTTGTTCATGGAATTTCCCTTTCCTGGTTTTGAAGTTGAACTGCTTGTTATTTAAGTGGAATTTTTCGTTTCGAAAATAGTTATCCTGTCACGATTTCCTATTGTATCGTGATGGGAAATCGCATCGAGGGCAAAAAATAGTGAATTGCCCTAATCAGAGTGGATGAACATGTGCATGAAATGGGATTTACAACACCAAAAAATAAAAGGTGGGAAAATTCCTCCACCGTCATGCCGCGCACATGACAACCAAAAAACAAAAATGTTTTCCATCCCGTTCCTCATGCGACGTGCGAGAAGAAGGTGCGAGAAGAAGGTGCGAGAAGAAGGTGCGAGAAGAACCGGATAAAATTTTTTAAACCGTCTCAATACCACTCAATAATGCGTTTTCCAAATAGCCACGGGACCACCTAAAATTGGTAATCGGAAGAGCGTGTCGCATTAAAGTGGCAGATAAAATAAACAAAGTTTTGTTTAGATGCAAGATAATTTTCGGAAAGTTTTTAAAAATTTCTGACGGTGAGTTTTTAATCATATCATAGATTCTCGCACATTGCGCTTCCGCTAAAAGCATGTTTGTATGGTATATTTCTGTTTAGAAAGTTGTTTGATGCCGGCTGCGATTGTGATCACCTCGATAGTTTTTATCAATGGTCTTAAGCTTGGGATGTCTCACTGTTGGCGAATGGAAAAATTAAGGAATATTTACCATGAAGAATTTAATGCCGATTACAAAATTTTCGCAAACGCTCATTAAGGTGATGGTTTTGGGGATGATGCTACTCCACCAAACCGTTTCATCCCAAGAAAATGGTTATTGGGATGACCGCTTTGGCGCGAGCAATTTTGGTAAAGATAATTATATTCATAGCATTGGTGTCACCGACAATGGCGATATATTTGTCGGTGGCTTTCTACACTTAAATGGGAAGGGAAGCGGTATATTAAAATGGAATGGCAGTAATTGGGCGCCATTTGGCCGCATGACCTCTATAGTTTATCCATTCATGGTGATAAAGAATGATTTGTACATCGGCGGAGGTTTTACCAAAGTAGACAGCCTTATCCCAGCAAACCGCATTGCCAAGTATAATCTCGCTGATGGAACATGGTCATCTCTGGGAAGTGGAGAGAATAATGGGGTTGATCATATCGTTTTTGCCTTGGCGGCTGAGGGAAGTGATCTGTATGTTGGCGGCGCTTTTAGGACCGCGGGCGGAATTCCTGCTAATCACATCGTCAAATATAATACCATCACCAAAACTTGGACGCCACTCGGAGATGGTGTGGATGGCTCCGTACAAGCTATCGCGGTCAAAAACGGCGAGGTCTATGTCGGCAGTTCTGTCGGCGGCGTGTCGGCGAATAACATTGCCAAATGGAATGGCCGTGAATGGTCGGCTTTGGGCAGCGGTGTAAATTCACAAGTCTATGCCCTCACGTTTTGCGGCGATGATCTTTACGTGGGAGGCATCTTTACCCAAGCTGGCGGGAGTCCGGCGAACTATGTTGCCAAGTGGAATACTGTTGCTAACACATGGTCAGATGTGGGCGGAGGCGCTAGCGGGGCCGTATTGGCTCTGGCTTCCAATGGACGCGAGGTATACGTTGGCGGAGCATTTTTCTATGCAGGCGAGATAGAAGCCTCTGGGATTGCTAAGTGGAGCCCTGCCAAAAGCTGTTGGTCGCGTTTGGGCAAAGGTGTTAATGCCCCAATTTACAGCATGCTGGTCCGTGGTAATGATGTCTATATGGGAGGACAGTTCGGTAATGCCGGCGGCAAGCCTTCCAATCTTTTTGCGATTTGGCACGAACCCAAGTCGCCAAGCCCCCACGCACCGGCATGGTCTAGTGTGCCTGATGTGATTCTCGCAGAGGGCGATTCAACGAAATTGGAATTGTATCAATTCGTTACCGACATGGAGCATAGCCTGCAAGGGCTCTACTTTAAGGCAGCGGTCATTAATTTTCAGGAAACGGCTACAAGCGTGAAATCCTCGCCAGTTCCGACGAAAAATGAACTGGACATATCAAAGCCAAACGGTCTCAATGACCTGCAAATTCAGCTCAAAAAAATGATCATGGGTCCCAATGGCCGTTATGAGTACGCCACTTTTAAATCAGCCTCAAATGCGAGTGGTATTTACGCCGTCGTCTTTACCGTCACAGATCCTTGCGGTGAAGCGGATTCCGACACGATTCAAGTCATTGTCACACCTGCGAATGGCTCTCCTCTTATCGCCCCCTTGCCGGAATTGGCCTTTGCCGAAGACAAAACGATGTACCACCCGATCCGTTACTGGTATCCGTTCGTCAGCGACGCAGATGATAGCGACAGCACATTAAACCTCACCGTGCTTTCCGGCAAGCAGGTGAAAGCTACGCGTTATCCGGTGCGGTATCATTTCTCCGCGCCGGCAAATTGGTTTGGCCAAGACACGCTACAATTCATCGCCGCCGATCCGAGCGGGCTGGCGGACACCACGAGCTTGGTCATCACCGTCAAGCCGATCAACGATCCGGTGCAACTCACCGGTTTACCGGATTCCGTGTCCTTTCAACAAGGCGCTTCGGCACAACTTAAAATCTGGGACTTTGCCGATGACGTCGAAACACCGGATTCGCTTTTATATTATAAATTTTCCGCCAGCGATCCAGAACTACGTTTGAGCTTTAATCGCCTCACCGGCATGCTCACGCTGATCGCGCCGGAATTTCATGGCCGCGCCCATCTTGTCGTCACCGCCGGCGATGGCCGGTCCGACGTGCGTGATACTATCGCGATACGCGTCGCATCACCGGCAAATCGCGCCGATTTGTCTACGAATGTTGCTTCACGCGAAAAGTCATTGCCCACGGCATTTCAATTGTGGCCTAATTCGCCGAATCCCTTCAACCCTTCTACGACGATTCATTTCGACCTGCCGCAAGCGGGCCGCGTCAAATTAGCGGTTTACAATCTGCGCGGCGAGCTGGTGCAAACGCTGGTCGACGGTGAAATTTCCGCGGGCGCGCATTCCGTTCGTTTCGACGGCCGTGGTTTAGCCTCGGGCGTTTATTTTTATCGCATGGAAGCGGGCGGGGTTTACATGATGACCAGGAAGATGGTTTTGCAAAAGTAAATTCAGAAAAATGTTTTGAAAGCCCACCAGAATTTGTGCTGCCAAACGTAACAACGTTCGCAACATTTTGCACCTCCCTGTACACACTTGTAATGACAAGCGGGCCCCGCTAAAATAGGCGCGCAGAAAACTCCGTGAGTTATCGCCGGCGCGCTTGGCGATTTTTTCTCATGCCGATCCGGCACAAACATTGCGATAAAATAGTTTGTTCATATAATTAATTCATTGCGGTTTGTTCCGACACGGCATCAATTTTCGCCGAGATGTCATGGCCAGCAGGGAAGCTTTTCGACAAACGCGGGATCTACGGACAAGGGCATTTTATCTTCTCATCAAAAGTTGTGCGAGGGAATTATGAAAGCTTTGTTGGTTTTAATCCAACGACGCCGCGGCGTTTTATTTTTTTTGATGGTCATTTTAATGATCGGTGCGGCGCCGGCGGCGTTGGGCCAAGCGCCAATCTTTACCGATAATTTCAACGCCGGCGCGCTCGATCTTGCCAAATGGAATAAAGGCGCGAATACCGGTAATCAGTCTTCAGTGATCAGTAATCAGTTGGAATTGCGCTCGAGCGGCTCGGAAAGCGGATGGGTGATCACGAAAAATTCTTATGCGGCGCGCAATACCGCGGTGAGCGTGAAAGTGACGCAGCCCAACAACGACGGCGACCTCGGCGTCAGTCCGACGCACAATCTGTCTTCAACGCTCGGCATTTACAACGAGAATAATTGGTATCGTTTTTATGTTTATGGCAGCGGGCCGTATCGTTTATTTGCGCAATGGAAAAAGAGCGGCGTCGTGAACGGCTTGGACGTCACCGGCAATCTCGTCATCACTGGCGCGGTTTATCTGCGCCTGCGATTTGACAACGCCAATATTCATTTCGAAGCCTCGCTCGACGGCGTAAATTGGACGGACACTTACACCGAAGCTTTTGGTTTGCCGGGCTACACGCTGGACTCACCTTTCTATTATGAGCTGGCGGCCTACAAAACGACTTCCAACGGCGTGCTGACGGTGGATGATTTTGCCATCAATAGCAGCACGCCGATTCCGGACACGCAGCCGCCGCAAATCAGTGCCGTAACGGCACAAAATATTTCGAGCAGCGGCGCGCAGATTGTTTGGCAAACCGATGAAGCGGCGGACTCGCAAGTGGAATATGGTTTGACGACGAGCTACGGGATCTCGACTCCGCTCGACCCGACGCTAGCGACGTCACACGCGGTGGCGCTGTCGGGATTGCAAACGAATACGCTGTATCACTATCGCGTCAAATCCAAAGATGCCGCAGGAAATTTGGCGACGAGCAATGATTTTACGTTTACGACGCCGGCGCCATCGAGCGCCATCTTCGCAGATGATTTCAATGTCGCGACGCTCGATCTCACGAAGTGGAACAAAGGCAGCAATAGCGGTAATCAGTCGGCAGTGGTCAGTAATCAGTTGCAATTGCAGTCAAGCGGCTCGGTGAGCGGGTGGGTGATCACGAAAAATTCTTATGCGGCGCGCAATACCGCGGTCAGCGTGAAAGTGACGCAGCCGAACAACGACGGCGATCTCGGCCTCAGCCCGACTTACAATCTGGCTTCGACGCTCGGCATTTTTAACGAGACGAATTGGTATCGTTTTTATGTTTATAGCAGCGGCCCGTATCGATTATTTGCGCAATGGAAAAAGAGCGGCGTGGTGAACGGCGTGGACGTCACCGGCAACTTGGTGATCAACGGCGCGGTTTATCTGCGGCTGCGTTTTGACAACACCAATATTCATTTCGAAGCCTCGCTCGACGGCGTAAATTGGACGGACACTTACGCCGAAGCTTTTGGCTTGCCGGGCTACACGTTGGATTCGCCGTTTTATTACGAGCTGGCCGCTTACAAAACCACTTCCAACGGCCTGCTGAGGGTTGACGATTTTGCGATCAATGGCAGCACACCGATACCCGACACGCAGCCGCCGCAAATCAGTGCCGTAACGGCACAGAATGTTTCCAACAACAGCGCGCAGATCGTTTGGCAAACCGACGAGCCCGCGGATTCGCAAGTGGAATATGGACTCACGACGAGCTACGGCCTCTCGACTCCGCTCGACCCGGCGCTGGTTACGTCACACACGGTAACGCTGTCGGGATTGCAAGCGAATACGACATATCACTATCGCGTCAAATCCAAAGACGCGGCGGGCAATCTGGCGGTGGGGAATGATCAAACTTTTCAAACGAGCGCGGCAGCTCTCGCTTTTACGGATATCACTGTTGCTGCCGGCACTGGCGGGCCGACCGATCCGGATTCGACCGGCGGGCACGCCGCCATTTTCGCCGACGTCGATAGCGATGCGCGCCCCGATCTTTATATCACGATGTACAACGTGCCGGAAACGCCGGCGACCGATCTTTTCTTCCGCAACGTCAACGGCAGCGTCTTCGCGGAAGAGGGCAATCTGCGCGGCATCGACGATCTTGACGGCGGCTCGCACGGCGCCTGTTTCGCGGATTTGGACAACGACGGCGATTATGATTTGTACAACGGCACCACGCGCAGCGCCCCCGGCATTCTCGGCATCAACAATATTTACCGTAATAACGGCGGCGGTTTTTTTACCGACGTGAGCGGCGCGAGCGGCATCCCGATCCGCGAGTGGGAAACGCGCGCGGTGATCGCCTTCGATATGGAAGGCGACGGCGATCTGGATTTGTTCAGCGTCACGGATTTTCTCGGCACCAACGATCCGCCGGCGGATCGCAACGGCGTTTATCGCAACGACGGCAATCTGCGCTTTACGTCGATTGATTCCGGCGCGCTCTTTTTGGCGCTCGCGGGACAAGGCGCGACCGATACCGATTTCGACGGCGACGGCGACATTGATGTGATCACGGCCAATCGCACCGGCCCGGTCAATCTTCTGCGCAACGATGGCCAAGGCAACTTTACCTTGGTTGCGCCCACGTCCATCGGCATCAATCACAGCGCCGGCGACGGCATTACCACGGCTGATGTTGACAACGACGGCGACCTTGACATGCTGCTGGCGAGCGATGACTTGGGCCATTTATATCGCAACGCCGGCGGCACGTTCAGTTTCGTGCAGAGCTTCAGCAACACCGATGGTTACATGGGCAGCTTTGCCGACGTGGACAACGACGGCGACGTGGATTTGATTTTTGCCGGCGACGACGTTTGTTATCTCAACAACGGCGCCGGCGTTTTTAGCGCGGGGCCGGCCATCTCCGTCGCCGGCATCAGCGATCCGCGCGGCATCGGCTTTGCCGATATCGATAACGACGGCGATATGGATTTTGCGGTGGGCGCGAAGAAATCGCGCAATTGGCTGGTGCGGAATGATTTCAACGACGGCAATTGGCTGAAAGTGCGGCTCATTTCGCCGCAAGGTCTGGCCGGCGCTTTTGGCGCGAAAACGCTGGTCTATCCGCCCAATCAAGCCGGCGGCGCCGTGGTTGGCATGCGCGAATCTCGCAGTAACAACGGTTATCTCGGACAGGACGATCCCATTTTGCACTTCGGCCTCGGCGCGTTGACCGCCGTCGACGTCGTCGCCACATTTCTTGACGGCACGACGATCACGCTGCGCAATGTCGCTGCCGGACAAACCATTACGATCGATGGCCGCACGGCTGACGATCAAGCGCCGGCGATCTCCAATATTGTTGCTTCCAATCTGACTTTTTCTTCGGCAGCCATAAATTGGACGACGAACGAGGTCAGCGATTCGCAAGTCGAATATGGTTTGACCACGAGTTACGGCGTCTCGACTCCGCTCGATCCGTCGCTGGTGACGTCGCATGCCGTGAGCTTGTCGAACCTGCAAGCGAATACAACTTATCATTATCGCGTCAAATCCAAGGACGTGGCGGGAAATCTTGCGGTAAGCGGCGATTTCACTTTCACGACACTGGCGTCCGATGTGACGCCGCCGATTATTTCGAATGTCGTGGCGAACAACATTGCCTCTTCTGCGGCGACGATCAATTGGAATACCGATGAAGCGGCGGACTCACAAGTCGAATACGGCTTGACCACGAGCTACGGCATCTCGACTCCGCTCGACCCGGCGCTGGTAACGTCGCATGCGGTGAGCTTGTCGAATCTGCAAGCGAATACGACGTATCACTATCGCGTCAAATCCAAAGATGCCGCGGGCAATCTCGCAACGAGCGCTGATTTTACTTTCACAACGCTTTCGCAGCCCGCGACGATTTTTGCAGATGATTTCAATGCCGCGACGCTTGATCTTACGAAATGGAACAAAGGCAGTAACAGCGGTAATCAGTCGGCGGTGGTCAGTAATCAGTTGGAATTGCGTTCGAGCGGCTCGGAAAGCGGGTGGGTGATCACGAAAAATTTTTATACGGCGCGAAATACGGCGGTGAGCATGAAAGTGACGCAGCCCAACAACGACGGCGATCTCGGCATCAGCCCGACGTACAATCTGTCTTCGCCGCTCGGCATATTTAACGAGACGAATTGGTATCGTTTTTATGTTTATGGCAACGGGCCGTATCGTTTGTTTGCGCAATGGAAAAAGAGCGGCGTCGTGAGCGGCGTGGACGTCACCGGCAGTCTGGTGATCAACGGCGCGGTTTATCTGCGGCTGCGTTTTGACAATACCAATATTCACTTCGAAGCCTCGTTGGACGGCGTTAATTGGACGGACACTTACACCGAAGCTTTTGGCTTGCCGGGCTACACATTGGATTCGCCGTTTTATTACGAGCTTGCCGCTTACAAAACTACTTCCAACGGCGTGCTGAAGGTTGACGATTTTGCGATCAACAGCAGCGCGCCGATTCCGGACGTGCAGCCGCCACAAATCACCGGCGTGGCGGCGCAAAGTATTTCGAGCAGCGGCGCGCAGATTGTTTGGCAAACCAATGAGCCCGCGGATTCGCAAGTGGAATATGGTTTGACCACGAGCTACGGTCTCTCGACTCCACTCGATGTGACGCTGGTGACCTCACATACTATCACGCTGTCGGGATTGCAAGCGAACACGACGTATCACTATCGCGTCCTGTCGAAAGATGCGGCGAGCAATCTGGCGACGAGTGCGGACAACATTTTTACTACGCAGCAAACGGGCAACGTCGCATTTCTCAATGTACAAGACGTTTTTTCAAGTTGCGCGCGATGCCATCAAGGCGCTTTCCCGCCGGCAGGTTTGAATTTGACTGCCGGACAAGCATACGCCAATATCGTCAATGTGCCGAGCACCGAATATCCGCAATGGCAGCGCGTCCAACCGAACAATCGCGCCGTGAGCTGGCTCTATGAAAAAATCATCAACCCGGCGCCGCCGGTCGGCAGCCAAATGGGAGGCTTGACCGCCGATGAAATCGAGCTGATTGGCGCGTGGATCGATCAGGGCGCAACGCAGACGCCGGCGCCGCCGTATGCCGCGCTCCAATTTCGCACGGCCGTTTTGCCGATCGCGGAGATCAATATCGCTTACACCGCCAACCTCGTGGTGTGGGGCGGATTGCCGCCGTATCAATTCAACGTGATCAGCGGCGGCTTGCCTCCGGGCTTGAGCTTGGATGCGGCGACGGGATTGCTCTCCGGTTTTCCAAACTCAGTAGGCCAATATAGCTTTACCGTGCGCGTCAGTGACAGCCAATCACCTGCCGCGACGCTCGATCAAGGCTATAACATCGAAGTGCGCAACACGCAAGCCAATTGGCAAGTGCCGGCCGGTTTCGAGATTGAAGCGGTCGTCAGCAATTTACATCTAACGGTGAATATCGCGTTTGCGCCGAATCCGGGGCCAAATCCGACGGATCCGTTTTTTTATGTGAGCTTGTTATATGGCGACATCGTGATGGTGCAGCGCGATTTTCAGACGCAAGTTTATGCCACCGGGCTGCTGAATTTTGTGCCAATCGCCTCATTTCCCGGCAGCGGCGAAATGGGCGTCACCGGCATCACCGTCGATCCGATCAGCGGCGACGTGTTTGCCTCGATGGTTTATGAAGGCACGCCGGGCGCCGGCAACATGTTTAACAAAGTCGTTCGTTTTCACAGCGCGGATGGCGGCCGCACCGCCGCGACGCAGGCAACGATTTTATCGGGCATCGCCGCTGGCATTTCACACCAAATTCAAGAACTCACGATCGGCCCGGATGGAAAATTATATGCGAACGTCGGCGATGGTTGGGTGCCGGAAGCCGCGCCGGATCTCAACGATCTGCGCGGAAAAGTTTTGCGCATGAATCTCGATGGCAGCATTCCGGCGGATAATCCGTTTCCCGGCACGCTCGTTTACGCCACCGGTTTTCGCAATAACTTCGGCGCGGATTGGCGCGCTGCGGATGCGCAGCTTTATATCAGCGACAACGGTCCCGAGTATGATGATCGTCTCGCGAAAGTCACCGCCGGCAGCGATTACGGCTGGGGACTCATTGCGCCGGATTTGACCAAAGGCGCGATTTTTCTGTGGAATCCCACGGTCGCGCCGGTGGCCATGGACTTTTTGGAAAATACGGCCTTGCCGATGGCGTACTCCGGCCAGCTTTTTGTGGGATTGTCGGGCGAAACTTATTTGCAAGGCCCCTCAACGCGCGGCAAGAAAATTTGGCGCTTCACGCTCGACGGCAATGGGCAGGTGGTGAGTGACTCACTTTTTCTCGATTATACCGGCGCCGGCAAAGCCACCGTCATCGGCGTGGCGTTCGGTCCCGACGGACTTTATTTCACCGACTTGTACGGCGAGAATGGCTTCGATCAGTTCGGCCAAACCCAAGGCAATATTTACCGCATCCGGTGGAGCACCGGCGACGTTACCGCACCGGTGATCAGCAACGTGCAGGCCACTGCGGTCAAATCGAGCAGCGCCACGATTGTTTGGCAAACCGATGAGCCGGCAACGCGGCAGATCGAGTATGGCCCCACGGCCGCTTACGGCAATTGGACGGCGTATGAAACCAATTTGTTGACCAGCCACAGCGTCACATTGAATCAGCTCACGCCGGAAACGACGTATCATTTTCGCGTGTGGAATTGGGACGCTTCGAACAACGGCGCGTTTTCGAATGACTTCACTTTCACCACGACGGCGTTCGATACGGTTGCGCCGATCATCAGCAACGTGCGCGTCGATAGCCTTGCGGCGAATAGCGCGCTGGTGACATGGAGCACGAATGAGGCAACGACAGGAAGTGTTGATTTCGGCACGACCACCAATTATGGCTCGTCCGTCGCTGACGCCAATCTCGCGGCGACGCATCGTCTTTGGCTGAATGGATTGCTCGACGGGACATTGTATCATTTTCGCGTGCGCAGCAGCGATGCGGAAGGCAATGCGACGATTTCCGGCGACAGCACCTTCACGACGTTGATCAGCGCCACGTTGTTCGCAGATGATTTCACCGGCGCCGGTCTCGATCTCAACAAGTGGAACATCGGCAGTAACAGCGGTAATCAGTCTTCAGTGGTCAGTAATCAGTTGGAGCTGCGCGCCAATGGCTCGCCGCAAAGCGGTTGGGTGATTACGAAGAATAATTATGCGGCGCGCCATACCGCCGCCACGGTGAAAGTAACGCAGCCGAATGACGACGGCGCCTTGGGCATCAGTCCGACCTACTCGCTCGCTTCGACCATCGGCATTTACGATCAAGCGAATTGGTATCGCTTCTACATTTATCGCAGCGGGTCGAGCGGGCCGTATCGTTTATTTGCGCAATGGAAAAAGAGCGGCGTTGACAACGGCCTGGACGTCACCGGCAATCTCGTGATCAACGGCGCGGTCTATCTGCGGCTGCGCTGCGACAACACCAATATCCATTTTGAAGCATCGTTCGATAGCAGCGCTTGGACCGACGCCTACACCGAAGCTTTTAGCTTGCCGGGTTATACTTTAGATTCGCCTTTTTATTATGAGCTATCCGCTTACTATACCAGCACGAATGGCGTGTTGACGGTTGATGATTTTGCCGTCACTCGAAACTCGGCGGCGAGCGCCGCCTCCAAGCCGAATGCCAAAGCGCCGGCTGCGACACCGCTGCCAACGAGTTTTGCTTTGCAAAATTATCCAAATCCATTTAACGCGGCGACCAAAATTCGGTTTGCTTTGCCGCAGGATAGCGAGGTAGAGCTGAACATTTTCGATCTCGTGGGCCGTAAAGTGCAAACACTGAATGTTGGCCTGTTCTCCGCCGGAAATCACGAAGTGGTTTGGAATGGCCGCCATCGTGACGGCGCGGAATTAAGCTCGGGAATTTATTTGCTGCGGCTGCGCTATCGCGCGAATCAAACGACGCATTGGTCACAATTGGTGCAGCGGGTGATGCTGACGAAATAATTTTACCCAAACCGGAGTGCCATGCTTCAGCATGGCAAACGCTTTTTTTAAACTCGAACAGGCGACTCGCGTCGTCTGTCTTTATATATCTCCCTCGATCATTTGCCTAAAAAGCAAAAGGTTGAGGGATTTTTTATTTCTGGTCATTTCTGGCCAAAAACTGTCTTGACAATTGATGAACATATTGGTATATTTTCCTGCCATTCCTGACTGACCCCCAAATAAACTTTGGGGGCGGCGCTGACTCCGTTAAAACATCATTGCACGTCCTACCGTGAAAGTTCAAGCAACCAGTTAGGGTGGCTGGCGCGCGAGACAAGCTTGATAGCCTTTTATTCCCACCGTAAAAATTTTATTAATAAGTGAGTGAATTCAGCCATTTTTGTTGTCTATATTGGTAGAGCATTTATGTTGTCGTCAAAACAATAACCAGTCACGAGTTTTTTCATATGATCAGAAATCGTATCGTTCGCTCTCTGCAATTCGCTGCGGCCCTCAACCTGTTTGCGATGGAGTTTGATCGTGCTCATCTCGATTGGAGAAATTCCGCCTATGCCCAGACCTCCAAATATCCTTACAATAAGGTATGAAAATAGAAAGGAAGGGCTGGTCAAGTCCAAGCAACTCGTGGCCGGGGAGAGCTTGGTTCTGCTTTCCGCTGCCATTGAAAACAATGAAGCGATGCCCAAGATAAGTTTTGAAAAGTACCACTATGTGTTTTCTTTGCCAGAGGCTTCCCGGGTGAAAATCCTTGTACGCGAGTTTGAGAAAGTCTATCATAAAGAGAAGTTGGAATATCGCATGGAGCCTTTGCAAATTGAGTATCCTTCTGGAGTGAATCAGTTTTCGTGGCCAGCGGAAATACCGCGTTATTATGAACTCACCGTCGATGATTTAGTCCCGCGTGCGACCGCGACAGGATCAGAATTTGAAATGATTGTGCCGCTGTTGTTGTTTTATGCCGCGCCCATGAATTCGGCAGTCAGTTATCGTTTTGGTTTTTTCCCGTTGCAAACCATCAGTGTGCTCGATTATAAAATCTATCGGGCCAAACCGCTTGAGCTTGTTTACTCTGCCAAATTAAGGGATTCACGCGGGGAGGAGAGAGCTTATTTGCGTTGGCCGGGAAAAAATCAAAACAATCAACCGATGAGCAGCGGTCTGTATAATTTGGTTATCGAAGCAACGTTCCGTCCCTTGCCGGGAACGAATGCTAAAAAATTGACCACAACGTATCAGTTCTATCATGATGCTGAAATCATGAAAAAATCCAAAGCGCGGGAATAAAAGCGCACGCGAATACGCAAAGACTGCGTCCGTATGCTTTTCTCTGCGTTGCCTTGGCGTCTCTGTCCCGCCCTTGCGGGATGATAGTTTTTACAGATGTGACTTTTAAATGTCTAAAACCGGTTATCAAAACTTCGATCTCGAGTTTTACGAAGCAGGCGGACTTTATCACGTCAAAGCCCGTTCTTTTAATGGCGAGGCCAGGCATCAATTTGCGCTTCCCTTCTCGCTGGACGACGCCAAGAAAACGATTCTAAAAATTGAGCAGTCGCTTGCCGAGCATACGCTCAACCTCGAGGTGGTGAAAAAGTTTGGCGGCGACTTGTTTGAAGCGGTTTTTCAAAAAGAAGTTCGCGCGAATTTCAAAAGCAGTCTCGATCTCACCCGTGCGCAAGAACGGGAGGGACTGCGGCTGCGGCTGCACTTGCAAGACGTGCCTGTGCTCTCACATCTGCCGTGGGAGTTTTTATATGACGCCATGACGAACCAGTTTCTGTGTTTCAATCGCCAAACGCCGCTGGTGCGTTATCTCGATCTGCCCAAGGCCATCTCGCCGCTGCAAATCCAACCACCGCTGCGTATTCTGGTGATGGTCTCGAGTCCGACCCAATTGGCTTATCTCAACGTTGACGAAGAGAAAGCAAAACTACAGGGCGCTCTTGGAAAATTGGAAAAGTCGGAACGGGTGCAATTGCACTGGCTCGAGAAAGCGACGGTGGATGAATTGCAGAAAACCCTGCGTACCGCCGAGTTTCATGTGTTTCATTTCATCGGCCACGGCGATTTTGACGCCGCCATCACTCAAGGTTGGCTCGCTTTCGAGGATGAGCTGGATGCTCTCGATCAAGTCAATGCGGAGCTGTTGGTGCGATTCTCAACAACCATCGCTCGCTGCGGTTGGTGGTTTTGAACAGTTGAAAAGGTGCCCGCACGGCACTCACCAACCCATTCGCGAGCACGGCGACGACGCTGGTGCAGCTTGGCATACCGGCGGTGGTTGCCATGCAGTTCGCCATCTCGGACAAAGCAGCCATTAAGTTTGCCGATAAGTTTTATGACGCCATTGCCGATGGCTTCCCAGTGGATATGGCCGCCACCGAAGCGCGGGTGGCGCTGTTTTCCGGTGATCATCATCTCGAATGGGGCACACCGGTTTTGTTCATGCGCTCATCGAACGGTTCGCTTTTTGCGCGAGCGGACAAGCCAACTTCCGTGAATCCGCCAGCACAGAAGAAGCCTTCCGTCATGACGAATTTTATTTATGCGTTAGTGACATTGCTCGTTGCCGCGATCACGTTTGTCATTCTTGCCGTCTTACCCAAAAGCACGGTGATGCAAATTGACGTTTTTGCACAAGGCCTCGGCTTTTCTTTGCCCGCAGAAAATGGCGAAAAGAATTTTTCATTGCTTTATTCCGGTTTGTGGACGGAGTCGCTTAGCCTTGAAAAATTTCAGCCGGTCAAATGGAATGTGGCCTCACTGGCGACAGCCAATACTAAACCGACGTTTGAAAACCCCATCATCTTCACGCCGGATCCATTGACTGGCCGGATCACTTTTCTCTCTACCGATCCGAATATTTCGCTGCAAGAAGTGATCTGCGCCGACAGCAGTCATGTGCGCCTCCAACATCGCGATGGAGGCTTGAGTCTCGATATTCAACAAAGCTCCGAAACGCCTTTTGTAAAACTCAGCTTCGAAGAAGAGGTCAATGTATTCGTGCAAGCCTGTACCGTGATTGATGCGACCGGACGCGATCTGAGCCAACTGTTTAACGACACGGTGCGCGTGCAACTGCAGGATATTTACCGCTCGCTCCGCGTGCAAGGGCAAAACGGTGAATTAAAAATAAATGCGAGACGAGAGACAAATGCCGATACCGTGCAATTTCTCGTTCAGCAACCTGTTTTCGATTTGGATTTTACCAAACAACTCTTTCAAGGCACCAAAACCATTCCCCGACCCATGATCGACAGCATTCTTGTGAGTAGAAATTTTCCACTCACGAATTTTGTGCAAAAATCCCCAATGGGTAGTAATATTGAGTTGACGCCGGAACCGAACCGATTCCTGATTTACGATCTGCAGTCGGTAGCTCGTGGTTTTGAAGTGCGAGCGCAAGGCCGATTTACCAGCATGACCATTGGCCGAGGGGATTTGCAAGAAGACCTGGTGCCGGGATATTTGTCGTTTATCACGGAGAATCAGACGACTTCTTTGATGATAACATGGCTGGGATGGGTGCTGACGGTGCTCATCCCGCTGATTCTAAAATTTAAATCTAAGAACAAAAGCGAGGAGGATGATGATGAATAAACGCAATACGAAAGAACAAAATGAGGTATAAAAACTGGTAGTGGCACGATTATCGGCTTGACCGAGAAAGGTCGGGCATTGATTCTCACGACCTGTCATGTGGTGGCCTCAAATTTTGATGAGACTGATCCGAATATTTCATTGGAGTTTTACAAAGATATTATCATCAAAACCAAAACGGACATTAAGCTTTTTCGTGCTGCTGTCATACCAGATTTTGTTGATCGCTCGAACGATCTAGCTATAGTAGCCACTCTTGAAGCTGTTAACGTTGAAAAGGCGATTCGCTATACACGTACTGATAAGATTAACCCAGGCGAAAAAGTGGCCGCTTTAGGATATCCCATTAAAGGTAAATTTTCCCAAACGGTTGGACGGGTAACTGGTCTTGAAGCGAAGTATTTGATCTTTGATGCCAAGATTGCTCCCGGTAGTTCCGGTGGACCTTTGATCGATGGACATGGCCGTATGATCGGTGTTTCTACATTAATTTCTGGGGAGAATGAAGGATATGCGGTTAATATGAACTTGGTCTTGGCGGTTGTTGAAAATTGGCTCAAAGTAGTTAAGTTAAAAGAAAAGTGGGAATATCAAAAGTACGCGACGGGATTCGAAAAAACCATTAAAAGCTGGCCCTTTCTTACCGGCACTGGAATCGTTCTCGCCGGGGGCGGTGTGCTGGCCTCCGGTGTTTTAAAGAAAGATTCTGTTACACCACTGGACGAATTCCCCAAGCCTGCCGGCAGGCCGTCAGGAAATTGAGCATGCACACCATGTTTAATCCAGACTGACGATAGTCGTTAGTGATTTTGATAAAGAGGATAACGATGCAACCACAATTCATTTTAGCGGTTTTTAGAAAAGCCGCAAAACCGCTCTTGACGCCTTGTTTGGTTTTATTCAATCTTCTCTTCAATGAAGATGGCGCCGCCCAGCAGAATTTTTGGAAGGATACGAGCGGCCCGGCCGGTCAGAATGTCAAGGCTCTCGCTATTGATGCGAATGGCCATATTTTTGCCGGGACGGCTTGCTGTGGCGCTTACCGTTCAAGAGATGACGGCGACGATTGGAAGCTCCTCCCTGGTCTGCAAGACTCTGTCACCTCTTTTGCTATTGATTCGAATGAACAGGTCTATGCTGGAAAAGATAAAAGCGTTGATGGCGGTGTCTTCTTTCGTTTAAAAGATAGCACGTGGGTCGCGCTCAATCGCGGGTTGACCAATACGCATGTCAAGACCCTTGCAATCAATGCCATGAGCCATATTTTTGCCGGGACAGACGGCGGTGGCATGTTTCGTTTAAAGGATAGCACATGGGCGCCAGTTAACAATGGCTTGACGAATACGGATGTCAGAGCCCTGGCCATCAATCCTGCGAATGAGTATATTTTCGCGGGAACCAATGGCGGTGTCTTCCTCTCAACGAATAATGGTGAGAACTGGACTGCAGTCGATTCCGGTTTGACGGAGAGCAGCGTTCTGTCGTTTGCCATCAATTCAAGAGGCCATATTTTTGCGGGAACTGATGGCGGCGGGATCTTCCGCTCCACTAATCATGGCGGCAATTGGGCGCCGGTGAATACAGATTTGACGAATCCCATCGTCCAGGCGTTGGCGGTCAATTCCAGAGGGCATATTTTTGCCGGAACCGCAAATGGATTTTTTCAATCGACGAATAATGGCGATAGGTGGACAGTGCACAATTCCGGTTTGTTGAATAATACGTTTGTCCAGTCGCTTGCCATTAATTCAAGAGGCTATGTTTTCGCCGGCACCAGAGGGCCAAAAGTTTTTAAGAGTCTCGAGTCGACCACCTATCCACGCGAGTTTAAGTTGACTCACCAAATTCCTTATCCAGCGCATAAAAAAGCTTCAGATTATCAGGCGACTGATTATCGAATTGTCGGGCTGCCTGGCGGCGGCACCATTAATCGTCGCGTCAATGACCTGTTGGCTGGAAATCACGGCATGGATTGGCAAGCTTACTGGGACAATGGCGTGGGCAGCAACTTTTTGGTTGAGTTTGATGACAGCGATGATTTTGTCTTTTTGGTGGGTCGCGCGTTCTGGATAATCAAAAAGGATACTTTAAAAATTGATGCTACCTATCAGACCGAGCCGCTGGATGCCTCCGACGCCGTAAAGATATCGCTTCATTCTGGCTGGAATTTGATTACCAACCCTTTTGACTCTTCAATTGTCTGGGAAAACATTAAGAAATTCAATGGCATCTCTGGTTCTGATCCGTTGTATGCTTACATAGGTGGTTTCACTCCGTCAAACAGTTTTGATCCTTATGTCGGATACTACTTCTTTAATGGGGGGACTGTCCTGCCATCGCTCAAAATTCCATTAAGCCTGATTTTCTTTGGTTCTTCAATCTCTGAACACACAAATCCTTTTAGTTGGCAAGTCGACATCGCGCTGTCGTCAATCGGATTCAATGACAGAGCTACGAGCCTGGGAGTATTTCACGAGGCCAGCATTGGCCTCGACCGTTTCGATTTTCGCAAGCCGAGGTCGGTTCCCGTGATTCCAGCCATCTCTTTTCACCGGCCAGAGTGGGACAAAAAATATAGCATCTTCGCCACTGACATCCGCCCCGAGTTCGAAGAAAAAGAAAGCTGGGACTTTGAAGTGCAATCCACGCAGCGAGAAGAATTGAAGCTCACGTTCTCTATCATTGAGCGTGTGCCTTTGCAGTTTGAAGTCTATCTCATTGACCAAGCCCGCGCACGATCTGTCAACTTACGAGAAGATTCCCTTTACACGTTTACACCGGCGGCGGGTATTTCCCAATTTACGGTGCTCGTCGGTAAGGCTGAGTCAATCAAAGGGCAACTGGAGTCGATTCCTCCCAAAGAGTTGTCGCTTGGTCAAAATTATCCGAATCCATTCAATCCCTTGACTGCAATACCGGTTTCCATACCGGTTATCTCTGAGGTCAAGCTCAAAGTCTACGATATTTTGGGAAAAGAAGTGAAGACGCTCTATGCGGGTAGCCTCACGCCCGGTCGGCACTTCTTTCCTTGGGATGGCCGGGATGAGAGAGGAAATGCTCTTGCAACGGGCGTTTATTTCTATCGCTTGCAAGCAGGCTCATTGGTTCAAACCAAGAAACTCATTTTGCTCCGATAGGAAGCTCACCAATATTTATCAGGGGTGACAAAAAGAGTTTGGATCGTGCCATGCAAGAATGCATGACGGTTTTCAAAACCAGGTCATAGCCGATGCCGGCTTGTATGGCCGTTTACAATGTCGTGTCAGGCGCAGTGCAAGCCCGCACGACAGAATACAACCTCGGGTCATGAGTGCTGCAAGCTTGTTGAAGAAATTACCAGACCGTGTAATGGGTGAAACCGGCTTGCAGGCCAGAGGACGGCGAGATTTCAGGCGTGGCGCCGGCTTGCACGGGATTCTCCCGCCTATTGCAAGAGTATGAACTAACTTGCACCGCACGTTACGCTGGCGTGTAATCGTTCTGCACGCTTGCACCATACGTTACAGGCCCAATTGGACGTCGTACCTTACTTTCGGGCCGAAAATCATTCCGCAAACACCGATCCGAACAAGGTCAGTTCGTTAATTTTCCGGCGGCAAAAATCCGCTATTTTATCTTGTGGAATTTGTTGTTGCAATTGCGCCAAATTTTTTTTACTTTATCAACGGTTGTTTAAAATTTTAAATTTTAGATTGAAAATTTTCAATTTAAAATTGACAATAGACTTAACGGCTTGTATACCATCCTGCTACCATCCTGCTACCATCATGCTCGGTTTCGTCCACCTCCACAACCACTCTCATTACAGTCTGCTCGACGGCGCGTGCCGGATCGATGATCTCGTTGACGCGGCGAAAAAGTGCAATATGCCGGCGCTGGCGCTCACGGATCACGGCAATATGTTCGGCGCGATCGAGTTTTATAAAACCTGCAAGAAGGCCGAGATCAAGCCCATCATCGGCGTCGAAGCGTACATGGCCCCGCGCAGCCGCAAAGAGAAAGCCGCGCAAAAGGGGACGGTGTCGGACACTTCGTATCATCTCGTTTTGCTCGCCAAAAATTTTGCCGGTTATCAAAACATGATGCGGCTGGTTTCGATCGGCTTTCTCGAAGGTTTTTATTACCGGCCGCGCATCGATCGCGAGGTGTTGAAGCAATATCATGAAGGCCTGGTTGTGCTCTCGGCGTGTTTGAAGGGCGAGGTGGCGTACAAGATGGTGCACGAAGGCTACGAAGCCTCGCGCAAAGTCGCGTTGGAATATCGTGAGATTTTTGGCGACGATTATTATCTCGAAATTCACAACCACGGCATTCCCGAAGAAGATCAAGCGCGCGAGGGTGTGCTCAAGCTCAGCCAAGAATTGAGCATTCCGGTGGTGGCGACGAATGATACGCATTATTTGAAACGCGAGCATTCGCTGCCGCACGACGTGCTCATCTGCTTGCAGACCGGCAAAGACCGCGACGATCCGACGCGGCTGCGGTACACGACGGATGAGATTTATTTCAAAAGCGCCGAGGAGATGCAAAAAACGTTTCCACAAAACGAAGACGCGCTCAAGCTCACGGTGGACATTGCGGCGAAATGCGATCTCAAGCTCGATTTCAAAAAAGTTTATTTGCCGACGTATCAAGTCCCCGCACCCGACGACAATCTTTCGCTCGATGATTTTCTCGAAAAACTCGCGTGGGAAGGCCTCAAAAAACGGTATAAAGAAATCACACCGGAAATTGAGCAGCGTTTGCGGCATGAGCTGGCGGTGATCAAGCAAACCGGCTACGCGGGATATTTTCTCATCACGCAAGATTTCATTCGCGCCGCGCGCGAGCGGGGCATTCCCGTCGGGCCGGGCCGCGGCTCCGCGGCCGGAAGCTTGGCGAGTTATTGCATCGGCATCACTAATATTGATCCGATCAAATACAATCTCATCTTCGAGCGCTTTCTCAATCCCGAGCGCGTCACCATGCCCGACATCGACATCGACTTTTGCTACGAGCGCCGCGGCGAGATTATCGAATACGTTCGGAAGAAATACGGCGACCGCAACGTCACGCAGATCATCACCTTCGGGACGATGGCGGCGCGCGCCGTGGTGCGGGACGTGGGCCGCGTGCTCAAAGTGCGTTACACCGACGTCGACAAAATTGCGAAAACGATTCCGGCGACCATCGGCATCACGCTCGAAAAAGCGTTGGAAGACACTGCCGATCTTCGCCATCTCATCAACAGCGAGCCGATTTACCGCCAGTTAATGGATTACTCGCAAGTGCTTGAAGGTTTGGCGCGGCATTCCTCGACGCATGCGGCCGGCGTGGTGATCACGCCGGATGAGCTGACGAACTATGCGCCGCTCTACAAAACCAACACGGGCGACGTGACGACGCAGTATGACATGAAATCGCTCGAGAGCCTCGGCGTGCTCAAAATGGATTTTCTCGGCTTGCGCACGCTGACGGTGATGGACAAAACCATCAAGATGCTCAAGCAAAAAGGCATTGAAGTCGATCTCGACAATATTCCGTATGACGACAAAAGAACGTACGAGATTTTCGGCAACGGCGAGACCATCGGCCTGTTCCAATTTGAAAGCTCCGGCATGCGCGAGTATCTCAAAAAGCTCAAGCCGCAATCGGTGGAAGATCTCACCGCCATGAATGCGCTATATCGCCCCGGCCCGATGGACATGATCGACGATTTTATTTCGCGCAAGCAGGGCACGAAAAGAATCGAGTATCTGCATCCGAAGCTCGAGCCGGTGTTGCGCGAGACCTATGGCATCATCGTTTATCAGGAACAAGTCATGCGCATCGCCAGCGAGCTGGCCGGCTTCACGCTCGGCGGCGCGGATTTGCTGCGGCGCGCGATGGGGAAAAAAAATGCCGAATTGATGGCGGAGCAGCGCAAAAAATTCGTCGAGGGCGCGAAAGAACGAGGCGTGTCCGAGAATGTCACCAATCAAATTTTTGATTTGATGGACAAGTTCGCCGCCTATGGTTTTAATAAATCACATGCCGCCGGTTATTCCGTCGTGGCATTTCAAACCGGTTATTTGAAAGCGCACTATCCCGCCGAATTTATGGCGGCGAACCTCACGAGCGAAATGACGAGCACGACGCGCATCGTGACGCTGCTCGACGATTGCAAACGCATGGGCGTGCCGGTGCTGCCGCCGGAGGTGAATGAAAGCTTCGCCGAGTTTACCGTGATGGATAATGTGGCGCTTTCGACGGAACCCAAATCGAACAAAGCCAACATTACCGCGGCGAACGTAACGAATAAAGCGATTCGCTACGGCCTCGGCGCGATTAAAAATGTCGGCCTCGGCGCGATTGAAAGTATCGTGAAGGCGCGCGAGCAAAAAGGCAAGTTTACTTCGATCTTCGATTTCTGCAGCCGGGTCGATCTGCGGCTGGTGAATAAAAAAGTGCTGGAAAGTCTGGTGCAAGCCGGCGCGATGGACTCGTTTTCGCCGAAACGCAATCGCCAGCAATTGCTGCAAGCGCTCGAAGTGGCGACGTCTTATGCGTCAAGCATGAACGATCAACGTTCGCGCGGCCAAGTTTCGATTTTCGATCAAGGCGGCGAGGAGGTGATTTCGGCGCCGGCATTGCCGGAGGTTCCGGATTGGCCCGATGCGGAACGGTTGACGCGCGAAAAAGAATTTCTCGGCATTTATCTTTCCGGCCATCCGCTGCAGCGCTTCCGCGAAGAAGTCAAGCTTTTTTCGAGCACACCGCTGCAAGATTTGGCCGAGTTGCCCGACAACACGCGTGTCATGATTTGCGGCCAAATTACCAACATCAAAACTGTGGTAGATCGCAAGGGCGGGACGATGGCGTTTTTGACGATTGAAGATTTTATCGCCAGCACGGAAGTGATTGCTTTCAGCGATACTTATGCGGCGCATCGGGCGCTGTTGCAGCCAGATGCCGTGGTCGTGTTCGTCGGCACGGCGTCAACGCGCGAGGACGAGCCGACAAAGATTCTCATTGAAAAAGCGATGAGCTTAGACGAAGCCTGGAACGAAATTCCGAAAAAGTTTGTTTTGGAAATTCCCCTCCAACAAGTGAACGAGTGCACGGTGCAACAAATCATTCAATTGCTGCGCGTGAATCAAGGCTCGTGCAATCTCTTTTTCCGCTTGCGCAACGGCGGCGCGTCGAATTATGATTTCCGCTCGAAGAGTCTCAAAATTCGGCCGAATGCCGGTTTGTTGCAGCGCGTGAAAGAGCTTTTGGGCGCCAACACCGTGCGCGTCGACGTGGCGGTGCCGCCCAGCACGCGCCAGCAGAATCGCGAGCGCGGACGCAGCGAGGGGCCGCCGCGGCCATTCGCGCGCGCCTAAAAAGTCGTGAGATGAATTATGACCGTACTTTCCACCGAAAAGCTTTTAGAGAAACCCCGCGAGGTTTTGTGGCGCGCGGCCTCGCAATTTTTGCAAGCGCCGCAATGGATCGCTGGCGTGGAAAAAGCTGAACACCTTTCCGGTCCGGCCGCGAATATCGGCGGCGTTTGGCGTCTGCATTTGCGCTGGGAAAAATCTTATAAAATTTGTGATGTGGAGATTACCGAATGGCTCGAAGGCGAGCGTTTCGGCTTGCGTCCGGTGAGCGCGCCACCGTCGGAAGATGATATGGAATTGCTCGAGCTGGTTTTTGATTTGAAGGCAATTTCCGCCCGGCAAACGCGCGCCGCCATTCAGTGTGAATACAAGCCGCTCAACCAACTTGCGAAAGTGAAAAACCTGACGTTTCTGCGCCGGCACTATTTGCAGCGCTTGGAAGCGAGCCTCGAAGCGCTGGGGCGCGTGGCGGGAGATTGATTGTTCGTACTTTAATTTTTTTGTGGAAATTTTTGTTTTCAAGCTTGCTTCTCGAAAAGAGAAAGCTTAAATTATGAGGGCTGGAGAATGAAGAGCAAAAAGACCAAGAAAATCAAAATAAAAAAGGATTATTTAGTCTTCCTCAGCCATTCAACCAAGGATCGCTGGATTGCCAGGCAAATGGCTAATCTTATCGAGGCCCAAGGCCGTAAACCTGGAATTAAAACCTTTCTCGATGAAAAAGATATTGAAGGCGGACAGTCGATAACTGAAGTTATTGTGAAGAACATAAAAGCGTGCGATGAGTTTGTCGTTCTTCTTAGCCAGGATTCTATTAACCGCCCATGGGTTTTGATCGAGATCGGCGGGGCGTTATTGCTCGACAAACTTATTGTTGCCATAATTCACAAGATATTGCCGAAAGAGATGCCGGATGTAATCGTTCAGCACAGAGCAATCGATCTTAACGATTTTGACATTTATCTTGAACAGCTTCTTATGCGCGCCAAAGGAGTCAAAAGATGAATCTAACCAAACCAGAACGGCCTATCCGTGTCTTTTTCAGCTATGAGACCGCGGATAGTGACCATGCACGCAAATTGCGCCGCATATTATCACGACACCTCAATCTTCGAATATTTACTCACGAAGGATTGAGCGCTGGCGAAGATTGGAAATCCAAGCTCAAAAACGAGTTGGCGCAATGCGATATATTCGTCGTGTTATTATCGCCTATTTCTGTTGAATCAGCTTGGGTATTGCAAGAATTAGGTGGAGCCTGGATGGTTGGCAAGCCAATTCTGCCTATTGTCACACACTCACATGTGCTTGCCAAGATTCCCATGCAATTACGCAATGCCCAGATTGTGAATCTAAATGATCTTGATACTCCGGAAGTCATCAATCAAATTCTTGAATCTTTCGAGGAACAGATTGCAGAGGGCAACTTCGCATGGAAGTAAGATGTCGAGGCGAAGCCCATAAACGTGGGCTTCGCGGGAAGGTTAAAAACTCCTCGCCTTTTTTAAGCTACGTTGCCAAGTTGTCTTCAAATATAAAGGCCGAACATGAGAGCGCGAACTCAGCAACTCGGCGTTGCGCTAGTACATCTGTTGTTATTTTCTTTTATCAATCTTGCCGAGCTCCACGCCCAAATCACCGTCTCCGTTAATCCCGCCAACAAACAGGATGCACGGGTGTTGCTCATCAATCCCGCGACGGCAGCGGTGACGGAATCGCGCGCCTATCTCGGATACAAATTGATTTATCCCGGCGCGATTCCCAACAATACGTTTGCTTTGAAAGCTTCCTATTTCACGTTGGCGTTGCCGCATGTTGGCGGCAGCCGTTTCGGTCTGGGATTGGCAGGCCGGTATTTTAATACGCCGCTTTTTCAAGAAGGAAAATTCGGCTTGCAGATCGCGCATGCGCTCAGCGCGCGCCTTGCCGTCGGCGCGGATTTGTCTTTGCTCTTTAAAAGTTATGCCAAAGAGAACTTCGATTTGGTGGATGTGGATGATCCGGTTTTTCGGAAGGGAAATTCACTGATGGCCTTCGATCCGGGCTTCGGCCTCTTGGCGCAATTGTATGAGAAGCTCACCTTTGCCGCGACGTTTCTTCATCTGACGCAACCCAATGTCGCGCTCGGCGAGGCGGAGTCCAGCCTGCCCTTGGAAACTCTTTTCGGATTGCGTTTTTCTCCGGGCTCTTTTCATTTCGACCTCGGCGCGCATTTGTGGCAGAAACAAATATATTCGATGCTCGGCGCGGAAATTTTTTCCGCCCGCAGCGGACGTTTTCGTCTCGGCTATGGATTGGAAAACGTTTCGTTTGAAGGACAGCTCCAACTGCGCGGCACGGCCTCGCTGTTTTATAGCTTCAATTTGCCCACCAGCAATCTCGGCTTGATCAGCGCCGGCTCGCATGAAGCCGGGTTTGTCTATGCTTTCTCCTCTCCGAAATAAAACAAAAAAGCCCAACCGACCTTTCCTGTCAATTGAGCTTTTTGCGATGCTATCGGAGTGCGCTACACAATTTTTTGATTAGTGCAGCGTAAAGTTGATCATGAGGCCTCGCGTGTTTCCCGGGATCGGCTCTTCCAGATTTTTGAAGTCCTTGAGCTCGTTGTCGACGGCTTGCTGCGTATAATCATAATCTTTCCAAAATAATTCCGCCCCCACCGAAAGAAACCGCCATAAACGATACTCCGCGCCCACCGCCCAGTTTACGCCGCCGCCGTTCAACGCATTCACGCCTTCGGCGCCGAGAAAGTACGTGCCGAAGCCGAGCTTGCCATAAGGCCGAAACTTCTGATGCGGGCGAAATTTATACTGCACGCCCAACTCCACACCGACTATGCTGTTTTCCAAACTGTCAATCATTTCATGTTTGTGGCCGCTGACTTCCGCGCCTAGCCACAACGTCACGTGTTGCGAAACGCCGTAGCCAAGGCTCAGTGAAGCTGCCTCGCCTCTTTCCAATTTTTGCTCGGCGGGAACGTCCTTCGAGCCGAGTCCGAGATTGAGTTTCAAACCGACGTTGGAATTTTTGTCATCGGCCTTCGCCGGCATCGCCAAGCTTAGACAAAAAACCGTTGCCAAAGCCGCCATCCAAAGCATTCGCATTTTCATAAATGATTTCCTTTCAATATAAGACTGTTTCGTGCACTGCTTCATGCAATCTGTTTACAATTTTCAATCGTACAAAGAATGTACCACGCCGCCGGCCGAAGTTAAGTCACGAAAAATCCGTCCACGACATGGTATTGAGTGACGCTAACGATGTGAAAAACAACCACACTGTGGCAAATAAGTGCCACCCGTGGCAATGGGTAATGCCTCAAGTGACGGGTGGGCGGAGTTCGGCGTTGCCGAGGAAAGGCATGGGGCCTCGGATGATGTTCCCCTTGGTGTCAACGGCGAAGTTTTATGAGGAGTTTGGGGAAAACAGAATTTGATTAAAAGCGCCGGCAGAGCAATGTGGCCGCGTTGTTCAAGCTGGCGCAACAAATCGCGACAGGCGATTTCACGATAGGCGCCATTGGCTTGCCGAAAATCCCAGAGGCCGCAGAGCTTTTGAGAAAGATGGGTTCGACCCCAATGGCCGTCGGTGCGAAGCAACTGGCGAATCAGTTCCAGATCGACGTTGGTAATGATCCGGCCGCGAATGCAGATTTCCTTCTCCGTCATGAGAAGAAGATATAAAACTAAAAGCCAAGAAGTCAGTCTTTTTTATAATTTTTTGTCAGTCTGGATGGTCTGAGGGATTACTTTACTGCGTACAATTTTTTTAATTACTGATTTCCTTATGCCAGAGAATTTCCGTTACGCGCGCGATGCCGGATTTGAGATAACGGCGGTAGGTGCTAAATGAGAGGTGAAGCGCATCCGCGGCGAGTTCCTGGCTGTCGGCGGGCTTGAAATAGGTGCGATGAAGAACTTGGTAAAGCTTGGCTTCGCGCGGAGAAGACTCTAAAGATTTAGCGGACTGTTGAATCAATTCGAGGAGAACGGCGATGCGGTCATCGTCATCCACTTTGAGGCCGCTTTGCTGAATCACGAGGCGCGATTGGAGCAACGGGCTGTGGCGCAGACTGTTGGGGCGAGTATAAAACTTCAGAGCGGCGTGCAGCGCTTCTGCAAAATCCGGCTCACTGAGCACGACCGTGTTTTTCGTTTTTGGCGCGGCGGAATAATCAATTTGTTGTGACATTTCTCGCGCGGCGAGAACGTCCAACCAGGCCATCGGCGGCACGGCGCGCCAATCGTGGCCGTAAACGCCGCAGTGATGCCGCGCAACTTCAAAATCAAGCTCCGGCAGACGCGCCAAATCGGCATAAGCGGCGACTGGCGCCCACATTTCCGGATGGGCGCACGGCAAAAAAGAAAACGCCAAACCGGGCGTGGCAAAATAATATTGCACCATATTAATAAAAATGCTGCTTTGCGTGGGCGAAATGGCTTGATACGTATCGCCGGCCATCCAGAAACGGAAATGGATAAATTTTTCGCCGGGGCGCAGCGGCGCTTGGCGCTGCAAAAATTTCCCGGCGCTTGCCAAAATCGGATCGACCCGCAGCATCTCGTCGGTGACTTGCTCCAAAATCAGCGGGAACAAAAATCCGGTTGGCATTTGTTTGTCGCCGCGAAAAACCTGAACGGCATGGAGTTGGCGCTCAAACCAATACGCCGCAATTTTCGCTGCTGCAGCGCCTTCATGACGTTCGATCATCGCCAGCAAAGTTGGAACGTCCGAAGTCCGCGCGCTATCGCTCCACACGGTGCCGCCTTCCTGCCATTCAAAAGCCGGCCGCACGATGGGATTGCGGCGATGCAAATAAATATACTCAACTAATACGCGGCGCTGCTCGTCGCCGCGCGTTTGCTGCAAACGTTTGATATAATATGTTCGCGCCCGATGATGCAGCTCGGCGTACCAATCGGGATTGCGCCACTTTAAATCCGCGCCAAGCACGTCGCGCACGAGATCGTGCGGAAACAAGCCCTCGCGGCCATATTGAATGAAAGAAAGAGAGCGCAGCCAGTTGAATAATTCACTCGCCTCTGCCACTTGCAAAATTTCAGAGAGCAGCGCCTCCGTGGTTAAATGAAACAGCGCGCAGGCATCCAGCGCCGTGCGATGCGCCGGGCTTGGCACTTTTTGCACAAAGCGCTCGAGCAGCGTTTGAATAATATCCGGCGCGTCATTCGGCGTGAAGGTTTGATCGTGGCGTTGATCCAAAACCTCGGCGACCAGCGAAAGCGCGAGCGGATGGCCGCGCGTGAAATCGAGCACGGCTTGATGTTGTTCGGCAGAAACCTGGCGCAAATTGAGATAGGAACGGCTTTCTTCGGGGTTGAGGTTTCGTAGAGCAATCGTGCGAATGAACGCGCTCAAGCCCGCATCGGTGCGCCAACCCGCGGAAAGCGGCTCGCGGCTCGCCATCAGCAGCAGAACATTTTCCGGAAGTTGAGGAAGAAATACTTCGCGCAGCCAGCCGTCGAGCGGGCTGAGTTTTTCGTAGGTGTCGATGCAGATGATGCTGCGTTTTTCTTGCGCCGATAAAAAATCCAGCGGCGAGCTTTCCGTGCCGAGGCCGAGCGCGAGTTGCAACGCGAGCGTAAACGAATTGGGCGAGGCGTCGAGATTGCGCGCGTCGAGGGCGATAACATTGACGTCATGCTGCCGGCACAGCGCGGCAAATTCTTGCAGCAGCGAGGTTTTGCCGACGCCGCCGGGGCCGAAAACATTAACAATGAAGAAGGGCCATTTCTCCGCGGTCAATGCCGCTTGCAAAACCGCGCGCTCCTTTTCGCGCCCGACAAAGCGATGGCGGCGCGCGGCGCTGAAATGATCGGCGAGTCGTGAAGCCATAAATTTACAATCCGCAGGTCTCAAACTTTAAAGTTACGAATAAGATAAACAATCGGATTGCGAACCACAAGCGGATTTTATATTTTACGCCGGGCCGTGTTTGGTGGCCAGCCATTATTTTTTCGCCGCACTCATTACGATATCCGGCTTGGTCGTCGCGACGATGGCAATCCGCTCGTCTTGCTCCTTAAAATGGTTTGAAAAATTCTGCAAAAAGTTATGGAAAAATATAAATTTTTTTCAACAAGAAGCAAGAATAGTTTTCTACACCCAAAAGTTGCCCGTCAGAATTGGGTACTGCGGTTGCCGGCGTTTTCGAAAACGCAAATTATGGGGAAAGGTCGGCCCGGGCGGTTGAATTTTTACGCCGAGGTCGTTGGGCGTATGCCGGCGCTGGATTTCTAATTTGAGACTCTCTTCGCCTTTCGCCATCGCCCAATGGTGATTGGCGGAAAAGAGCGGCTTGAGCAACCATGACAGCGCGTTCAAAAAAGGCTTGTCGGCGCGAATCTGCCAGTCATAGGTGATATTCACCCAACTGCCGTCTTGTTGAAATTTCCAAATGCCGCGTCCGGCGAAATCGCCCCAGGCTTCGAGAGAAAATCCCCGTGGTTTGCTCACTTGGGTGACGCGAAATTGCCAGCGCAAAGTATAAGGCAGCCAACCCTTCGTGTACAAACGGACAATTTTGCCAACGCCGTCTTGGTCGCCGGGGTTTGTCACTTGCACCTCTAAATACACCGACGGCCACCAGCGCGCCAAATCTTGGGCATCGCTGAGAATATCGAACACTTCTTCAACCGTGCTCTGCACACGCCAAGGCGTGATAAAATGATAGGCATTGCTTGTCATGAAATGCTCTTTCTCGTTTCGTGAATTTGCCGCACAATTATTTGTTCAAAATACGAGGTTGTTTGCCAATTGGATTTATGACGCACGTCAATAAAAAAGGCCACGCGTTCTCGAAACAGAATCGTGGCCTTTCAACAAATTTTGCGATGCTTGGCGCTGCCGAGGAATTTACTTCTTGGGCTCCGGCTTGGGCGCTTCTTTCATTTCCACCACGACAACGTGCATCTCCGTCGTCCCCACATTTTCATTCGCATGCGTGACGGGTTCGCTCCAGGTCGTTTGGCCGGCCTTGACGTCAAGCGCGTTGGTTTTGCCGTCGGGGAAAGACGTCTTGCCTTTGCCGTCGTTCAGGAAATGCGTGACCGCCGCCGGATGCGAATGCATGCCCAATTTCTCGCCGGGCTTGAGGCGAATGTCAACCACGCGCACGCGGTCATTCTCGAGCAGGACTTTGCACTTATCCGGCGCGAGCTTCACCAGGTCTTGTGTCACTTCCTTCGGGTGTTCTTTGGGATGCTCGGCGGGATGCTCTTGCGCGAGCAGGGGCGTGATGCTCCAAAGCGCGAAAGTGGTGAGCAGCAGAATTTGACTGAAAAAACGTTGTTTCGCAAACATACAGTGCTCCTTAATTTGGTTTAAAGAATGCCGCGAATTTGATTTAAAGAATGCCGCGGAAAGTTACGTGAAAAAATATGGTTTTTCGAACCACGACAAAAATGCCGGCGTTCTCAATATTGTGGGCGTTTGTTATTATTCTAATTCAGCGCTTCAAAATCATCGCTCTCCGGCGCGGCTGCCGCGATCGGCAACACGATCACGAGCTGCGTCCCGCCTTGCGGAACAAAATTAATTTCCACCGAGCCGCCGCTTTGTTGCACGAGCTGCCGCAATTTCCACAAGCCGAGCCCGGGATGCGCGGTCGCTTTGGTTTTGAAAAACGGCAGAAACACCTTCCGCACCATATCCGGACTGATGCCGCGGCCGTTGTCAATCAACGTCAAGCGCACGCGCGATTGCTCGGTAAGCGTTTCAATGGTGGCGACGACTTCGCTCGCCTCCGCTTCATAAGAATTGCGCAGCGCTTCGTCGAGGCCGGCTTTAATTTGAGGAACGACCATGACCCAAAGCGGCGCCGCGGTTTCCGGAATTTTTAGTTTAACGAATTTGCTCCACCGGCGCTCCAAAGCCTGCAGCATGGCCGGCAAATCATGCGGCGCCGCCTGCGCTTTGGTAATATGCGTGCCAAATTCGATCAACTGCCGCAAAATCGCATTCATCTCGCCGGCGGAATTTTGCGTCCAACTGATCACCTCGAGCGGATTGACCGTGGTGCTTTCGCCGGAATCTTCGCGGCGCGCCACGCCCATGGTCAGCGCGTTTTTGAGCAGATCGAGATAGCCTTGCACGCCGGCCAGCTTGTTGTTGAGAATATCGCCCATGCCGGCGAGCAGATCGAGCAGCGCGAGCTGTTTTTGATTCTCGACATAATTCTGTTCGAGCTGCTGCCATTCACTGAGGTCTTCGCAGGTGAGAATGACGTATCGCAGCGCCCCGCGCTCATCTTCGATATTGCAGGCGTGAACGCGGCAGGGGAAATGCTTGCCGTCTTTGCGCATGCCTTTGAGCTCGATGCCGCTTTGGCCAGAGATCGTCTCTAACTTGCCATTCGGCGTCGAGGCGTTCGCACGTTTCTCTTCACGCATCGCCGCCCACACCATGTCGCGCGTCATCGTTTCGCTCGTCAATAAATTATGAATTTCTTGATTGAACAGCTCCGCCGGCTCTTGCGCAAACAGCCCGGCCGCGGCACGATTGGATTCTTCAACAAAACGTTTCGCATTCACCACCAACATGCCGACCGGCAAGGATTCTTTGATATTGGCGAGATGTTGATGCGTTTCTTTGAGATGATGCGTTTTCTCTTCCACCGCGCGGGCCAGCTCGACGTTGTGCTGATGCACTTGCCGCAAGCGCCAGCGATGGCCGCCGTAAATCAAGCCGCCGGCGGCGAGCAGGCTGCTGATAATGAACCACCAGCGCCGATAAAACGGCGGCATAATTTCAAAGCGCAACTGCGCGGTTTCCTTTGAAGTCACGCCAAACGCGTTGGCGCCGCGCAGATGAAAGGTGTATTGTCCCGGCGGCAAATTGGCATAGCGCACGTGATCATCCGTGGTCGGCCCGATCCAATCGCCGTCCAAGCCTTCCAGAAAATATTGCGAGCGCGTGTTGCGTTCGTCGATAAATGACAGCGTGCGAAAATGCAAAGCGAGGGAAGTTTTGAAGCGGATCTGCAAATCATGTTGCGGATTCTGCAGCCGTTCGTCTACTTCGAGCGGCCGAATGTGAACGCGCGGCGGCGGCGTGGCGAGCGGCAGGCGTTCCGGATAAAGCTTGGTGGCGCCGCCGGCCGTGCCGAACCAAAGATTGCCGCCCTGATCAAGCCAGGCTGCATGCAAGTTGCATTCATTATCGGCCAGGCCGTGAGCGGCGGTGAGATGAAAATCAGGCGCGATTTTTTCGTGCGCCGGCGCGGCGCTGCCGCGGGTGAGAAATTTAATCAGCGCCTCGGCGTCGAAACAATCAACGCCGGTGTTGGTGCCGAACCAGAGCCGATTCCGGCGATCTTCACTAATGGAATAAACCACGTTGTTCGACAAACCGCCGCCGGTGTTGAACGCTAAAAATTTTTCATCGGCATAAAGGGCGACGCCGCCGCGGCGCGTTCCGAACCAGAGATTGCCCCGCTGATCTTCAAAAATGCAATAAACCGCCTCGGCCGGCAAGCCGGCGTCGTGCCGGCGAAAAACTTTTTGCGTTTCGCCGTGCTGCAAAAACAGCCCCTCCGCCGTCGCAATCCACAAGCGCTGCTGGCGATCCCGATGCACGGCGCGCACCGTGTTGCTCGGCAAACCGTTCGCGGTGGTGAGGGCGGTGAATTTTCCGTTGGCATAACAATGCGCGCCGGCCGTGTTGGTCGCCAGCCACACTTCGCCGCTCGGCGCGCAATAAACGTCATTGATCCGGTCATCGGCAAAGCCGCGCGCTTTTGAAAAGATTTGCCAGGTGTGCGGCGCCGCGATCAAATTCTCCGAGGCCATGCGCACCGCGCCGCCGTCGGTGCCGATCCACAGCGCGCCGGAAGGCTCGCGGTCGAGCGCATGCACGACGTCGTGGGGCAGGCCATTGCGGGTGTTGTGGATCGAAAGGAAATCGCCATCGACGATGGCCAGGCCGCCGCCGTTGGTGCCGAGCCAAATGCGGTTACGGCGATCTTCGAACACGCCATAAACCTGCGCCGCCGGCAGCCCATTCTGCGGCGAATAATTTTCGATATAATCGCCGAACAGTTTGCAGACGCCGCCTCCCCACGTGCCGATCCAGAGATTGTTTTCATAATCCACCCACAGCGCGGCAATCCGCGTGCTCGTCAAACCGTGACGTGAATCGAAATGCGAAAAAATTTTGTTGCCGGCAAACCCATTCCGCGCGGAATGGTTGGTTGCCGAAGCGGCTCCCGACCTCTCGTTGAGCATAGCCGGATCGAATTTCGACACCCCGCTCGTGGCGCCGATCCAAAGCAGTCCCCGTTGATCCTGCGCCAGGGCGGTAATATCAACGTCGACGAGGCCGTTTCGCGCATCAAAAGTTCGCGACGTCTGTGCACTGACCCGCGTGAGGCCCGCGCGCGTGCCGATCCACATCACGCCGTCGCGATCGCACAGCACGGCGCGGACGAAATTGTGCGCCAGGGCGTTTTCCGCCGTGAGGGTGCGAACGTTGTCGCCGCGCCAAATGTTGACGCCCTCCGCGGTGCCCATCCATAAACTGCCGTCCGGCGCCAGCGCCAGCGCAGTGATGAAATTGTTGTCGGCGCTGCGCCGGGAAATTTTTTTAACGAATACCGAATCCTGCCAATAGCAAGCGCCGCCGCGAGTGCCAACCCACAAAACGCCCAAACTATCTTCAAGAATGCTCGTCACAAAATTATGCGGCAGCCCGTGCGCTTTGGTAAAAACGCTGATCGTCGTGTCGTCTCTGGAAAAATCATAAGCGCAACGCACCAGACCCTCTTCGGTGCCGATCCATATGGCGCCGTGACGATCCTGATGAATTTTGCGAATGGCCCCATCCAGAATGCCGTGCGGCGCGGTGATCCGTTGAAACGTGCGGCCGTCGTAACGCGCCAAACCGTTCTCGTACGTGCCGAGCCATAAGTAGCCGGCGCGATCCTGATAAATGGAAATCACTTCGCTCTGCGGCAGGCCGTCGCCGGTGCTATACGCGCGCATTTGCAAAAGCTGGGCGAATAGCGAGGTATAGGCAAAAGTGAAAACGAGCCATGCCCCGGCGCGCAGGTTTCTTGTCATCATGATTTTACTACGAATGATACTCATGCCTTGTAACACTCCCTGAGCTCACAGCGAGGCCATCAGGCCGGAATAAACCTTGCGGGAAATTTCCGCAATGAGGCGATGGGCCGATTTTTCCTCTAGTATTCCTTTGGTTAATACCACCAGCAGATACGGCTTGCGGGTGTGATGATTTTGTTTCTCTGCGATCAATTTCGGAAACACGATGGCGCCGTCGTGCGTGATCGCCGTAATCCAGCCGGTTTTGTTGCCGGCAATCGTTCCGCTCGGCAAACCCGCTGGAATGCCGTCGCGAAATTTTTGACGCTGCAGAATCGCGAGCATGCTGTCGCACGCGGCTGCCCCGCACTGCGGGGCGCGTTTTTCCGCAATCGCTTGCAAGGTCAAGAGCAGATCAAAAGCGTCGGTTTGATTATTCCAGCCGCGTTGATACGCCTTTGCATCTTCGACGCCGCGGCGGACTTGCATATTCTTCGCGCCCAGCTCGCGCAAGGTGGCCATGACATTTTTGGCGTCAACCAGCTCGATCAGCATATTCGTCGCGAGATTGCTGCTCGCGGTGATCATTTGCTCGACGAGCCGGCGAATCGTCATCTTTGCGCCGATCGCGCGGTACACCGTCGAGTCGCTGTCGTCGTCGAGGTCTAAACGATACGGCGAGCCATCCACGATACTCTTGAACGCATTTTTTATCAACAGCGAATCATCCAGCCGAAACCTGCCGGCCCCGGCTTGGCGAAACACTTCGATCATCACCGGCACTTTCATCGTGCTCGCGGCATGCATCATTTGTTTCTCATTATAGAAAAACTCTTGGCCAGTTTCAAGATCGCGGAACGCGACGCCGATTTCGGCGTGCAGGCTATCGACAAGATGTTGGATGAAGTTCTGAAGCGTTGGAAGAGAAGTTGACGGAGAGGAGGCCATAATCGAGTTGTTGGCGGAGAAGAGAAGCGGTGCAGCGGTGTTTGGGGCGATTAGCGGCGCAAAAGCCCTGGCGGGCGGCATTTCTTTGCCGGTCTTCAAGCGGCTTCCAGCCGTCGATTGGAGCGCGGCGTTCATCCGGCCCTGGCGAACGCCGTTTTGATTCGGCCAGCCGGAATGCCATAACTTATTCCAACTCGCGAATCCGAAGATAATCAGCGCAAAGAAGATTATTCGCATATTGGTCGTGTCGATTGCGGATTTCCGATTTCGGATGGCGGAGTGTTTGTTTCCGAAATCCTAAATCACAGTTGCCGCAGAATTTCGCCCAACTCCGGAAAACGCCCGGCTTGCTTTTTCGAGAAGATCATCTGCCCGTCTTTGGCGACTTCAAAAATGCCGCCGCGGCCCTCGATCAACTCGAGGTGGGCGCCGGGGAAACGCTGCGTAATTTCGGCCTGCAAACTGGAGGCGCGCGGTAAATAGTTTCACACACCGCAATATTTTATGGTGACTTTCATATCCTTCAGTTTTGCTCGCGCCAGCATCAAACTAAAATTTCTTCCGAGAGAATTTTTTCGCGGCTCGTTTTACGTTTGAAGGAGGCCGCCGAAAATTCGTCGTCATAGGAGTTTTTCAAGTTTTCCGGATTCAACGATTGCAAATCCGACGGCACGAAGCGGCCGTCTTTGCGAATCAGCTCGCTGTCAAACCAAACTTCGCCACCGCCGCACTCCGGCGTTTGAATCATCACCATGTCCCAATGAATCTGCGAGCGGTTGCCGTTGTCGGCGTTTTCATAGGCATTGCCCGGCGTGAAATGGAACGAACCGGCAATCTTCTCGTCGAACAAAATGTCCAGCATCGGCCGCGTGATGAACGGATTGAAGCCCAGCGCAAACTCGCCGACATAGCGCGCGCCTTCGTCGGTGTTGAAGACTTCGTTCAAGCGCGCCGATTTCGCCGCCGAGTCCGCAGTCGCATCGATGATTTTGCCGTTGCGAAATTCGAGCTTGATATCCGAGAACGTCACGCCTTGATAAATCGTCGGCGTATTAAAATTAATGACGCCATTGACCGAGTTCCGCACCGGCGCGGTGAAACACTCGCCGTCGGGAATGTTGTACTCGCCGCCGCAGGGAATCGCCGGAATGTTTTTGATGCTGAATTGCAGCTCGGTTTCCGGCCCGAGCAAGCTGACGCGGTCGGCGCCTTCCATGCGTTCTTTGAGCGCCTGCATCGCGACGGTCATGCGATCATAATCCATCGTGCACACGTCGAAATAAAAATCCTCAAACGCTTCGGAGCTCATGCCGGCCTGCTGCGCCATCGAGGCATTCGGATAACGCAGCACGACCCATTTCGTTTTCAAACGAATGTCGTGATGCACCGGCTGAAAAATGTGGCGTTGCAAATAACTCATCTTGATGCCGGGCACGTCCGACATCTCGCAAATGTTGTTGTTGCCGCGCACGCCGATGTAAGCGTCCATCCGCTCCATGCGATATTTCTCGATTTCGCCGAGCAGGCGAAACGCTTCTTCGCCGTATTTGCGATACATTTGCCGCAGCACTTTGTTGTGCTTCGTTTCGACCATCGGAATCGCGCCGCGATCAACCGCGGCGGCAATCAATTCATTGACGAAGGCATCGGGCACGTCGAAAGCTTCAATTAAAACGCGTTCGCCTTTTTGCAAGCGCGTCGAATGCGAAGTCAACACCTCTGCCAGCCGGGCAAGTCGTGGATCGTTCATAAGAATACTCATCAAAGTTGAAGTTCATGGTGCCGTTGATCGCGCGACGGAATTTCTTGGTTACCGTTTCCGACACCGCTTCTGCATCGCTACCCGTGCAAAACCGATGGTCGAACCGCCTAACCCAAAGAACATTTTCCCAAGGGATAACGGCACAATATAATGAATTATAGCCTGTTAGTCAATAGCCGAGTTCATTTTTGGTCATGGGTCACGGTGGGGCGCAAAAGTTGAAATCCTCAGGCGCAGTTCAACGGACTGTTTTGACCGCGATGTGATCACTACGGCTCTTAAAACAAAATTGTCATACCAGCAATGGAACTAAACTGCGGAGAGCAGGATGGGAGTTTGCGGTGGGTTACTTCGACAGCTCGATCACAAAACAATTGCGTCTGCATTTCCCGTACGACACCTCATCTTGCTCCACTCCGTAATCAACTCCTACGCCAAATAGTCGTGGCACGTGTTTCTTACCTTTCCTTTGGCTTGGTCGTCTATTCTGTGTGACATAGAGCAAAATAAAGGCCAATGCCCTCGTTTTTAAATGAGCGTTTAAATATCAATAGTTTAGTCTTGCTCGTGATTATCGCAGCTATTTCCAAATTGAAATACCTGTTAACTTTTGATACACTTTATACGACTTGAAACAATTTTCGTTTCGGAAGAATATAGAGCACAGAAATCAGGACGATGCTCGCCACACAGAATGAAGCCCCCGATTGCATAGCGAGATCTATTTAGAAATAATGTTGTCGTGTAACGCGTTTCATGGATGAAACGTTTTTTCAGATTTCAAACTCCTCTCCCTCCTTCGGCATATGCGCGTTGGGAAATCCCAAACTCCGAATGCCTTCAGCCAGCGCCGTCATCGGTTCCAATTCGCCGTGCACCAAGAAAATGTGTTTGAGCTTATTCGGGTTGTGCCGGCGCACGAAATCGAGCAGATCGCTGCGGTCGGCGTGCGCGCTCATGCCGTCTAACTTTTTCACTTCGCAGCGGCGTTTGTACATCTCGCCGAAAATTTTTATCTCGGTGGCGCCGTCGGCCAGGCGGCGGCCCAAGGTGTGCTCGGCCATGTAGCCCATCAGCATCACGCAATTGTTGGGGTTTTCAATATTGTTTTTGAGATGATGCAACACCCGTCCGGTTTCCGCCATGCCCGAGGCGGAAATAATCATGCACGAACCTTTGAGCTCGTTGAGTTTCTTTGAATCTTCCACGTCGCGAATGTATTGCAGACGCTTGAAGCCGAAAGGATCCTGCCCCTCATCGAGAAACAGTTGATAGGTTTCGGGATCGAAACATTCGGGGTGCAAGCGATATACGCCGGTGGTTTCAACCGAGAGCGGGCTGTCGACGTAAATTGGCAAATCCGGAATGCGATTTTCATTCCATAATTTGTGGAGGTGATAAACCAGCGCCTGCGTCCGGCCAATTGAAAACGCCGGCACGATCATTTTGCCGCCGCGGCGATAAACGGCGTTGACCGTCTGCGCCAATTGCTCGGCAAGATTATCATGATCTGGATGCTCGCGATTGCCGTAGGTGCTTTCCATAATCAGCGCGTCAAGATCATTCAAATAATCGGGATCGTGAATGATCGGCGTATTTTTACGCCCGATATCGCCGGAAAAACCGAAACGCAATTTCCGCCCGCTCTCTTCGATTTCCATTAAAACGCCGGCGGAGCCGAGAATATGCCCCGCGTCTTGAAACGTGACCTGCACGCCGGGCAGCACCACGAAAGGCCGCTGATATTGCAAACCGACGAATTGCCGCATCGCCTGCTCGACGTCTTCCAGCGTATAAAGCGGCTCGACTTTTTCGCCGCGTTTTTTATTCAACCATTCGGCGTCTTTTTCTTGAATATGCGCCGAGTCGCGCAGCATGAGGTTGCAGAGATCGACCGTCGCCCGCGTCGAAAAAATATCGCCCGTAAAGCCGCGATGCACCAGCGTCGGAATATTGCCGGAATGATCGATGTGCGCGTGCGAGAGAACGAGCTTGTCAACTTCAGCGGGAACAAATTCAAACGTCTCGTTTTTCTCACGCGTCTTCGAGCGCTGCCCTTGAAACATGCCGCAGTCCAGCAGAATTTTTTTTCCATTCACCGACAAAAGATGCTGCGAGCCGGTGACTTCTTGCGCCGCGCCACAGAAGCGAATTTTCATAGTAGTCCTCAGGAAAGATTCAAAGCAAATTTGATAGCTTTTTCGACCAATTGCATTTTTGAAGCGCTGAACGTGGTGATTTGAGTTTGCAGAAGTGTTTTGGGAAAGGACGGGTCTTCTGCCGACCGGTGGCGGCAAGTCCGCCCACCAAACTTCTCCCCGTTTCATTCCCAATTTTCCTTTTCCATGATTTTGCCGGCAAGAAGCGCAGAAACTTCCGCCATCTCAAGCGCTTCCGGTGTCTGCTCGTAGCCTTTTTTGTAAACTTGCTCTAATTGCTGCTCATGCAAATAGCGCAGAAAAAAAGTGCAGGCGTTGCTAATGAATTCGGCGCGGTTATCGAATCGATTTTCTATAACCTGATCGACTTCTTTTAACAGGCCGTCTTCAAGAGCAATTTGTATCGTCTTCATGGCTGAACTCTTTGGGATAATGCTGTTCAATGAGGATTTGACTCATATCACACTTTAGTGAAAATCACGCTCAAAGTCAAGGCTCAATTCATGCTTGAGCGGCAAAAGCTTGGAAGACTCGAAAATCCACAAAAGGCACAGTTGCTTTTTACAAAAAAGTTTCTTATTCTTGTCATAGTGCTGATTTCAATCATCAACCGTTTTCATTTATCCGATCATCGATCATGGCCGATCTGAATCCCTTTGATTTTTATAATCTCGACGCGCTTTTCTCAACCGAAGAGAAAGCGGTGCGCGACCAGGTGCGCGAGTTTTTAAAAAAAGAAGCGCTGCCGATTATTCGCGATCATTTTCGCGCCGGCACCTTTCCTCAAGAGCTCATTAAGCCGATTGGCGAGATGGGATTGTTGGGCGCGAATCTGCAAGGCTACGGTTGCCCGGGCTTGAATAATGTCGCCTACGGTTTGATCTTGCAAGAACTGGAATGGTGCGATTCGGCGCTGCGCAGTTTCAGCTCCGTGCAAGGCAGTTTGGTGATGTATCCCATTTGGGCGTTCGGCTCCGAAGAGCAGAAAAATAAATATTTGCCGAAATTGGCCAAGGCGGATTTCATCGGCTGTTTCGGCCTCACCGAGCCGGATTTTGGCTCGGACCCCGGCGGCATGGCGACGCGCGCGCAGAAGACGGCGAACGGCTACGTGCTGAATGGCCGCAAAATGTGGATCACCAACGGCACGATGGCCGACGTCGCCGTGGTGTGGGCGAAACTCGATGGCAACATTCGCGGCTTTATCGTCGATAAAGGCAAGAAAGGTTTCTCGGCGAAAGCGATGCACGGCAAACTCTCGCTGCGCGCTTCGGATACGGCGGAGTTGTTGTTGGACGATTGTCACGTGCCGGAAAACGCGATCTTGCCGAAATCCGACGGACTCAAATCGCCATTGAGTTGTTTGACGCAAGCACGTTACGGCATTTCTTGGGGGACGCTCGGCGCGGCGATTTCGTGTTACGACGAAGCCCTGCGTTATGCGCAAGGCCGCGTGCAATTCGGCAAGCCGATCGCGGCGTTTCAATTGACGCAAGAAAAATTCGCGTACATGGTGACGGAAATCACCAAAATGCAATTGCTCTGTTTGCAGCTCGGACGCCTGAAAGATCAGGGCAAAGCGCATCCGGCGCAGGTGAGCCTCGCCAAGCGCAATAACTGTTATCACGCACTGGAGATCGCGCGCACCTGCCGCGAGATTCTCGGCGCGAACGGCATTATCGACGATTATGCCGCGATGCGCCACGCCGCCAATCTCGAAAGCGTGAAAACTTACGAAGGCACGCACGAAATTCATACTCTTATTCTCGGACAAGCGGTGACGGGAATTTCGGCGTTTGAGTGAAACTGGTAGCTGGTTTCTGGTAGCTGGCAGATAGTTTCTGAACCAGCAACCAGCAACGAACAGCCAGCAACAAGCACGGAGGAGAACGTGAGCGAATACGAACAAAACGAATATGAACATTCTTATAAGAATGACGACATGCCGCATTTTACCTTAGAACAAGCCAACACCGTGG
>Ga0247727_10002378_pt1 | contig 43211 bp, 37 predicted proteins | sample WisWelCaveWW1625_FD_202498 | JGI IMG/M metagenome (GOLD analysis project Ga0247727, IMG submission 202498) | Biofilm microbial communities from Wishing Well Cave, Virginia, United States - WW16-25 | ecosystem: Environmental > Aquatic > Deep subsurface > Groundwater > Cave microbial mat | place...
CGCCACCAAAAGCTCGGCGAGCGTGACGGGCCTGACCAGCGGCACGAAGTATTGGTTCCGCGTGGCCGCCGTCGGCGCAGCCGGCAACAGCGGCTGGAGCCAACCCGCCGTCAAGATCGCGCCGTAGGGGGCGCGTCCGATGCGTGAGCGCATGAAGCGCCGGCCGCTCATCGTGACGGTGTTCGGCGTGGCAAATGTCGGGTTGGGCGCGTGGGCCGTGAATGCCGCTCTAACGTCGTGGCGGTTGTGGTTTGAGCTCCGTCCATTACCAGGCGTCGCACTTTCCCCCGCCTTCTCGCGGGCAGTCGTGGTACATCACGTAGTCGTGAATTCGTTGCTCATAGTAGGTTGCATTTGTATGGCTAACGGCCTTGGCCTACTCTTGAACCATGCATGGTCACGGATCACGTTGACAGCTACCGCCTTCGCGATGATCGGAATGTATGTTATGAGAAAGACATCTCATATCCATATACTTGTGGAGGTCGGACAGGGTTCGCAACTACTTGCACACCTCCTACGTTGGGGGAGCTTACAGTTCGACCTCATGTATTTTGTCTACCCCATTCTCCTCCTCTACGCCATGCGTCGCATGGACGTGCGGATGGCGTTTGCGGGAGCAGTGCCGGCGACGGTGGAGGAGGGGCCGGTTTCCGAGCCGCGAACGTGAGAGAGCGGTTTACGCAGACTCCCGGCAAACCGCTCTGTGACCTTCGCGGCTCGGAAACGTCCGCGACCACGAAAATGAATCAAAGAAGAACGACAATGGCACCCACCCGTCCCACCAGCGCACCGACCCCGCGCGCGTTCACCCTCATCGAACTGTTGGTCGTCATCGCCATCATCGCGTTGCTCGCGGCCATGCTGTTTCCCGTGTTCGCCCAGGCGCGCGAGAAAGCCCGGCAAACGCAGTGCCTGGGCAACCTGCGGCAGCTCGGCATGGGCTTAGGGTTGTACATGGAAGACCACGACCACCGCGTGTTCTTCTTCGGGCACGCGAGCCAGCTCAGCCGACTCAACCCCACGACTCCGCTCGGCGCGACGCGCGCGAACCGCTGGTGGAATCAGATCGCGCCGTACACCGGCGGCGCTCGTGGCTTGCTGGTGTGCGGGTCGGACGCCGGCCGGGTGCCGCACGTCACCGAGAACGGCACCGCTGGCGCGCCCCTCATCCCGCGCAGCTACGTGGCCAATCGTGCGGCGGAAGGACTGACGCAGGCGCAGGTGCTGTCGCCCGCCGACATCATCCTGGTGACGGAAAAGGGCGACCCGTTCGACGACTCCTGGTACGAGCCGCCGAAGAACCTGTACGACAAGCCCGGTTTCACCCAGCCCGTGCTGGCCCTCCGCCGGCACAACCAGGGCTTCAACTGCGCCTATTTCGACGGCCACGCCAAGTGGCTGTCGCACGGCCAACTGCTCAGCGACCCCTGCGGCGAACCGTGGAGCGGCGTCAGCCTGATGCGCCAGTTCCCCATCCCCGGCGCCGCGCCCTGGCATGCGCGCTGTCCGGGGTAGTACCGAGCCGCGAACGTTAGAGAGCGGTTTCCACAAGGCCTGCAAAATCCGCTCGGTCGACTCGAATCGTCGAGTCGACCCCTTCGCGGCTCGGTAATGTTCGCGGCTCGGATTATAGCCCGTGCGCTTTCAGCTTCTTCTGTAACGTGGCCTTCGTGACGCCCAACGCTTTGGCGGCGGCGGCGAGGTCGGCGTACTTGTCGCGGGTCTTCGCGAGATGCCTCCGTTCGGCTTCGGCGAGGGTCAGGTCCTCATCGACGACGGCGACCGACTTCACCGCGTCGAGGTCGAGGTCATCCGGGAGCAGTTGCTTGCCGGCGCACAGGATCGTTGCGCGCTCGATGGCGTTCTCCAACTCGCGGACGTTGCCCGGCCAATCGTGGCGTTGGAGCGCGCGCTGCGCCTCGCGCGAGATACCTTTGAGCGGCTTGCCGAACTTCTTTGCGAACTGTTGTAGGAAGTGTTCGGCGATCGGCAGGATATCGTCGCGGCGATCGCGGAGCGGCGGCACGAAGAGCGGAATGACTTGCAGGCGGTAGTAGAGGTCTTCGCGAAAAGTTTTCTCGCGCACGGCTTCTTCGAGCTTGCGATTGGTGGCGGCCAGCACGCGCACATCCACGATGACGGGCAGGTTGCCGCCGAGGTGACGAATCTCGCCGTTCTGCAACACGCGCAGCAACCGCACCTGCGTGGGCAGGCTCATCTCGCCGATCTCATCAAGAAAGAGCGTCCCTTGGTGCGCCTCTTCGAACAGGCCCTTCTTGTTGGCAATCGCGCCGGTAAAGGCCCCTTTGACGTGACCGAACAGCTCGGATTCGAGCAGCGCTTCCGGCAGCGCGCCGCAATTGAGCGGGATGAAGGGCAGGTCGCGCCGGGCGCTGTTCTCGTGGACCGCACGCGCGATGAGTTCCTTGCCGGTGCCGCTCTCGCCCTGAATGAGCACGGTGGCGTCGGTGGGGGCCACGCGTCGGACCAGGTCGAGTACGCTGTGCATCTCTTTGCTGTGCGCGACGATGTTGCCGAAGCCGTAGCGAGCTTCCACTTCGTGGCGGAGCCGCCGCACTTCGGCTTTCAGATGCTGGCGTTCCAGCGCCTTGTCCACCTGCATCAGCAACTCGTCGGGCTCGAACGGCTTGCTGATGTAATCGAATGCGCCGAGCCGCATCGCAGTGACGGCTGATTCCAGGCTGCCGTAGGCGGTCAGCACGATGACCTCGATCTGCGGGGAGTAAGCCCTGGTCTTCTGCAGCACCTCGAGGCCGTCGCCCTCCTCCCTTAGGTTCAGGTCGGTGATGACGAGGTCGCAGGGGTCGGCGGCCAGCTTGGCCGAAGCCTCCTCGCGCGTCTGCGCCTGGACAATGCGATGTCCCGCCTTCTTCAGCAGCATCGTCAGGGTAAGCCGCATGCTGCTCTGATCTTCAACGATAAGAATGGTAGCCATTATTCGAGCGGCAGGCTGACGGTCACCAGTGTGCCCTTGCCTTCCTCCGTCTCAATGCTGAGGTTGCCCTTGTGGGCATGGACGAGATGCTGGGCGATTGGCAAGCCCAACCCGGTGCCTTCCCGCCGGGAGGAAAAGAACGGTTCGAAGATGCGGTCCAGATGTTTGGCGAGAATGCCCTTGCCGGTATCGCGCACGGTAACCTCGACGAGACGGTCCCGCAGGGCGGTTCCCACCGTGAGCGTGCCCGGCCCGGGAATCGCCTGCAAGCCATTCACAACAATGTTCCAGAGTACTTGCTTGAACTGGTCGCGGTCCACCGGCACCGGCGGCAGGGATTCCAGCAACGCCAGTTCCAACGCAATCGGGCTGTCGGCCGAGGCCAGTCGCTTCGCCGTCCTGGCATCGGTGCGCAGGTGCTCCACCGTCTCGCGGAGCAGCTCGTTCAGGTCGGTGAGCCGCGGCTTCGGTTCCCGCGGCCGGGCGTAGAGCAGGAAGTCGCTGAGAATTGCATTGAGTCGACGGGCTTCCTTCTTCACCACCTCCAGCAGCGTGATCTGATCATCGTCGATGGGCGCGCCTTTTTCGGCCATCAGGAGATTGGCGGCCGTGACGATGCTGCCGAGGGGATTGCGAATCTCGTGCGCCATGCCGGCCGCCAGTTCGCCGACGCTGGCCAGCCGTTCGCTGCGGCGCACCTGGGCCTCCAACTGTCGCCGGGGCGTCACGTCGCGGCTGAGTTCGATGACCCGGCGCACTTTGCCGGCGGCGTCGTGAATTGGATAGGCGCACGATTCGTAGGTCCGACGCTGTCCCTGCCGATCGGTGCGGGTGACCTGCTCTTCGAAACTCTCGCCGGAGTCGAAAGCGCGGCTGGTCTGGCAAAAAACGCACGGAGCCAACTGCCCGTAACACTCCTGATAGCAGCGCTTGCCGATCAACTCGGTCTCGGGACGGCCCGCTTCGGCGGCGGCCGCGCGGTTGAGGAAGAGAATCGTGTAGTCCTCATCCACGATGCGAATGGCTTCGGGCAGCGTGTCGAGCACGGATTGCAGCAGGTGGGCGGATTCGGAGGCCATGCCTCGATTCAGCTACGCCGCGCGCCGCTCAAAACCTCCGCCGCTTGGAGGCCGGCAACACGCGCATAGCTTCGCGATACTTCGTCACCGTCCGGCGCGCGATGTCGATGCCTTTGCCCCGCAGCAGCGTCGCCATCTGCTCGTCACTATACGGCCGGCGCGCATCCTCGTCGGCCAACAGCCGCTTGATCACTTCCTTCACCGGCAGCGACTGATCGAAGAACTCATCGCAGGGCATCAATTCGCCAGTCGGTAGCAAGGCGTGCTTGTTCACAATCGCCCGACCGATCGTCGATTCGTGAAAGCCGATCGCGGCCGCAATCTTCAAGCGCGTCAGCGGCTTCAAATACTCGGTGCCGCCCTCGAAGAACTCACGCTGCTCCTCGACCACCTTTTGCATGATGAGCTGCAGCGTATGCCGCCGCTGATTGATGTTGCTGATGAAATCCTTGGCGCGCGCAATGTATTTCTGCACATGCTCGCGATCCTGTGGCGAGTGTCCACGATGATCGCGCTTCATCTGTTCCCAGAGTGACCGGTACGTCCGATTGACCCGCAGCGCCAGCGACCGCGCCTCCGGCACTTCCACCAACCAGCTGCGACCGCGCCGGGTCTCGACCTCACGAATAATGCAGTCCGGTCGCACCATGCCAGGCTCGAGTTGCGGTTGCCACTGCCACTCCGGGCGATAGGCGCGGCCCGGATAGGGATTCAGATTGTGGCTGATGAAATCGGCGGCGGCCTGCACCCGGCTGGCGGAGACGCGCAGCTTGGTAGCGATCTCTTCATAGCGATGGCGGCCAAAGAGCGCCCAGTGTTCGGTCACCATGCGCTGCGCCAGCTCATTCGGCTGACCGGCCTCCGCCAACTGCTGCAACTGAATCAACAGGCACTCACGCAAATTGCGCGCGCCGACCCCGGGGGGGTCGAGCAGCTGCACGCGCTGCAACACCCGCTCCAACTCCACAAACTCAACTCCGAGGCCTTCGGCCAGTTCGGCGAGATCGCCTTCGAGGTACCCGTCGTCGTCGAGGCAGTCAATCAGCGTTTCGCCGAGCGCCTGCTCGTCTGCTGAAGCGAGTGCGCGAAAGTGCCACTTCAAGTTCTCTTGCAAGGTCAGCGGTGCGGCCAGCCGTGCGATCGGATCGAAGTCGTCATCGTCGGGATTTGCCGCCGTCAACGGGTCGCGGTCACCGGGGCGATAGTCGGCGGCGAACGTCGTCATCTGCTCGAACGGATCGATGGGATCGCCCTGCTGAAAGCCGCAGTCTCGGCACACTCCGTCTACCAATGGGTTTTGGCATACCGGGCACAAGCGCTCCGATTGCAACTCCAGGGCGGGATTGTCCTGCAACTCGTTGACGATAGACTGCTCAAGCTCGAGCGAAGGCAGCTGGAGCATCTCATAGAAGGCGATGAGCTTCGGACTAAGCCGAAGCTGGGGAAGTTGTCTGGCCTCCTGGGTCAGCATGGTGCATCATTCCTGGCGCCTGTACACTAACCGCGACCGACGTACAACTGCTCCGGCGGCATCACGATGGCTTCCAGCACATTAACGTTCGGCGGCTGGGCGGCCATGAACACGACGGTCTCAGCCAGTTCGGCCACGGTCATCATCGGTTCCTGATCTTCGGCCTTGTCGCTCACGGCGCGGCGTTCGATGCGCACGTTGCCCGGATGCAAGCAACTGCACACGATGCCGTGCGACCGGCCTTCCAGCGCGGTGACTTGCGTCAGCCCCCAAATGGCGTGTTTGGTGGCACTATAGGCCGCGGACCTGGGGCGCACGCGCTGTGCCGAGATGCTACCGAGGTTAATGATCCGACCGCCGCCCTGCGCTTTCATAATCCGAAACGCAGCCCGCGTGCACCAGAACGGCGCGGTGAGGTTGACGGCGACCACATGGTTCCAGTCCTCCGTCGAGAGTTCGTCGATCCAGCCACCGTTGAATGCCCCGGCATTGTTGATTAGAATGTCGAGTCGCCCAAAGCGCGCGACCGTCTGTGCAAACAGCACTTCGATCTGCGCTTCGTCCTTGAGGTCGGTCGCGAGGGCCAGAGCTTCGCCGCCGGCCGCCTCGATCTCCGCGGCCAGCGCGCGCAGCTTGTCGGCCTGCCGCGCGGCGAGCACTACCCGCGCGCCCTCGCGCGCAAACGCCAGCGCCGTGCCCTTGCCAATGCCCTGCGAGGCCCCGGTGATGAGCGCAACTTTGCCGGCGAGCTTGCTCATGCGTCCATCCCTTGCTTGATCCACTTCTCCACGAACTCGTACGCCTGCTTCCGCACGTCGGAGGGAAAGTCGTGGCCGACATTCGGATGTGCGGCGACGAGTCGATCGCCAGCCCCCAGCAGTCGGTAGACTGGCGCCGCGGCGGCGAAGCAATCCTTCACACCGCTGACCGCAAAGTTGCTATCGCCGATCGGCGCGTTGGCGAAGAACGCCCGGGGGGCGAGCGCGCCAACGACTTCGGTGAAGTCGAACGGCACCCGCTGCGGGTCGGCGTCGTAGAACAAGGAGATGCGCGGCATGTAGCCCGGATGGCTCCACGGGCGGATCACGCCGCCGTAGTACTTCGGGAACGAGTTGAAACCACAACTGCTGACGACGACCTTCAACCGTTCATCGAACGCCGCGACGAACAGGCTGTTGTGCCCGCCGAGCGAATGGCCGATAACGCCAAGCCGCTCCGGGTTGACTTCGGGCCGACCCGCCAGCAGGTCCACCGCGCGCAGATGGTTCCAGATGCCCTTCATCGTCGCGCTAACATAGCCCATCTCGTACGGCCGGTTCGGTCGGCTGCCGTCGCTCGTCACCATGTAATCGCCGTAGCCGGGATAGTCCGGCGCGAGGGTGACGAAGCCGCGGTCGGCCAGCTCCTTCGCGTAGGGAAGGTTCGGCAAGCCACCCAGGCCCGCCGGCTCGCGCTTTCCAATTCGAGTGGTCTGATGCAGACACAGCATCGCCGGCCGCCGCGCCTTGCGCGACGCACCGGTCGGGATGAACAGATACGCCGGAACGCGATCCCCCGGCTCGGCGGCGTAAGTCAGCTTGAACCGCGTCCACTTCTCGGACACGACCTGCTCGCTCACCTGCACGTCGAGCGGCACGCGTTGGTTTGCCTCGGGCAGCGGCCCCATGGCAATTTGCATATTCGCCAGAATATGCGCGCGCCGCTTCGCCCAATAGCTCGGCGAACGCACCGGGCGCGCCTTGCCGTGCTCGTCGATCCAGACCATGAGTTGCGACTTGTCACGATAAAACGGCGGCGGGTCGCCGGGCCCAGCCACGGCCAGGGCGAGAACAAGGAACAGCCCGAGCAGCGCTACGATCAAGCGGATCACTGCGTCACCGTGAACTCATTCACCAGCGAATTCCCAAAGCCATTGGGGTCACTCACCGTAACGCTGTGCGTGCCAGTGGCAGTGCCGCCGTCGATCGTGAGCCTCGCGGTGATTTGCGTGCCCGAGGTGACCACGAGGTTCGTGAACGACCCGGCCGGGCTGGTCACGCCGGCGCCCGCGGTGAAGTTCGTGCCCGTGATCGTCACGTTGAAGCTGCCGCCGCGCGCGCCGGTGTTCGGCGTGATCGCCGTCACGGTCACCGGGCTGACGCCGTTGACCCCGAACGACGCCTCGAACGTGTGGCGCTCGCCGTTCGGATTCGTCACCGCAATGTTGCGCCGACTCTGCGTTGCATCCGCGGCAATCGTGAAGTTCGCCCGCATCACCGTCGCCGAGGCCACGGTCACGTTGCCCACCGTGATGCCGGGATCCGGGCCGACCTCCAGCGTGGCGCCGTTCTGGAAGTTGCGGCCGGTGAAGTTCACCAGCACGGTCTGGCCCAGGAATCCGCCAGTCGGCGTGAAGCCGGTAATCTCCGGCCGGGTGGTCGAAACCACGCCACCTCCGCAGCCCGCGACGACCAACAGCCACATCCCCAGCAGCACGACGGAACGAGCGAGCAAACATTTCATGTGAATCACCCTCCAAGTGTTTCGACGTCTCGCGCCATACTCCTCATCCGTCACGATGATGCGCAAGACCCGTTGGCAAGTCGCCCCATTCCATGCCGAAGCGGCCGAGCAACTGGCCCAGGATTTGAGGCTCCCGCGCGTGATCGCTTCGATTCTCGTCGAGCGCGGCCTCGCCACTCCCGACGCGGCGCAGGCGTTCTTACATCCCAGCGTCGAACAGCTTCATGATCCATTGCTGATGCCCGGCATGGACCGGGCGGTCGCGCGATTACAGCGCGCCCTCGCCGCGCGCGAGCAGATTCTCATCTACGGCGACTACGACGTCGACGGCGTCACCTCGACCGCTATGCTGGTGCGCGCACTCAGCGCGCTCGGTGCCCAGGTGAACTGGCACATTCCGCATCGTGTGCGCGACGGCTACGGCCTCAACCAGGCTGCCATTCGGCAAGTCGCCGCGGCGGGCGCAAAGGTCGTGCTCACCGTGGACACCGGCATCAGCGCCCACGCGCCGGTGGCGCTGGCCCGCGAGTTGGGCATGGACGTCATCATCAGCGATCATCACGAGCCCCCGCCGGAACTGCCGGACGCGCTGGCAATCTTGAACCCCAAATTGCCCGGCTCGCCGTATCCGTTCAAGGAACTCGCCGGCGTCGGGGTCGCGTTCAAGCTGCTGACTGCGCTGGTGCGCGCGCAGTCGCCGGCACACGAAGCCTCGATGCAGCGCAGGTTTCTCGACTTCGTCGCCCTCGGCACCATCGCCGACGTCGCTCCGCTGGTCGACGAAAACCGCGTCCTGGCCAGGCTCGGGCTGGAGCAGTTGCAAAAAACTCGCAGTGTCGGTTTGCGCGCGCTCATGACCGTCGCCGGCCTCGGCAACCGCCCGCTCAACACGCACGATGTCGGCTTCGGACTCGGGCCGCGCCTCAACGCCGGCGGCCGGCTCGACACCGCCAAGCACGCGCTCCAATTGCTGTTGACCAAAGACGACGACGAGGCGCGCCGTCTGGCGACGCAACTCGAGGTGATCAACCGCGAGCGTCAGGACGAAGAGGCCGCCATCGTCGACGAGGCCCGGGCCCGGCTCGGCTTCGACTTCGACCGCCGCGAATTCGCCATCGTGCTGGCCTCGCCCGCGTGGCATGTCGGCGTGGTCGGCATCGCGGCCTCGCGCATCGTTGACGCTTATCATCGCCCCACCATCCTGCTGTGCCTCGAGGGCGACGAGGCCAGAGGCAGCGGACGGAGCATCGAGCCGTTTCACCTATACGATGCGCTCGCCGAATGCAAGGACCTGCTCACTCGCTTCGGCGGCCATCGACAGGCGGCGGGCATGACGTTGCCCGCGGCGGCGGTGGACGAATTCCGTCGGCGCTTCGCCGAGATTGCCGCAGCGCGCCTCACCGCCGACGATCTTATCCCGACCACCCGCGTGGATGCCGAACTGGCCCCGGCCGAATTGACCGAGGAACTGCTGTTCGAGCTCGAGCGGCTCGCGCCGTTCGGCCTGGGAAATCCGCGGCCGGTGTTCGGCCTGCGCGGCGTCGCGCTGCCGAAAGTCTCAACCGTCGGCGGCGGCAAACATTTGAAGCTGCGCGTAAAAGCCGGCGACCACCATTACGACGCCATGTGGTGGCGCAGCGGCGAATTCCTGCCCGCGCTGGAAAACACCCGCCGCGCCGACCTCGCCTTCACCCCGGAGTTCAACGACTTCGGCGGCTACCGCGCGATTCAACTCAATGTCCGCGACGTGCAGCCGCTTGGCGGGGCGCTGGTGTAAATCGTTCATGCTCAACTGGCGCCATGCGGATGGTCAATCACGTAGCTCCACGTCCCGTCGGCCTGCCTCCGCGCGACTTCCGCGCTGCGTCCGCTCAAGTTGACGATTGAACCGTCCGGCGCGGTGCCGGTCAGCGTCCACGCTCCGCGGATCAACGCGATATCGCCAGCCGTGACCACGCTCAGCGGGTTCAGCGTCATCGTGCCCTTGAGCGCCAGGAACCCACTCAACGCGGCACGAATCGCCTCGATTCCCGTTACGGTCGGCCCGACCTGCGGGACGAAAACAGCCTCCGGTTCGTAGAGCGCCGCCAGCGCATCAAGGTCGCCAGCGTTGAAGGCTTCGGCAAAAGCCTGGTGAAAGTCTTCGGGATGATGGATTGGCATCGAGGAGACTCCTTTGCGGAAGGGATTCTGTCGCAGATCTCGGATAACACGCTTGAGTGCCTTCGCGCGAAGCGCGCCCGCCGAAGTGCGCACGATGCAAATTTAACATGACAGACGTGAGGGCTGTCGAATGAATTTCCATCTCAAACTGGAGATGACGACCATGCCATCCGAACTGGAAGAACTCAAGGTGCAAGTTGCCGCGTTGCGCAAAGCGATGACCGAAGTGCAGGCCGATGTCAACCGCGCGCGCCACGTTCTCGAATTCGTCAAAATGGAAAGGAATAGCACCGGCCCGCCCCACCTGATGGTCAAGTCGGTCACCATCGTCGCCAACGACGGAACGCCGCTCGCGACGCTGGCGGCGCAGGATGGCTGCGGAGTCGTTGGGGTGAACAATGCGAAAGGCCAGCGTCGCGCCGTGCTGCTGGCCGAGGATTCCGGTGGCAGCGCGGCAGTGTTAGGCAACGACGGCAACGTCCGCGGCGCCCTGACCACGGTTGCGGAAGGCGGCGACCTTTCCGTGTTGAACAACCAGGGCGAGTTGCTGTGCGGGGTGCGCGCGCACAAGGAAGGTGGCATTGTGGCCGTGCTCGATACCCATGGTGAAGTGCGCGCGGAGCTCAAGGTCTTAGAACACGGCGGTGTGCTCAGCGTCAAGTCCAAGCTCGGCGCGGGCGGCGCCCTCGTCGGCACGCAGCCCGATGGCGGCGTGGTCGGCGTGCGCTCCAATGACGGCCACGTGCGCGCAAATCTCGCAGCATTGGCGGACGCGGGCTTCATCACCGCGTTCGGTAATGACGACCGCGCGCGCGTCACCGTGTCCTGCGTCAACAACGTGGGCTGGGTCACGGTCATGGACAAGGTCGGCAAGAATCTCGCCGAGCTGACCTCCGACCAGGAAGGAGGCAAGCTCACGGTCTGCAACCCCGCCGGCGAAACGCGCGTGCGCATCTCGAACCTCCAGCAGGGGGGAAGCGTCGACCTGCGCTCGCACGAGGGAAAATCCGGCGCCTGGCTCCAGGGTGGCGGCGATGGCGGCCAACTCGCCTTGTTCGGCGGGCCCGACCACAAGCCGGGCGTGATGCTCCTCGCCGGGGGTGTGGGAAGCCGCCTCTTCATCAACAACAACCAGGCCAAGCTTGGCGTTGCCCTCATCAACGACGAGCTGGGCGGACGCGTCGAGGCCTACAGTCCAGACGGTGTCATCCAGGCCGCCCTGTGGCCGGCCGAGGAGGGCGGACGCCTAGCAGTATTCGGCGTCGAGGGCAAGGCCAAAGCCGGGATCGAGGCGCGCGCCGAGGGCGGCCGCCTGCTCAGCTTCAACGACGACGGCGTTCCTTGCACCCTCATTCACACCGAAGACGGAGTCGGCCGCATCGACCTGCTAACGCAGGAAGGCAACCCCGGCATCTGCCTCTCCGTCGGCACCGCGGGCGGCGAGGTCGAACTGTTCAACGAACGCGGCGAGTTCAAGACCAGCCTGCTGTAAGCGGCCAGCGCCGTTCCTGTTAAACTGACCGCCATGGACGCGACGAAGGACGAGAACGAAAAGCCGACGACGGCGGCTACCCGCTCTTCTGGCGATCTAATCGTGATGTTCACGAACCTCGTTGACTTGACCATGAACGCTGGCACGCATAGACTCAACGTGACTCGTCGAAAAGGAAGGCTGTAACCACAAATGACCAACCGATCCGCTGCGACAACCACGAAGGAAATCTACGCCTTCATTGCGCCCGACGAGGCGCTGCCCGTGAACGACCCTCGCTACGTGCCTCTCGAAGAGGCTCGTGGCGATACCAACGTGGCCGCGTTACTCGCCGCGCGCATCGAAGCCCAACAGTCGGCATTCGCAACGGGAGCTTCCAACGAGCACGCGCGCTTCCTGCTTACGGGCCATCGCGGATGCGGGAAGAGCACGGAGCTTTATCGGCTGAAGGCGTTACTTGAAGGGGCAGGGTTTGCAGTCGTGCGCTTCGATGCGGAAACCGAGCTCAATCTTCAGACGCTCGAATGGTGGAACGTCCTACTCGAGATGGTCTGGCAGCTCGACGAACAACTTGCGCAGCCGCCGTACAACATTCAGATGCCTGACTCTTTGCGCGACGACGTCGCCCAGTGGCTGGCCCGCGTCGTCACCACGAAGACGCAGCGTACCGAGATGGAAGCCAGCCTGACCGCCGATTTCGAAGTTGGCGCCGCGGTGTCGTTCTTCGCCAAGGCGAAGGCGGCCATTCGTAGTCTGGTGAAAGCCGGCTCTTCCCGAGCGGAAGAGATCAAAACGGAGGTCGAGCGCCGACCAGACGCTCTGCGAGATGCAGTGGCGAAGTTCGTTAAGGAGGCACAGGGAAAGCTGCGCGCGCAGGGCAATCATGGGTTGGTGATCATCGCGGACGGCCTTGAAAAAATCCCTTCGCGACCGATGGGCGAGAATCTGACGAGCCACAATCTGCTCTTCCTCCACAACGGAAATCATCTGAAAGCTCCCCCGTGCCACTTGGTTTACACGGTTCCCCTCACACTTCTCAGCAGTGCCAATCTGACTACGGTGTTTGCCGAGTCGCCCGTGCTGATGCCGATGATCCACCTCAGGCATCGCAATGGAGAGCAAGACGCTCGCGCGCTCAGGATGATGACCAAGCTGGTCGCCCTTCGCGCGTCGCCTGCATTGTTCGCCCCCGGCGTGATCAAAGAGTTGGCCGTCGCCAGCGGGGGGCACATTCGCGACTTTCTGTTGCTCGTCAGGGAGGCAGCCACCGGCTTTGGCGAGCGAGTCACGAAACGGGACGCTTCCCGCGCGGTACGCGGCTTGATCAACTTCTACGATCGCCTGATCGAACAGAAGTTCGTTTCGGTGCTGGATACCGTCGAGGCCAACGCGATTCTCCCACGTGGAGAGCACGACGGCGAACTACTCAATCGACTGCTCGTGCTGGAGTATCACAACGACGACATTTGGCACGCCCTCCATCCGTGCGTCAAGCAGGCCCCCAGTTTTGTGAGGTCGCCTCGTGCCCCGCAAACCGACGCGACCCCATAGCGCAGCGACCACCGCGCCGTCGCTGGTCGCCGGGACTCGACTCTCGCCGGAATCGCTGGACGATTGGCGTCGTCTGCAACAGGTCTTGCCGCTGACGAGTGGGCCTCGGTTGCTCTTCGCGCTCGGCGAGACCAAGTCGCTCAGCGCGCGGTTGGCGCGCCAGCTCGCGGCCGAGCAGAAGTCGGCCGGTCGGCGCGCACACGTGCTTGAGTTCACCTCTCCCCGTCCCGCTCCACTGCAAGTGCTATTCGATGAGCTTGAGTCTGCGAAAGATCACAAGGTTTGTTTCTGGCTTGGCCTGGAATTGAGTCTGCTTTCCGAAACTTCCCGCACCTCGGCGATCAACGACCTGAATCTTCACCGCGATCAGCTCGCTACTCGTTTGCCGTGCCCGCTGGTGATCTGGACCACCGACGAAGCCTTCACGCTGCTGGCGAAGGAAGCGCCCGACTTTGTCGCCTGGCGCAGTGGCGTCTTCACGTTCCATTCGGCTACCGAGAGAGCTCCATCGCTAGGGACGACCACTCGGCGCGCCACAAAGCCCGGAATGATCGCGGTGCTGGTTACCGACATCGTCAGTTCCACCAAGCTGAAGCACGCCATGCCGGGCAACACCAGCATCGAACGCGACCGCCAATACTCGGCGACGATTCGCAAGACCCACGACGCCCTCGTACAACAAGTTCTCGGCGCCTTTGGCGGCCGGCTCGTCAACACCACGGGCGACGGGTTTCTGCTGTCCTTTCCTGACCCGGAGACTGCCGTGCAGGCCGGCCTCCAGTTCCAGGACATACTCGCCACCAAACCTCTCGACACACCGCTGGGACCGCTCCAGGTGCGCATGGGAGTTCACACCGGAAGCGCCGACCAGACGGGGGGTGACTTTGCGGGTGCAGTGCTCGACAAGGCGGCGCGCGTGGCCGCGCAGGCGGAGGGCGGGCAAATCCTCGTGTCCAACGAGACGCAGGCGTTGATTCACGGCAAATTGCGTGGGGTTGTGCTGGAGAGGCTGCGCCCGATTGAACTCAAGGGCGTCGGAGTCGAAACGCTCTTCCGTGTTCTCACCGGCGACATTGATCCCGATGCCGCCGCCGAAGCCGCTTACCGCCAGCACCTCATCGACCGCTTCGGCAAGCTCACGCTCTACTCCGTCACCTCCGACGCGCCGCTCGCCGTCGATTTGGAAAGGGTGTTCGTCAAGCTGACCGCGACGATACCCAAACAGACTAACACATGGCCAGACTTTCCACACCTTGAATTCTCTGAGGTGGAGCGAGAAGCATTTCGACATGCTCTGCCGGACCAACAAGACTTGCTCCTTGCAAGCAAAGTTCTTGACAAAGTCGGCGTAGAGAATGAACAAGGTTTCGTCCGCCATTTCGAAACCACCGTCACTCTCTCCCTCTCCGAGGCACTCGCCGCCCACACCCGCTGCGCCGTCATCGGTGCTCCCGGGTCGGGCAAGACGACGCTGCTGAAATACCTCGCGCTCACGTTCGCGCGCAAGCAGGCGCAGGAGCGGTTGGAGCTAACTGACGAGAAACTGCCCATCTTCGTTGCGCTGCGCGACTTCAACCGTTACCTCGACAACCTCGACACGCGAGGACTCTTGCTCAACTTGACAGCGGCGATGCTTGCCGACTTCGCGCGCGAGCACACCCGCGAGGTGGCGCCGTATCTCAATCTGCCCTCCGACTTTTTCGCACGCGCGTTGGAGTCCGGCCGCGCGGTGGTCTTGCTCGACGGACTCGACGAGGTGGCCGATCCGGGAAAGCGCGCCCGCGCTGCCGAGGCGGTGGCCGCGTTCGTGCGGGAGTACAAGGATTGCCGCTTCGTCGTCACCTCGCGTCCGCGTGGCTACGAGGCCGAGGCGAAACAAAGGCTCGCGTCGTTGCTCGACGAGTGTACGGTTCAGGAGTTCACCGCCGCCGACCGCAAGGCGTTTGCCACGTCCTGGTACACCGCCGTCATCACCGACCGCCTCGGCGACTCGCCTACTGCGCGCGCCGACGCGGTGGCCTGGGCGACCGACCTGCTGGCGGCGATCGACAAGGATCCTCGCATCCAATCGCTCGCCTCCAATCCGCTGCTGCTGTCCATCCTTGCGCTCGTGCATCAGCGCGGCACGAAGTTGCCCGAGCGCCGCGTGGACTTGTACTGGGAATGCGTGGACTTTCTGCTTGGCTATTGGGACCAGATCAAGGGCGGCGAAGCGGCGCGCGAATTGGTGATGTACGGCGGGCTGACGCGTCAGGAGAGGGCGCGGCTCCTGGAGCCGGTGGCGTTGTGGCTGCACGAACGCGGCGAATCCGGGCTGGAAGTGGATGCGAACGACTTGCAAGCGCAGGTTGCTCTCCAGTTCACCGAGGAGTTCAACGACGCGCCCGCCGTCGCCGCGCGACGCGCGGCGCTATTCCTCAAAGTCATCGTCGAGCGCGCGGGGCTGCTGACCGAGCGCGAGACCGGCGTCTTCGCCTTCACGCACCTGACGTTCCAGGAGTATCTGGCCGCCCGCGCCATCGCCGACCGCGACGACTATGTCGAGTACGTGCTGGCGCATCTCCACGAGTCGTGGTGGCGCGAGGTTGCCCTGCTGACCGTCGGCCATTTGAGCGCCCTGCCCACGCGGCGGGCACGCAAGCTCGCCACGGCCCTTATCTCCAGAATCCGCAGCGCCGGCAGCGAGTTGGAAGACGTGCTCAAGCGCGACCTGCTGCTGGCGGCGCGCGCGCTGGCCGACACCGGGCCGCTCGCGGTCGAACCGGACGTGCGCGCGGAGATCATCGCCGAAGTCGTACGGCTCTGGCGCGAGTCTCCTTACGAACCGCAGCGCGAAGAAGCGGCGTCGGTCGTCGCCCTCTTCATGTCCGCGCCGGAGGGCGAGGCGATCGCAGCGGAGTTGCTCAAGGAGTTGCAGGACAAGAACGACCACGTGCGTAGGAGCGCAGCGCAGGCGTTGGGAGCGCTGGGCGCGGCGGCGGCCACGCCGGAGACCCTGACCGCGTTGGTGAAGCTGACCGTTGACAAGAACGAATACGTGCGTGGGCGCGCAGCGCAGGCGTTGGGAGCGCTGGGCGCGGCGGCGGCCACGCCGGAGACCCTGACCGCGTTGATGAAGCTGATCGTTGACAAGAACGACCACGTGCGTAGGAGCGCAGCGCACGCGTTGGGAGCGCTGGGCGCGGCGGCGGCCACGCCGGAGACCCTGACCGCGTTGGTGAAGCTGATCGTTGACAAGAACGACCACGTGCGTGGGAGCGCAGCGTGGGCATTGGGAGCGCTGGGCGCGGCGGCGGCCACGCCGGAGACCCTGACCGCGTTGATGAAGCTGATCGTTGACAAGAACGACCACGTGCGTAGGAGCGCAGCGCACGCGTTGGGAGCGCTGGGCGCGGCGGCGGCCACGCCGGAGACCCTGACCGCGTTGGTGAAGCTGACCGTCGACAAGAACGACGGGGTGCGTGGGCGCGCAGCGCAGGCGTTGGGAGCGCTGGGCGCGGCGGCGGCCACGCCGGAGACCCTGACCGCGTTGATGAAGCTGATCGTTGACAAGAACGACGGCGTGCGTGGGAGCGCAGCGTGGGCGTTGGGAGCGCTGGGCGCGGCGGCGGCCACGCCGGAGACCCTGACCGCGTTGATGAAGCTGACCGTCGACAAGAACGACGGGGTGCGTGGGCGCGCAGCGCAGGCGTTGGGAGCGCTGGGCGCGGCGGCGGCCACGCCGGAGACCCTGACCGCGTTGGTGAAGCTGACCGCTGACACGGACGAGGACGTGCATTGGAGCGCAGCGCAGGCGTTGGGAGCGCTGGGCGCGGCGGCGGCCACGCCGGAGACCCTGACCGCGTTGATGAAGCTGATCGTTGACAAGAACGACGGCGTGCGTGGGAGCGCAGCGTGGGCGTTGGGAGCGCTGGGCGCGGCGGCGGCCACGCCGGAGACCGTCACGGCGCTCAAGAAGGTTTGGAACAGCGAGTTGAATAACACCGATTATGTCTGGGTTGGCGTGAAAAGTGGGCGAACGTGCGACCTTGCTTACGCGGAACTACAGCGTCTGGTGCAGATACCGGTGAGCGATGAGAGGTAATCGGTGGGTTCTGCCTCACTTAGATCCGCGTTCCATTGTCTATGGCAGGTCGCCTACTGCATTACCGGTCAAACCCGCTGGGAATCGGGGGTTGCTCGCGCGGAGTCCTGCGGTTCTCGCAGGGAAACTTAGGATTCTCGCTGGGAATCCTACGGTTTCTTCTGGGGTATCTGAGTTGCTGAGCGGGAATCCTGAGTTCCCCGCTCAGAATCCTGGGAGGCTGAGCGGGAGTTCTGGGATAGCAACAGAGCGTGCTGAGTTGTCGAGAGAGGAGCCTGGGAAGCTGCGCGGGAATCCCCCGATGCTGCGCGGGCGTCGGGGGATAAAAAGCTGGTATGGTCTCATTACACGTTAGATTCATGCGCTATATTGAGGGCGACGATCAAATAGAAAGGAGGTGACACCATGGCTCAGTTGACAATTCCCTACGAGCGGACGCTGACCGATGCGGACCTGGCGGAGATCATCGCGCGGGCGACGGCGACCATCAACGTCATGCAGCAGTTGGGCGCGGCGTACCAGTCGTTGCCCGGCTACGCGATGGCCGGCTACGAAACCGAGACCAACTCGACCGAGGCCGACCTGGCGGCGTTGCAGGCCCTGGCCGATCAGGCCATCATCCTGATGACCAGCCTCGACACGAAGGGCGCGCCGTTGAAAATCAAGAACGAGGGCGCGTTGGCGGCGCTGCGCGGCTTGCTGAAAGGCAAGGCCGAGGAGGCGCTGCTCGACCAGATTACCGGTCCGCACCCGCAAGCGGGCGGCACGACGCCGGCGGCGGCGACCACGGGGTCGTAGCGGGCAGGTGTTCTCAGCGTTCTCAGCGTCTCGGCGGTAGAGGCCGTCTACAACAGATTACACCGCAGAGACGCAGAGAGCGCAGAGTCGGTTGTCTCCGCAACCAGCGCCACGTACTTGCGGGCGGCGGCGGTGAGGGCGGCGAAGTCGCCGGCGCGCAGCGCGGCTTTGAGAACTAAACTGCCGCCCACGCCGACGGCCAGGGCGCCGGCGGCGAAGTAGTCGCGGAGATTGGTCTCATCTACTCCGCCGGTGGGGCACAGCGGCACGTCGGGCAGCGGTTCTCTAATCGCTTTCAAAAACTTCGGCCCGCCGAGCAATCCCACTGGAAAGACTTTGACAATGTCGCCGCCGAATTCGAGGGCGCGCACGACCTCGCTGACGGTGGCCGCGCCGGGCAGGCAGGTGAGGTTGCGCTCGTTGCAGGTGGCGATCACGCTCAGCACCGTAGCCGGCGAGACCACGAAGTCGGCCCCCGCGACGATGACGGCGTGGGCGGTGGCGGCATCGATCACCGAGCCGGCGCCGATGACGGCCTCCGGGAGATTGGCGTCGACCAACTGAGCGATGGCGCTGGTGGCCTCGGGCGTGGTCACGGTGATTTCGAGCAGGCGCACGCCGCCCGCGTAAAGCGCGCGCGTCGCGGCGACGGCCTGGCTGGGCGAGTCGGCGCGGATGACGGCGAACAGGCGATGCCGCGCGATGGCGGCGAGCACGGCGGACTTGGTCATGGGGTCAGCAGTGCCCGGTTGAGGCTCGCGCAAAGACGCAAAGGCGCAAAAGCGGTCACCCCAGGTCCTTCGCGCCGGCGCGGTGGACTTTCAAGAGATTGGTCGAGCCGCGCAAGCTGACCGGCGCGCCGCAGACCACCACCAGCAAGTCACCCGGCTGCACTAACTTGCGCGCGAGCAATTCGGTGTCGAGCGCCTCGATCATGGCGTCGGTGCCCTGCTGGGGCGGGAGCAGCAGCGGGCGCACTCCCCAGAACAGCGCCAATTGTCGCGCGATTGCGCGGTGCGGCGTGAACGCGAGGATGGGGGTTTGCGGGCGGAGTTGCGAGAGCAGACGGGCCGAGCCGCCGGACTCGGTGAAGGTGCAGACGAACTTGGCCCGCAACTGCGCGGCGACCTGGCTGGCGGCGTTGCACACGGCCTGCGGCAGCGAATCTTCGCGGAGAAGGGGCGTGGCTCCGGTGCGCGGCTCGCGTTCGGCCACGCGAATGATCTCGGCCATCATCTCGACCGTCTCGACCGGATACTCGCCGACCGCGGTTTCTTCGCTGAGCATGACCGCGTCGGCGCCATCGAGCACGGCGTTGGCAACATCGCTGGCCTCCGCGCGGGTGGGCCGCGGACTGTGCGTCATCGACTCCAACATCTGCGTGGCAACGATGGCCGGCACCGAGGACTGCTGCGCCAGCTTCAGGATGTGCTTTTGCAGAATGGGAACTTCGGCCGGGGGCATTTCGACGCCGAGGTCGCCGCGCGCGACCATCACGGCATCGGACACCGCCAGCAGGGAGCCGAGGTTCGCAATCGCCTGCGGCTTCTCCAGCTTGGCGATAATGGGAATCGCAGCGCCGGCCGCCGTCAGCAGCGCGCGCAGTTCGATCAGGTCTTCAGCGCGGCGGACGAAGGAAAGCGCCATGTAGTCCACGCCCTCGGCCACGCCGAAGGCGATCGCGGCGCGATCGTCCTCGGTGAGCGCCGGTTGGTGCTGGCCGGCGCTGGGGAAGTTCATCCCCTTGCGACTGGTCAGCGCGCCGCCCTTGATCACCCGACAATCCACCACCCCGGGGGCCAACGCCAGCACCTTCAACTCCACCAGACCGTCGCACAGCAGGATGCGCTCGCCCACTTGCAGCTCGTCGCACAGGTGGGGGTAGTCGGTGGTGAGGCGTTCGGCGGTGCCCGGCTCGGCCGACATCGCGACCTGCACCGGGTGGTTGGCGCGGAGGTGGACGCGGCCCTCGACCACTTCGCCGATCCGAATCTTCGGGCCGGGCAGGTCCTGGAGCACGGCGATGGGCTTGCGCAGTTCGCGCGCCACCTCGCGGACCTGTTGCATCCGCGCGCGATGCTCGTCGAAGGTCCCGTGGGAGAAGTTGAGCCGGGCCACGTCCATGCCGGCTTGCGCCAGGCGCAGGATGGCGTCGCGCGTGTTGACGGCGGGGCCGAGGGTGCAGACGATCTTGGCTCGTCGCATCGGCTATTTCTTTTTGGGCTTTGCTGCGGTGGGTTTCTCGGCCGGCAGTTCGAGCCGCGTGTCGGTGGGCCAATACTTCACTTCAAACTCGTCGGCGCCGAAGATGACGCGCTTCTCCCGCTCGTGCGGGAAGAACGGCGCCAGGAAGCGGCCCAGGCCGAGGGGGCCGTCTTTGAAATCCTTCTCGTAGGGCGCGAGGAAGTCCGGCAGCCACAGGATGCGGCCGATGGTGTCAACGCGGTAGATGAGCGCTTTGCGCGTGAACAACTCGGTCATGGCAGCTTCGGTCTCGTCCTCGAAGTCGCTGGCGCTGATCGGCGCGGTCGGGAGCAGCGGGCCACCGACCACGCCGCGATACAGCACGAATGGCGCCGCCGGTTCCTTGAGTTCCTTGCGCAGAATGGTCTCTTCGATCTCGCGCAACGAGCGGGGCTTGCCGGCCACTTCGGCGATCGGCCTGGTTGCGAAGTCGCGGAGCTGCCGCACGCTCTTCAGCTTGCCGTCGTAGGCCGCGGCGATGGCCTTCAGCGCGAGCGCATTGTAGGCGTTGATCCAGAACGCGCAACGCGCGTTGTGCATGAAGCGAGCGGCCTCACGTTTCTCGTCGGCGGTGGCGTCGGCGGGCAGGGTGAGCTTGAACTGGTTCGGATCATGCCTGGCGATCGCGGCCAGAAAGGCGGCAAAGCTGGGGTCGTGCTTGAACCCCGCGAAGTTGATGCGGCCGGCCGCGTCCACCTGGCGGCTGAGCGCCTCGGCAAACAGGTGGCTGTGCAGCGACGCCTGCGCGTGCGCGCGCGGCGTGACGGTGGCGAGCAGGGCGAGCAAACAGACGGTGAGACGGAGCTTCATGGGAGACCTCGTTGGTTGAGTTGGGGACAACGTTCTTGAACAATATCGACGATGCGCGCCACCACTTGGTCGATCGGCAAACCGTCCGTGGTCACCGTGACGGCATCGGCGGCGGGCACCAGCGGCGAGTCGGCGCGAGTCGCATCTCGCCGATCACGCGCGGCCATTTCGGCTTCGACCGTTGCGAAATCGGCCACGACTCCCTTGGTTTGCAGTTCGGCGCAACGCCTCCGCGCGCGCTCGGCGGGCGAGGCGGTCAGGAAGATTTTAACCTCAGCGTCGGGAAACACAACGGTCTGGATGTCGCGGCCCTCCATCACGACGCCGCCCTCGCGGCCCAACTCACGCTGCCGTCGCACCATGCTGCGCCGCACGCCACTCATGGCAGCGACGGGCGACACCAGCGCGCTGAGGCGAGGAGTGCGAATCGCCGCGGTCACCTCCTCGCCGTCAAGCAGCACCTGCAATGCGCCCGCCCCGGTTGCCAGGGTGATTTGCGACGTGTCGGCCAGCGCGACCACGGCAGCCTCGTCGTCCACCACGCCGAGCCGTTCCGCCTTCAGCGCCACCGCGCGATACATCGCGCCGGTGTCTACGTAAAGAAAGCCGAGGCGGTCGGCCACCAGCCGCGCCACCGTGCTCTTGCCCGCGCCGGCCGGGCCGTCGAGCGCGACGATGGGCCGCGCGCGGCTCACGCGATGCTCCGCAGCAGGCTCGCGCGGCGCTCGTTGGCCTGCTTCAAAGCGCGCAAGAGAGCCGCGTCGTCGCCGGCGGCCAGCGCGGCGCGCAACGCCGAAAGTTCGGACTGGAATCCGTCGAACGCGTGAAGCAAGGCGTCGCGGTTGGCGGTAAAGATGTCGCACCACAGCTCGGGACTCGCGCCCGCCAGGCGTGTCGTGTCGCGGTAGCCACTCGCCGCCAGACTGGCGAGGGCCGACTTGTTGGGATGCCCCCCCCACACCGCGCTCGCCAGCGCAAAGGCGACAGCGTGCGGCAGGTGGCTGGTGAGGGCCACGACCTCGTCGTGCACGGCCGGATCAATCGTCAGCGGCTTCGCGCCCAGCGCACGCGCGAAGTCGTGGACCAGGGTAAACGCCGCGTCGTCGGTGTGCTGCGTGCGAGTGAGCGCGTAGATCGCGCCCGCGAACAGATCGGCCCGCGCGTGCGCGATGCCAGTCAGCTCGCTGCCGGCCATCGGATGGCCGCCGACGAAACGCGCTTTGCCGGCCAGCGCGATTTCGCATTGCCGCACCAGCGTGGCCTTGGTACTGCCGGCATCGGTGACGACGCATTCGGGCGGAATCACGTCGGCCAGCATCGCGGCACGCTCGGAAATGGTCGTCACCGGGGCGCAAAGGATAATCAGGTCGGCGTCGTGACTGCCGGCGATCAGATCGTCGGTGGCCTCGTCACAAGCGCCGCAGCGCAGCGCGGCGGCCAGGGTCGTCTCCCGTCGCGAAACGCCGATCACGCGTTCGGCCAGTTTGCGTTCGCGAATCGCCAGCCCGTACGAGCCGCCGATCAGCCCGAGGCCGACGATGGTGATGACGCCAAACACGGCCAGAGTTTGCCGCGCTGCCGCACAAACTCACAGGTTCGACTTGCTCTGGCAGCCGTCCACCACGACACACGAGCCGCTCACCCACGAGGCCTTCGGCGAACAAAGGAAGGCGACCACGTTCGCAACCTCCTCGGGCGCGCCGAACCGGCCGAACGGCAACTCGCGCGCGACAAAGTCCCTCATGCCCTCGGGATCGGCCTGGACCCGCTTGTCCCAACTGCCGCCGGGAAACTGAATGCTGCCGGGCGCAACGGAATTCACGCGGATATTGTGGGGAGCCAGCTCGCGCGCCAGCGCTTTGCAAAGCGATATCTCCGCGGCCTTCGCAGGATTGTAAGTCAGGCGCCCGCCGGCTTCGCGACCCCAGATGCTGGCAATCATCACAATCGCACCCGCCCCGCGCTCGCGCATGCTTGCCACGCACAGCCGCGCCGCTCGCGCACCGGTCGTCACGTTCAAGTGGAAGGCGGCCGCCCACTCCTCGTCGGTCGTCTCCAGCAGCCCGCCGCCGGTGCTACCGCCCGCGTTGTGGACCAGAACGTCCACACCACCCCAGGCGTCCTTCGCCGATTGTACAATCCGCGCCAGGTCGTCGAACTGCGTCACATCGCCCGCGATCGGCAACACCGTCGCGCCGCGCGCGCGGAGTTCGTCGGCGGTTGCAGTCAGCGTGTTCTCCGTGCGTCCGCAAATGACGACCTTGGCGCCTTCGTCGGCCAGCGCCCCGGCAATCGCCTTGCCGATGCCGCGCGTGCTGCCGGTGACGAGCGCGATCTTGTCCCTTAGTCCCAAATCCATCGAGGTCTCCAGAGTTTGATGCCTGGAGACTTCGCCATGCATGGACTACTTCACCCGCTCGAGCACCATCAGAAATTGCTGTCTGAGGTTATCAGCAACGCCAGACGCTTGCAAGTGTCCCCATCAGCCGACAGACTTCCTCCGCATGAACCTGCGCACTCGTCGCTCACTCCTAACAGCCGGCCTGGCGTGGCCCGCTTACGCCGCTCCGCCTCGCAGGGTCGTGCTCATTTCGCTTGACGGCTTGCGGCCCGACCTCTATTTGAATCCGGTCAAGCACGGCCTAAAGCTCCCGAATCTGGCAAGACTCATGGCCAGTGGTTCGTTCGCCACCGGGGTGGAAGGCGTGTATCCTTCGGTGACCTACCCGTCGCACACGACGCTGATCACCGGCACGGTGCCGGCGCGCCACGGAATCTTCGGCAACGAGCAGTTTCGCCCCGAGGATCCGCGACCACCGTGGTACTTCGAACACAGGCAAATCAAGGCGACCACGCTCTGGCAAGCTGCGCGTGCAGCCGGCCTGACGACGGCCGGCGTCGCGTGGCCGGTGTCGGTGGGCGCGCCGGTGGATTGGCTGATCCCGGAATACTTCGACACCAAGCGCCAGCAGAAGAACGTCTTTCGCGCTGTGTCCACGCCCGGACTTTACGAGACGATCGAGCGCAAGTTCGGCGCGGGCGGCCTCGACGACTTCGAGGACTGGGCCGACAAGGACGTCCGCATCACCGACTGCGCCGTCCACATTATTCGCGAACACAAGCCGCACTTCACCGCCATCCACCTGATCAACGGCGACCACCAGCAACACGAGACCGGCCTCGAAACCGCGGAAGTCCGCGCAGCCTTCAACGCGCTGGATCAGCACGTGGGTCGCATCGTCACGGCGCTCGATGGAGCCGGCATTCGCAAGGAGACCGCCGTTGTAGTCACCGGCGATCACGGCTTCCTGCCGGTGACGAAGACCGTCAACCCGAATGTGCCGCTGCACAACGCGGGGTTGCAAGAACTCGAAGGCGATAAAGTCACCAGTTGGCAAGCGTATGCGTGGGCGCAAGGCGGCTGCGCGGCGGTGCATTTGAAGGACCCGGCCCATCTGGCCAAAGCGAAACGCGCGCTCGAAGTAGCCATCGCCAATGAGCCGACGCCACCGCTCAAGCTCATCTCACGTCAACAACTCGACCAGCTCGGGGCATTTCCGGGAGCGGCGTTTGGGGTGGAGGCGCTCAACGGGGCTCGTGTGGGCAAGGCCAGCAGCGGCGACTTCGTGGGGCCGTCGCGGACGAAGGGTATGCATGGCTATCTCCCGACCAATCCCGCGATGCGCACCGGGTTGATCGTTAGCGGCCTCGGCATTCGGCGCGGCGTGGTGCTGGGCTTGATGCCGATGGTTGACATCGCCCCTACGATAGGTAAACTGCTCGGAGTCCGCTTGCCCATGGCAACCGGAAAACCGATCGTTCGCATGCTCAGTTGATCTGGAGGATGAATGGCCCGACCTGCACCCGCGCCGGCAAAACCGTTGATTACGATTCAGCCCGCTCATCTCGGCATTGTGGCGGTGGTGTTCGTGGCCCTCATTGCCTTCAAGTTCACGCGCAAAACCGGACCAGACCAGATTCTTCAGAACTACATTGCCTTGAAGCAAGACGTAAAGACAAAGAACGAAGCCATGGACCTGGAACTCGAGGGGACGGGTTCAGTGCAAGCCCATTTGCACATGGGGCTGGAGCACCTCACGGCCAACGATCTTCCCGGCTCTCGAATTGTCTTTGGCAAGCCGCAAGTCAGCGGTGATACGGCCACGGTCAACATCGCGATTTCCATCGGAGGCAAGGACCTCAACGTGCCGGCTACGCTCCAATTGACCGACACGGGTTGGAAAATCGATCTCACCAAGACCAACGATGAGATCATCAAGATCGAGGCCCAACTCAATCAGCTTTCCGGGAAGGCCACGACTTCGTCGGGCGGAGGACTGTCGCCGGGGTCCGCGAGCAAGTCCGCCACCGGTGGGCGTTAGCCATGCCCAAGAAATGCCCCCGCTGCAACTCCGATAATTCCCTCCGCGCCGCCGCGTGCTGGCAATGCTACCACGACATCTCGGCGGGACTGCCGGAGCCGGTGGTTGCCACCGCCGCCGCCACGGCCGCAGCCGTGACCGGCTTTGTCTCGACCGGTGAGTTGCCTCCGCTCGAAATGCCCGCGGCAACCACGACGACCTCGGCCAAACCCGCGCGCGCTCCGCTGGCGCCGGCCGCCGGCGCGAAGAAGAAATTGCCGCTGGTGCCGATCGTCATCGTGCTGCTCATCGCGGCAGCAGTCGGCGGTGTGGTCGTGATGAAGGGCCGAGGGGGCGACCCGAAGGCAGTGGTCACTTCGCTGTTGGAAGCGAACAAGAAGGACGACTACGAAGGCATGAAGCAAGTCTTGACTACCAGTTCGGCTGCCCTGGTCGATGCGGAGAAAGCGGCAAAGGAAGCCATGGCTGCGAAAGGGGTTACGCAGAAGATTGACAGCTTCAACATTACCGCGGTCACCGCCGCTGGAGAGGAGACCACCGTCACAGCAAGCATAACCGCGTCGATATCTATGGGCGGTCAGTCGAAGAGCATAACCGTCACTCAGAAGATGGCGGTGGTCAAAGAGGGCGGGCAATTGAAGGTTGATAGTTTGAAGCACAAGCAAGAAAACGACGCGGCCGCGTTGGCCGCGCTCCGGCAGATGATGGGGCGTTAGTCCAAGTCCACCACCCGCGCCTCCAGCGTTTCCGTCTCCAGCACCACGACTGTGCTGCGCCCCGTCACCCAGCCGCCGCACTCGCCCGGATTGATGATGAGCGCGCCGGCGGTTCGCACCTCGAGTACATGCGTGTGCCCGCAGACCACGACCTCGTAAAGGCCGCTGCGCGCGGCCGCCTCGGCCAGGTCCGGCTCGTGCATGACGACGAATCGCTTGCCGCCCAGCTCTAACTTCGCAGTGGGAAAGTGCAGTTCGCCCACCGGCGCGAAGCGGGCGGCCAGCCCCCGTCGCTCGCCATCGTTGTTGCCAAAGACCCCCGTTACCGGCACGCCCAACTCCACGAACGGGGCCGCCGTGAACGGCGCGATGAAGTCGCCGGCATGGATAATGTGCTCAACGCCTTCGGCCCGAAACCGTTCCATCGCTGCGCGCAGTTTCGGCAGGTTGTCGTGCGAATCGGAGACGAGGCCGACCTTCATGGTTTCCGCCTTCGAGGGTGATGCCCGCACCGGGCGGCGAAAGTGTGTCGCGATGCTGGTTTCCCTGCCGCTCTTCGCTGCCTCGGCGCCAATGCCGTGGGCGCCGGTCGTCCGCAGCGTGGCCATCGCGCTCGTTGCGCTGCTCGTCTATCGCGGACTGGCCGGCAGCATTAGGCGCTACTCAGCTCGACTGGAGGCGGGCATTGTAGCCTCTACGGCACGGCGTTCGGTTACCTTGCTCACGCTGGGCGTAAATGCGCTGCGCTACGCGCTCGCGTTCCTCGCGCTGGTGATGATGCTGCGCGAACTCGGTTTCGACTTGACACCGCTGCTGGCCGGCGCGGGACTGGCTGGTCTGGGCCTGGCGGCTGGCCTCAAATCCGTCGTCAAGGACCTCGCCGCCGGCAGCTTCCTGGTGTTTGAAGGGCAATATGCCGTCGGCGATATCGTCGCGCTCGGCGAGGTCGTCGGCACGGTGGAAGAAGTGGGGTTGCGCGTAACTCGACTGCGCGATCTGAACGGGAGCCTCCGATATCTGCCGAACGGCGGAGTCGTTAGCGTCACCAATTACTCGCAGGGGCGGCAACATTTCATACTCACCGTTCCGCTCACGCGCGAGCGCGAAGCCGAACAGCAGCAAGTCGTACAGGAAGCGCTCGCCAGCTTCCAACAAGAGTTCGCTGCTTTCGTCTCCGACCCCATTCTGCCGCAATCGGAGCGGCTTGCCGATCGCTCCCGCTTGCTGCGAATTCCGATCATCACTCGGCCGGAGCAACTCCTGCTCACCCAAACCAAACTCATTCTTCGCCTCACCTCCGCGCTCACCGAACTCGGTTGCCCTCCCCTACCCGGCCGCGAGCCGACGCTGCTACCCGGCGCGGCCTGACCCATGCTCATCCTCGGACTCACTGGCAATATCGCCACCGGCAAATCCACCGTCAGCGGATTCCTGCGCGATTGGGGTGCGGCGGTGCTCGACTCCGACGCGCTGGTTCACGAGGCCTACCAACCGGGCTCAACCGTGCCGTGGCAGGTGGCCCGCGCGTTCGGACCGCACGTGATGAAGGCCGACGGCAGCGTGGATCGCACCGCGCTCGGCAATCTCGTCTTCGCGTCGCCCGACAACATGCGGAAACTGGAGGCGATTGTCTGGCCGGCCGTGGCGGCGTTGCGTGATGCCTGGCTGTCTGAGGCCGCGGCGGAGGTCGTGGTGATCGACGCGGTCAAGCTCATCGAGAGCGGTTTCGCCGGTCAATGCCACTCGGTTTGGCTGGTGACCGCGCGCCCGGAGGTGCAACGCCGGCGACTCATCGAGCTGCGCCATCTCTCGCCGGAGCGCGCGGACCAGCGCCTCGCCGCGCAAGCGCCCGTGGAACCGCGCCGAGCGGTGGCCCAGGTTGTGCTGGAAAACAACAGCACCGTGGAAGAGCTCCGCCGACAGGCGCGGAGCGCGTGGGAGCGAACGGTGTCCGCCTCGTGAACCGCAGATTGTCATTGGTTTTCTTGTTGTTCGCACCGCTCGCAGTGGCCGCGCCGCGTCCGACTGTCATCTTCCGTGACGACTTCGAACGGGACAATCCGTGGACTTTCCTGTGCCGCGGCGTCGGCGAACAGAAACTCGACAACGCGCAGTTTCATGGCGGCAAGCGCGCGCTACTCGGCATCAGCGATCGCTTTGAGCTCTTGCACGTCCGCAAAAACTTCAAGTTGAAAGAGCAACACGCCCGGCTTTCGTTCTGGTGCTACGCCGATTACGAACCCGGTGACGAATTCTGGACCCGGCTGGTCGTGGGCATGGCGCCCACCGGTTCCGACCGACTCGCCTGGGTTTCATTGACTCCCCCGTCTCCGCGTCAATGGGTCCGGCGCGAGTTGCTGGTGGAGGAAATCTCGCCCGCGCTCAGTGGAGCGAATCTCAACCGGCTTGACATTGGACTGCGCGGTCGTGGCGCGGAACTCAAGCTCAGTCTCGACGAGGTCGTGCTCGAGAACGATCTCCCGGAATCCGTGTGGAAGCCTGCCGGACAGCCCATCGCTCCGCCCACCTTCGCGCCGGGTCCACTCACCTGGGCCGTGAAGGAGAAGGTGCGCGCGATTTACGCAACGCCGGGGCGTGGCGAAGGCGCGCGCTACCGTGATCTGTTTCAGGCACCGATCAATACCGTACTGTTAGGCTCAGCGGATCCCGATACCGTCGTGGAGTGGGCGGCTCGCTGCACTGCGTACAATCGACATCTGTTTCTCGTCTTGCCGGCGTTTCGTCCGCTCACCGAACTTCCCGACGGAAAGACGCTGCGGCGCGCGCAGTTTGCCGATGCGATTGACGAGGCCGCCGTCTGCCCCCGCGAGGTCCGTTTCTGGGAGGGCGCGTTTGCTGAGACGATGAAGTCGGTGGCCGAACTGGCCGCGCTGGTGAAGATCGAAGGCGTCGTGCTCGACTTGCGCTTGCCGGCCGGCAGCAAACACCCCAGCTATTCGCAACTCGAGTCGTGCCTCTGCGACGACTGCTTCGACGCCTTTCTGAAAGAGCAGAAATCGCTCGAGCGCGCGCAGTACATTCATTTGTTCGAGCGGCGCCTGTTTCTGGTCCGGCGCGGCTGGCTGCGGCGGTACGCAATCTGGATGGAGTCTATGATGATCGACCTGGCGCGCAATGCTGCGACCTCCGTGCGCGCGCAGCACAAAAACTTTGTGCTGGGAATCTTCGGCTTCGACAACTCGTGGCTGGCGCGCGGTTTGGCGCAGGGATTCGCCTCCACCGGAGTTCCCGTGCTGCTGCTCAGTTCAGAACCTGCGCGCACGGAGGGCTATAACGTGCGAGTCCGCGAATCGACGGCAGCGGCCCGCCAGTTGGGCTTTCCGGTGCTCTTCGTCCCCGGACTGACGACGGAAAGCGCGCAACCGAGTTTGGCCGAACACCTTGCACGCGCTGGATTGGGGTCCGACGGGTTTTGGGTGACGCCTCCAGCGGTCAACCAAAGCGGCGCCATCACCAAGTTGGGCAATGAGATTCGCGACGGCTACACGCGCCTGCGCGATCGCCTTGAGGCCGCGCCGGCGCCCCGAAAGTCCACGAAGAAATGAACGACGATACCATGCCTGCGCTGGTTATTGCCGGCCGGCGACTGCGGTTGCAGCGCACGCGGCCGCTGCCCCAGCGCCGAGCGGGCGAAGCCCGGGTGCGCGTGTTGCTGGCGGGAATCTGCGGCACCGACCTGCAGGTTCTGCGGGGTTATGCCGGATTTCGCGGTGTGCTTGGCCACGAGTTTGTGGGAGTGGTCGATCGTTGCGGCGACCCGCGCTGGATCGGTCGCCGCGTGGTCGGCGACATCAACCTCGCGTGCCGACGTTGTCGCGAATGCCGCGCGCAACGCTCGTTCACAATTCGGGGAGACAAACTGCTCTTGCGCACACAGGGTGAGTTTGTTATCGTCCCGGAAGCAAACGCGGCGGCCCGCACGCTGGCGGCTGCGCTGGTGTTCGAGGTGGCGAACACCGAGGGCGAGGCGCGACTGGTGATCGAGAACTTTCCGCCCGTGCAACTGCGGATTCCGCCTGTCGCCGGAGGGAACTGAGCTTGGACGAAATCGGTAGTATCATCTGGCGGCTGATCGGCGTGGCGCTCTTGGTGGCGGCGAATGGCTTCTTCGTGGCCGCCGAGTTTTCGCTGGTGAGCGTACGCCGCACGAGAATCGAGGAGCTGGTGCAGCAAGGCGTCGCGTCGGCGCGGGTGGTGCAACGCGCGATTCACGATCTCGACCGCTACATCGCCGGCACTCAGGTCGGCATCACCCTGGCCAGCATCGGCCTCGGCTGGATGGGAAAGCCGGCGGTCGAACGCTTGCTTGAATGGCCTCTCAGCGCACTGCCGTTCGCATTGGGCACAAGCTCGAAGGAGGCCATTGCCTTTGCCATCGCCTTCACCTTTGTCACCTTTCTGCACGTCGTGTTCGGCGAACTCATCCCCAAATCAGTCGCCTTGCAGCGTACGGAAATCACGGCGCTGTGGGTGGGGCGTCCCATGGCACTGGCCGTCACCATTCTGCGTCCAATCATCTGGGCCCTCAATGGCACCGGCAACTACCTGCTGCGCCTGATGAAGCTGGAGCCGGCCGCCGGCCATCATAATGTCCACTCGGTCGATGAACTTGAAATTCTCGTCCACCAGAGCCATCAGGCCGGAGTGCTGGATGAATTTGAGCGCGACCTGCTGCAACAAACCTTCCGTTTCAGCGAGTTGACCGCGAGTGATGTGATGATTCCGCGGCCGGACATGGTGGCGCTCGACCTCGCACTCCCCACCGAGCAGTTTCTCGACAAGGCCGCCGAAACCATTCACACTCGCATGCCCGTGTACGAGGGCACCACCGACCACATCGTCGGCATTCTGCACTTGCAGGATTTGTATCAGGCACTACGCCGCACGCCCACCGCACTCGACATTCGCACCTTGCTCCGCCCGCCGCTCATCGTCCCCGAGACGGTGCATCTCGACGCGCTCATCGAGCAGTTCCGCCAGGGACAAACGCAAATCGCAATTGTCATTGACGAGCATGGCGACACCGCCGGGCTCATCACGCTGGAAGACGTGGTCGAGGAAGTCTTCGGCGAGTTGCACGATTCGCTCGAAGCCGAACAGCCGCAGATTCAGAAACACCCCGATGGCCGCTTGCTCGTGCGCGGTGACGTGCGGCTCGATGAATTGAACGACCACACCGGCTGGAAACTGGAGGACGAAGACACCGACACCATCGCCGGCTTCGTGATGAACCAACTCGGCCGCACCGCCCGAGTCGGCGACCGGGTGGAAACTGTCCACGGCAGCATCCGCGTTGAGAACATGGCCCGTCACCGCATCACGCAAGTGGCGGTGCTGGCCAAGTCCCTGGCCGCGGAGGACACGAACGGCGACGCGACATGACTGCGCTGCGCCTCGGCGTGATCGGCCTGGGGCGGATTGCCGGCGTTCACCTGCCCGCGCTGCGCTCGTTCCCCGAGGTGGAAATTGCGGCCGTGGTCGATTTCCGCGACGATCGGCGCGCGGCGATGGGCGACAAGTTCGCGGTGGCGCGACGCTATCGCACGGTGGAGGAAATGCTGCGCGACGGCGAGCTCGATGCCGCCTGGGTGCTGACCAATGTCGAGCACACGGTGGAGGTGGCCATCGCCTGCATGGAAGCGGGGTTGCACGTTTTCGTCGAGAAGCCCCCGGGCCTCTACGCCGACGATACCCGGCGGATGGCGCGGGTGGCGCGCGATCGGCGGCGGATCAACATGGTGGGCTTCAATCGCCGCTTCAATCCGCTGGTGCTGCCGGCGCTGCAGGCCGCCACCGCGCGCGGCCCGCTGGCGCATCTGCTGAGCCAGTGGCACAAGGACAACCTGCCGCGCACGCTCAACCTGCTGGGCGAGACGGTGGCGGCCACGCTCCTGCGCAGCGATCTGATTCATCCCCTCGATCTGCTGCGCTTCTGCGGCGGCGAAGTGCGTCGGCTGCATGGCCGACGGCGCAAGCGGTTCACGGAGTTTGATGACGCCTTCGACGCATTGATCGAGTTCGAGTCGGGCGCGGTCGGCCATCTCGTCAGCAGCAGCAAAAGCCCGAGGAAAATCGAACGGCTGCAACTCGTCGGTGAGGAGGTGGTCGTCGAACTCGACGGCGATAACAGCTCGTTCACGCGCGGCGTGGTGTTTGATCGTGGCGGCCAGCGCGAACTGCGGCTCGACAACGTCAAGCGCACCGATCGCCTCGGCTTCTGGGACGAAGATCGGTACTTTGTCGACTGCCTGCTGCGCGGCGCAGCCGTCACCTCACCGGCCGCGGATTTGGAAGACGCGGTGAAGTCGGTAGCATTAGCGGATGAGTTTGTTATGCTATCGTGACCAGCCCATGACGCGCACCGAAACCCAAACCCAAACCATCGACGTGCTGATTCGCGCGCGGTACCCCGTGCTGTACGTGGTGTCGTTTGAAGAAGAGCGCGTGGAGAAGGCGATTCGGAAAATCGCCGAAGGCAAGAAGCAGGTGCTGGTGTGGACGGTGAGCCGCCCGTTCCAGGGTTCCAATTCGGCGCAGCCCGGCGCGCAAGCCTACGCGATGGCGAATGACGCGCTGGAAGCGATTCTGCGCGACCTCAAGTCGAACCAGCAGGCTACGATTTACCTGCTCAAGGATTTCGACCCGTACATGGACGACGCCGTCATCACGCGCAAACTGCGCGACGTGGCCGCCCAACTCAAGCGCAGTTACAGTTCGCTGGTGATGGTGTCGCCGGTGCTGCGCATCCCCACGCACCTCGAAAAGGAAATCACCGTCGTCGACTTCGATCTGCCCGGCCAGGCCGAGCTTACGCAGATTCTCGACGATCTGATGAAGCGCGTGGCCGGTAATCCCAGCATCGTGGTGCAGCTCGACGAAGGCGCGAAGGAAGCCGTGGTCAAAGCCGCGCTCGGGCTGACCGAGGAAGAGGCCTCGCAGGTGTTCGCCAAAGCGCTGGTGATGAACGGACGGCTGGACCGCGAAGACATCGAGATCATCACCGCGGAGAAGCAGCAGATTCTGCGCAAGTCCGGGCTGCTCGAATTCTACGAAGCCGACGAGGAGTTCGCCGATGTCGGCGGACTCGACCTGCTCAAGGACTGGTTGCAAAAGCGCACGGCGGCGTTCACCGAGCGGGCGCGAAAATTCGGCCTGCCGGAGCCGCGCGGCATGTTGCTGCTCGGCGTGCAGGGGTGCGGCAAGAGCTTGTCCGCCAAGGCGGTGTCGGCGCTGTGGAAGCTGCCGCTGCTGCGCTTCGACGTCGGCGCGGTGTTCGGCAAGTGGGTGGGCGAGAGCGAAGCCAACATGCGCCGAGCCTTGCAAGTGGCGGAGAGTCTGGCGCCGTGCGTGCTGTGGCTCGACGAACTGGAAAAGGCGTTCGGCGGCATGTCGGGCTCGTCGGATGGCGGAACCACCAAGCGCGTGTTCGGCTCGTTCCTGACCTGGTTGCAAGACAAGCGATCGCCGGTGTTCGTCATCGGCACCGCCAACGACATCTCCGCCCTGCCGCCGGAACTACTGCGCAAAGGTCGGCTGGATGAAATCTTCTTTGTCGACCTCCCGGCGATGGAAGAGCGCTCGGCCATCTTCGGCATTCACCTGAAGAAACGGAATCGCGACGTCGCGCTATTCGACCTCGAGGCGCTGGCGAAGGAATCGGTCGGGTTCAGCGGGGCGGAAATCGAGCAGGCGGTCATCGCCGCGCTGTACGATGCGTTCGAGGCCAACCGCGACATCACCACCGACGACGTGCTGCGCAGCTTGCGTGAAACCGTGCCGCTCTCGCGCACCATGCGCGAGGAGATTGCCGAACTGCGCACCTGGGCGCGTGACCGCGCGCGCTGGGCCTCGTCCGGTCGGGTCGATGAAGAACTAGGCTCCGAACCCCCGCCCGCCGAGTTTCCATTCCCGATGCTGACTTGAGATTTGAGAATTGAGATTGCAGATTTGGAATGGCCGGATTTGAAAGGCCGGATAGTCAGGTTCGTCAAATCTCAAATCTCAAATCTCAAATCCCAAATCGCCGATGCCGCTACCGCAACGTGGCGTAAATCTTCTGGCTCCAGGTCGGGTAATTGTACGGCAGATACTTCACGTGCCCGTCGCCGAAGGCGACGTTGGTCCCGCCCAGCGCCGTCCCCTGGAAGAAGTTGCACTCGTTGCCCACGTCGGCGTGCGCGTTCAGCGAGCCGCACGGCCCCCCCCCGAACGGCGAACCGCAGAACAGCATCGGATACGCCGCGGGATCGCTCAACGCAGCATCGCTGTAGCTGGTGGAGAAGCCGGTTTGCGGATGAATCGGAATGCCGATGAGTTCGTTGTTGCGCCCATTGCCCGGCACGATGAAGTCCACCGAGCCGCCGTTGGGATTGCCGAAGGCGTTGTAGCTGTTCTTGCCTTCCCAGGTGGGACACCACCAGATGCCGGGATGCTTGGCGTACTGGCCCAGCACTGTTCGCAGGTTCTGCTGCAACGCCGGCACCGCCAGTTGCTGATTCGCCTGCCCCGCCCAGAACGGCCACGCTACCGGGAACCGCTCATCATAGTCCATCGCGTAGATCGAAACCGCCATCTTCACCTGCTTCAAGTTGCTGTTGCACACCACCTTGCGCGCCGACTCCTTCGCCTTAGCAAACGTCGGCAGCAGCATGCTCGACAAAATCGAAATGATGGCGATCACCACCAGCAACTCGATCAGCGTGAACCCGTTCTTGTTCTTCATGACGACTTCTCCTTCTGCATCGGCAGTTCACGAACTCGCGTGGCTCCTTCGCGAACGGTCACGAACGCGCCGCTCTCCAGTTCCGCTCCCATTGGTTCGATGATTCTTTGCAGGTAACGTTTCACCGACTCCGGTCGCATATTGCGCAGGCGAAACAGGATGACACTGGGGATGCACTGCGTTATGCCCCTCGCTGCGCAACCACTCCACCGTGATTACGGAGATACCCATGTCGGCCAGAAACTTCACGCCTACGTCCCGGCCAGCTCATAGACCCGGTCCTCCGCCAGCCACGCCGAATAGCGCAGCGCCTGCTCCACATCTTCCGGCTCCAGCACAGGGTAAGCGACCACGATCTCTTCCCGCGACATTCCATTGGCGACGAGGTTGACGACCAGCGAGACGGTGATGCGCAGACCGCGCAGGCATGCTCGCCCGCCCATTACGCCGGGGTCGAAAGTAATCCGGTCCAATCCATTCATTTCGCGTCCTCTTTGCCGCTGTTTTTTCCCCAAAGCATACGCCGGCAAACTCGAGATGTCTCACCCTGTCACCGTGTCACCCCGTCACCCCGTCACCCCGTCACTCCGTCACCCCTTCTCCCCTTCCGCCATTCTCACCCTCTCAGCCAGTTTCTCCCCGTACCCCGTCACCCTGTCATGTCTTCGATCCCCGTGGCGTGGTCGGCGAGGCGTCGTTCTCGTCCAGCACGGCGTCGATGAGCCAGAACGCACAACCACCCAACCTGCGATCAACCGTTGGTTGACATTTGCGGTTCGGATTCACTTAGGCGGACCTCGTCGCCCACACGCAACGCGCCGCCGATTTCGATGCTGCCGTGTACGCCGCCGCGCAGGCTGGGAACCAGCGCCTCCCGGAGTCCCTGCTCGGCGGCGTCCATCTGGTCGCAGGGCTTGGTCTCCCCGTGGATCTGCAATTCCACTTCGCCCAGGCGCAGTCGTTGGCCGACGGTGGCGGGAAGGTCGATCCCGCTAACGACGACATTGGCGCGGCGGGCGCAGGGGGGCAGGTCGGCGCCGATCTCGTCGAGCGCGCGTTGCCAATCCTCGAGGGCGAGCACGGTCACTTGCCGCGTCGGACGGCGTCGTTGATCCCCGGTGAGCCCGGCGCCCACGACCGCCTCGACCGCCAACAATGTCGTCGCTGGCGCGCCCACGGTCGGGTAGAGATGGATTTCGACGACGGTGCCGGCCACGATCACTCCCTTCAGAGGTCGGGCAAGATGCCCGACCTACTCCTTCAGATACTTGGCGAACCACGCGCTGTAGCGCCGCAGCCGGTCAAGTCGCAGGTCGGGCGGGCCGGTGCGAGACAGTCCGTGGCTGGTCTCGGTGGGATACCGGACATATTCGACCTCCCGCTTGAGCCGTTTGAGCGTGGCGTACAGTTCGTCGGCCTGGCCGATGGGGCACCGCAAATCACCGTCGCTGTGGATGATGAGCAACGGGGTCGCGCAGTTCTTGACGTGGCTAAGGGGCGACTGGTCGAGCAGCGGCTGGGGGTTGTCCCACATATTTCCTTTCCAGTAGCCGTCGGCCCGGAACGGATAGTCGCTGGTGCCGGCCATGCTATGCATGTTGACAACGGAACGGTCGGTGATAGCGCAGCGGAACCGGTCGGTGTGACCCACGACCCAGTTGGTCATGTAGCCGCCGTAGCTGCCACCGCTGATGGACATCCGCGCCGCGTCAACTTCGGGTAGGGTGGCGCAGTAATCCGCCGCGGCCATGACATCGGCGTAATCGAGATTGCCCCAGTCGCCTTTGATGCAGGCGGCAAACTGCTCTTCCCGTCCCATGCTGCCGCGCGGGTTGAGATAGCACACTACGTAGCCCTCCGCCGCATGCATCTGAAACTGATGGAAAAAACAGTGGCCGTACTGCGCATGGGGGCCGCCGTGAACGCTGAGCAGCAACGGGTACTGCCTGGCGGGCTCAAAGTCGGGCGGGCGCATGATCCACAATTGAACGTTGAGGTCGTCGCTGACCGGCAGCCAGACTTCCTCCGGTTCGCTCAACTGCACTGTGTCCAGCCAGGCGCGATTAAGATGCGTCAGCGGATGGGTTTCGCCGTGGCTCCAGATGTGGATCTCGCCGGGATCGAGCGCATGACCGAGCGCCAACGCCAGTCGCGTGGTGCTGCGGTCGGCGCTGAAGCTGGAAACGTCGGTGGAGCCGGAGGTAAGCGCGGTCAGGTTGGCTTCCAGCGTGACGTTGTAGAGATGGGCCGCGCCGCGATCGCTGATGGTGCAGTAAAGCGAAAGCGAATCCGCCGCCCAGACCGGCGCGCCCGCACCGCCAAACGCCTCGCGCGTGTCACTAATCGCCACGTTGCCCACGGTGCGATCGAGCGCGGCGGTCAGATTGCGCGCCGGCGCGTCGCTATTGGCGGGAACCACCCACACGCCATCGTTCTTCGGAGTCCAGGGATCCTCTCTGGTCTCGGCGCCCAGGTAGGCAATGAACTTACCATCCGGCGACCATGCCAGGCCGGCTTTGTAGCCCGGTGGAGTCGGAATGCGGCGCGGTTCCCCCCCCTCCGCCGGCACGATCCACAAGTCGTGTTCGTAGGGGCGGTCGTCGGGATCGTCGCAGCGGTTGGAAAGGAAGGCGAGATGCTTGCCGTCCGGTGCCCAGACCGGGCCATCGTCGTCGTAGTCACCGTCGGTGATGGACGTTGCCTCGCCGGAATCAGCCTCGACCGTCCACACGTGCCGCCGCTCGCCCAAAAATCCAAAGCCATCGAGACGATATTGCAGCCGGGCATGCACACGCGGTGGGTTGGAGGCGCCGGACTTTTCACGCTCCTGGCGCGCTGCCTGGGTCCATTCTTCGGGCGTGCGCGCGAAGGTGAACGCAAGCCGGGAGTTGTCTGGCGACCATGATAAGCAGCCCAGGGAGCCTTCCTCTAATCGGGTCAGCGGCAGCGCTTCGCCGCCATCGGCCCCGATGAGCCATACCTGGGTGCGCTTGTCCCTGGTGCGCAGGAACGCGAGGCGGCGGTCGGTGTCGTCGTAATTCCAGCGTGGGGAACCGTCCGACACTTCGCCGCCGGTGAATTGCCGGGCCTCGGGCGAAAAGCCATCGGCATTCACGCGCCACAGGTGGGTCCAGTACTTGTTTTTCGTGGCGTCGATCGTCTTCACCGCGAAAACAACATATTGATGATCGGGACTCATCTGCGGGTCGGACACGAACTTCAGCCGGAAGAGATCTTCAGCAACAACCAATCGACGGTCAGACATGGGCAACCTCACGAGGGGTTTCTTCGAGTTCGATTCGCCACGGTTCGCGAATCACCTTGCCTGTTCCTTCAATTCATGCAGCCGATTCAACTCCAGCGGAGTCATGGCCTCCAGGTCCAGCGTGCGCAGGGCTTCGATCACGGGATGCCTCCCGTCGAACAGCGAGAGTTGTACCGGCTTGACGATGGCCGCCAGCGTGTCGGCCCGCGGTGCCACGTCGAGGCGCTGCTCCTGTTCCAGCGTCCACAACACTTGCCGGGCGCGCTCGATCACTCCCGCTGGAATGCCCGCCAGCCGCGCGACTTGAATGCCGTAGCTGCGGTCGGCGCCACCTCGCACAATGCGACGAAGAAAGATGATGCGCTCGCCGTCTTCCTTAACCGCAATGCGGTAATTGCGAATGCGCGGCAGCAGCGTTTCCAATTCGTTCAAGTGGTGGTAGTGCGTGGCGAACAGCGTCTTGCAGCCACGCTCATGCAGCGCCTCCGCTACCGCCCACGCCAGACTCAGCCCGTCGAAGGTCGAGGTGCCCCGGCCAATTTCATCGAGAATCACCAGGCTGTTGGCGGTGGCATTGTTCAAGATGTTCGCGGTCTCCGTCATCTCCACCATGAAAGTGCTTTGTCCGGTGGCCAGGTCATCTTGCGCGCCGACGCGCGTGAAGATGCGGTCCACTACCCCGAGCCGCGCGCGCCTGGCGGGCACAAACGAGCCGATCTGTGCGAGCAACGTGATGAGCGCGACCTGCCGCAAGTACGTGGACTTTCCCGCCATGTTCGGCCCGGTAAGAATGAGCACTTGCGCCTCGGAACCATCGAGCTGCACATCGTTGGGGACGAATGCGTCGGTCTGCGTTTGTTCGACCACCGGATGACGTCCGTCTTCGAGTTCGATCGTGCCGCCATCGTTCATCTCCGGCCGGACATAACGATGGCGCGCGGCGAGTTCCGCGAAGGCGCTGAACACATCCAGTTGCGCCAGCGCCTGAGCCGTTGCGAGCAACCGTGACGCTTCGTGCGCAACCGCCTCCCGCAGCGCCACGAAGAGCTGATGTTCCAACAGCGCGGCTCGCTCCTCCGCGCCCAGCACTCGCGCCTCGACCTCCTTCAGCTCCGGAGTGAGGAAGCGTTCCGCGTTGGCTGTCGTTTGTTTGCGATGGTACTCCTGCGGCACCAGGTGCAGGTTCGGTTTGGTCACTTCGATGAAGTAACCGAAAACATGATTGAAGCCGACTTTGAGCGAGCGAATGCCGGTGCGCTCGCGCTCGGTGGCTTCGAGTTGTACGATCCACTGCTTGCCGTCGCGCGCGCCCAGCCGCAGGTCGTCGAGCTCAGCGGAATATCCGGCGCGAATGAGACCGCCCTCGTTCACTTGCGCAGGCGGATCTTCGGCCAATGCGCGAGCGAGCAGCTCACGCAGCTCGGGCAGGTCATCGAACCTGGTTGACTCGATGGCCGGTGGGCTGGTTGGCTTCGGGTCAAGGTCGTTCAGCGCGTCGGGGCGTGCGCGCAGCAGCAGTTCGCGGAGCTGCGGGACGCAGTCGAGCGAGCGAAGCAGGGCAAGCAGGTCGCGCGCGTTGGCTGTGCCGGTCGCCGCGCGGCTGGTGAGCCGTTCGAGATCGCTAACGTTGCGAAGGAGTTCCCGCCCGTCGCCACGGAGAATGGCGTCATCGAAGAAACGCTGCACGGCGTCGTGGCGCGCGACGATCTCATCCACGCTGAGCAGCGGTTGCAGCAGCCAGCGCCGCAACAAGCGTCCGCCCATCGCGGTCTCGGTTTGATCGATTACGCTGAGCAGCGTTCCGTGGGTGGAACCGTCGCGCAGCGAGTGAGTGAGTTCCAGGTTCCGACGCGTGGCGGGATCGAGGGCAACGTACTGATCGGTCGAATAGACCCGCAGCGACTTCAGATGCGCGAGCGCAGCCAGTTGCGTGCGCCGCAGGTAGTCGAGCACGTTGGCGGCGGCGGCCACCGCAGCTGGCATCGTGCCGGGCTCGAGGCCGAAGCCGCGCAACGAGTGGACGCCGAACTGCTCGCACAACTTCTCCTGCGGGCTGCGAGTGGAGAACGGATCGAATTCGAATGACGTAGGACGGCATTGCGAATTGCGAATTGCGAGATGCAAATTGCAAATTGAACTGCCATCGTCACTGGCTTCGGGCGGCGCAAGCACCTCCGCTGGTTGCCAGCGCGTCAATTCGTCGCGCAGCTGCTCGTGGGCGAGCTGGCCGTTCAGCTCGGTGACGAGAAAGTCGCCGGTCGAGACATCGGCGAGCGCGAGGCCGAGGCGGTCGCCGATTTGCGTCACCGCCGCGAGAAAGTTGTTGGCGCGCGCGGCGAGCAGGTTGTCTTCCACGAGGGTGCCCGCCGAAACGACACGCGTGACCTCGCGCCTCACCAGCCCTTTGGCCAGTCGCGCGTCCTCCATCTGGTCGGCCAGCGCGCACTTGAAACCGCGCCCGATCAGCCGGGCGAGGTACCGTTCCACCGCGTGATGCGGCACGCCGCACATCGGCACGCGATGGCCCTTGCCGATTTCGCGTGAGGTCAAGGTGAGATTCAGCTCGCGCGCCACCAGAGTCGCGTCCTCGCCGAACATCTCGTAAAAGTCGCCCAACCGGAACAACACGATGACGCCAGGGTACCGCTCCTTCACCGCGCGGTACTGGCGGAACATGGGGGTGAGGTGGTCGGTCGTCTTCTGAATCACGAGTGCCGTTTCGCCGCGGCGAATGTTTGCATGGGGCACTTCCGATCAAATGGCAGTCAGCGGAATGAGCTCGGTGTCGCTGGCCGCCGCTGCCACCGCACTCACCAGCGTCCCCTGGAATCCCCACAGAAAAGCCTCGTCCGCGCGGACCCTGGCAGTTTGGCCGGGCGTGCAATCGCCCTCAAAGATCATCAGCTTGTTGGTTCGCGTGCGACCGCAGAGCTTGCGCGGATTCTTCTCGGACGGGCCTTCGACGAGCACTTCAAACTCCTGGCCAATCCGGCGGGCGTTCTTCTTCGTGCTGATTTCGTTCTGCAACGCAATGAGCGCCTGCAGACGGCGCTTCTGGGTTTCCTCCGGGACTTGATCCGTGAAATGCTCGGCCTCGGTGAAGCGGCGCGGCGAATAGGCGAACATGAAAGCCTGGTCGAACTGCACGCGCTCGAACAACTGCAGCGTGTTCTCAAACTGCGCTGCGGTCTCGCCCGGGAAGCCAACGATTGCGTCGGTGGTTACGGCCACGTCGGGGATCCGGGCGCGAAGTGCCTCGATGATCTCCAGATAGCGCCGAACCGTGTAGGTGCGCTTCATCCGCCGCAGCACGTCATCGTCACCGGATTGCACCGGCAGGTGGAAGTGCTCGCACACCGTTTCGAGCGAAGCCATCGCGTCGACCATGCGATCGGTTGCGAGTTGCGGATGCGGTGAGGTGAACCGCACGCGAAAGCGCGATTGGCCGTGCCGATGGGCTAAGCAGTCGACTTGTTCCAACAGCCAGGCGAAATCGATTTTGGATTTTGAATTTTGGATTTTGGATTTGCTATCCTGTCCGTTCCGTTCAAATCTCAAATCCCCAATCTCCAATCTCAAGTCCCTGCCGTAGGCGTTCACCGTCTGGCCGAGTAGCGTCACTTCCTTGTAGCCGAGGCTGAGCAACTCTTCGATTTCGGCGAGAATCTCCGTCGGCGCGCGGCTGATTTCCTTGCCGCGCGCGGTGGGCACCGCGCAGAAGGTGCAGTTGTAGTTGCAGCCGAACATCACATCCACCCACGCGCTCACGTTGCTGGCGCGACGGGTGGGCGTAATGGGCGTGGGATCATCCAGCAGGTCGATGGCGTCGATCGGCTGACGCTGCAACTGCACCTGCCGAATCAACTGCGGCAGGCGGTTGATACTCCGTGGCCCCAGCAGCAAATCGACGTACGGCGCGCGCCGGCGGATGTTGTCGCTCTCGCGCGGCGCCATGCAGCCGGTGACACCGATCACGAGGTCGGGATTGCGCTGCTTCAACTTGCGATAACGGCCCACTTCGCTGTAGAGCTTGCGCTCGGGCTTCTCGCGCACCGCGCAGGTGTTCATCAAGATGACATCGGCCTCGGCCGCGACCTCGGACCGCGCGTAACCCATGACCTCCAGCAACCCGGCCATACGCTCCGAGTCGTGGACGTTCATCTGGCAACCGTAGGTTTCGAGGTAGTAGCGCTTCATGTCGGGAGGGGATGCTGGTAGGTTCGACGGCATTTGCAATGCCCTTCAAAAGTCGGGAACGGGTCGACGCGTATCGTCATGATGCACCTCCGATCTGCTCGCAGAGTCTATCACCGCGCTGCGCCACGCGCTCGGAGTAGTGGACGGGATTCATTGCCACGAACCCAGCCCGGCCTTGATGCGATCCGACAGTGCCAGCAGTTCGTGCCGTTTGATCGAGAAGAAATGGCCGGCAGCCAGTCCCCCCAGGCCGAGGGTCGTCACATAAATCGCCCAGTGAATGCTGATGAGAATGCCCCACGCTTTCACCATCCCCAGCGCGAGCAGAAATGCCACGCCCTCCACTACGAAGACCCGGCGCCGCTGGCCCATACCGAAGACAAACGCCGCCACGGCTTCGGTGGTGAGCACCACGTCATGCCACGGACTGGCGTGGAGGGTCATCGAACTCCAGAGCGACGAGCCCAGCGCGATGACGAGGCCCAGCCCCGCCAGGGTTTGGTCCACGACACGATCGTCGGTGGCACTGCTTGCAGTATGGAGGCGTTCGGCCAGCAAGCTCAACGCAATCAGGTAGAGGCCGATTGGAATCAGATAGACATCAGGCGCCTTGATCCGGTTGTCGAGCAGCGGCAGGTAGTAGGCAGCGAGCAAACACAGGAACGAGGCATGGCCGTACGCCGCTTGCCGGAGGACGGCAGCCAGCAAGCCGAAGGTGAGGCTACCGATCAGAAGCGTGAACACAGCGAATGAGC
>Ga0247727_10002379_pt1 | contig 43211 bp, 39 predicted proteins | sample WisWelCaveWW1625_FD_202498 | JGI IMG/M metagenome (GOLD analysis project Ga0247727, IMG submission 202498) | Biofilm microbial communities from Wishing Well Cave, Virginia, United States - WW16-25 | ecosystem: Environmental > Aquatic > Deep subsurface > Groundwater > Cave microbial mat | place...
CACGAGGTCGTCGGTCGTGAGCACCTTGGCCAGGTCGTACCCGGCGGCGACGGCCGCGGCTCGCTCCGCGTCGTCGCGCGGCCACAACCGGCCCTGCTGCTCGCCGCCCATGCACTTCATCGCGGCGGCCGTGATCACACCTTCGGGCGTGCCGCCGATCCCGAGGAGGATGTCGGCGCCGGAGTCGGGCCAGGCGGTGGAGATCGCCCCGGCCACGTCGCCGTCGGGGATCAACCGGATCCGAGCGCCGGTGGACCGGACCTCGGCGATCAGGTTCGCGTGGCGGGGGCGGTCGAGGATCACGGCGGTGACATCGCGCACGCTCTCGCCCTTGGCCTTGGCCACGGCCCGGATGTTCTCGGTGGCCGACTTGGTGATGTCGATCACGCCGATGCACTCCGGGCCGACCGCGATCTTCTCCATGTACACGCACGGCCCCGGGTCGAACATGGTGCCCCGCTCCGACACTGCGATGACGGCGATCGCGCCGCCGCGCCCGAGGGCGGTGAGGGTGGTGCCGTCGATGGGGTCGACGGCGATGTCGGTGAGCATCGGCGTGCCGTCACCGATCCGCTCGCCGTTGAACAGCATCGGCGCTTCGTCCTTCTCGCCCTCGCCGATGATCACGATGCCGTCCATCGGGACGGTGTCGAGCACGACCCGCATGGCATCGACCGCCGCGCCGTCGGCACCGTTCTTGTCGCCCCTCCCCATCCAGCGGCTGGCGGCGAGTGCCGCGGCCTCCGTGGTGCGCACGAGCTCCAGGGCGAGGTTCCGGTCGGGCCGCTGCTTCTCGGTCATGGGCCGCGAGGGTACTTGGTCGGTCACTCGGGCCGGGCTGGCCGGCGGCGGCGTGCCAGGCTGTGCACATGGGTCTGCTGACGCCACAGGGTGAGGAAGACGACGAGCAGGGCGACATCACGATCGCTGGCCTCGACCACCTCGACGGAGACGGTGACGACGAGATCACCTACGAGCTGGACGAGTGGAGCGAGCGCGATCGTGTCGTGCTCCGCGAGCGCCTCGAGGCGCTCGGCGCGCCCCACAGCTGGGAGGGCACCACGCTCGTCGTCGCGGCGGTCGACGAGGCGTGGGTCGACCGCATCATGGATCAGGTCGACGAGGACCTCGCGGCCGCCAGCGAGGCGGTCGACGACGACGAGCAGGTCGCCTACGACCTCACCGAGTGGGACGACGACAGCTGTGTCGACCTGCTCGATGCCCTGGCCACCGAGGAGATCCCGTACGGGCTCGACGGCGACGAGCTGCTGGTGGCCAGCGCCGACGAGGCGCGCGTCGACGAGATCGTGGCCGCCCTCACCACGCCCGGCGCGACCCTGACCCTCGGCGGCCCGGCCAGCTTCGAAGCGATGAGCGAGCTCTTCGTGGCGGCCGACGAGCTGAGCCACGATCCGGATGACGGTGGTGCGACGGCCGCGCTCGTGGCCGGGGCACGGGCCGCCGCCGTGTCCAGCGCCCCGTACGGGATGGATGCCGCTTGGTGGGATGGCGTCGTGGCTCGCGCCGGTGCCCTCGCGGATCTCGTGGAGTCGCCGACGCCCGACAACGAGCAGGTGGTCGACCTCGCGGCAGCGCTCCGCGGCGAGCTGCGGCCGTACATCTGACTGTCCGTCCGGCTGGGGCCCGGCGCGGGCGCGGCCGGTAGCGTGATCGGGTGATCCTGGCCGAGCTCGAGGTGTTCCACTCTCGCCCGATCGCGCCTACGCGGCGAGTGGCGCTCGGCCGACTCAACCTTCCGGTCACGCCTGCGCCCGGGTTCGGCGGCCTCCTGCTCGGGGGCATCGTCGCCGGCCACATCGAGGAGCTCGACCCCGATCTCTTCGACGACCTCCACCGCCTCACCCTGCAGCTGCAGGAGGGCATGCGCGTGCCGCAGCCCCGGCTGCGCCACCGGTTCCAGCAGGACCGCATCGGGCTGACGCGCAGCCTCCACCGCCTGGTGGGGGAGGGCGAGGACCTCGCCTTCGAGTTCGACGCCAAGGGCGCTGCCGCGCAGCACATCCTCGCGGCCGTGTACGCGGCCGGGCACCTGCCGATCACCGCCCGCGCCCGCGTGATGGACACGATCCGCAAGGGCATGCGCTGGTCTGGCCCGCTCGACCATGCGTTCATCGCCCACCTCTCCGGCCTCCACCGCGGGCGAGACTGGTCGACGGCGGCGTTCCGGGACCCGGTGCGGTGGGCGCTCGGCGTGCTGGACCTCGGCCGAGGCGGAACCGCCGCCGTCCCCGACCGGGAGGACGTTCGGCGCCAGTTCCGCGACCTCCTGCGCATCGCCCACCCGGACCACGGCGGCGACATCGACGGCGCCGCCCAGCGCATCGCCGACCTCACCGAAGCGCGGCGGATCCTGCTGGCGTCATGACGCCGCGCCGGCGCCCCTCGCCACCGGGCGCCGTGCTGCTCTTCCCGGGGGCCGGGAGCGACGCGAGCCATCCGAGCCTCGTGGCCATCGAGGAGGCGTTGGCGCCAATGCCGGTCGCGCGGGCCGACTTCCCGTACCGGCGCGAGGGGCGCCGGGCACCCGACCGCGCGCCCAAGCTGCTCGCATGCGTCGTCGAGGAGGCCCGTCGGCTCGCCGAGCGTGAGCCCGTCGACCCCGGGCAGATCGTGCTCGGTGGTCGCTCGATGGGGGGCCGCATGTGCTCCATGGCCGTCGCCGACGGTCTGCCGGCTCGTGGCCTCGTGTTGATCAGCTACCCGCTGCACCCCCCGGGGAAGCCGGACCGGCTGCGGATCGAGCACCTTCCCGCACTCACGGTGCCCTGCCTGTTCGTGTCCGGCACCCGAGACGCCTTCGGCACGCGCGCCGAGCTCGAGCACCACGCAGCCGCGATCGCGGGACCCGCGACCCATGTGTGGATCGAGGGGAAGGGCCACGATCTCAAGGGCCAGGACGACGTCATCGCCGCCGCGGTGGCCGACTGGGTCCGGGCGCTCTAGCTGACCCGAGCGGAGAGGCGGCGCCTTCCCGCTCGGCCATCGCGCGCCGACGCGCGGCCGGCACTCAGAGCAGTTGTCCATCTGCGCTGCTCGCGGCGAGGGCTACGTTGCCTCTTCGACGACGGCCTCGAAGGCTGGGTCGTTGATCAGCTCGGTGCTCACTCGCAGGATGATGCCCGGCGGCTCCTCGCGCGACGCGCGCACGATGTCGGCGACGCTGGTCGTGGCCCAGTCGAAGGTGGACGCCTGCTCGCGGGTGGCCTCGATCTGCGTCACGGGGAGCGGCTCTGTCGTCGGGTCGCCGTCGTCCTCCACCGGTTCCTGGCACACGTCGAAGGACGCCAGGCTGGGCCACCGCTCGAACACGTCGCCGAACACCACGGCTACGTCGCGGATGCCGTTGATGTACTCCGCGACCGTGCGATCGCCGATGGGCTCGACGTAGAGCGCCAGGTGGTGGCCCGACGCCGAGGGCTCGTAGCCCCCGTCGCTGCGGTCGATCAGGCCGCCGCGGTCGGTGAGCTGCAGCCCCAGGTCGGCGAGCGCAGCCCCGTAGATGGGCTCGAGGTCCAAGGCACCGGCCGGGGGGAGGGCGCCCGCCGACGAGGCCTCCGTGGTCGTGGTGGTCGACGCGGGATCCGCGGCGTCGTCGCCGCTACAGCCGGCGACGCTGATCGCCAGCAGCGCCGCCGCGCCGGCGCCCACAAGGCGCGCGCGCGTCATGCGGCGATCTCGACCGGGGTGCCGAGCGGGAGGCCGATGTCCTCGACCAGGCGCTCGATCACGTCGTTGTGCACGCGGATGCAGCCGTGCGACACGTCCGTGCCGAGGGCCTCAGGCTCGTTGGTGCCATGGATGCCGATCACGCCTGACCCGCCGTTGAAGCTGGTCAGAACGTTCGAGAAGCCGGACAGGCCGTACGCGTAGGTGCCGTAGACACCGTTTGGGTTCGGCGGCTGGAGGAGCTCCTTGAGGTAGTACACGCCCCCAGGGGTGGGTACCTCGGCTCGGCCCACGCCTACCGGCTCGTCGACGATGAGCTCGTCGTCGTCATACACCCGGATCCGGTGCTCCGAGAGGCCGACCTCGATGCGCTGGTGCACCCGGCGGAGCTCGACGTCGCTCGCGTTCACCCACCCGACGCTCCCGTTGGGTCGGACCGGGAGGTAGACCTCGAGTCGCTGGCCGCCGGTGGACTTCACGAGGAACACGAGCGGGATCGTGTCGGCGGACGTATCGACGCCGGAGACGATGCTCCGCTGCGGGGCGGGGGCCTCCTCGGTGGCGAACACGTCGATGCTCGACTCCTTCGCCTGGGCCACCTCCACCCCAGTGGGGGCCGGAACGGTGGTCGACGTGGTGGTGGTGACCGGCTCGCCCGCGGTCGTGGTCGGCCCCGCGGCGTCGGACGGGTCGGCTCCGCACGCGCCCCCGACCAGCGCGATGGTGAGCACCAGGAGCGGCAAGGCGCGGCGCCGCCGCATCGAGAACTCGGACACGGCGGTCAATCTACTGGTGCCGCCGGGTCGCTTCGCGGCGCGCCCTCCACGACGGGGGGACCGATCCGGTCCTCGGGGTTGAGCTCTTCGAGCTCGAAGTGGGCGGTCTCCGGGTAGGCCACGAGGACGAGCGCGGCCATGAGCAGGGGGCCGACGGCGAGCAGGGCCAGCGCCGGTCCGAGCCCGTTCCACCGGTCCGACAGGAACCCGGCCGCGGCGAGGCCGAGCACGCTCCCGGTGACGCCCAGGATGGAGATGGCACCGTTCGCGCGCCCGCGCAGGGAGGTCGGGAACAGCTCCGGGCCGTAGACGCCGAGGGCCGGGACGACCATCGCGCCGGTGATCGCCCCCGCGACGGACAGCGCCCACATCGGCCAGCCGCCGAGGAGGACCATGGCGACGGTGAGGACGGTCCCGGCGATCACGCCGCCTGCGCCCACGAGGCGCCGGCCGCGGGTGTCGGCCAGCCGACCGCCCAGCACCAGGCCGATGCCGCCGGGGGTGTTCGTGAGGATGCTGAAGGCGGTGATCCGCAGCGCGGAGAACCCCTGCTCGTCGCGGAGGAACTCGTTGAGGAGCTGTGACGCCGGGGCCGTGAACAGCTGGAGCAGGAACGCGGAGGCCGCGAGCAGCCAGAAGCGTCGCCCGTGCCCCGCCATCCCGACCTCGGCGTGCTGCGCGTCGTACCGCCGGCTCTCTGGCAGGTGGCGCGCGACGAGCCGCACCAGCGGGAGCAGGAGGAGCGACGCCAGCATCACCACGCGCCATCCACGCAAGCTGAGATCCGCGAGCGGCAGCGCCAGAAGGCAGAGCCCCGCGCCGAAGGCACCCGCCGCGCCGATGAGCGTGATCGCGAAGGCGCGGGATCCGGCGGGCATCTCCTCCGCCGCGACGACCACGACCAGGATGCCGCCCGCCGTGGCCACGCCGCGGACCACGGTCTGGATGACCCCGAGGGACACCAGACCCGGTGCCAGGCTGCTCGCGGCGGCGATCACGCAACCCGCCACCGCGCACGCGAGCAGCACGCGGCGGCGTCCCTTCCGGTCCGCCAGCGCCGTCAAGGCCAGCGCGCCGAGGATGCCGATCCGGACGGCGGCGAGGGTCGCGCCCTGCTGGGTCTTCGAGGCCGAGAACTCCTCGGCCGCGAACGTGATGGTCTGCGAGAGCAGCGTGCCGATGTAGGTGAAGACCACGGCCAGCGCACACAGCGATCCCAGCGCGGTGGCGGCGTGGGCGTCCGGTGGCTCGGGCGGTGACCACCACGGGCGGGTGCCGGGCGAAAGCAGCGCCCGGCGGTACAGCCCCGCGAACGGGAACGGCCACACCATCGGCGCGAGCTGGTAGTCGATCCGCTCGGAGACGCCGCCGTCGCCATCGGCGAGCACAATGCGCTCGTAGCGAGAGAACGGACCCGACTGGGCGCGGAACCGCGCGGGGCCGTCGGCGACCTCGACCACGACGTCGTCCCGCGGCCGGCGGGCGTCCTCGACCGCGTCGTCGGGGACCGGCCGGGTGAGGACCGGCACTTAGGACTCGAGCGGCAAGGGGGAGCCTTCCCGCCCGGCGATGAGGCGCCGACCTGCCCGCGCTGAGAGCACTGCCTGTCCGCGCACGTTGCTACTCCTCGTCGCCTGGCTCGAGCTCCTCCGCGTCGGCCTGCGCGCGCGCGGCCCGCCGGTTGGCGATGGCCAGCAGGCCCGCAAACATGGCGATCGGGACGAGGACGAACAGCAGCTCGTCCCACCCACCCTGGTGCGCGAGCACGGACATGGCCCCAGCGTCCCAGGTGTGGCCACGTCAGCACCAACGTGTCGAACCCCGGGCACACCCATCCGGGGTGCCCGCAATGAACCCGTCTGCGGTACCGAACAGCTGTGGGCGAACATGGGCGGGGAGCGTAGGGGTGGCCCGGGTGGGAACACCGGTCACCCCGCGGGCGTTGGACCATCAGGTTGGTGACCGGCGATGCCCGGTGCGACCATGGATCCCCCCCACCTGAGGAGCACGTGTCCGTGCTGGACGAGGCCAAGCTCAAGACGACCATCGAGGCGATCCGCCCGGCCATCCAGGCCGACGGCGGCGACATGATCCTGCGCGGCGTCGACGTCGAGACCGGTGTGGTGGAGGTCGAGCTCGTGGGCGCGTGCGTGAGCTGCCCCGCATCCACCGTCACCCTGAAGGCCGGGATCGAGCGGATCCTCAAGGACCGCGTCGAGGGCGTGACCGAGGTGGTCAACCTCGGGGATACCCTCCTCGACGGCACGCCCGTCTCCCTGTAGAGCGGCCGGTAACGTCAGGCCGGCATGGCCGACGATCCCGCTGACCTGCTGGAGCGAGCCCGCTCGGGGGACCGGTCGGCGCTGGCCCGGGTGCTCTCCATCGTCGAGCGGGGCGGTCCCGAGGCGCGGGCGGTCGGACGGCTCGCGCACCCCGCCGGCGGGCAGGCCTACACCGTGGGCATCACCGGCGCGCCCGGCGCCGGCAAGTCGACGCTCACGAACGCCCTGGTCGGTGTGGCGCGCGCGGAGGCGATCGAGGTGGCCGTGCTGGCGATCGACCCGTCGTCGCCCTACTCGGGCGGTGCGATCCTCGGCGACCGGGTGCGGATGGCCGACCACGCCACCGACGAAGGCGTCTTCATCCGATCGATGGCCACCCGCGGCCACCTCGGCGGCTTGTCCCTGGCGACGATGGACGCCGTCCGCACCCTCGACGCGGTGGGGTGGCCCTGGATCCTGATCGAGACCGTCGGCGTGGGGCAGGTGGAGGTCGAGGTGGCCGGCGCCGCCGACACCACGGTGGTCGTGGTCAACCCCGGGTGGGGCGACGCCGTGCAGGCCAACAAGGCAGGGCTGCTGGAGATCGCCGACGTCTTCGTGATCAACAAGGCCGACCGACCGGGCACGGAGGAGACTCGGCGCGACCTCGAGCGGATGCTCGACCTCACCGCCCCCGCGGGGTGGCGCCCACCCGTGCTCACGACGACGGCCACCATGGGCGACGGCGTCCCTGAGCTGTGGCACGCGCTCGGTGCGCACCGCGCCCACCTCACCGACGCGGGCGAGCTGGAGCCGAGGCGCGCCGCTCGACTCGGGGAGGAGCTCGTCCACATCCTCGCCGCGCTCCTGTACGAGCGCGCCCAAGCCGTGGGCCGACCGCGACTGGACGATCTCGTGAGCGCGGTCGCGGCACGGACCGTCGATCCCTGGACGGCCGCGGAGCAGCTGCTCCCTGAGCCGGACCACTAGCGTCCCCGGCCATGCCGCAGCCTCTCGTGCTCGTCGAGCGCCGTGCCGACGGCGTCGCCGTCCTCCGCCTCGAGAACCCGAAGGTGAACGCGCTGTCCGCCGAGCTGCTCCGCCAGCTGGCGGCCGCCGCTGAGGCCTTGCGCGCCAACCCTCCGGGTGCGGTGGTCGTCACCGGCGGCGACCGGATCTTCGCCGCGGGCGCGGAGATCACCGAGTTCCGCTCGGCGGAGTCGCCGCACGACGTCATCACCCGTGCCGAGGCCGAGCTGATCGGCCAGCTGTTCCTACGGGCCCTGAACGCGGTGGCCGACATCCCCCGGGCCACGATCGCGGCGATCTCCGGCTTCGCGCTGGGGGGCGGGTGCGAGCTCGCGTTGGCGTGCGACTTCCGGATCGCCAGCGAGAAGGCCCGGCTCGGTCAGCCGGAGATCCTGCTCGGCATCATCCCCGGCGGGGGGGGCACCCAGCGCCTGGCTCGCCTCGTGGGCCCGGCCCGGGCCAAGGACCTCATCTTCAGCGGCCGTCAGGTGCGGGCCGACGAGGCGCTCGCCATGGGGCTCGTCGATGAGGTCGTGCCGCCCGACGAGGTGCTGAGCCGGGCCCTCGACCGCGCGTCGGCCCTCGCCTCCGGAGCGGTCGTGGCCCAGGGCCTCGCCAAGCGCGCCATCGACCGGGGCCTCGACATCACACTCAACGGCGGGCTCGACCTCGAGCAGCAGCTCTTCGCCGACGTCTTCCTCACGGAGGATGCGCGGATCGGCGTGCAGTCGTTCCTCGACCACGGGCCCGGCAACGCCACCTTCAGAGGAAGATGACCGCCATGAGTGACCACTTGCCGCCGCCACCACCCCCCGGGAGCGGGTGGACCTCGGTCGGGCCCTACGCCACCTCGCTCATGCCGGTGCCACCGATGCGCTCGCTGAAGGGTCTGGCGACGGCGTTGACGGTGCTCTTCGTCGCCGTGGCGATCGTGGACGTGGTCGCGGCGGCGGCGCTCTTCGGCCGGGCAGGCCTGTTCGACGACGCCGCCAACGGTCGCTTCGTCGGGGTCGACGAGGCCACGAACGCCGACAGCAGCGTCGCCGCGGGGCTCGTCGGCCACTTGGGCGTGTTCGTCGCGATCGCGGTGGTCTTCATCGTCTGGCAGTTCCGCCACGCCAAGAACGCCGAGGTGCTCGGGGCGCGAGGTGGCCTTGGCCCGGGCTGGGCGATCGGAGGGTGGTTCGTCCCGCTCGCCAACTACGTGCTCCCTGCGGTGCAGCTCCACCAATCGAGTCGGTCGTCGGACCTCGCGGGTCGTCGACAGGGGGGACGTGGCCGCGGCTCCGGCCTCGTGGTCCTCTGGGCGATCCTGTTCGGGGTGGCGTCGCTCACCTTCGTGGGCGGTGGAGGGCTGGCCCCGTCCGACGGCGAGGGGAACTTCGCCATCACGACCATCCAGGACCTCGAGTCGGCCGCTGCAAGCGATCGGACGGAGGGGGTTGGGATCGGCCTGTATGCGGTCGCGGCGGTCGCGGCGATCTTCATGGTCCGTAGCCTCAGTGCAAGGCAGGCCGAGGCGTTCGCGGCCATGGCCACCGCGTTGGCCAGCGCCCGGGCCGGCAGGTCGCCGGCCGACGCGCCCGGCGCGCCGTGGGGCGCGACGAGCCAGGGGTGGAGCACGCCGCAACCCCCGCCCCCGCCTGCGGCCCCGATCCCGCCACCGCCACCGCCCCCGCCGCCGCCCGGGCCTGAGATGCCGCCACCCCCGGCTCCACCGGCGGACCCGAGGATCCCCCCGCCCCCGGCTCCACCCGAGTAATGGCGAGGCACCGGACCAGGGCGGATGGCCAGTGCTCTCCGTGCCGGCCGGAGGTCGGCGCCTCATGGCCGAGCGGGAACGCTCCGCCTCTCCGCTCGAGCCTCAACCCCAGGCGATCCGACCCAGCTCGGCGGGCGTCACGAGCGCCGGATGGTCGGGGAGGATCCGCACGGTCACGCCGTAGCGGCCCGCCCGCTCGCACGAGAAGTGGCCCCGGTAGCGGAGGTGGCCGTCCTCGGCCGGCTCGATCTGGTCGAGGACCACGAGCTGCGGATCGGCCAGCTCGTCGCCCTGGCCGGCCGGCCCGTGCAGCAGCTGCACCTGCACGTCGGCCGGGGTGAGGGTGCCGAGGGACACGACCGCGTCGACCACCCGCTCTGTCCCGAGGTCGGCGACGGCGTCGTCCACCTCGACGTGGTCGACATGCACACCAGGCCAGGCCTCCTCGACGTAGGCCTTCCAGGCCGCGAGGTCGCGGGCGGCGGCGTAGCCGTCCTGGCCGAGGGCGTCGCCCTGCGCGGCGGTGGGCTCGTAGAGGTGCTCGGTGTAGTCGCGCACCATCCGGGCCGCTGTCACGAACGGGCCCAACGTGATCAGCGAACGCTTCACGCGGTGCACCCACTTGCGGGGCACGGGACCCTGCCACCGGTCGTAGAAGAGCGGGACGACCTGGCGCTCGAGCAGCTCGAACAGCGACCCGGCCTCCACCTCATCGCGCCGCTCGAGGTCATCGACGTGCTCGGCCGAGGAGATGGCCCAGCCGTTGTCGTGGTCGAAGCACTCGTCCCACCAGCCGTCGAGGATCGAGAGGTTGAGCCCGCCGTTCAGCGCCGACTTCATGCCGGAGGTGCCACAGGCCTCCTGCGGGCGACGGGGGTTGTTCAGCCACACGTCCGCCCCCTGGAGGAGCGAGCGCGCCACCGCGATGTCGTAGTCGTCGACGAACACGAACCGATGGCGCACGTCAGGGTCGGCTGCGAACGTGCTCACCTGGCGGATGAGCTCCTTGCCGGAGTCGTCGGCGGGGTGGGACTTGCCAGCGAACACGAGCTGCACCGGCCGGTCGCCCGAGAGGAGCAGCGTCCGGAGGCGGTCCGGCTGCGACAGCAGGAGGGTGGCGCGCTTGTAGGTCGCGAAGCGCCGGGCGAACCCGATCGTGAGGGCGCGGGGGTCGAGCACCGAGTCGGTCCACTCGACGTCGCTCGACGACAGGCCGCGGGCCATCAGCTGGTGGCGGAGCCGCTGCCGGACGAAGGCCACGAGTGCCTCGCGGCCCTGCTCGCGCGCCCGCCAGATCTCGTCGTCCCGCGCGTCGGCGAGGCGCTCCCACCGCTCGGGTTCGGCCTCGTGCCACTGGGGCAGCACGTGGCGCGTGAGGACGTCGGCCATGTCCGGTGCCACCCAGGTGTGGGCGTGCACCCCGTTGGTGACCGAGATGATCGGCGTCTCGTCGGTGGGCACGTCCGGCCAGAGGTCGCTGAACATCTCGCGGCTGACCTCGCCGTGGAGCTTCGCGACGGCGTTCGAGCGTCCGGCGAGCCGGAGCCCCATCACGGCCATGTTGAAGCGCTCGTCCGGCGTGTCGCCAGGGCGGTGCCCGAGCTGCATGAGCTCGTCGACCGTGATCCCCACCTCCTTGGCCCAGCCGGAGAAGTACGCCTCGATCAGCTCGCGCGGGAAGCGGTCGATGCCGGCCGGCACCGGGGTGTGGGTGGTGAAGATGCAGCCGGCGCGCACCGCCTCGATGGCCGCGCGGTACGACAGCCCGGCCTCCGTTACGAGCTGGCGGATGCGCTCGAGGCCGAGGAACCCGGCGTGGCCTTCGTTCGTGTGGAACACCTGGGCGTCGATGCCGAGGGCCTCAAGGGCGCGGACGCCGCCGATCCCCAGGAGGATCTCCTGGCGCAGGCGGTGCTCGGTCTCCCCGCCGTACAGGCGATCGGTGATGTCACGCAGGTCGGGCGGGTTCTCGTCGACGTCCGTGTCGAGCAGGTACAGCGGCACGCGCCCGACCTCGGCCTTCCACACGCGCGCGACGAGCGGGGCGCCGGCGAGGTCGACCTCCACCCGCACGTCGTCACACGGCGCGAGGGCCATCGCGTGGGGGTCGAGGTCGGGGTAGCGCTCCTGCTGCCACCCGTCCGTGGAGAGCGACTGGCGGAAGTAGCCGTGGCGGTAGAAGAGGCCGATGCCGACGAGCGGGAGGCCGAGGTCGCTCGCCGCCTTGAGGTGGTCGCCGGCCAGCACGCCGAGGCCACCGGAGTACTGCGGCAGCGCCTCGGCGATCCCGAACTCCGGCGAGAAGTAGGCGACGGATCGGAGCGGTGAGCCCTCCCGGGCCTGGAACCAGCGGTCGCCCTCGAGGTACCGCTGGTGCTCGTCGCGCACCTCGCCGAGGAAGCGCATGAACCCCGGGTCGTTCACCAGGGCGTCGAGCCGCTCGCGGGGGACGACGCCGAGCACGCCCACCGGGTCGTGGACCGACGCGTCCCATGCGTCGGGATCGACCCACTTGAAGACGTCACGGGTCTGGGCGTCCCAGGACCACCGGAGGTTCATGGCCAGCTCCTCGAGCGCCTCGAGCCCCGCGGGGAGCGACGGACGGACGGTGAAGCTGCGGAGGGCCTTCATCCCGACCGACCCTAACCACCCGCCCGAGGGCCGATCCGGGGACGGGCCCACCCGCAACGCGCCGTTCACGTCCGGTACCGTCGGCGGCTCAGCGACGAGGGGGTTCTGCGGTGGCGCAACAGGTGCGTGCGGTGGTGGCCAAGGCCGCCAAGCAGCCGGTGTCCGTGGAGGTGATCGAGGTCCCCGATCCCGGGCCTGGTGAGGCCCTCGTGCGGGTGCAGGCGTGCGGGGTGTGCCACACGGACCTGCACTACCGCGAGGGCGGCATCAACGACGAGTTCCCGTTCCTCCTCGGCCACGAGGCGGCTGGCGTCGTGGAAGCGGTGGGTCTGGATGTCACCGACGTCGGCCCAGGCGACTTCGTCATCCTCAACTGGCGCGCCGTGTGCGGTGAGTGCCGCTCGTGTCGGCGGGGTCGCCCGCAGTACTGCTTCAGCACCCACAACGCGACCCAGAAGATGACCCTCGATGGCGTCGCGCTGTCCCCGGCGCTCGGCATCGGGGCGTTCGCCGAGAAGACCCTCGTCGCCGCCGGCCAGTGCACCAAGGTGTCGCCCGCGGTGAAGCCCGAGGTCGCGGGGCTCCTCGGCTGTGGCGTGATGGCCGGGCTGGGCGCTGCCATGCTCACCGGGGAGGTGGGCCCCGGCGATTCGGTGGCGGTCTTCGGGTGCGGGGGCGTCGGCGACGCCGCCATCGCCGGCGCGCGCCTCGCCGGCGCGTCGATCATCATCGCCGTCGACCTCGACCCGAGGAAGCTCGAGCTGGCCAAGGCGTTCGGCGCCACCCACACCGTCGATGCCTCGGCCACCGACCCCGTCGCGGCCATCCAAGCCCTGACGGACGGCAACGGCGCGGACGTGTGCATCGAGGCCGTCGGCCACCCGAAGGTGTTCGAGCAGGCGTTCTACGCGCGCGACCTCGCCGGCACCGTCGTACAGGTCGGCGTCCCGAACCCCGAGATGCGCATCGACCTCCCGATGATCGACTTCTTCGGCAGGGGCGGCCGTCTCAAGCCGAGCTGGTACGGCGACTGCCTGCCGAGCCGTGACTTCCCGATGCTCGTCGACCTGCACCTCCAGGGCCGGCTGCCGCTGGAGCGGTTCGTGAGCGAGACGATCAGCCTCGACGCGGTGGAGGAGGCGTTCCACAAGATGGAGCGCGGCGAGGTGCTCCGCTCCGTCGTCGTGCTCGGACCTTGAGCATCGAGCGGGTCGTCACGTCGGGCACGTTCAGCCTCGACGGGCAGGACTTCGACGTCGACAACAACGTGTGGCTGGTGGGCGACCACCAGGAGGTGCTCGTCATCGACGCGGCGCACGACCACGAGCCGATCCTCGCGGCGATCGCCGGACGAGCGGTCGTCGGGATCGTCGCCACCCACGGGCACAACGACCACATCAACGCGGCCGCCGCGCTCGCCGATGCCACGGGCGCGCCGATCCTCCTCCACCCCGCCGACGCGGAGCTGTGGGGCGTCGTCTACCCGGACCGCCCCTGGGACCAGGACCTCGCCGACGGTGACGAGCTGCGTACGGGTGGCCACGAGCTGCGGGTGCTCCACACGCCCGGCCACACCCCAGGCGGCGTCAGCCTCTGGGATGCGGACGCGACGGTGGTCTTCAGCGCCGACACCCTCTTCAAAGGCGGCCCAGGCGCGACGGGCCGCAGCTTCTCGAGCTTCCCGACGATCATCGAGAGCATCCGGACCAGGCTCCTGACCTTGCCGCCGGACACGATCGTCCACACCGGTCACGGCGAGGACACGCGCATCCGAGACGAGGCTCCGAAACTCGAGGAGTGGATCGCGCGAGGCCACTGACCATGCTCGACCTGCGCTCGATCCGTCGGCGCTTCTACCTGCTGCTGGCGTTGCGCTTCGTCCCCACCGGGCTCTTCGTCACGGTGTTCGTGCTCCTGATGCTCGACCGCGGCCTCTCCCTCGCCCAGATCGGGCTCGGCACGGCCGCGCAGGGCATCGTGATGCTCTTCCTCGAGCTGCCCAGCGGGGGCCTGGCCGACGCGCTGGGCCGCAAGCCGGTCCTCTACCTCGTCGGCCGCGCCCCGGGGTCCGTCGCCCCGGCGCCCCCGCCCCTCACGATCGGCTGACGCAACCGGCGGGCGAAGAGCCCCGTTTCTGCGGCACTTCACCCTCCGATTCGCGAGCTTGACGCAACCGGCGGGTGAACGGCCCCGTTTCTGCGGCACTTCACGCTCCGGTTCGATCGGGTAGGAACGCCTTCATCCCCGCTGGGGGTGCTCGTAGGGTTGGGGGCGTGCTGACGCCGATCGTGATCGACGACGTGCGTCCGCGCACCCCGGCGGGGTTCCCGGCCAAGGCGGTGACGGGCGAGGCGGTCACCGTGTCGGCCGTCCTGTTGGCGGACGGGCACGATCGCCTCGCGGCCCGGGTCCGCTGGCGTCACATGGGCGACGACGAGTGGGCGTCAGCGCCGCTGGCCCGGCGGGACGATGGCCGCTGGGACGGGACCATCACCCCCGCAGTCATCGGTGCCCATGAGCTCGTCATCGACGCGTGGACCGACCGCTACGCCACGTGGCGCCACGAGATGGACGTGAAGGTCGCGGCGGGCAACGACGTCGAAGTCGAGCTCGAGGAGGGCGCCCGGCTGCTCGAGGAGCTGGCCGCCGCCCAGCCGACGAGCGACGGCCGAGCGAGGCTCCTCACGGCGGCCGAGGGCACTCGCCGGGCGAGCTGCTCACTGGAGATCCGGCTGGGGGCGGCGTGTCACGACGAGGTGGCGGCGCTGGTGGAGGCGCGACCTGATGCGCGCCTGTCCTCGTCGGCCGTCCACCCGCTGTGGGTCGACCGGCTGCGCGCCGCCCACGCCGCCTGGTACGAGCTCTTCCCGAGGTCGTTCGGGGGCCTGCGGGGTGCGGCCGAGCACCTGCGCTACGTCGCCGACCTCGGCTTCGACGTCGTCTACCTGCCGCCCGTCCACCCGATCGGCACGACCCATCGCAAGGGCCGCGACAACAGCCTCACCCCGTCACCTGGGGATCCGGGCAGCCCGTGGGCCATCGGGTCGGCAGACGGGGGCCACGACGCCGTGCACGCCGACCTCGGCACGATCGACGACTTCGACGCCTTCGTACGGACTGCGGAGGCCCTCGGGATGGAGGTCGCCCTCGACTACGCCTTGCAGTGCAGCCCCGACCATCCCTGGGTGCACGACCACCCGGAGTGGTTCACCCGCCGACCGGATGGTTCGATCCGGTACGCCGAGAACCCGCCCAAGAAGTACCAGGACATCCACCCGATCGAGCTCTGGCCGGCCGAGCACGCGGATCGCGTCGCTCTCTGGGAGGCGTGTCGCGACATCCTCGAGCACTGGATCGCGCACGGGGTGAAGACCTTCCGCGTCGACAACCCGCACACCAAGCCGCTCGCGTTCTGGGAGTGGGTGATCGACGACGTGCACAGCCGCCACCCCGACGTCGTGTTCCTCGCCGAGGCGTTCACCGAACCCCCGATGATGGCCAAGCTGGCCGAGGTCGGGTTCACGCAGAGCTACACGTACTTCACGTGGCGCCACGACGCGTGGGAGCTGCGCGACTACGTCACCGAGCTCACCCAGGGCCCGCTGGCGTCGTACATGCGGCCCTCGTTCTGGCCGAACACGCCGGACATCCTCGACGACGGGCTCCGCCATGCCGCGCCGAGCGCATTCGCCGCGCGGTTCGTCCTGGCGACCACGCTGGTGCCGCTCTACGGGATCTACTCCGGCTTCGAGCTCGCCGAGAACGAGCCCGCCAACGACACGACGACCGAGTACCGCCACTCCGAGAAGTACGAGCTCAAGACCCGCGACTTCGGCCAGCCTCACTCACTTGCGCCCCTGATCCGCACGGTGAACGCCGTCCGGCGGAAGCACCCCGACGTGTGGTCGTTGCGAGACGTGCGCTTCCACCACAGCGACGACGAGCGCGTCCTCGTCTACAGCCGCGGGCACGCGGCCACGGACCTCCTGCTCTGCGTCGTCCTGATCGACGTCACGGAGCCCGTCGAGACCACCGTGCGACTCGACCTCGGTGCCCTCGGCCTCCCGGCCGACCAGCCGTACCCCCTCTACGACGAGCTGTCCGGGGACACCTACGTGTGGGGCGGCCCTGCCGCCTACGTGCGCCTCGACCCGACCGCCGGCCAGGTGGCCCACCTCTTCCACGTCACCCGGTGACCGCCAGCGTGACGGGCGTGTTTCGGCCCGCGCACAACCGCGGCGTCGACCGTTGAGCGAACCGACCCGAATCGGTCACCGGCGGGAAACCGTGCCGCTCTGAGCGTTCCCTACGGTCCTCGCCATGGACAGACGACGGTTCCTCCAGGGCATGGCGGTGGCCGGCACCGGCATCGGGCTCGGCCTCACGACTGGGTGCGGGACGAGCGACGACGCCGGCACCGCGGCCACCACGGGCTCGGGCAACGGCAGCAGCTCCAACCGCAAGGTCAAGCTCGGCTTCATCGCGTTGACGGACTGCGCGTCGATCGTCATGGCGAAGGAGCTCGGCTACTTCGACGAGCGAGACCTCGACGTCACCGTGGAGAAGCAGGCTTCCTGGCCGGCCACCCGTGACAACCTCCTGACCGATCAGATCGACGGCGGCCACGGCCTGTTCACGCTCCCGCTGTCCGTCGCCACGAGCATCGGGGGTGACGGCCGGCGGGACATCTTCGTCGCCATGATGCTGAACAACAACGGGCAGGCCATCACCCTGGCGAACAGCCTGTCTGATGCCGGGTACGGCGATCCGGAGCAGGCCGCCGCCGCGATCGAGGCCGCGGGCGGCGCCAACCTGGCCATGACCTTCCCCGGCGGCACCCACGACCTGTGGCTGCGCTACTGGCTGCTGGCGGCCGGCATCCCCCTCGACTCGGTCGGGATCGAGGCGGTGCCGCCGCCGCAGATGGTGCAGAACATGACCGTCGGGAACGTGCAGGGCTACTGCGTCGGCGAGCCCTGGGGAGCCGTCGCGGTGAAGCAGGACATCGGCTTCACCCACCTGGCCACCCAGGACCTGTGGCTGCACCACCCGGAGAAGGCGCTGCTCGTCACCCGCAAGTTCAAGGAGGAGCGCCCCGAGGTCGTGAAGGACTGCATGGCGGCGATCCTCAAGGCCAGCCAGTGGCTCGACGACTTCGACAACCGGGACGAGGCGGCCGAGGTGATCAGTGCCGAGCAGTACGTGAACGCTCCTGCCGCTGAGATCGCCGGGCGTCTGAACGGCGTCTACGAGCTCGGCTCTGACCTCGGGGACAAGGAGTTCGAGGGGAGCCAGATGACCTTCCACCGCGATGGTCTCGTGAACCTCCCCCGCAAGTCGCACTACATCTGGACCCTCGCGCAGTACCAGCGGTTCGGGTACCTCGCCGAGGCGCCGCCGTACCAGGAGCTGGCCGACGAGCTCATCCTGAGCGACCTCTACGCGGAGGTCGCCGAGGCCGAGGGAATCGACATCCCGGATGACGACATGCAGCCGTTCGAGATCGCGCTCGACGGGGTCACCTTCGATCCCGCAGACCCCGACGAGGAGGCCGGTCGCCCATGAACGATCGCCTCGCCACCCTTCCGGCTGCTGACCAGATCGACGAGAAGCTGCCGACGCTCACGCTCGGTCGGGCGACGCCGGACGGTCATAACCACCCGGTGCCGGATCCTTCGTCCGGCGCGCTGCCGAGCCCGCCGAGCGCCAGCCGACTGCGCCGCATCGGCGCCGCGCTCGGCTGGGCGCTGGTCGGCTTCGCCTCGCTCGTCGCGCTGTGGCAGCTCGGAGCGGCTCGCGTCCCTGCCCTCCCGTCGCCATCGGAGACCTTCACGAAGCTGCAAGAGCTCCTGGGCGAGCCGTTCTACAGCCGAGGTCCGAACGACAAGGGGATCGCCCTTCGCATGGGCGCGTCGCTGCAGCGAGTGTTCTACGGGTTCGGCCTCGCGATGGTCGTCGGGGTGCCGCTGGGCTTTGCGATCGGTGCCAGCAAGCGCGCGTGGCAGGTGTTCAACCCGCTGATCCAGGTCCTCCGACCCGTCTCGCCTTTGGCGTGGTTCCCGATCTGGCTCGTGATCTTCGAGGACGCCGGCCGCGCCGCGGTGTGGGTGATCTTCATCACGTCACTGTGGCCGACCGTCTTGAACACCGCGGCGGGGGCCGCGGCCATACCGTCGGACCAGCGGGCAGTCGCTCGTGTGTTCCGGTTCGGAAGGGTCGCCTACCTCCGCCATGTGCTCGTGCCCAACACCCTGCCGGCGATCGTCACCGGCATGCGGGTGTCGATGGGCATCGCCTGGATGGTCATCGTGGCCGTCGAGATGTTGGCCAGCGGGGGCGGGACCGGCATCGGCTCCTACGTGTGGGAGCAGTACAACGCGCTGAACCTGGCGGCCATGGTCGCCGCCATCGTGCTGATCGGCGTCACGGGCTACCTCCTCGACCTCATCTTCCTGCGCCTCGGGCGAGTCGTCGCCATCGAGGAGCCGGTCGCATGACCTCGCGGGCAGACGGAACCATCCCGCCGAGCACAGAGGAGCACGCATGGCGTTGATCGTGGACGGCATCTGGAAGACGTTTCCCCACCGGAGCCACACGCAGACCGTGTTGCGGGGAGTGGACATGGAGGTCCAGCCCGGCGAGCTGGTGGCACTGATCGGCCACTCCGGCTGCGGGAAGTCGACGTTGCTCAAGGCGATCGGTGGGCTCCTGCCGACCGACGGCGGGACGATCACCCTGGACGATGTGCTGATCGACGGCGCAGGACCCGATCGGGCCATGGTCTTCCAGAGCTACTCACTGCTCCCGCGGCTCAGCCTCCTCAACAACGTGCGCTTCGCGGTGCGGGCGGCCCGTCCCGCGTGGGGCACCGCAGTCGCCGATGCCGCCGCCGAGCGATACCTCACCGCAGTCGGCCTTTGGGAGCACAAGGACAAGCGGCCCGCCCACGTGTCTGGTGGGATGCAGCAGCGGACGGCGGTTGCCCGCGCGTTCGCCGTCGAGCCACGCGCCCTCCTCCTCGACGAGCCCTTCGGCGCCCTCGACGCCCTCACCCGCGCCCGTCTGCAGACCCAGCTCATCGACCTGTGGCAGAGCGAGTCCGACACCGAGATCGTCGTGATGGTCACGCATGGCATCGATGAGGCGATCCTCCTCTCGGACCGCATCGTCGTCATGGGCAACGCACCTGGCCCCTCGATCGTCGACGTAATCCCGGTTGACCTGCCCCGACCGCGCGACCGCGTGTCGGTGCTCGATGATCCCCACTTCCGTGAGGTGCAGGCTCGGCTGCTCGATCTGCTCATGCGTGACGACCCATCGGAGGACGAGGCCGCGTGAGCCGCCGCGCACGGTGATGGCCGCTGGCGCAAGGAACGGTTCAGGCGGACGTAAGCACGAGGCCACCGGTGTCGAAACCTGTCGGCAACGCGCATCGCCCACCATCGGGGGCATGGATCCGCTCGCCGGCTGGACGGTCGCCGTCACGGCCGATCGTCGCGCCGAGGACCAGGCCGAGATGCTCCGCGCGCGCGGCGCGACCGTGCTGATGGCGCCGATGCTCTCGATGGGCCGGGAGGACGAGGACGGCCTCGTCGCACGCACGATCGAGCTCCTGGACGACCCGCCCGATCTCCTCGTGGGGACGACCGCCGTCGGGATGCGCGCGTGGATGGCAACGGCGTGGTCGCGCGGCCTCGGGTTCGAGCTCATCGACGTGCTCGCGCGCTCGTCGATCGTCGCGCGGGGGACCAAAGCGGCCGGCGCGTTCCTGAGCGAGGGCCTCGAGGTGACCTGGCGGGCCCCGGGCGAGACGCTCTCCGAGGTGCTCGAGCACCTGATCGGCTTGGGGGTCGATGGCATGCGCGTCGCCGTGCAGCTCCATGGCGGCCAGTGCACGTGGTTCACCGATGCCCTCGCGGGCGCCGGCGCCGAAGTGGTCGCGGTGAGCGTCTACCACTGGCGTCCTCCCGAGTCAGAGGAGCCGGGTCGTCGCCTCCTCGATGCGGCGAGCCAGGGAGCGATCGATGCGATCACGTTCACCTCGCCACCAGCGGCGAGCGGGCTGGCACGCGTCGGCGGCCCGGACCTGCTCCGCCACCTTGCGATCCACGACGTCATGAACGTGTGCGTCGGCCCGGTCACCGCCGCCCGCGCGATCGAGGTGGGGCTCTCGAACGTGGTCCCGACCGCGCCCAGCCGACTGGGGCCGATGGTCCGGACGTTGACCGAGACGTTGGCGGCACGCGCCCACTGCGTCGAGCTGGCGGGGATGGAGCTGCGGGTCCAGGGGAGCTGCATGTCGATCGACGGACGGATGGAGCGACTCACGACCCGCGAGCGAGCGCTCCTCGAGGTGCTGATCGGATCAGGGGGTGCGGTGCTCTCGAAGCGGTCGCTCTCACAGCAGGCTTGGGACGACCGCGCCGAGGATCACACCGTGGAGGTCACGGTGAACCGGTTGCGCGCCAAGCTCGGGCCGGCCGCCGACGCGCTCCAAACCAGCAACCGGCGCGGCTACCGCCTCGCCGTCGCCTCCTGACTCCGAACCTGGCCATCGTGTTTCCAGCCGGTTACCGACACCTCTCAGGGATGCGGCCGCGCTGTGCATCGACTGTCGCCGGGCGTTGACCGAAGGGCAACGGCGCGGACACCACACCGTGGTCTCGTGGGACACGTGCACGCTGGGGACGAAATGACCACGGAAGACCCGATCGTCGTGATCGGCAACGGGATGGTCGGGCATCGCTTCGTCGAGGAGGCTGTGCGCCACGGCCTTCACGAGTCGGTGGGCATCGTCGTCCTCGGCGAGGAGCAGCGGGCCGCTTACGACCGCGTGCACCTCTCCTCGCTGTTCGACGGGCAGGAGGCGTCCGACCTCGCGCTGGCCGATCCGGGCTGGTACGGCGCGCACGGCGTCGAGCTCGTGCTCGGCGACGCCGCCGTGGACCTCGATCCGGACGCGCACACCGTCACCACCGCGTCCGGGCGCCGCCTCTCCTACGACGCCTGCGTCCTCGCCACGGGCTCGTCGCCGTTCGTCCCCCCGATCCCGGGCGTGGACGCCGCGGGGGCGTTCGTCTACCGCACGATCGACGACCTCGAAGCGATCCGTTCGTGGGCACAGGACTGCGCGAGCGGCGTGGTCGTCGGGGGAGGGCTGCTCGGGCTGGAGGCGGCCAACGCGCTGCGCCTGCTCGGGATCGACACCACGGTCGTCGAGTTCGCCAACCGGCTGATGGCCGTTCAGCTCGACGCCGGTGGAGGCGCGGCGCTGCGCCGGCACGTCGAGGCGCTCGGACTGCGCGTGCTGACCGGCACGGCCGCCGCGGAGGTGCGGACGACGCCGGACGGGCGGGTCGCCGGCCTCGGGTTCGCCGACGCCGACCAGCCCGGTCTCGATGCCGATCTCGTCGTCTTCGCAGCCGGCATCCGACCGCGCGACGAGCTGGCTCGACGCGCTGGCATCGCCGTGGGGGAGCGAGGCGGCGTGGTCGTCGACGACGGGTGCGCCACCTCCGCGGCTGGGGTTTTCGCGATCGGCGAGGTGGCCCTCCACGGCGGCCGGGTCTATGGCCTCGTGGCCCCCGGCCAGGTCATGGCCGAGGTGGTGACCGATCGCCTCGCGGGCGGCACCGCGACGTTTGCGGGCGCCGACCTCTCGACGCGGCTCAAGCTCCTTGGCGTCGAGGTGGCCAGCGTGGGCGATCCCCATGCCGAGGGCGACGAGGTGGTCGTGAGCGACCCGACCTCGGGCACCTGGAAGCGCGTCGTGCTCGACTCGCGCGGCGCGGTGATCGGCGCCGCGCTCGTCGGTGACGCGGCCGCGTTCGGGCCGCTGGTTTCTGCGCTGCGGAGCGGGACGGCACCGACGAGCGTGCTGGAGCTGCTCGCCCCCGCACCGGCGGGGGGTGCGTCGGGTCCTGCCGCAGATGCAGAAACGGTGTGCACGTGTCACAACGTCGACGCGGGCGCGGTTCGCGCGGCGGTGGTCGCCGGCCACGAGGACGTGACGCAGCTCAAGGCGTGCACGAAGGCCGGCACCGGGTGCGGGTCGTGCGTCCCCGTGCTCAAGGAGCTGATCGACGAGCAGCGGGCGGCGATGGGCAAGGTCGTCTCCAACAACCTGTGCGCGCACTTCGGTATGGCCCGATCGGAGCTGTTCGACGCCGTGCGGGCCACCGGCATCCGCACGTTCGCAGAGCTGATCCAGCGTCACGGAACCGGCCGTGGGTGCGAGATCTGCAAGCCAGCGGTGGCGTCGATGTTCGCGTCGCTCGTCTCCGGCTACATCCTCGACGGCGAGCAGGCCAGTCTCCAGGACACCAACGACCACTTCCTCGCCAACCTCCAGCGCGACGGCACCTACTCGGTGGTGCCGCGGGTGCCGGGCGGCGAGATCACGCCAGAAAAGCTGATCGTCCTCGGCGAGGTGGCCCAAGACTTCGACCTGTACACGAAGATCACAGGTGGCCAGCGCATCGACCTGCTCGGTGCCCGGGTCGACGACCTACCCGCCATCTGGCGTCGGCTCGTCGACGCCGGCTTCGAGTCGGGCCATGCGTACGGCAAGGCCGTGCGCACGGTGAAGTCGTGCGTGGGGTCCGTGTGGTGCCGCTACGGGGTGCAGGATGCCGTGCAGCTCGCCGTCGACCTGGAGCTGCGCTACCGCGGCCTGCGCTCGCCCCACAAGATCAAGCTGGCCGTCTCGGGCTGCGCCCGCGAATGCGCCGAGGCGCAGAGCAAGGACGTCGGCATCATCGCCACCGAACGGGGGTGGAACCTCTACGTCGGTGGGAACGGCGGCATGCGCCCGGCCCACGCGCAGCTCCTTGCGGAGGACCTCGATACGTCCACCCTCGTCCGCTACATCGACCGCTACCTGATGTGGTACGTCCGTACCGCGGACCGGCTCGAGCGCACCGCCACGTGGCAGCGCAAGCTGGCCGGTGGCGTCGACCAGGTGCGCCGCGTGGTTGTCGAAGACGCGCTCGGCGTCGCCGCGGATCTCGAGGCCGACATGGCCATTCATGTCGAGAGCTATGAGTGCGAGTGGACCGCCACGCTCGCTGACCCGCAGCGCCTCGAGCGGTTCACGTCGCTCGTCAACGACCCCGTCGGCGCCCCGCGCCCCGTGCGGGTAGAGATCCGCGGCCAGCGCGTGCCCGCATGACCGACGCCCCGCCCCGCACTCGCTGGGAAGCGGTCTGCCGCGCTGGTCGGCTGACGGCGGATCGAGGCGTGGCTGCTGTCGTCGACGGACAGCAGGTGGCGCTGTTCCTGCTGGCTGACGGCGCGCTGTTCGCGATCGACGACCGCGACCCCTTCAGCGGCGCCCACGTGCTGAGCCGGGGCCTCGTCGGCGACGCCGACGGAACGCCCACCGTGGCGTCGCCGGTGTACAAGCAGCGCTTCGACCTTCGGACGGGACAGTGCCTCGACGATCTGGCCGTGCGCGTTCACGCCTGGCCGGTCCGGATGCAGGACGGCTGGCTCGAGGTGGGCACGCCATGACCGCGGTGACCGCGGTGACCGCGGTGTCGGTCGAGATCGGCCGTCGCCGACCCACGGCGGTCACGCCGCCTCCGGTCGACCTCCACCCTGAGCTGCTCGCCCTCGATGCGGGCGAGCAGTACCGGTTCGGGTTCTCGATGAGCGCGTGCATCGGGTGCCACTCCTGCGAGGTCGCCTGTGCGGAGCAGAACGGGCTCCCGGAGGGGATCGTGTGGCGCCGGGTCGGGGAGGTGGAGGGAGGGACCTACCCCGACACGCAGCGGCTCCAGCTCTCGATGGCCTGCAATCACTGCCTCGACCCTGCGTGCCTCACCGGCTGCCCGACGAACGCCTACGAGAAGCTCGCCAACGGCGTCGTCGCGCATCATGCCGACGAGTGCATCGGTTGCCAGTACTGCACGTGGAACTGCCCCTACTCGGTGCCCGTCTACCAACCCGATCGGCGAATCGTCACGAAGTGCGACCTGTGCCTCCCCCGGCTCGAGGAAGGCCTGGCACCCGCTTGCGTCGATGCCTGCCCGACCCGCGCCATCACGGTGGAGACCGTGAACGTCGCGGAGTGGAGAGCTGATCACACCGCCGGCGACGCGCCCCACCTGCCATCGTCCGACCTCACCCTGTCCACCACCCGCATCGAGCTCCCCGCAGAGGTGCCCGCCCACTCCATCGCGGCGAGCGACTGGAGCCTGCACCCGCAGGACCCGCACTGGCCCCTCGTCTGGCTGACGGTGTTGACCCAGGTCGCCGTGGGCGTGAGCGCCACCGTGGTCGACGGCACCGACCGCGTGCTGGCCGCTGGGCTGGCTGTCGCTGCCCTCGCCGGCTCCTTCGCCCACCTCGGGCGACCCGGACTGGCGTGGAAGGCGCTGCGGAACCTGCGCCGCTCCTGGCTGAGCCGGGAGGTCGCGCTGTTCGCGCTGTACGCGGGACTGGCAGCCCTCGCCGTGGTCGAGCCCGGCGTCGCGCCGGCCGCCGCGGTCGTGGGCGTCGCGGGCGTGTACGCGTCGGCGCGGCTCTACATCGTGCCCGGGCGTCCCTCGTGGGACTCGCCGGTCACGCTCGTGTCGTTCGGCGCGACCGGGCTGGCGGTGGGACCGGCGCTCACCGGTCGGCCGGTGCTGTCCGCGATCGGAGCGGTCGTCGCGGTGGCGGCTCTGGCCGCGAACGTGGCGCGCCTCGCGGGTTCGCGTGACATCGCTCGACGCGGCACCGTGGACCTGCTTGTGCACCGGTTCTCTGCGCCGGTCGGTGCTCGGGTCGCAGCGATGGTGGTCGGCGCCGCGGTCGCCCTGCTCGGCGGTCCGCTCGTTCTCTCTGCCGCGCTGGTGATCGTCGGCGAGGTGGTCGGTCGCTGGCTGTTCTATGTGACGGTGGTGCCGCGCAACATGCCCGGATCCTTCTGGCGGGGAGCCGGCGGCGCATCGGGATGACGCTGCTCGCGCTCGGCCGCCGCCTGCTCGGCCTCGATCACGGTGTTGAGCGCTACCGCTACGAGCGCGACGCGATGCGCGGGCCTGTGCACGCGTCCCGACGCGCCGACACCTGGGTGCGGTCGACCTGTGGGTACTGCTCGGTCGGCTGCGGGATGCTGCTCGGCGTGCGGGACGGCGCGGTCGTCTCCGTCGCCGGCGACCCCGACCACCCCGTCAACCGCGGTCGGCTCTGTCCAAAGGGCCTGTCGGAGCACCACACCATCACCGCGCCCGGCCGCCTCACCACACCGCTCGTCGACGGCGCGCCCACGACCTGGGACACCGCGCTCGACCGGGTGATCGACACCTTCCGGTCGCTCATCGAGGAGCACGGCCCCGGGTCGGTCGCCGTCCTGTCCACCGGCCAGCTCGTCACCGAGGAGTTCTACGCCCTGGGAAAGCTCGTACGGCTGGGCATGGGCCTGCGCCACTTCGACGGCAACACGACGCTCTGCATGGCGAGCGCCGTCTCGGGCTACAAGCTCAGCTTCGGCAGCGATGGCCCGCCGGGTTGCTACGAGGACCTCGAGCTGGCCGACGTGATCGTGCTGTGGGGGGCGAACATCGCCGACAACCACCCGCTGCTCGTCCCGCGGGTGCTGGCCAACGAAGCGGCGGAGGTGATCGTCGTCGACCCGCGCATCACCAAGACCGCGGAGATCGCCGACGTGCACCTCGGGGTGCGACCGCGCGCCGACGTGACGCTGCTCAACGCCATCCTGCGCATCCTGCTCGACGAGGACCTGATCGACGCCGAGGGCGCCCGCGCGAGCGTGGACGGGCTCGACCATCTCCTCGCGCACCTGCGCTCCCTTGATCTGCACGCCGCCGCAGCCGAGTGCGGGATCCCCCTCCACCAGATCCGGCGCACCGCGCTGGCGATCGGGCGCGCCGAGCGTTGCCTCGTGGCGTGGTCGATGGGGGTGAACCACTCGGTGCAGGGCACCGAGACCGTGACGCTGCTCAACACGCTGTGCCTGCTCACGGGCAACGTGGGCCGACCGGGGGCAGCGCCGTTCTCGATCACCGGCCAGTGCAACGCCATGGGGACGCGCGAGGCGGGGTTCACGGCGTCGATGCCGGGCTACCGGGCCTTCGAGGACCCCGCGGCGCGCTCCGAGCTGGCCGCGCTCTGGTGCATCGCTGAGGACCGCCTCCCCGTGGAACGCGGCCTCCCGTACCCGGACATCATCAACGCCATCATGGCGAGGCGCGTCAAGGCGCTCTGGGTGATCGGCACGAACCCAGTCGTGTCGTTCCCCAACCGCGAGGTCCTCGAGATCGCGCTGGCTCAGCTCGAGCTGCTCGTCGTGCAGGACGGGTTCGAGACCCCGACCACGGCGCTTGCCGACGTCGTCCTCCCCGCGGCGATCTGGGGGGAGAAGGACGGCACCTACACGAACAGCGAGCGGCGCGTCAGCCGGGTCCGCGCCGCGGTGCCCCCGCCCGGGGAGGCCCGCTCCGACTTTGACATCGTGCTGGCGATGGCGGAGCGCTGGGGCTGCCGCGACGAGCTGTTCGAGGGTTGGAGGTCACCCCTCGACGCGTTCGAGGAGTGGCGGCGCGTCTCGGCCGGGCGGCCGTGCGACTACTCAGGCATCACCTGGGACCGCATCGACGCCGCGGGCGGCGTGCAGTGGCCGTGCTCGGCGGCCGATCCCGACGTCCCGCCCGGAGGAACGGCACGCCTGTACACCGACCTTCGCTTCCACCGGCCCAACGGCAAGGCCGCCGTGCGCACGGTCGAGCGCGAGGAGATCCGCGATGCGCCGAACGCGCACTACCCGCTGCTGCTGAACACCGGTCGCACCGTGGAGCACTGGCACACCCGTACCAAGACCGGTCGCGTGCCGATCCTGGAGAACCTCGCTCCGGAGGCGTGGGTGGAGATGCACCCCACCGACGCGCGGGGCCTCGGTGTGCGGTCGGGCGACCTGGTGAGCGTGAGCTCGTCGCGGGGCTCCGTCGAGCGGCTCCGAGCCCGTGTCACGTCGGTGGTGCGTGCCGGTGAGGTCTTCATCCCGTTCCACTGGGACGAGCGCTGCGCCAACCGCCTCACCAGCGCCCAGTTCGACCCGATCAGCCGCGAGCCGAACTACAAGCAGTGCGCCGTGCGCGTCGAGGCCATGCACTGAGCCAGGGTGGGACTGTCGGGGACTACACGCTGTCGAGCCTGACGGTCGCGGCGGGGGACTCGTCTACGAGGTACGGGCTCCGCCGAGATCGTGTGCCAGCCTGGGAGGCGTGACGGCCCCGATCGACCCAGCGGACGCGCGGTGGTACCAGCGGGCGGTGTTCTACGAGGTGCTGGTCCGGGGGTTCTTCGACTCGACGAACGACGGCACGGGCGACCTGAAGGGGCTCACCCAGAAGCTGGACTACCTGCAGTGGCTCGGCATCGACTGCATCTGGCTCCTGCCGTTCTACGACTCGCCCCTGCGCGACGGCGGATACGACATCGCGGACTTCTTCACCGTCCTGCCGGAGTACGGCGACATCGAGGACGCGCGTGAGCTGATCGAGGAGGCGCACAAGCGCGGGATGCGCGTCGTCGCCGACCTCGTGATGAACCACACGTCCGACCAGCACCCGTGGTTCCAGGAGAGCCGGCAGGACGCCACGAACCCGAAGGCCGACTGGTACGTCTGGGGTGACGACGACCAGCGGTGGAGCGAGGCCCGGGTGATCTTCGTCGACACCGAGCCGTCGAACTGGACGTACGACGCGCAGCGCGGCCAGTACTTCTGGCACCGCTTCTTCCACCACCAGCCGGACCTGAACTACGAGAACCCCGCGGTCGCCGACGCGATGCTCGACGTCGTCCGGTTCTGGCTGAAGCTCGGCCTCGACGGCTTCCGCCTCGACGCGGTGCCGTACCTGTTCGAGCGCGACGGCACCAACGGCGAGAACCTCCCCGAGACCCACGAGTACCTGCGTCGCCTGCGCAAGGTCGTGGACGACGAGTTCCCCGGGCGGGTCCTCCTGGCCGAGGCGAACCAGTGGCCCGAGGACGTGGTCGACTACTTCGGCCCGGAGGGGGACGAGTGCCACATGTGCTTCCACTTCCCCCTCATGCCTCGCATGTACATGGCGGTGCGCCGCGAGCAGCGCCACCCGATCACCGAGATCCTCGCCCAGACCCCGGCGATCCCCGATGGCTCCCAGTGGGGGATCTTCCTGCGCAACCACGACGAGCTGACCCTGGAGATGGTCACCGACGAGGAGCGCGACTACATGTACGCGGAGTACGCGGCCGACCCGCGCATGCGACGCAACATCGGCATCTCCCGCCGGCTGTTCCCCCTGCTCGAGAACGATCAGAACCTGGTTGAGCTGTTCCACGCCCTGCTGTTCTCCCTGCCGGGCAGCCCGGTCCTCTACTACGGCGACGAGATCGGGATGGGCGACAACATCTTCCTCGGCGACCGTGACGGGGTGCGCACACCGATGCAGTGGACGCCCGACCGCAACGGGGGCTTCTCCACCTCCGACTTCGCCCAGCTCTACCTGCCGCCCTTGATGGACCCGGTGTACGGGTTCCAGGCCGTGAACGTGGAGGCGCAGCAGCGCGACCCGTCGTCGTTCCTGCACTGGCTGCGACGGCTGCTGCAGGTGCGCAAGGAGCATCCGGTGTTCGGCACCGGCGCCTTCGAGGTGCTCCACGCGGACAACCCGTCGGTGCTCGCGTACCTCCGCACCGACGACACCGACCCCGTGCTCTGCGTGCACAACCTCAGCCGCTTCCCGCAGCCGTGCGAGCTGATGCTCGAGCAGTACGCCGGGAAGGTGCCGGTGGAGCTCACGGGCCGGGTGCCCTTCCCGCCGATCGGCGAGCTGCCCTACTTCGTCACCCTGGCGCCGTACGGCTTCTACTGGTTCAGTCTGCACCCGGGCGACCTGGAGGAACCCCGGTGATCGAGGCCGCGCGCTGGGGCGAGCTCCTCGTCGAGCACCTGCCCGCCCACCTGGGCCAGCAGCGCTGGGCGGGAGCGCACGAGCGGCCGATCGCGTCTGTGGCGGTCGTGTGGCTCGAGGTGCTGAGGGTCGAGCAGCCGCTCCTCGCGTGGGCTCTCGTCGAGGCACACTTCGAAGAAGGCGACGAGCAGCAGTACCAGGTCTTCATCGGCGCGCGGGATGGCGACCCGGGCCCGGAGTTCCTCGAGGGCAAGGACCGTCGGGTGCTCGCCGAGGTGTCGATCGACGGCCACGACCTCGTCCTGTACGACGCGCTCGTGGACCCCGACCTGGCCATCGACGTCCTCCACCTCGTCTCGCCGGGCACGGCGGTGGTGGTGCGGCGCCCCATCGTGCTCGAGCACTCGAACAGCTCGGTGGTGTTCGACGAGAGCACGATCCTGAAGGTGTTCCGCAGGGTCGAGCCCGGGCCCAACCCGGACGTCGAGATCACGCGCGTGCTGGCCGAGCAGGGTTGCGCGAGCGTGCTCCCACCGCTGGCCGAGCTGCGGCGCGACGGCACCGACCTGGCCGTCGCCCGCGCCTACCTCGTCGAGGCGACGGACGGGTGGGACCTCGCCCGCACGTCCGTGCGCGACCTGCTCGCCTCTCGACTGCCCCCGGGAGACAGCGGGGGCGACCTCGCCCCGGACTCCGCGCGCCTCGGCGCCACCATCGCCAGCCTGCACGTCGCGATGGCGTCCGCCTGGGGCTCGACGACCGGCGAGCCGGCTGCGTGGGCCGCGCTGATGGAGGAGCACCTCGACTCGGTCGCCGACGATGGCATGTCATCGCGCGACCCGTCGCTCCTCGACCCCGACGCGATCCGCGCGCGGTACCGCACGGCAGCGTCCGTGGGCGATGGCGGTCGCGAGATCCTCGTGCACGGGGATCTGCACCTCGCCCAGGTGATGCGGGTCGACGCCGGGTGGATCGTGCTCGACTTCGAGGGCGAACCGAGCCGGCGGCGCGCCGACCGCTTCACGCGCTCCTCCCCGCTGCGCGACGCAGCCGGGATCCTGCGCTCCTACCACTACGCCGCCGCCAGCGGCCTGGCGGAGTGGGATCTCGGCGACGACGAGCTGCTCGACCTCCTCGTGGGCTGGGAGGAGCGCAACCGGGCCGCGTTCCTCGACGGCTACTTCTCCCACGACGGCATCGACGCGCTGCTCCCGGCCGACCCCGCCGCGCGGGCCACGCTGCTGGCGGCCTTCGAGCTCGACAAGGCCGTGTACGAGCTCGGCTACGAGCTCGCGCACCGCCCGGACAAGGTGTCGATCCCGCTCGCGGGAATCGACCGCCTCGTCCGCGGGCCCGTCCCCACGTGAGCCTCCCCGGCGATCTCGACCTCCACCTGCACGCGGAGGGCACCCACCAGCGGCTGTGGGAGGTGCTCGGCAGCCACGTCACCGCGGTGGACGGCACGCCCGGCACGTCCTTCGCCGTGTGGGCTCCGCACGCGCGAGCGATGGCCGTGGTCGGGCCCTGGGACGACTGGAACCTCGACGGACGGCCGCTGGAGCGCCTGGCCGCGGGGGTGTGGGCGGGGTTCGTCGCCGGGGTCGGCAGCCGGACCCCCTACAAGTACGCCGTCACCGGCGCCGACGGCGTCACGCGGCTGCACGCGGATCCGATGGCCCAGTGCGCGGAGCACAGCGGCGGGATGGCCAGCGTCGTCTTCGAGACGCGCCATGAGTGGGGCGACGCGGACTGGATGGCAGCGCGGCGTCAGGGCGACCCCGTCCGCGACCGGCTGAGCATCTACGAGCTGCACCTCGGGTCGTGGCGCCGGCACGCGGACGGTCGCGCCCTCGGGTACCGGGAGCTGGCCCCGCAGGTGGCTGACCATGTCACGAAGCTCGGCTTCACGCACGTCGAGCTCATGCCCGTGGCGGAGCACCCTTACGAGCCGTCGTGGGGCTACCAGGTCACCGGCTTCTACGCGCCCACGTCGCGCTTCGGCGACCCCGACGACTTCCGCTGGTTCGTCGACCACCTCCACCAGCGCGGCGTCGGCGTGATCGTCGACTGGGTCCCGGCCCACTTCCCGCAGGACGAGGGTGCGCTGGCACGCTTCGACGGCACGCCGCTCTACGAGCACGCCGACCCGAAGCGCTCCGTGCACCCCGACTGGGGCACGCTCGGGTTCGACCACGCCCGCCCGGAGGTGCGCGGGTTCCTCATCGCCAACGCCCTCTACTGGTTCGGCGAGCTCCACGTCGACGGCCTGCGTGTGGACGCGGTCGCCTCGATGCTCTACCTCGACTACTCCCGCGGCGAGGGACAGTGGACTCCGAACGCGCACGGCGGCCACGAAGACCTCGACGCGGTCGCGTTCCTCCGCGAGCTGAACACGGTGGTGCACCGCGTGCACCCCGGTGTGCTCACGATCGCCGAGGAGTCCACCGCATGGCCGGGGGTCAGCCGGCCCGTCGATGCCGGAGGGCTCGGCTTCACGCACAAGTGGAACATGGGGTGGATGCACGACACGCTCGGCTACTGGGCGACGGAGCCGCGGCACCGGGGTGCCCGTCACAAGCAGCTCACCTTCGGGCTGACCTACACGTGGGCCGAGCACTTCGTGCTGCCGCTGAGCCACGACGAGGTCGTGCACCTGAAGAAGCCACTCCTCGGCAAGATGCCTGGGGACGACCGCGAGCGGTTCGCGAACCTGCGAGCCCTCTACGCGTGGATGTGGGCCCACCCCGGAAAGCAGCTGCTGTTCATGGGGGGCGAGCTCGCCGATCCTCGCGAGTGGTCGCACCAGCGCGAGCTCGACTGGAGCCTGGAGGACGACCCGCGCCATGCGGGCGTCGAGCGCCTCGTCGGCGACCTCAACGCGGTCCAGGCCGACCACCCGGCGCTCTTCGCGTCCGACGGCGACGCCGACGGATTCGCGTGGCTGGCCGTCGACGACGCCGCCCACTTCGTGTTCGCCTTCGAGCGTCGGCACCCGCTCACCGACGATGTGGTCGTCTGCGTCGCGAACCTCGACGGCGTGCCCGCCGAGGTCTACCGCGTCGGGCTCTGTCGCCCGGGCCGGTGGCGCGGGCTCCTCACCACCGACGACTCCCGCTACGGCGGCTCGGGGAACGAGATCCCGCACCTCGACGCCGAGCCCACCCGATGGCAGGAGCGCGACCACTCGGCCGCGCTCACGATCCCGCCGCTGACGGTGCTCTACCTCGTGCCCGCCCGATGACCGACCTCGTCCTCCACGGCCACTTCTATCAACCGCCCCGGGAGGACCCCTGGACGGGCGTGGTGCCGGAGCAGCCGACCGCGGCGCCGTTCCACGACTGGAACGAGCGGATCACTGCCGAGTGCTACCGGCCGAACACCTCTGTCGAGGTGCCGCGTGCCGATGGCCTGCCGTTGCTCGTGAACGCGTTCGAGCACCTCTCGTTCAACGTCGGCCCGACCCTCCTGTCGTGGCTCGAGGCCCACCATCCCGACGTCTACGCACGCATCCTCGACGCCGACGCCGCCGCGGGACGAGCGATCGCGCAGGCGTACGGGCACGCCATCCTCCCGCTCTGCAACGCGCACGACCTGCGCACCCAGGTGCGCTGGGGGATGGTCGACTTCGTCCACCGGTTCGGTCGCCAGCCGGAGGGGATGTGGCTGCCGGAGACGGCGGTCAGCGACGCGGTGCTGTCGGTCCTCGCGGAGGAGGGGATCCGCTTCACGATCCTCGCCCCCGGCCAGATCGACGCGGTGCGACCGCTCGGTACCGGGGACGATGGGTGGCAGCAGCACACCTCAGCCGCCCATGAGGGTCTCGGTCCGGTGGAGCCGGCGGCCGTCGACCCCGGCCCGCTCGACACGAGCCGGCCCTTCCGCTGGCGGCACCCCGAGCGGGCCGATCGGACGATCGACCTCGTCGTCTACGACGGCGCCCTCGCCCATGCGCTCGCCTTCGCCCGCCCCACGAGCGACGACATCCTCGACGCTGCCGAAGACCGCGCCGGGTTGTTCGCCGCGGCGACGGACGGCGAGACGTTCGGCCACCACCACAGCGGCGCCGAGCAGGACGTCGCGAATGCCCTCGCCGTCGGCGCGCCGGCCCGCGGGATCCGCACGCCGCGCCTCGTCGATGTGCTGGACGACATCCCGGCCACCCACGAGGCGCGGGTGCGGTTGAGCGCGTGGTCGTGCGCGCACGGAGTCGACCGCTGGAGGGCCGACTGCGGCTGCCACACGGGCGGACCCGACGGCTGGTCCCAGGCGTGGCGCGCGCCGTTGCGCGAGGCGCTCGACCTGCTGCGTGATTGGGGGGTCGCCCTCGTCGACCGTCGTGGGCCAGCGCTGCTGCGCGACCCCTGGGGCGCGCGCGACGACTACCTCGCCGTGCTGATCGGCGCCCGGTCGTGGGACGACTTCGCGGCGCAGCACGTGATCGGCGACGGGCACCACGCAGGGCTACTCCTCGACGCGCAGCGCAACGCGCTGCTCATGTACACCTCGTGCGGCTGGTTCTTCAACGACCTGGCGGGCATCGAGACCGTGCAGATCCTGCGTTACGCCGCCCGCGCCGTCGATCTCTACCAGCAGATGGGGGAGTCCCCGCCGGTCGACGAGGTCCTCTCGGTGCTTGCCGCCGCGCGGTCGAACGACCCCGCGGCGGGCGACGGCCGCCGCCTGTGGCAGGAGCAGGTCGTGCCCCGCTGAAGCACGGCGGCCTGTCGGGGATCGCGCCGGAGGCGCCGATAGCCTGCGGCACCGTGAGCACCCAGATGCAGACCTGCTACCGGCACTCCGACCGGCGCGCCGGCGTGGTCTGCCAGCGCTGCGACCGGCCGATCTGCCCCGACTGCATGCGACAGGCGTCGGTCGGCTTCCACTGCCCCGAGTGCACGAAGTCGGGGGCGCAGAAGATCGTGCACGCGGGCCAGCTCGTCACGAAGCCGATCGTCACGCAGGCCCTGATCGCGATCAACGTCGTCGTCTACCTCGCCGGCATCGGGCCGGGTCTCCAGACGAGGGCCCGGTTCATCGTCGACGGCGGGCTCATCGGCTCGGCCATCAACCCGTTCACGCAGCAGCTCATCGGCGTCGCCAACGGCGAGTGGTGGCGCATCGTGACGTCGGGCTTCCTGCACGCCAACCTGATCCACGTCGGCTTCAACATGTTCATCCTCTTCCAGCTCGGACGGCTCCTGGAGCCGGCGCTGGGCCGGGGCCGCTTCGCCCTCGTGTACGGCGTCTCCCTCGTGGGCGGGGCCCTCGGGGTGCTGATCCTCGATCCGGACACTTTCACGGTGGGGGCGTCCGGGGCGGTGTTCGGGATGATGGGTGTGGCAGTCGCCGTCTTCCGGTCACGCGGCATCAGCCTGTTCGATACGGGGCTCGGCGCCACGCTGGTGCTCAACCTGGCGTTCACCTTCACCATCAGCGGCATCTCGATCGGTGGCCACATCGGCGGCCTCGCGACCGGGTTCCTGGCTGGGATGATCCTCACCGACTGGGGGCCGCGCTACCTCAAGGACGCGTCGCTCACCGTGGGCGCCATCGTCGCGCTGGGTCTCGTCGTGGCAGCGTCGGCCGTCCTCATCGCCTGAGCGCGGCGTCATCCTCCAGGAGCACGACGCCGCCGGGCTCAGGTGGCGAAGCGAGCCGCGAGGCGGTCGAGGTTGCGGCGCCAGACCCAGCCGAGCACGGGCCGGCCGAGCCAGGCCCCGGCGGGCCCGCCCAGCCACCACGGGAACTCCAGCTCCTCGGTCCACTCGAAACGCGTGTGCGCGCCACCCTGGTGCTCGAGGGTGAACCGGCCCGTGCCGATGACGATGCCGGCGTGCCGCACTCCCATCACCTGTCCCGGCAGCCAGTCGGTGATCTCCATCACGTCCGTGAGGGTGATCGGCCCGATCTTCGTGTCGCACTCGAACCGTGTGCCCGTGCCGGAGGACTGCGAGGACAGGAACCGGATCGCCGTCGCGTCCGCCATCCACTCGACGTGGCTCGCGATGTCCTCCAGGTCGGCCCAGACGTCGTCCGGAGGCGCGTCCAGCACCGTCGCTACCGTGATGCGCGCCACGGAAGCTGACGGTACCTGGCGGCCGTCGCGATGAGCGCCGCTGCGTGGGGCCGGACAACCCCAAGGACGCGACGAGGCGGGGCGCAGTGCTCGGTGCCCGACGCCTGCCCACGGCTGGGGCGCTGCGCACGAGCCGGTTCCGAGCCTGTGACGGTTTGTCCGGCCGAGCTGAGTCCGGCCCAGCAACGCCAGAGCTCGTCAGGTGAGCGATCGAGTGGCAGCCTCGACGACGAGGCCGGTCGCGCACAGGAGGTTTTCGCTGTCATCGGGGCCCATGAGCTGGACGCTGGCGGGGAAGCGACCGCTGGTCGGCACCGGCAGCGCCAGGCTGGGGTGGCCGGCGAGGTTCACCGGCAGGTTGGTGCGGCGCGTGTTGGGGACCGGGTCATCGATGCGGGGCGGGAACATGGCGATGGTCGGCCAGGCCAGCACCGGGACCTGCGCGAACGCCTCGGCGAGCTCGGCACGCCACGTCGCCCTGTGGGCACGGGCGGCCTCGTAGGCGGCCGCCGTGACGGTGCGAGCCTGCTCCATGCGCTCGACGATGTCGGTACCGAGCGCGTCTGCGTCACGCTCGTAGAGGTGGTGGTCGACCACCCAGTACTCGTGGAACATGACGGTCCAGCCCGCGTCACCCGCGGCGTCCCACCCGGGGAGCGCGACGTCGACCACCTCGAGCTCGCTCGCCGCCAGGGCCGCGTCGACGGCGGCGTCGATGGCGGGGTCGACGTCCGGGATGCGGACGCGACCGATGACCGGTGGAGGTGCCGCGGCGGCGGTGAAGCCGGGCTCGAGCAGGACCATCCCGGCGATCGTGCCCGTGACGTCGCGCGCCATCGGGCCGAGCGTGTCGAGTGAGGGAGCCAGCGGCCACACACCGTCGAGCGGGAGCCGGCCCCAGGTCGTCTTGAGCCCGACGGTGCCGCAGCACGCGGACGGGTTGCGGATCGAGCCGGCCGTGTCGCTGCCGATCGCCACGTCGGCCTCGCCCTCGGCCAGGGCGACCGCGTTGCCGCTGGAGCTGCCGCCCGGGATGCAATCCGGGTCGAACGGGTTCCGCGGGGTGCCGAAGAAGGCGTTCACGCCTGTGCCGCCGCAGGCGAGCTCGTGGAGGTTGGACTTGCCGACGATGGCGGCGTCGGCGGCCCGCAGCGGGGCCATGCAGGCGGCGTCCCGAGCCGCCGGTTCGGCCGTCGCGGCCACGGCACGGCAGGCCGCCGTCGTGGGGGTGCCCTCGACGTCGATCAGGTCCTTGACGGCCACCCGAGGCCCGGTGCCGGGGGCGTCCATCCGCAGGATCCAGGTGCTCACGCCCGGCACGCTACAGGCCGTCTGACCTGGGACTTCATGGCCCATCCGCGAGGGTTGTCACACCCCCTGCGCATACTCGCTCGCATGGTCATCACCGCCGTCCTCGCCGCCCTCGGGGTGGTCGTCGTCCTGGTCCTCGCCTTCGTGATCGGCTCCCGGGCCGCCCACTCCAGCGCGGCCGCCGCCGACGCACGGATGGCCGTCGCCCTCGAGCAGCAAGCAGCGGCCCTCGGGCAGCAGGCCGCCCTCCTGGAGGCCCGGCTGGGCATGGAGCGGGAGCACACGGTCACGGCGGCGGCCGACATGGCGGCCAAGCTCGCCGGCGAGAAGCTCGGCGACACGATGGCGAGCGGCACCCGCCAGCTCGACCTGCGCACCACCGCCTTCGAGAAGCGGGTCGAGGGCCTCAGCGCTCAGCTCGAGCGGCTCGGCGACGTCGTCACGCAGCTGCACCGGGATGGCGCGCAGCAGCACGGCCAGCTGCTCTCGGGGTTGAAGGAGGCGCAGACCTCCACGCGCGCCCTGGCGGAGACGACGTCGCACCTGCGTGAGGCCCTCGCCAGCCCCAAGGCGCGTGGCCAGTGGGGCGAGCGCATGGCCGACGACGTGCTGCGCCTGGCCGGCATGGTCGAGGGCGTCACCTACCGCAAGCAGACCGGCATCACCGGGGGCGCCATCCCCGACGTCACCTTCCTGCTTCCCGGTGGTCGCCACCTCCACATGGACGTGAAGTTCCCGGTCGACAACTACCTGCGCCACCTCGAGGCGGACACCGACGCCGAGCGGGACCTCCACGCGAAGGCGTTCCTGCGCGACGTGCGGGGACGCGTGAAGGAGCTGTCGGGCCGCGGCTACATCGACGAGGACGCCACCCTCGACGAGGTGCTGCTGTTCATCCCGAACGAGAGCGTGTGGGCCTTCATCCACGAGCGTGATCCGCAGCTCATCGACGTGGCCCTCGGACAGAAGGTCGTCCTCTGCTCCCCAGTCAGCCTCTTCGCGGTCCTCGCCGTGATCCGCCAGGCGGTCGAGCAGACCCGCCTCACCCGCACGAGCGACGAGATCCTCGAGTGCCTGGCCGGCTTCGGGCAGCAGTGGACGAAGTTCGCCGACGCGCTCGATGTGGTGGTCAAGCGCTTCGACACCGCCCAGCGCGGCCTCGAGGAGGTCACCGGTCCCCGGCGCCGCCAGCTCGAGCGCCAGCTCGACCGCATCGACGACCTCCGCGCGAGCCGTGGGCTGCCCGAGCTGCCCATGGTGCTCGGCGACGGGGAGGGCGAGGTCCTCCGCCGTGCCAGCGGCGACGTCCGACCCTGGGGTGTGCACGAAGCCGGCTGAATCGGACATCTGTGGTCGAGAAGCCCACTACCCGTGGCGGTGCTGGATGACAAGTGACCACTCTCCGTGGTATTGTGTGCGTCGACAGATGACGCCTCGTGGTCGAGGTGTTGCGCGGGGACGCGATGATCCAACCGTCTGCATTGGTCGCCTGGACGGTTGAGGAGCGAGGGCGAAACCGGCCCCTTCGATGACATCCACTGAAGGAGCAGGTCCGTGACCAACATCACCCTTCGCCGACGGCGTTTCGCCGCCGCGTCCCTCGCTCTCGGTGTGGTGCTCGCCACCTCGGGCCTCTCGCTGAGCCCGGCCAGCGCGAGCGGCCCTGCCGTGTTCGGACCGGGCTACGACTCGTATCTGCTGGAGAACCAGCGCGGCATCACCGCCTCCGAGACCGAGACGGGGGAGGCGTGCCCGAGCAACGCCGTTGTGGCCGGCTTGACCGCATGGCACTTCGTCATCACCGGCAACACCCATGACTTCGCCAGCCTCGACGTCGCGTTCGTCCTCGACGGCAGCGACGTCACCCTCTCGGGCCTGACACCAAAGACCACGGCTGACTGGGCCACGTTCGACCCCGGTGCCAACTTCATCGCCGATCCGAGCACGAAGCACGCCTACGTGTACACGTCGGGCACCGGCTCGGTCCGTGACGCGGCTTCCCAGGACACGCCGGACTCCGCTGGTCCGAAGATCGTCCTGAGCCACACGTGCGGCGGCACCGGGACCACGACGACGACGGAGCCGACGACCACGACGACGGAGCCGACCACGACGACGACGGAGCCGACGACCACGACGACGGAGCCGACGACCACGACGACGGAGCCGACGACCACCACGACGGAGCCGACGACCACGACGAGCTCGGCGGTCTCGCCCAGCTCCACGGCGCAGGAGCCCACCTCGACGACCGGAGTCGAAGCCTCGACTACGGAGACCGTCAGCGGGGAGCAGATCTCGTCGGCGCTGCCCCGCACCGGGGCTGGGCGCACGCTGCCACTCGTCTACGCGGGTAGCGCGTTGATCCTCGTGGGGCTCGTGAGCCTGCGCCTGGGTCGCGAGAAGGCCAGCCGGTAGCGGGACGCCGAACCGTTGAAGGGGGGGAGGCCCGATGGGGGCCTCCCCCCACCGCGTTCGACCTACGGTGATCTCGATGCGCTGGATCGACGACCACTGCCACCTGCACCGCGATCCGGCCCAAGCCGACGAGCAGGTCGCGGCCGCGGCTGAGGCCGGCGTGGAGCGGCTCATCACGGTCGGCTGCGACGTCGGCCAGTCGGCGGACTACGTCGACATCGCCCGCCGGCACCCGGGGCGGGTGTGGGCGACCGCGGGCGTGCACCCCCACGACGCCAAGGACGGCCTCGACGGGCTCGAAGCGCTCCTCGGTGAGCCGGAGGTCGTGGCGGTGGGGGAGTGCGGCCTCGACTTCCACTACGACCACTCGCCTCGCGACCAGCAGGCTGAGGTGTTCGCGGCCCAGATCGCGTTGGCGCGGGCCCACGACCTGGCCCTCGTGATCCACACGCGTTCGGCGTGGCCGGAGACGTTCGACATCCTCGCCGCGGAGGGCGTGCCTGATCGCACGATCTTCCACTGCTTCTCCGGCGGTCCCGACGAGGCCCGCCGCTGCCTGGACCTCGGGGCGGTGCTGTCCTTCAGCGGCATCGTGAGCTTCCCCTCCGCGACCGAGCTGCACGACGCGGCGCGGGCCTGCCCGCTTGACCGCCTGCTCGTCGAGACCGACAGCCCCTACCTGGCGCCCGTGCCCCACCGGGGCAAGAAGAACCAGCCGGCGTGGGTCGTCGACGTGGCGCGGGCGCTTGCCCTGGTGAAGGGGGTCGCGCTGGCGGATGTCGCCACCGCGACATGGGGCACGGCGAATGCCACGTACGGGTTGCCCGCAGCCGACCCATGAAACAAGCGTTCGCCAAATCACAAGCGTGTTGTTTGCATTCGCGTTACGGGCCTGCGTAACGTCCCACGGATGTTCTCAGGGCCAAGTCGACCCCGACCTGGCGCCCACCATCTGGCGGGCGGCGGTCGATCGACACCATCGAGCGGTCGGCCTTCGGCCGGCCCCGCCCATCGAGCGCCGACCGCCGGCCGGCACCGCGACCACGAGCCGCTCCTCGCCCCGAGGGTGCGTCGAGCCCGCACCGGCGGGCCCACTCACCGCCTCGCAGCCCCGTCGACGGAACCCTCCGCCGAGCCGCAGGAGCTCGAGGTCAGCCCGCTCACGCGGATCCACCGCAGCCGCCTCGCGTTCGCGATGGCGGTGACCCTGGCCGCCGTGCCCGTGCTCGTCGTGGACAACATGTCCGCAACCGCCGAAACGAACGAGACCCGCGTCGAGGTGGCTGCTCCTGCCACCGAGCGTCAGGCCGAGTCGTCGACGACTGGCGTGACGGTCCCGCCCACCGCGACGGCTGCCGCGCCGACGACGTCCACCGTGGCGGCCACGAGCTCCACCGAGGCGCCCACCACGACCGACGCGGTCGTCGTGCAGGCGCTGCGAGCTCCGGCCCCGACAGTGCCGCCGACCACCGCCGCACCACCTCCCGCCACGACCACGACCACCTCCACCACCACCGCTGCGCCGGCGTCCTACGGCGACCCGAGCGACCCGGCGACATGGGAGCGGCTCGCCGGGTGCGAGAGCGGGGGCAACTGGACGCTCAACAGCGGCAACGGGTATTACGGCGGCCTCCAGTTCTCACTGGCGACCTGGCGGGACGTCGGCGGCACCGGCTACCCGCACCTGGCAAGCAAGGCTGAGCAGATCAAGCGGGGCGAGCTCCTCCAGGCGCGCTACGGCTGGGGCCAGTGGCCCTACTGCGCCAACCTGCTCGGCTACGTGTAGCGGACTCGAGCGGAAAGGGCGGAGCCTTCCCGCTCGGCGATGGGGTCGACCTACGTCAGCACTCAGCGCACCGCCTCTCCGCGCCAGTCCGAAGTCGCTCCCACGCTGCTCGGTCGTGGACCTCGACCCGCAGCAGCCTGCAAGGCTCGCTGATGTGACCCACTCCCCGTCGGCCATCCGGGCGCTGCTGGCCGAGCACGGGCTGGAGGCGTCGCGCGCGCTCGGCCAGAACTTCGTCGCCGACGCCAACACCGTGCGCAAGATCGTCCGCCTGGCCGGTGTCGGACCCGGCGACCGGGTGGTGGAGGTTGGCGCCGGCCTCGGCTCGCTCACCCTGGCGCTCCTCGAGGCGGGCGCCGACGTGACGGCGATCGAGCTCGACAAGCACCTCGTGCCGGTACTGCGATCCGTGGTGGAGCCGGAGGGTGCCACCGTCGTCGAGGCCGACGCGATGCAGCTCGCCTGGTCCGCTCTCCTCCTGCCGGAGGACGCCGATCGGCCCTGGACCCTGGTGGCCAACCTGCCATACAACATCGCGGCCCCGCTGGTGCTCGACCTGCTGGAGGGGGTGCCCGCCATCGAGCGGATGGTCGTGCTCGTACAGCTCGAGGTGGCGGAGCGCCTGGCGGCGGGCCCGGGCACGAAGACCTACGGCATCCCGTCAGTGAAGCGGGCGTGGTGGGCCGACGCAGCGGTGGTCGCCAAGGTGCCCGCGAGCGTCTTCATCCCGCAGCCGCGGGTCGTGTCGGCCGTCGTCGACCTGCGCCGGCACCGGCCCGCCGGCACCGAGGCCGAGCGGGCGGCGGTGTTCGACCTGATCGAGACCGGCTTCAACCAGCGCCGGAAGATGCTGCGCCGCTCCCTCGCCGCCAAGGTCGGCCCCGGAGACCTCGAGGCGGCCGGCATCCGCCCCGAGGCCCGCGCCGAGGAGCTGTCCCTGCCCGACTGGCAGCGCCTCGCGGCCGTCCTCGCCTGAAACGACGCCGACGCTCCCTGGCGAGTGGCGGACGGGGCGTCGGTACGCTCGCCGGTGTGCCCGAGGCAGTCGTCGCGAACGCGAAGCTCACCCGATCGCTTTGCATCACGGGGCGGCGCGCCGACGGGTACCACCTGATCGACGCCGAGATGGTGAGCCTCGATCTCGCTGACAGGCTGACGTTCAGCGCGGGTGATGCGCTCGAGGTGCGGGGCGGCGGCGCGGACGTGCCGGGGGACGACGGCAACCTCGTGCGGAAGGCGCTGCGGGTCGCCGGTCTGACCGCCCACGTGGTGCTCATCAAGCGGATCCCGTCAGGTGCGGGTCTCGGTGGCGGCTCGGCCGACGCTGCCGCCGTCCTGCGCTGGGCCGCGGTGACGGACCTCGAGCTGGCCGTCCGGCTCGGAGCCGACGTGCCGTTCTGCGTTGTGGGCGGCCGAGCGCGGGTCACGGGGATCGGCGAGCACGTCGAGCCCCTCGCGTTCGAGCCTCTGACCTTCACGCTGCTCACGCCTCCGATCCACTGCTCGACGCTCGCCGTGTACGCGGCGTGGGACGACCTCGGGGGGCCAACGACCGACGGCGCGAACGACCTCGAACCCGCGGCCCTCCTCGTCGCCCCCGAGCTCGCCCGGTGGCGAGATCGTCTGGGTGACGCCTCCGGCCAGACGCCCGTGCTGGCCGGCAGCGGCAGCACCTGGTTCGTCGAAGGCGCCCACGACGGCGACGGCTTCGTCGTGGTGCACACCGTGCCATCCGCCTGACTGGATCGCGATTCTAGAATTGGTAGTTGGGTTCTAGACTCAGGCTCATGGCGTTCAGCATCAAGAACGACGACGCAGACCGCCTCGCACGGGAGCTGGCCGCCACGACGGGGGAGTCGTTGACCGAGGCGGTCCTGGTAGCGCTCCGCGAGCGGTTGCAGCGGGAGGAGGCTCGGCGCCGCGTTGGGGCCGGTGATCGCTTGCGCCGCTTGGCGGCTGAGGTGGCGGAGCTGCCGGTGGTCGACGAGCGCTCCATGGAGGAGATCCTCGGCTACGACGAGCACGGCCTCCCGGCGTGAGCGGTGTCGTGATCGACTCGTCAGCCGCCGCGGCCATCGTGCTGTCGCAGCCCGCCATGGACTCAGTGTTGACCGTGATCGACGAGGCCGACCCGCGGCTGATGTCTGCCGCCGCGCTGGTGGAGCTCGCGATCGTGCTCGAGGCCAAGCTCGGAGGTGCGGTCGGCGTCGCCGACCGCTTCGTGCGTGACGGCGGGATCGAAGTGGTCGCGCTGGACCGCACGCAGGCAGATCGGGCCGTCGAAGGCTGGCGTCGCTACGGCAAGGGCCGCCATCCCGCGGCGCTGAACCTGGGCGATTGCTTCACGTACGGCCTCGCGATCGCAGCGGGGTTCCCGATCCTGTGCGTGGGCGAGGACTTCGAACGGACTGATGCCGACGTGGTCGAGCTGCCTGCGACGTGACCCGGAACGCGCGACGACCGCCTCCCGGGAGAGGCGGCCGGTCGCAGAGATCGGTTGTCCGTGGGGCTCGCCGGCTACTTGCCGGCTGCCCTGCGCTGCCAACGGGTGCGCTTCAGCATCTTCTTGTGCTTCT
>Ga0247727_10002380_pt1 | contig 43194 bp, 31 predicted proteins | sample WisWelCaveWW1625_FD_202498 | JGI IMG/M metagenome (GOLD analysis project Ga0247727, IMG submission 202498) | Biofilm microbial communities from Wishing Well Cave, Virginia, United States - WW16-25 | ecosystem: Environmental > Aquatic > Deep subsurface > Groundwater > Cave microbial mat | place...
TGGAGGAGCACTTACGTCGAAAGACCGAAGGAGCGGATCTTGAGATCGAGGCGTTGGAGTGAGCGCTGGACCCGACTTTTAGTCGGCCTTCACGCTACCGTCTTTAGACGGTAGCGGTTGACTTCGAGGAGGAGGCCGAAGCGGCCCCGGACAAGGGCGCGTCCATCTCGGTTTCCTCGCACGTCCGCCAGCGCCGGGGGCGGCAGCCCCTGCCGAAGGACCTGCCGCGGGAGCGCATCGAGTACGAACCTGCCGAGCGCCACTGCGCAGGGTGTGGGACCGAGAAGGACAAGATCGGGGAAGAAGTCACGGAAGAGCTGGACTATGTACCGGCGCAGTTCGTGGTGCGCGAGCACGTGAAGATCAAACGGGCCTGCCGGCGCTGCCAAGACGGCGTGGCCATCGGAAGGCTCCCAGCGGAAGTCCAGGTAATCGAAGGGTCTCGCCCGGGGGCCGGGCTCTTGGCGCACATCCTGGTGAGCAAGTACCAGGACCATCTCCCCTTACACCGCCAGGAGCAGATGTTTTTACGCCACGGCATCGTTCTTTCCCGAAAGCGGATGTGTGATTGGATCGGGAAGCTCGTGGAACAAGGTTTGTTGCCCATCGTCGAGGCGATGAAGCGGGGGCTGTTGCAATCGAGCTACGTGCGAGCGGACGAAACCGAGATCCAAGTCCAGATGGAGGGGAAGAGCGGGAAGCTGCACCGCGGCTATCTGTGGGGGGCGCTCAGTCTCGAAGGCGACGTGGTGTTCACCTATGCGCCGAGCCGCGCGGGGGTGGTAGCGGAGCAGCTCTTTGGGAACTTCGTGGGTTTCTTGCAAACCGACTTGTACGCGGGGTATGCGAAGGTCTATACGCCGGCGGGTGCGACCCGCGTCGGCTGCTGGGCGCACGCGCGGCGCAAGTTCGTGGAGGCGGAAAAGACCGCGCCGCGCGAATGCGGGAAGGTCTTGCAGAAGATCGCGGCGCTGTACAAAATCGAGAACGCCGCGCGGACGCTTTCCTCTGCGGAGCGCCAAGCCCGGCGGCAACGCCAGTCCAAGCCCCTGTTCGACTCGCTGGAGAAAACCCTTCAGGACCTGCAGCTCCACAGTTTGCCGAAGTCTCCGCTGCGCCTGGCCATCGATTACACGCTGTCGCAGTGGGAAGCACTGACGCGGCCGCTGGAACACGGCTACCTCGAGCTCGACAACAACGCCATCGAGCGGCAGATCCGCCCCATCGCCGTGGGACGCCACAATTGGCTGTTTGCCGGTAGCGAGCGAGGCGCACAATGGGCCGCCTGCCTCTTCTCCCTCCTCGCAACCTGTCGGATCCACCGGGTGAACCCCTTTGTCTACTTCGCCGACGTCCTGCGCCGCGTCCACACCACGCCTCAACAAAAGATCCAAGACCTCACGCCCCGCGGATGGAAACCACTCCGCGAAGCACCCGCCTCCTCATAGCACCACACGAATACCGCGAAACGCACCGTCACGAAAAGAATGGGCAGGGGAGGACACTTACCAAAATGCCGAGTTCAAACTCACTGATGCTTCCCTTCATACCGAGCAAAAGGCGGTCGTTGGGCAAACAGGGATTGTAGATCCCGTCAAGATCGATGACGCGAGCCTGGACCAAGCCGCAGAGCTCGAGCAGGTGATGCCAATCGCGGCCGTTTCGTGCCAGTCGCGAAGCCTCAAGACACAATACGGCTCCTACCGATCCAGCACAGAGATCGGCCACCAGTCGGTCGAAACCCGGTCGCTCCACCCCGCCGCTTGCCGATCGCCCCAAATCCTCGTCGATGACCTCGACATCGCGAAAGCCATGGCCGCGCGCGACTTCGACCAGGTCGTACTGGCGTCGCTGACTCTCGACGTTCCCCTGCACCTGCCCCGGAGTCGACGGGCGGATATAAACGATCGCCTTGCGACGAAGCACAGAAGTCGGAAGCAAGTCAGGCGTTCTCATCGTCGCTTCCCTCGGCGACGTCGCCGCTCGCTTCCAGCAACAGGTGTGCAAGCAGACGCACCACCTGCACTCGCTCGGCCGGGCTCAAACCGTGGAGCACCGGCGTGCCGAGAACCATCGACAGTTGCCGAGGTGCACTCCAATGCGCTTCCCGTTTCATGTGTGTCCCCCCTGGCGGCTGCAATGCCGCCTCGAGAGGATGCACGAACCCCCAAACCCTCGAGAAGCTGACTCAGTTCGCCAAGAGAACGGAGTTCAACCTGCGGAGTACCCAAACGCATGCGGCTGCGTGCGACCGGATCGAGCATCCACGCGGGAATCGCAATGATATTCCCGGGATCTATCTCGACGTGAACGATCTCGCCAGAAGCATGTTTCTCACTATATAGTGTCGGCGAACCACACGCCCGTACAGGGGATGCCACCGATAGTGAACCACGACGGTCGGCCCGACATGGGCAGAATGATGGTGAGATGGCCGTAGGACGCCACAATTGGCTGTTTGCCGGCAGCGAGCGCGGGGCACAATGGGCCGCCTGCCTCTTCTCCCTCCTCGCCACCTGCAGGATTCACCGGATCAACCCCTTCGCTTACTTCGCCGACGTCCTACGCCGCGTGCACACCACACCGCAACAAAAAATCCAAGACCTCACGCCCCGCGGTTGGAAACAACTCCGCGAAGCACAAGCCCCCTCATAGCACCACCGAAATACACCAAAACCCACCGTCACAAAAGAATGGGCGGGGGAGGACACTTACACACTTACCTGAGATTTGCCCCGCCGACTGGAAGTCCGACAGCGATAGCTTACAACCTGACCCCACGGGCTCGCGGGAATATTTCAAGAAGCACGGATAACACTCGTCCTCAGAAGCCGTGTGCGCGGGGTGTCGCCGCGCGGTCCGCCACTACGGTGGGCACTGACCGCTAAAATCTACGCAGATCTTGACGTCCAAGGTGTCGCTACGCTGTCTCGGGGTGTCTTCCGTCGCGGTGATATGAATGGTGTAAGTGTGTCCTGTGTGCTGTGGCTGCGGAATCCAGAAAAATATGGCGATATTGTTTTCACCGATCTGATAGAACGAGGCACCGAGTTCCTCGACGGGCCCTGTTTTATTGCCGACGCTGTAAGTAGCGGAGAAGTGCAGAGGGTCTCCGTCCGGGCTGTCCGCTGTTATGGAAAAGGGAACGCTTCCTCCTAGGAATTGAACCTTATAATAAATGCCGTTTGCTGGCGGGTTCACATGCGGCGGTGCGTCTGTCACACACTCATACGTTTGGACCGTCTCTGTGAAGCGGCCTTGATTTCCCGGCCCTTTCCAATCGTAGATGGTTTCGGTCGCGAAATTCTCCACCTCGTGCGTGGTGGGGTAAAAAACTCTGCAGTACGCGAGGGTTTGCTGATAATTGGCGGAATTCGATAAGCCGGGGATCAGGTTGCAGCCGGAGGTTCCGTTCGGATCGGTCATCCAATCACCATCTTCCGTGTGCTGGTTGACGAATCCACAGTGCGCGGCGATGCGGTTTGTAGGGAAGGCGAGCGCTTTTTGAACGTTGATCACTCCTCCGTGTCCGTATTGTCTGTGGTTCCAGACCAGGTGGCCAGCGCCGGTATTGATGATGTGCTGGCGGATTTTATCGTTCAGCGGAGCGTTTTCACCCTGCGGATCCGTCTGTAAAACGGGGTTGTGCGCTAGCACCAGCGCCGCCAACCCCGAGACGTGAGGGGCGGCCATGCTGGTTCCCGAGAGGCGAAGGTATTTGGCGTTCGGGTCGTTTGAAGGAACGAAGTTGGTGGTTGGCCATAGCGTATCCCGAGCACGCAGAGACAAGATGTCCACGCCTGGCGCCGCCACATCGACCTCGTATCCGAAGTTCGAGAAGTACGCAGGATGGCCCTCGGGATCCGTTGCCGCGACGACGATGGGTTTCGGGTTGGTCATGTTCTGAGGACTGATCTTTTCAACGTCTTGTGTGCTGTTACCTGCGGAAACGACGATGATCGCCCCGGGTTTATTGAGAGAGGGCCTGGGCTGGTAGGCAAACCGCACCGCATCTTCGGCGAGCGGATTTTTGGGACAGTTTCCGGCGCAGCCCAAGCTGAGATTGATGACATCCGCTCCATTGGCCGCCGCATAGACAATGGCTTGAGCCACCCAATACCAGGTACCATAACCGAGCGAATCGAGGACTTGGAGTGGCATGATCTTCGTCCGAGGGGCGACCCCGATAACTCCCTCGTTGTTATTCCCGACCGCAGCGATAGTCCCGCTCACGTGGGTACCGTGGCCGCTGAAATCCAATGCGTTCCGATCGCCGAAATCATCGGTCTCCGTGAGTGGTTCTTCCACTCTTGTCGCGAGAGTCAGGGCGTGGAGTTCGCCGTTCAGTAGCCCATAGATTTCGTTACTTCCCCAGTGTCCTTGGGTCCAGAAGAGCTGGTTATTCGAAAAACTGGCCCACCACTGAGGGAAGAACCCATTTTCGGTAAGACGTTCCTCGGGGCAGCGATTGTTGCTCCGGTCATAGACGCAGGTAGAAAAGCCGAAGAAATCGTTCGGAGGAGGGATGGTGCTGGTGGGAGGGTCGGTCCAGGGGAACGGGAAAATTCCGCGATGCCAAATTACGCGCAACTGTTTTTGCACTTCGAGAACCATGGGCCAGTCCAGCGTCCCCTGCAGCGTGAGCGTTTGCCCGTTCGCCAAGTTGTGCAGACAGATGCCGCCGCTGCACTTGTACGCCAAAAGGTCGCCCGCCAGGCTGACGTGATAGGTGTTGCCTTGGGCCATCAACTGCGGAGACGTGCAGGTGCTCCCGTTGTAGAGACACTGGTAGATGCTGAAGTTACTCCCCCCAGCATACACACCCCACAAGAATTGATCCCAGACGATGCGATTTCCGGAGACCGCCATCCAACTGATCTGTATGGGTTGGTCGGAGGGATGATGGGTGAGCTGTTTGGGAGGACATGTGAGAGTATTGAAGTTGAAGTCGCACACCCAGAGATCATCGTAGGTTCCTCCAAGGAAGAGGTTCAATGGCTCGCTTTCTACCCATACGATCCGCTTGCCAGAAACGGCGTGCTTTTTCTCGGTCACTCCCGTGATGAACTCGGAAAGCTTCCAATCGGTCTGCGCGATTTTTTGCGCAGGACATTCTCCAGTTTGGGGATTGAAGACGCACGCATAGAGACCACCGGTGAAGCGCCGAGGACCGAAGAAATCGAATGGAACCGGCCCGCGCTCCCAGACGATCAGGGTGCCCGAGGCATCGCTGACGATCGTGGGGTGGAGGTCGTATTCCTGGTCTTGCGTGATGGGATAGCGGGTGTGCGTTCTCCGGTTGTAGAGAACGATGTCGCTGCCGTCCTTCTCTTCCTGCCAAACGATGTAATCCCCAGCGGCGGAGGCGTGTGACGGGAGCGTCGGGAGAAAACTCCAGCCGCTGACGTCATCCACGATTCCGTTGCCTCGTTCGTCCGGGCACGCGTCGTCGATGTCATTGAAGTCCGCTTCGTCGACGATTCCGATTGGATCTTGATCCTCGCAGGGATTGATCCAGATGTTCTCCGCGATGTCGGGGTGCGTGGGATCGAACCCCGTGTCAATGACCGCGACCACGATCTCGCCTCGCGTCTGTTCGTCCTTCGGATGGACCGACCACGCTTTGTGGGCCTGGATCTTCTCCAAGCCCCAGAGGTCACGGTACGTTTGGTTCCAACTTCCTGAAGACCACGTTCCTTGTGGAGTTGAGACATAGGGATCGTTGGGCAGCCCGTGTGCTTTGACCCTGAAGTTGAGGCTGGCGTACTCGACGTTGGGATCCTTGCGGTAAGCGGCCAAGGCAGCCTCGGTGCTGTCCTTGTCTTGCAGCGCTAGGTGGTAGATGTCCCGCAGCGTCGGATGATCGGCGATCGGTGTGAAAACGGGTTTGATCATGGAGACCCACGTTTCGTTCAATTGTTGCACCGAGCTCACCGTGGCGACCGCTCGCTGCGGAGTCGCAGAAGCAAGGACGGAGGAGGCGGAGAGTTTGCTGCTCGCGCTTTCGCTCAGAACCACGCCGGGAGAAGCGATGACTCCTTCGTCAAATCGGACGAGGATCTCCCCCGCGACGTAGGAGTTCGGGTCGGCCGGTCCCTCCTCTTCCGGAACACAACTACTCACCCCGGCGAAGATCAAAACTGCGAGAGCCAAGGATCCAAACTTGCGCTGTCGCTTGAAGCCAGAAGTGATCCAGCGCGCTGTTCTTTCTCTCATTCCACCGTCCTTTCGCGAGCAACAGGCCAACAGTACTCATGCAGCCGGTCGATATTATCGTGTAAAAGTCTGCTTATTCAAGAACAACATCTCGGGAAGTGTGATGCTGCAGCGCGCGAGCGCCGCAGCAGTTGAAGGGTTTTCGCGCTGCGGTGTATAAGCAACTTCATTAGTAAGTAACTAATTTAATTAAGTTGCTTGAATTTCGCTGATCGCTTCTCGTGCCCACGTTAGGCTTGCTATTTCGCTCGCTGCATCGCTGGGCATCAGAAATTTCCCTGCTCAATTATAACTATTATATTTAATTTTGCGCTACACAAGGTAATCTCGTGATGGTATTCTACTTCCCGCCAAGGCGTTGGAAGAGAGCCGCGGGTTATGTAGCATCACGCTCAGTGATGGTTTGAAGTACGCTGATATGAGGCGGCTGTTGCGAGAAGCGGATCAAGAAGTGTCATTGGGTGCGAAACAGATTATTCTTCGCGGGCGCGAGTTGCGCGGTACCAGAAGATGCAGATGCGGTTGAAACATAGGCGTGTAACGGTGATCTGGGTATTAGGTCTTCTCGCTCTGTTCTCTGGTGCCCTCGGTGCCTCTGATTGTGGTGACGGCGGTGCAACAACTGCCGGGGAAGTGGTCTATCGCGCTTTGCGCGGGCCTTGCGGTGAGGCAATCGCCCCGGAAGTCAGCCTCTCTGGATTCAGTCCTCCTGATTATGCCTTCGCTGGGTTTGAGGACATCGCGGCACTTGACGCGCAGGTTGCCTCCTTCAACTTGCAGGCTGCGGGTGGCCGCGCCTATTCGCCGGTTCTGTGTGCCTACGCGGACGTGGCCGCAGAAGCAGGAGACCACTCACCTGCGACAAACAGCTATGCCTTCGCCGGGAACAATCCGCAGCAGAGTGCATTGAGTCAGAGCGGTTCAGCGGGCGGGGATCTTTCCTATTCCCGCGGCGAGCCGCAGGCAAGGGAAGCCGTGTTCCAAGCGGGAAAAGGATTTTACGACGACTCTTCAGTCGGATTGAGATTGAATCCGGGTTCGACCGGATTAGCGGCTGAGATACGAAAATTGGGGCAAGCACACGGTGTTTATTCTCCATACTTGGTGCCCGATGCTGCGGATGCTTCCGTTCCGGATGTTCATGAATTGATGAGTCAGTATTTATTCGAGGACTATCTAGCGGGCCATGCTGCTATCGAGGAGGTTCTTGCTTTTGGATATTCCCGTGGGTGGCCGGCGCTAGAGCGCGGCAACCCAACCGGGGGGATAGAAAGATGGAGCGTGCATTCCGGTGCGATGGAGCGCGGGATAGAGACCTTTAATGCTGTTACAAACGTTAAGATTCAGCGCGCTGCGCTTCTCGCGCAACGTGCAAAAAAGAGCGAGGAACACAAGGCGATTGACCGCTTGAATGATCGCTTGGCGGGCCGCGTGCCTTTCGACGGCCCCACCGCAGTTGAGTTGCGCATGTGGTTGCACAGGCTTCGCATGGAGTCGATCGATTTGCAGCGGCAGCAGAGGTCAGCTCCTGGTCACAACGAGGCCCCGAACAAGCCGCATGGTTTGGATGATAGTCAGCTTTTCGGTCCGTCTGCGGGGGAAGGTGGGTGGGGGGCATCTGGCATCGCTAATCAGCTGTGGTTGTGGTAGCGATGAAAGATCATGCTGCGGACGTTGTGATCTCGTAATCGGAGCGGCTCCGGAAGGACTAGAGAAGAATGATCTCCCCTCGGTTTTTGACAGCTTGTTCCAGCGATCACCGTTGTAAGCGAACAACTGCGCGGCGCGTTTCATGGCAACGGTTGAAATTCCCCGTCGTCACGTCTGCGTTGTTGGCTTTCCTGGCCGGCGCCGCGCAGGTTTATGCTACACAAGCCGTGCACAACGCCGACGGAGACGGCATCAATCCGACGAACAAGTCGGAGGCAAAGGTCGGCGTTTCAACCCAATCGGGAGCTGCGACGCTTGCGCTGCCGATCGCAGCAGCGCCCGGTCCTCTGGGCATGACCCCGCAGTTGTCTTTGAATTACTCAAGTGGCCTCGCGGGTTCTCCGCGAGGCGATGGTCTGGCGGTGCTGCTCGCGTCGGGCTGGGTATTTTCGTTGGGCTATCCCGCGGAAATTACGATCAACCCTAAGGATAGCACCCGTTTTACCTACAAAGGGGAGAACTTAGTTGCCATTAACAACACTGGGAGCGTTCGCGAATTCAAGGCGCAGTTCCAACCGTTTGCAGAGATCAAGTGGGATACCGGAGCGGATGAGTGGAAGGTGCGTCTAACGGATGGCACCGTGCTCGGTTACGGAGAAAAGCCCCAGACCGCTGTCGGTGGTATGATTCCCGTTCCGGCACGCAGTGTTTCCTCCGCCGATCAGGAAACGTATGCTTGGCATTTGAGTTCTATCTCCCGTTACGGAAATACGATCTATCTCGACTACGAGCAAGGAAGCCCGGGTGGGGTAGGGACGGGATATCCCGTTGTTTTGCGGCGGATTTGGTACAATGTTTCTCCCAATCCCATTTCGATCTGGTTCTACTACGAACCTCGCCCAGACGTGATGTACACGGCAATCTACGGCGGGGTCACGTTTTTCGACATGCGTTTGCGCGAGGTCCGCACGGTTGCCGGCGACGCTCCTACAAGGGACTGGATTCGCAAATACGAACTCTGTTACGCGGATGAACCTTGCTCGCCGTCCCACATTGGATTCAGCGGCGCGTCGAAACTCGTCTCGGTTGCGGAATCTGCGAAAGATGGCACGGAACTTTCGCCTTATCTTTTTGAGTACCATGACGACGATCGCGCCCAAGCAACTGAGGTTTACGGATGGAGCCAGGTTGATGCGGACCCAAAGTTCCCTGCAAAGGAATCCCTAGCTCACGACTACGACTGGCCACCGGACAACGGCGTGGTTTTCAGCAATGTGCCTGGTCGGGGTCATGGGGGATACCCTGGTATCGCAGCGTATTTCATGAATGGCGAGACGAATACCCGGATTGTGGATCTAGACGGGGATGGGTTGCCCGATGTCTGGTGGGCCGTGCGCGCGCTTTTCGGAGGCAGCGGGAGCAAGATTTTGAGAACCTTCAGTCAGGCTTACCTCTTTGATAGAGGTTGGGGAGTAGTATCGCCTGACGATTTTCGACTTGAGACGGACGCATGGACAGAGAGCGGTGGTTTTAATGCCGATCCATACAAACGCTCGACTTTTGCGCCTTCAGTTTCATGCGGTTTCGATGTGATTGGAGATATGACAACGGACTGTGAAAGTGTTGCCCACAATGCGAATAGCAACGGCAGCGTAATAGAGAAGCACCCCCCCCACTCCTATTCCACGGACCTCGGAACCCAGCTCATGGATGTCAACGGAGATGGAAGGCCGGATCTCGTCAAGGCTTATCGGGAATATATTTCCGATCGAAATGCAAGTGTTGGGAACGGCACGATTGTTCGGCAGGTCCGCCTCAACAACTGTGTGGATGGCAAGACTCCGGCAACGGATACGTGCGGCTGGGATCCGGCTCCGACGCTGGAGGAGTGTGAGAACCCGAACCGGCCCCAGACCGATTTGCGTTATTGCCTGCCGCCGGACATCTACAATACCTTCGTGATACGAACTGCGGATTATCATCTTTGGGCAGGGCAGATACACCAGAGCAGCTACGGCGGTGCGGTGTATTGTGATTTCGATGGTAATGGTTTGGTCGACATCCTCTACTCAGCACCAGTGAAACTCGGGACAGCGAGTAGCTATCCTGAAAGCACGCCGACGACGCTCGTTTATCTGAACCACTGGAATGCTCGTTTCGAGTTTAGCGATGAATACACCGAGCACCTGGCGGCGCTTGGTGGTCACTTGGCGGTGTGGGTTGGTCTACGTCAATGGAAAGACGGACCGGAGTACGAAGGTTTTTTGCTACCGATCGCTCATTGTGTGGATCTTAATAATGACGGTGTGGGTGACCTCGTGTTTGCCTACGATCTCAACGTGGTAGATGGAAATGGGTACCCTACGAAATTTCAGACAATATATGGAGCCTATACCAATTTGAAACCAAACCCGTCGGATCCAAAGTTGGGTTGGGCGGAGTACGGATTACCTCCTCTCGATGCTCCTTTCCCTATTGCCCAGCTTACGTCGCTCCAACGCCTACAGAGCGGGTGGCAGGGAGTACAGACCAAGAGCATGGGAGCCCATTTCGTGGACGTGAATTCAGACAATTATCTCGATTTGGTTTGGAACGAGTGTGACATCACGCAAGGCACCGAGTATGAGCTATCCCCTGGCGTGTCAGGCTATCGTTGCACGAATTATTCAGAAACCGGGAATACCAACGCCCGTACCAAGATCTATGTCAACAATGGGCGGGGCGGTTTCGACGAACATCCGCCGGATCGGGTTTCTTTTCCGTATTGGACGTCGATTGGAGCGATTGAAACCTTGGAGCCGCCAGATCATATTTTTGAGATTTGGCGTACTGATGCGGGGGTGCAATTCGTCGATGTGAATGGTGGCACTGAAGAAGACATGGTCGTTGCCAACACGTGGGACGATAATTTCACCTGGTGTCACTGCTCGCCCTCTCCTAGTTGTTCCTGCCCTGCTGGAACGGGACCGAACGGGCAGACATGGTGGGACCGAACGTCTACGAGGCATACATACATTTCGGTGTTGGAAGAGTCGGGCTCGCTGTCGGCGCCGGGGTACATGAGCCGGGTAACGCTGCCGACGGGCGGGCAGGTGGAGTTTCAATACGACACCGTTTCCAGGGTGGACCTGGGAGACGCTGCTCTCTGTACGTTTGACGACGAGAAGCAGCTCTTCGCGGACGCGGGGCTTGCAAACGATCCGGCGCTCGAGGACAACGTACGCGTGGGGAGCAAGCAGTACGTTGTGACGAGAATGACGCGGTGGGATCCTCTGATTAGCGGCACGGAGCAGAATCGGCGTGCGCGCGCCGTTACAGCGTATCGCTACGGAGACTTTCGGAAGGATTTTCGCGATCCGCAGCTGCAAGGCTTCGTTTACGTGGCAGAAGATCAACTTGACGAGAACGACAGCAAGATTTCGACCCGGGAAACGTGTTACGGCACGAGCCGTTGGCTCAAGGGGGCGGTGCTGAGTCAGCGTTCAGTGGAGAAGGGCCTCACTTCCGAGACGCGGTATACGTATCACTTGGGTCCCTACACAGGCCGGGCGGTGAACGATCCCTTGAGTGAGCTGAATTTCGGCAATAGTACGGCGAACTTGGTTTCGCGGTGGACGTACGACGGGAACAGTGATGGAGTGATTGATCCGGTTCGGGAGATGATTTACCTACAGCGCGCCGCTGTGGAGACGACGAGGCGGACGGGGGAAGACGGCGCGGATCGCTATACCCGGAAGCTCACAGTGTTTTTGAACGGTGACCAGCAAGGTGGGCCGCTCTCGGGGGACGTTGCCATGGCGATCGACCAGGGGGTGATCGCGGACAGCACGCCCTGGAAAGGCGTGACGGATACGGCGGCGGACGACAATCTCACGATTTTCACCAGACACAAGAATTTTCAGAGTGAATTCTTTTTGGGTCTTTCGGAAGTGTCGTACACGACCAAGACCAGTGATCCGTCTACGCTTTTTGGATTTACACGGAATCAATACCAGCTTACACCGATCAGTAACGCGGGCAATCTGCCGGTGTTGAAGGCGACGTATGCTCTGAAGAGTTTTCAGAATTTCAATTGGACAACGGATGCTGTGAACGATCCTGCAGCATCGCAAAATCTGATCAAGCAGGTGGAGTACAGCTATACGAGCTGGGGTGGACTCACGGGCAAGGTTGAGGCCAAGGGGGCTGGAACGCGGGATGCGAGCGGAAACCTCGTGCCGGCGGTGACGACGAGGTATGCCTACGCGGTTTCAGGGAGCGGGGATCGGGCGTGCAACAACGGTCGGGTGGCACCCTGCGAGACGGTCGAAGCAGCGGGGACGGCGGCCGAGCAACGGAGTACGACGCAACTCAATCTTCGTTACGGGGGGCGGGGGCGAACGGTGGATCCGGCCGGTCGGGTCGCGAAGTATGCCTACGATGGTTTGGGCCGTTTGATCGATGTGCAGGATTCCGACGCGAGCGGAGCCCTGAAGGTGGTCCAGACGGTGGATTGGACTAACGCGGCGAAAGGGAAGAATCTTTCGTCCGGCAATCCCAATAAAGTGGTCGTCACATTGTTGTCGGATCAATTTCCGGCGCAGGTGAGCACATCCTTTCTGAACGGTTTTGGAGAGGTGGTCCAAAAAGTTTCGGTGAATGGGGACCCGGAAGCGCCGATCGGGGTGTATTCGGGTCTCTCGATTATTGATGGTCTTAAGAACCAGGAGAAAAGCTACCTGCCGTTCTTTCAGGGTGGGGTTGGTTTTGTTCCAGAGGCTGCGTTGCCGGCGGGGACGGTATTTAGTGATCGGGTGTACGAGGCAGGACTGCTTCAGAGTGTGACGGCGCCTTTCGACGCCGAGCGGAGTGGTCCTGAGTCACGGGCAAGACTCAAGACGCTATATGGTGCTGCGGTGCAGCAAATTTCGAATAGCCAGGGCGTTGCTACGAATTTTGCGATGCGCCCGGACGGTACGGTGTCGGAACGGGTGGATGATGCCGGCGGTGCGGCGCGGCGGACGACATTTGTTCGGGATGTTCTAGGGCGTTTGACGCAGGTGGTGGATCACGGTGGGAAAGCGACGTTGTACGGATATGATGCGCGGGATAATCCGAGCGGCGAGAGTCGCCCGGATTGGGAGTTTTTGGGAGCCGCGAGCGACAGTCGTCCGTATGTTGCGTACCAGTTACGGCGGTTGTACGACGATGGGGATCAGCTCTTGTTGGAGGAATGGGGCGCTCCTGGGCAGGGGCCTTGGATTCGGCGGACGTACGATCCGGTGGGTCGTTTGACGCACGTATGCTCGGGAGTGGGACAAGCCGCTTCCAGCTGTAGCGACGTGACGCCGACGACGGTTCTTAAGGTGCGGACTTGGTACGATACGTCTCCCTCGACGCGCAATTGTGCCACGGAATCTTTCACGTGGGGCAAACGGGTTAGAGAGGTGAGCTACGACGAGGCAGGCCGTACAGTGGCGCGGATCGATTACTGCTACAACGCGCAGGGGTTGATTTCGAAGACCATTGCGGATAACGATGGAACGACGCAGGAGATGGAATTCAGCTATGACACGCTGGGACAGCTAAAGACGCTGAAGGCGGGGGGGAGAACGATCGAGTACCGCTACGACTCCCAGGGCCGGTTGAACGAAGTGGCGGGACAGGCGGCGATACGTGTCAAAGGCGGCGACGTAATCGTGCAGGATGTTGACTACGACGCCCAGGGCCGCGTGGTGTACGTGTCGAGGGACAACGACGCGACGACGACGTACAGGTACGACAGCCGTTTCTTGCGCGAAATTAATCACCAATTGCCTGGAGAGCGCATTTTCACGGTCGAGTATCCCGGATACAGCGAGGGGGGGAACCTCTTGCAACTAAAGCGGACCTTGAATAACGGTGTGGCCTCGGCTTCCTTTCAATACAACAATCTCGCGCAGCTCACGACGGTGACGGACGTGGGGTATTATGGGAAGAATTACAGCTATGAGTACGAGTCACCCACGGGTTTTCTGAAGCGAAAAGTAGAAGGGAACAAGACGACGGAGTTTAAGCCCGATCCTGCTTTCGCCGGCCGAATTAATCAGCTCCGAGTGACGGATAATGGTATTGCCGGTCCCTGGCGGACGCTCTGTGCGAATATAAACGCCAGAGATTGTATAGCTTACGATGCCCGGGGGAATCTGACCAAGGATGGACAGTCTCCATGGCGCCACGAGTATGGCTGGCACAACCAACTCATTCGATCGACGGATTTGGGGAACGGGAATACCTTGTCCTGGGGGTATGATGCACAAGGACATAAAATCCGGCAGAAGCTCGCGAATGCGAGTGGTCAGGTATTGCGGGACAAGCGGTATTTCTATCACGAGGGCCAGGGGATTCTCGAGACGTACACGGGAGGCTCGAAATTGTACGTTTTTGGATTAGGAATGCGCTTGGCAGAGATAGCTCAAGATGGTACGCTGCGTTTCTACCACGAAGACCATCAGGGGTCCACCGTGGCCGTTACCAGCCCAGGAACCGAAAGGGCGAACTAGAAATTTTCACCGTTACGCATGTCTGAAACAGCACATATGGTTGAGGAGGGCAATGATGAAGGATCGGGTACGGTGGCGAGTAGCAGGTTGGAATCCGGAAAAGGAAATTAGGTTCTTACGTTTGCGTACCTTGTTCACAAGAGCAGCGGTTTTTTTGGCGGTTGGATTGGGTTTCATCATTCCCAGTACACCGGCCAAGGCGCAGGCCTTCAATTTCGATGACAGGCTCAGCGCGACGGGCCAGGGAACGTTCGCAGTACCGATCACTGTGCCTCCGGGGGTCGGTGGTCTCGTGCCCAGCGTGGGTCTCCAGTACGACAGCGATGCAAGGGAGGTTTTCAAAGGCAAGGGCGTCGGAGAAATTCAAGCGGCCCTCGGCTGGTCCGCTTCCTTCAGTGGGTATCCGTCGGACGTCCGAAGAAGTCTCAAGCCTGCTGGCTCCCCTTCCTTCACGGTCGATGATGAGTTCATTTGGGGTAGCCAGGAGCTGCGGCTGGTCGGTTTTGAAACGGTGAATGGGAAAGAGGTCCGCAGTTACGTAACGGATTTTCTTTCTTTTGTGAAAATTCAGTGGGTGGTGCCTGACGATCTCTGGATCATGACGCTGTCGAACGGCGCGGTGCTCGAGTATGGCGTCACTCAGAGTGAGCGCAGCATATCCCCAACCAGAAAAATCACGTATGCCTGGCACTTGTCCAGAGTCAGCGATACGTACGGCAACCAGATGACTTACCATTATACCGATCCCACCGTGTTAACTTCGACGGGCTGTACCGCAGCTAATTCTGGTGGTGTGCGGCTTCTGAGCCGGATTGTCTATGGTTCTCCAACGTATCCACAGAGCGTTCACTTTGTTCACAGACAGTGGACTACCGGTACCTCTCGCCCCGGGGCGACCTATCGTGCTGACTATGGCGGGTGTATCTGGTTCGCCGACCTATTAGATTCGATTCGTACCGTATCGGGCAGCGCAACGTACGATGCCAGCAAGGAAGTTCTCAGTTACGTCCTCGCGTACAAGACGGTGCCGCGTGGAGATTTCGTGCTCGGATCGGTTACCGAAGCAGGGGGCACAGGAGCGAGCAGAAAAGAGCTTCCACCCTACTCTTTTACGTATGAAGAGGGATCCTCTCTGCTGGGAGAGCTGCGACACGTGACAACCCCGACAGGGGGGCGGATTGAGTACACCTACGCGTTTCAGAGTAATACCAACGTGGTTCTTCCTGTGGCCAGTTTACCCTGCGCTTTTGCAAATGATGAACTCCCGCTCTTTCCGAGCGGGGATCCGGCTGTCGTGAGTAATCAGACGAAAAACATCCCGGGGCGGCGTGTGCTCTCCCATCTTACACGCACCGATCCTTTAACGGGCCTCACGACGAAAACGGGCTTCCTCTACGGTGATCAGCGCTATGACGGAGATAGCCGTGAATACCGCGGGTTTTTCTACGCAAAACAGGTTCAACTTCATACCAATGAGACCGACCCGCGGACGAGCACGGGGCCTTTTTCGGAGGTCTGTATCCTTCAAAGCGATTGGTTACAGGGTACGACACTCTTCCAGCGGTCGGGTGAAGGAAACCTGGTCGGTCAGGTAACCAACACGTACGATCTCGAGAACAATCCTTTGGGGTTGACCGAGACGGACAAGCGGAAATCGCGGTGGGCGGTCGATCTCAACGGAGACGGAGTGATCGATCCCACGAAGGAAATCACTTACTTCCAGCGCTTGGCGAAGACAACGACGTGCATGGCGGCGCAGGATGCGCCGGCTGGGACTTGTCCTCTGAAAGGCGGTCCGAAAAACAGCAGCGCGGCGTACACCCGAAGCTTGCTCTTAGGGTACGACGAATACCCTGTTGACTCTGACGGCTTTTACTCTCCGCGCTCACCGAATCCGACGGTGGCGCTGGATCAAGGCGAGATCCACGATCCGGCGACGGCGTGGCAAGACAACAAGGCATTCGACAACGTGCGTTCGGAAACGACATACACGGCGAACGAGACGCTCCATATTCTGGGTGTTGTGACGGCAACCGGCGTGGGCGCCGTGAAGAGTGGCGGGGTTGGATTTGGAGGAGCGTTCTTATCGTTTAAAAAGATGACGTACAGCGCTGATCTGCGCTTCTTGCAGGCGGTGTGGGAACCCGAAAGATTTGTGACAAATCTTACTCCCGCAAACTCAGATCTTTTTCAATCGGTAATCTACGATACGTACCACCCGTGGGGTGCGGTGGCGGTGCAGCGGACGATCGTTGGCGAAGCGGGAGATCCGGGAAGTGCAACGGCCAACCAATATGCGCGGACACAGTACGACTACGGGAGCGGGTGGTGTGGTGGCGGCAACCACAACGATCAGTTTGCGCCCTGCAAAGTAACCGTGGCAAGTGGTTCGGAGATTCCGCTTCCGCCGCAAGTCACGACCGCAAAGCTGGATCTGCGCTTAGGCGTGCCGTTGGAGCAGATTTCGGTGGACAGTGTGAAGACGGTTTCCGAATACGACTCCCTGGGCCGCTTAACGAAGGTCAAAAAACCCAACGCGAGTGGAACCTTGGTGGAAGTATCCAATCAGACTTACACCGTGGTGGGGAAGGACCTTGGACCGAGCAATCCGAACAATACCACGGCGACGGTCTTGCCGGACAGGTTCCCGGCGCAGGTGAGCACTTCCTTCATTGATGGCTTCGGCGAGGCAGTACAGACGCGCGCTTCTCGCGGTACGAATGGGCTGTACTCGGGCGCCCCGGAGTATGACGATCTAGGCCAGGAAGTGAAGACGTATTTGCCATTCGAATCCTCAGCGACCGGTTTTGTGAGCTCGCCGCCATCGGGCACGGGATTTAGTGAGCAGGAATACCTGGCGGGGCGCGTGATCAAAGCAACTTCGCCCGAGGGCGACGGCAAGCGCACCGTTGCGGAGACCTTCTCTGGTGTCGATCCTTCAGAGCCTGCCTCGCAATTTAGTCAGGTGACGAGTGATGTGGAAAATAATCTGAGGCGCGTGGACCGAACGTACGTGAACGGACGTGGGAAGGCGCTGAAGACCGTTGAAAATGCGACGGGTCTTCGCGGCACGGTGGCACGAACGACGACCTTTGTGTTGGATGCGGCGGATCGAGTCACGAGGACGAACGATCACAACAAAAACGCAACCTTGTATGGATTTGGCCCGCGCGGTCAAGCTGTGGCCAAGAGTATGCCGGATTGGACCTACCCGGCGTCACTCGGAGGAGAGGTGGAGCCGGACATCAATTACATGCGGCGTTGGGACTACGACCGCGGTGGCCACGTGCGTTGGGAATTGGCGAGCCCAGTTCTCACTTCTCCACCTCAATCGGTTGTGCATGCGTACGATGCCTTGGGACGCGAGACGCGCCTGTGCGTGTATCCAACGAACAATCCTGCGGGTCAGCAGTGTGCCACGTCGGATGGCAACCTGCGTTCAGAGGTCGTTTACGACTTCATCCCCGTGGGACCGGAGTCGACGCCGAACCCGAACGCGCTCGGGAAAGTCGTAAAGGCGGAGAGCTACGTGGATGGTATCAGGAAGAGCACTCAAACCTATACTTACAACAAGCAGGGTTTGATTTCGGAGACCACCCAAGCCGTGGATGGGATTCCGGTCAAGATGAAGTACACCTACGACAGCACGGGTAAACTCGTGGCGCTCGAGGTGAAAGGGAGGGGGGGTGAAGTCCGCAAGGCGCAATATCAGTACGACGATCTCGGGCGACTGTCCGCTTGGGACGGCGTCGCCGCCGTGCGCGTGAACGGCGTGCCGATCATCCAAAACGTTTTGTACGACGTTCAGGGCCGGCCCAAGGAGATTGTGCGCGGGAATGAGACGACAACGGCGTACGAATACGATGATCGTTTCCTGCAAAAACTTAACCACATAGGTGGCAAGGATGAGAATGGAAACCCCGTAGAGCTCTACAACATTTTAGACTACCAATATGACCTGGCCGGAAACATCACCGATATCACTCGAGAGCCGAAGCCGGATGGAAGTTCGAGACGCGCTACGTACCGCTACGACGGTTTGGACCAGTTGGTCGGGGTACAGAACGAAGGTTTCTACGAAGGAGCGCCGATGGGAAGCGGAGAGGAATACCAGTACGAATACAACGAAATCGGCGTACTGACCCGTAAGATAGAACAAGAAGAAATCGCGTTCACTCCGAGGCGGGTGGGATCGCGGATTATCTCGTTCACCGTGCTCCCGCCGGCACCCAATGCAGGGACGTATACTCCGACCTACGACGACCGCGGGAACATGACCTATGACGGCGGTATGGCGGATGGCAGCTGGTGCCACACGTACGACTTCATTGACAACAAGCTCTCGCGCTCGGACAAGAATGGAACGGCGTGTGGTCTTTCCAGCAGCGGCGAATTTTTGGATATCCAATTCGACGCTCAGCGCCGCAAGATACACAGGCAAGTCTTTAACCCGGTGTCGGGGGCCTACGAAGGTCAGCGGCACTACTACTACGCTGGAGAGGAGAAGGTGTACGAGCTCGATGGCTCTAGCACAGTGCTCTACGTCTTCGGTCCGAACGGCCAGCGGGTGGCAAAGATCAACGAGAAGGGCGAGGTGGAGTACTGGCACCAAGACCATTTGGGCAGCACGGTCGCTCTGACGGGTTCGGATCAATGCATTCCTCAAACCCCAAGCAATAATACTAACTGCCTATATAAGTAGGTAGGGGGAGCGGTCGCCCCAGCGATTTTCCTCCCTTCAAACACCGGCGCCCGGAGTTGGCAATCAACTCCGGGCGCTTTCGTTTATGAACGGCGTCCCTTGACAAGGGCAAGCTCTTCTTAAACACTGCATCCGCATTCAAGCATGGAGAGGTTTCGCAAGGCGGATGGCGTCGCGCAGCTCTGGAAGAATTTCTTTTAAGGTCGCTGACTTAAACTTATTTCGTTGGGGCCGGCAAGAAATCCGGCTAGCCGAGCACGAGATGCCGGGGCTCATGGCCCTGCGCCAGCGCTTTGCCGTCGAAAAACCGCTCCAGGGCGTCCGCATTATGGGCAGTCTACACATGACGGTGCAGACTGCGGTGCTCATTGAAACGCTGGTCCAGCTCGGTGCCGACGTGCGCTGGGTGTCCTGCAACATTTTTTCGACACAGAATCACGCCGCCGCGGCCGTTGTCGTGGGGCCGCAAGGTACACCCGAAGAGCCGCAGGGCGTGCCCGTCTTCGCCTGGAAAGGCGAAACCCTCGAAGATTATTGGTGGTGCACCTCGGAAGCTCTGCGCTGGCCCGACGGCTCCGGCCCCACCCAGATTGTGGATGACGGCGGCGATGCCACGCTGCTCGTGCACAAAGGCTACGAGTTTGAGCGCGCGGGGAAGGTGCCGGATTACAACCCGGAGACTGATCCTGAGGAATGGAGCGTTATCCTGGAGCTCTTGAATCGGGAGCAGGGGCAGGATCCCGGCCGCTGGGGCCGTGTCGTCCGAGAGCTGCGCGGCGTTTCCGAAGAGACGACGACGGGCGTGCACCGTCTCTACCAGATGGCGCAGAACAAGACGCTTCTTTTTCCCGCCATCAACGTCAACGATTCCGTCACCAAGAGCAAGTTCGACAACATTTACGGCTGCCGCCACTCACTGCCCGATGGCCTCATGCGCGCCAGCGACGTCATGCTGGGCGGCAAGCTCGCCGTCGTCTGCGGCTACGGGGAAGTCGGTAAAGGCTGTGCTCAGGCACTGCGCGGCCAGGGTTGCCGCGTCGTTGTCACCGAGATCGATCCCATCTGTGCCCTGCAGGCTGCCATGGAGGGCTTCGAGGTCGTGCTCTTGGAAGACGTCGTCGAGCGCGCGGATTTCTTCATCACGGCGACGGGTAACCGCGATGTCGTCACCGCCACACACATGAGCCGCATGAAGGACAAGGCCATCGTAGGCAACATCGGTCATTTCGATAACGAGATCGATATCGTGGGCCTTAAAAAAATTCCGGGTATTCAGCGCGTGAACATCAAACCCCAATACGACGAGTGGATTTTTCCCGACGGCCACAGCGTGCTGATCCTGGCCGAGGGGCGGCTGCTCAACTTGGGTTGCGCGACGGGCCATCCGAGCTTTGTGATGTCCGCTTCCTTCACCAACCAAGTGCTGGCGCAGATCGAGCTACACCGGAATCACGAGCGCTATGCAAACCAGGTTTATATGTTGCCCAAGTCGCTCGATGAGGAAGTAGCGCGGCTGCACTTAACTCAACTCGGCGTTCAGCTAACGCCGCTCACATCGGCGCAGGCGGAGTACATCGGCGTGCCCGTCGAGGGGCCGTACAAACCCGAGCACTACCGCTATTGAGCCCGGGCTATCCCCCAGCGGGATGTTAGGTACCCTCCTGCTTTGCAACTCGAAGGTCGGCAACTACCGGAAGATCGAAAAGTTCGTTTCGTAACAGCCGCGTCGAGAAAAAGAGCACTTCCAGATTCTCGACTTCATTCGTGGTCGGATTGATCCGAGCGATGACTTCGTCTCCGATCTCCTCCGACTCTTGTGCCGCATAGGGAAGGCATTTGTCGATGTGGAGGATGTCGGCCTCGCGGTCGTACCGAAACGTCAGTCGCGTTTCCATTCAATCTCTCCTTCTGCTAACTTGCGCGCCATGTACGCCGTGATGATCCAGTGACGCTCAGCCGAGTCCGGCTCGCTGACTACGACTACGACCACGTGCTTGCCCGAGCGAAGATCAGCGTACCACCTGGAGAACAATTTGGCGCTTCCAAACCGGACGCTCCTACGAACTTGATCAGGCTGGGTGAGAGTTTCTGCGATGCAGTCTCGGTACTTTGGGAGAAGATCCGGATGCCGTTCCGCGATGTGCCGCTCCCGCTCCTTTGTCAGCTCGACCTCGCCTTTGAGATGGGGGCAAGGGTATCGGTTCATTGGCTTACTGCACTCGCTTGTTGGGCGGTACGATTCCGCAGACTCGTCAGGAATGGATCATGGAGTTCCTGCGAAGCGAGCCACTTCAATTCTTCTTCCAGCGTCATACCTTCGATCTCGGTGGAGATCCTGTCTCGGGCCGCTCGCATCATTGCTACTGCATCCATTTTTTTTCAATCTTGCTCATTACCCGGCCTGCAAGTTTTGAGCTACAAGCTGTGGCTTCATTTTGCCCCGGAATAGGATTGCGGCGCAACGGGTATCGGAAGCGTCGCCCGGAGACTTTGTGGTCTGTTTCGGTCTAATCAACGCAACCGGAAATTTCCTGAAACAATCGGGCCAGAAGAATAACGCGGGCAAAGGAGAGTTTCAATGCGTGGGATACCGGTGAGATCACAAAGTAGGGGACGCGGAGATGCGCCTCGTGAAAAGAGCGCAAGCCCGATAGATCGCTGCTAGAGATCCAAATAGTGTTGGAACATGGATGTCAATATACCGTGTAGTTTAACAACTTGCCTACAAGCACCGTTTCTTGCTTCGTGCCTTGGGCGGGGGTTGCATGGCTGAGCGCGTACTCTTGACCTACGACGACGGCGTCGCCGAAGTGCGCCTGAACCGCCCCGAAAAGCGCAACGCTCTCGACCGCGCCATGTTCGAAGCGCTGATCGCGGCCGGTGAAAGTCTGGCTCGAGATGCGTCGCTGCGGGCAGTGGTGCTCTCGGGAGAAGGCCCCTGTTTCTGTTCCGGGCTCGACTTTCCAAGTTTTCTGCCAGAAATCACGGGTGGGACAGCAGGCCTCGAGCACTTGTTCGCGCGGGAGCAGCGGAGCCCGGCCAATTTTGCACAGCGCGCCGCCTGGGTTTGGCGGGAACTACCTGTTCCTGTCATCGCCGCTATTCAGGGGGCCGCCTTCGGCGGCGGTTTCCAAATCGCTCTGGCGGCCGACTTGCGCCTGGTTACCTCCGATGTTCAACTCGCACTCAAGGAAATCGAATGGGGCATTGTGCCGGACATGAGCGCTACGCAGACACTGCGGCGCCTGGTGCGTTTCGACGTGGCTTTGGAGCTGGCGCTGACGGGGAGAGTCCTCTCCGGGGAAGAGGCGGCTCGCCTCGGTCTGGCCACGCGCGTTTGTCAGGATCCCCGCTCAGCGGCGCTGGCATTGGCGAAAGAGATCGCGGGCAAGTCCCCAGATGCTGTTCGGGTGGCCAAGCGTCTTTTCGACGCTGCTTGGGACGCCGAGATTGCCGACGGATTGCAGCTAGAGGAAAGCCTCCAACGTGGCCTTTTTGGGGGCGCCAATCAACGCGAAGCCCTGAGTGCCAAATTTGAGCGGCGCGCGCCGCGTTTCCGCGACACCTAGCCCGGATTATTCATGAAGCGCCTACTGCGACTGCATATCTGCTCGACCTGGTGAACGATTTCAGCGTTTGCCTCCTCGACGTACTGGAAAGTCAGCCTCCGGTGCCAAACGCCGAAATCGTTCGCCATTTCGGGCATCTCCGCAGTCTCGCTACGGCGCTTCATGAATAATCCGGGCTAGGCCCGATCTCCGCAGCGCGGAGCGCTCCGCCCTGATATGTTGTACGCGTGATGCGTTCTCCCCGTTTTTTCACCGCCGCGCTCGGCTTGTTCGCCGTCTTGGTTTTCCTCGGCGCCACCGAGTCGACCGACGAGGTCCTGACCTGCAAGACGATCCCGAAGCTGTGGCGGGATTACCTGTCGCACCACATTCGCTTTCATGAGCTCAGCGCTGAGATCAAGGTGCGCGCCGCCGATCTCTACGTGAAGCGCAGCGATCCCTCGCGCGTGCTGTTTCTCCAGGAAGAGGCCGAGGATTTGAAGCGCACCTTGCCGACTTTTTTTGAGGAAGCGGCGCGCGGAAACTGTGGACGCCTGCTCGAGCTCAATCAGCGCGTCGTGAGCCGCTACAAGGTGATGGAGGATTTCGTCCGCAAGGTCGTTTCCGCCGAGGACTACGCCGTCGATTACGAGACCGAGTTGATCCTCGATCCTGAGAAGCGCGGCTTTCCCAAATCCAATGCTGAGCGCGATGTGCTGCACACGGATCTCATTCATTTCCAGATGTCGAACTATCTCGTCGCCGACGAAAAACTGGCCGAGGCCAAGAGCCGGTTGATTCACCGCTATGAGCTGATGACGCGGCGCGCATCCGAACAGGACGCGGAGGACATCTATTCGCTCTTTCTGGATTCCTTCGCCGGTGCCCTCGATCCCCATTCTAATTACCTCCCGCGCGAAGAGTTGGAGGAGTTCCACATCAGCATGGGTCTTTCGCTGGAGGGCATCGGCGTGGCGCTCTCCTCGCGCGACGGTTACTCGGTCGTGGAGCGCGTCATCCCCGGCGGAGCAGCCGATCGACAGGCCCTGCTGCGTTCGAACGACAAGATCATCGCGGTGGCTCAGGGCGACGGGAAACCGGTCGATGTGGTCGACATGGCGCTACGCGATGTCGTGCGGATGATTCGGGGCCGCAAGGGCACACCGGTGAAGCTCACGGTCCTCCGGCAGGGGGAGACCACGGAGCGTTTCGAAGTCACGATTCTGCGCGACACGATCGATCTCGATGAGCAGGCCGCCAAATTGCGCTGGGAAACGCTGGAACGCGGTGAGCACCGCTACAAGCTTGCGATCCTCGACCTGCCTTCGTTCTACGGCGACTCCGATCCCAGCAAGCGCGATGCTTCCTCCGACGTGGCGAAACTTTTGCGCCAGGTGCGCAAGGAAAAAGCGGACGGTCTCGTGCTGGATCTCTCTCGCAATGGCGGTGGTCTCCTGCAGCACGCCGTCCAGATCTCCGGCTTTTTTCTCGGCAAGGGTAACGTCGTCGCGGTCCAGGACGTGAATTTGCAGACGAAGGTGCTGCCCGATCCCGATCCCGGCATCCAGTACGCGGGGCCGCTGTTGGTGTTGGTCTCGCGCATCAGTGCCTCGGCCTCCGAGATCTTGGCTGGCGCGCTGCAGGATTACCAGCGCGCCGTCATCGCCGGCGATGATCACACCTTCGGCAAGGGCACGGTGCAGACAGTCGTAACTCTGCCCAAGGGCCTCGGCGCTATGAAAGTCACCACGGGTATTTTTTATCTGCCGGGCGGAGCTTCGACCCAGCATGCCGGTGTGGCGTCGCACGTTTCGCTGCCCTCTTTTTCCAGCACCCAAGATCTCGGCGAGCGCTTTCAGCCCTACGCTTTGAAAGGGCGCCGCATTGAACCCTTTCTTCGCTCCGTGGCAGAGGGCGGTCTGTTCTCTTCGAATGAGTCGTCACCTCCTCTCTGGAAACCGGTTACGCCACGCACAGCGACGGAATTGGCGCGGCGCTCGACGGCGCGGGTTGCTGCCGATGCTGATTTCAACGAACTCCAAAAACGTATCGCTGAAGCCGAAGAGAAGGGCGATGTGGTGCAACTCGCTGAATTGAAAAAATCCCAAGCCGAAGCCAAGGCGGAGGGTGGTGAGCCGGCGGTCGATGGAGGAGTGGCCGTTACAAAGAAGTCGGCCGCTATAAAGAAGGAGGCCGTCACAAAAAAGGGGGCGGTTACAAAGAAGGAGGCCGCCACAAAGCAGGAGGGAGCTCAAAAAGAAGCGGCCGGTAGACAAGAAAAGGCCGCCAAAGAAGAGCCGACTGCCGGGAAAGAAGCCGGAGCTGCCGAGGGAAGAAAAGCACCGGCCGGGGAACCACTCACGCCCCAGGCGCGCGAAGCCCTGCAGATCCTCGTCGACTGGATCGAACTCGTGAAGGGCAATGCCACGACGGCTCAGCTCTGACCGACCATGGAACTCGATGCCATTGAAATCAAGGGCGCGCGGGAACACAACCTGCGCGGCATCGACGTCCGGATTCCCAAAAAAAAGCTCGTCGTACTGACGGGAGTTTCGGGCTCGGGCAAATCTTCCCTCGCTTTTGACACGCTCTATGCCGAGGGGCAGCGGCGCTACGTGGAATCGCTCTCGGCTTACGCGCGGCAGTTTCTCGGCCAGATGGAGAAGCCGCACTACGATACCATCCGCGGTCTCTCACCTACCATCTCCATTGAACAGAAGACCACGGGTACCAATCCCCGCTCGACCGTGGGGACCATCACGGAGATCGCCGATTACCTGCGCGTGCTCTACGCCCGCGTCGGTGCGCAGCATTGCTACCGCTGCGGAAAGCCCGTGCGCGGGCAGACGGCGGAGCAGATCGCGCGCGAACTCGCGGTTTTGCCTGAGGGAACGCGGCTCATCCTGCTCGCACCTCTGCTCCAGAACCGCAAGGGTGAGTGGCGTGAGTTGCTGGGTGAGGCGCGGCGCGCCGGTTTCGTGCGCCTGCGCATCGATGGTGAAATCGTCGAATCCGAAGCCGTCGAGGCGTTGGACAAGCGGCGCAAGCACACCGTCGAAGCGGTGGTCGATCGTTTGATTCTGAAACCCGGTATTCGTGCACGCCTTACGGATTCGGTGGAAACGGCGCTGCGTGTAGGAGAAGGAATGCTGATCGCCGCCACGGAGAAGCAAGGCGACCGCATCTTTTCGGAGAAATTGGCCTGCGCCACGTGCGGCATTTCGTTTCCCGAGCTCACGCCTCAGAATTTTTCATTCAACAGTCCCCAAGGCATGTGCCCGGAGTGCAACGGCCTCGGGAACAAGGTGGAGATCGACCCCGATCTCATCGTGCCCGACGCTTCTCTCTCGATCAACCAGGGGGCGCTTAAACCCTGGGGTCCCAATGTTGAGGAGAAAACTGGTTGGGCGCACGGCTTCCGCGGTCAAGTCTGCGCGCGGCTCGGCATCGACATGGACCGTCCGTGGCGCGAATTGCCGGTGCGCCAGCGGGATGTCCTGCTCAACGGCAGCGACGAACCGATCGTCGTGCGCTGGCGTGGACGCGCGAGCCGGGGGACCTACAACTTGCAGTTCGAAGGACTCGTGCCGCGCTTGCTGCGCAGGCTCCAGCAGACTCAGTCTGAACGGGCCAAGCGCTGGTATTCGCAGTGGCTCGGCGATAAGCCGTGCGCGGCTTGCGGTGGCAGCCGCCTGCGCTCCGAAAGCGCCGCCGTGCGCGTTGGTGAGCGCACCCTTGTCGAGATTTCAACGCTGACGATCGCGGAGGCGCGCTGCTTCTTCGACGAACTCTTGCTGGTAGGTGCCGCACGGGAGATTGCCGCAGAAGTGCTCAAGGAAGTCAAAAGCCGCCTCGCGTTTCTCGCCAATGTCGGCCTCGAATATCTCTCCCTGGATCGCCCGGGGCCGACGCTCTCTGGCGGCGAGGCGCAGCGCATTCGCTTGGCCAGCCAGGTCGGTTCCGAACTCACCGGCGTCATTTACATTCTGGATGAGCCTTCCATCGGCTTGCACCAGCGGGACAACCGGCGTCTGCTCGAGACGCTGAAAGCGATGCGCGACATCGGGAACACCGTCGTCGTCGTCGAGCACGACGAAGAGACGATCCGCGAGGCGGACCATGTGATCGATTTCGGCCCCGGCGCGGGCATCGCCGGCGGCAGCATCGTTTTCGCCGGTGCGCCGCAGGGGCTCGAACGCAGCCGCGAATCGTTGACGGGCGCCTATCTGGTTGGGCGCATGTCCATTCCGACGCCGCAGCGGCGCCGGCCTCCGCGGGGCAGCCTCAAAATCCTGGGCGCGAGCGAGAACAACCTCAAGAACGTCGATATCGAAATCCCGCTCGGCGTTTTGTGCGCGGTAACGGGCGTCTCCGGCGCCGGCAAGTCGACTTTGGTGAACGATATTCTTTACCCTGCTCTGGCTCGCAAGTTTCACGGAGCGGGCCGTCGCGTCGGCACCCACCGAGCCATTACGGGTACAGAACAGCTCGACAAGGTGATCGACATCGACCAGCGGCCTATCGGCCGCACGCCGCGCAGCAACCCGGCGACCTACATCAAGGCCTTCGACGAAATCCGGAGCTTCTTCGCCCTGCTGCCGGAATCGCGCGTTCACGGCTTCAAACCGGGCCGCTTCTCCTTCAACGTCAAAGGTGGACGTTGCGAGGCCTGCCAGGGCGACGGCGTGCGCAAGATCGAGATGCACTTCCTGCCGGACGTCTACGTGCGCTGCGAGGAATGCCGCGGACGTCGCTTCAACGAGGCCACGTTGCGCGTGCACTATAAGGGAAAGTCCATCGCCGACGTGCTCGAGTTGACGGTGCGCGAAGCGGCGGAGCTCTTTTCCGCCAATCCGAAGCTCGCCGCGCCGCTGCAACTCTTGGCCGACGTCGGCCTCGACTATCTGCACCTGGGACAGTCTTCCCCGACCCTTTCCGGAGGCGAAGCCCAGCGCATCAAGCTCGCGCGGGAGTTGGCGCGCCGCGCCACCGGTGCGACTTTTTACATTTTGGACGAACCCACGACGGGGCTGCACTTTGACGACGTGCGCAAGCTGCTTGCCGTCTTGAACCGCTTGGTCGACGCGGGCAACAGCGTGCTCGTCATCGAGCACAACCTGGACGTCATTCGCAGCGCGGACTGGGTGATCGACCTCGGTCTCGAGGGCGGTCCCGGTGGGGGCCGCGTGATTGCGCAAGGTACGCCGGAGCAAGTCGCGCGCGTGCGCGCCTCCCCCACGGGCTGCTTCCTCGCGCAGGCGTTGGCACAACATTCCAAGCAGAAAGGGAAACATAATCAAGCAAAACATGATCGCGTTTAGCCTGGATTCCTCAGCGAGCGGACTGCTTCGTGTGTCTTACCTCAGGGCGTGTGCGCTATTTCGATTACAACTGGGAACTCAACGACCTGCGGCGGGAGTAGCCCGAAAAAATCCTGCGATTCCGGCTTGCTGCCGAAAGTTTTGCACATCGCAGTTCGGTGTTGTGCAAAGATGCGGGGGTGAACCCCTTCATATTTGGGTTGCTCGCTCCGATACGGTTTCTGTGAAATTGCAACCGGGAGGGAGTTCCATGCCTCGCATACGCCAATGGATTATCGCCGTGTCGCTCGCCGCTTTGTTCGTCGTTTCTGCGACGCCGGCCGGCGCCGAGTTCAGAACAGAGAGAGAGCACGCGCCTGCGACCATCGATGCCATGATTTTGCGGCCGCTTGGATTCGTCGGTGCCGTTGTCAGCGCTGCGCTGTTTGTTCCGGTCGCGGCCATCACGCTGGCCGTGCAGCCGTCCGATATCGACAAGCCGTTTCAGGCCTTGGTGGTTAAACCTTTCGAGTACGTCTTCGTCGATCCGCTGGGCGAGCACTGATCAAGCGGCCCGTCGCGTTTGCTTTACACCCGTGATGTTTTGAGATGAGGTCTCCGTTCCTATGGAAGGAGTAGCGTTTTGGCCGAGGAGCTACACTTCCCTACTACGGAGATCCGAAAAATTCGCGCGACTCTCCCGTTTAGGAGCGTTTGGGGAAGGTCGCAGCTCCTCGCAGAGTTGTTTAGCTCGTCGCTGCGACCTTCCCCAAACGCTCCTCAGGAGCGCCGAAATTTTGTCGGATCGAGTTTACAGCCAACTTAGATCGTTGAAGCCGTCGCAGGAGACGACGACGCGCTCATCTCCCAGCACGCGTCGAAAGACGGCGATGGCTGCCTCCGCGTAACCCGGCTCGGCCCACTCCGCATAACCGAGCTCTCGCAGCAGCGACAAAGCTGTGCTGCTGCGCCGTCCCCCGTCCCCGTCGCCGCGGTAGAAATCGTCGATGACCACGCGGTCCGCCCAGGGTGCGATCTGCTCGGCCAAGCTGCGCGGATCACAGGGCAAGAGCGGCGCTACGGCGACTTGCACGCGCACACCTGCTGCCCGCAATGCGCGCAGCGCTGTGAGGCGCGCTTCACAGGAAGGCGAGTCCGGCTCGAAGCGGCGCCGGACGCGCTCGTCGTCCGTCGTCAGTGTAAGACTTACCGCCGCCGGCAGCCGCGCTACGAGGTCGGCGTCCCGCACCACGAAGGGACTGCGGGTTTGGAGAATCAGCGCTGCGGGCGGGTGCCGCAGCATGACTTCGAGACAGCCGCGCGTGAGTTTGAGCTTGCGCTCGAGAGGCGTGTAGGGATCCGTCGCCGAAGAGCAGAAGATGCGGGCGCCGGCGAGGGCGCCGCGCTTCGCCGCCGCTTCCAACAGTTGCGGTGCGTTTTCTTTTGGAGCGATCCAGTGTGACCACGGCAGTCGGTAGGGATTGGTCTTTTGCACCGCCATTTCCCGCACGTAACAGTAAACGCAGGAAAACTCGCAGCCGGCGTAGGGTTGAAGCGAATGGCTGAAAGCGCGCAGATAACCACCCGTTCGCGTCAGGATTGAGCGGGCGCGGCGGGGGAAGACGCGGGCGCGACTCATGGGAGAGATGGTACGCTCCGTCACCGATGATTGCCCTCGAACTGGCCGCCGTTTCGAAGCACTACCGCGGGCGCGCAGCCCTGCGCGAGCTCAACCTCGCTGTCCCCACTGGCGCCAGCGTAGGGCTTCTGGGGCAGAATGGTGCCGGCAAGACGACGGCGCTGCGCATTTTGCTTGGCCTGTGTTCTCCGACGCGCGGCCACGCTCGCCTGTGCGGCCGCGACCCGCGCGAACCCGCCGCCCGCAGAGGAGTCGGTTACCTGCCCGAGCGCTTGGCGCTGCCGCCGGCACACAGCGCGCTGACTTTTTTGCGCCTGCACGCCGCGCTGGCCGGGCTCTCCGGCAGCGAGTGCGAGAAGGCGGTATGGCGCAGTTTGGAACTCACCGGTCTGCGCGCGCGCGCGCGTGATCCCCTCGGAGGTTTCTCCAAGGGGCTCGCTCAGCGCGTCGGTTTTGCCCAGGCCTTGCTCGCGGAGCCGCAGGTGCTGATTCTCGACGAGCCGACCTCGGGCCTCGATCCGTTGGGTGTACGCGACGCCCGCGAATGGATCGGCGCTGCGCGCGCGCGCGGAGCCACCGTGCTCGTGAGTTCGCACGTGCTGTCTGAAATCGAGCGCACCTGCGAGTTCATCGTGATTCTCCACGAAGGCGCGGCGCTGAAAAGCGGACCTCTCGATGCGCTAGTTGTGCCCGGGGAAACCCTCGAAGACGCCTTCGTGCGCGCACTCGAGGCGTGATGCGGGCTGGCCCGCATTCTTCACCAGGCCGCTGCTGCGGCCGCGCATCTCCGCGGTCTTGCGCGCGATCTCTCTCTGTGGGCTCTCGGCGTAGCGTAGGCTACGCCTCCGCTTCCCTCGGTCGAGATCGCGTGCTATCCCACGAATCTGCGCGGCCTCGCTACGCGCCCTGGTGAGAAATGCGGGCTTATTTTTTGCGCAACCTTCGCTTGCTCACCGTCGATGCTGTGCGCGACGCGCTTCGGCGTCGCATCCTGTTCGCCGTCCTCCTGGTGTGTTTCTTCGCCGTCTTCGCCCTGGACCAGTGCACGGCGTTTTGGAACGGTTCGATCATCGCGCAGGGACAGCGTGTTCCGCTGGAGCACTTCGGCCGTGCAGCCGCGCTGCCCATCTTTAGCATCCTTTCACTCGCTTTGACTTTGCTCGCTGCGCTGCTGGCTTCCGATGAGCTCACGCGCCCACTCGAATCCGGCGCCGCGAATCTGATTTTGGCGCGACCGGTGGGGCGCGCTAGTTACGTTCTGGCGCGGCTGTTGGGACCGCTCGTCGTCACGTGGGTGATCGCGGTGCTGCTTTTCGGCATCGGAACGGCGCTTTTTGCCCAGCGCCAGAATGCCCCGCCACTGCCCGGCTTGTTCACTGCTTTGGCCTGCGCAGGTTGCACGGCCGTCGCTGCTGCTCTTGCCATGATCTTGGCGCTGTGGCTGTCCCGTTTCGGAACCATCGCTCTCGGCGCCGCCGCCCTGTGCCCAATTCTCTACGCCAATGCCGCTGCCCTCATCGGCTTCGAACTCAAGGGAAGCTGGGCGCTCGTCAACAAACTGGCTCCGCCATTTTTATCCAGTGTGGTGCTCGCCGTTGCGCCGTGGGTACCGGACATTCCAATTTACGGAAATCCACAGATGGTGGCTGCTCAGCTCATCGCGTGGGTCGTCGGAAGTGTGCTGTGCCTGATTATTGTTTTTCGCCGCACGGAGCTGCCGCATTGATTGTTATGCGAAAAGTGTGGCAGGCATGTATCGCCGTACTCGGAGTGATCGCATGCTTTGGGGTCGAAGGTTCTGCGGATCCCGCGAGTTCTACCAAGGGCCAAACACCGCTTGCGGATTTACTTCAGATTGTGGTTTTGAAACAAGAGATTGTCGCGATCGCAGCCGCCGGTGGCGGGCAGCGGAGCCAGGCTCTCGAGCTCGGAGAGCGCGTACTCTGGCACAAAAGTCGCGGCGCCGTCGGGGTTGCGCTCACGGACCAGAGGGTTTTGGCCGTTGCAGCTCATTCCGCTGCCTGGCAGGCGGCTCGTTACCGCGCTGGGGAACAACTGCCCGCGCGCGCCTTGCTCGGAGAACGCGTGGCGCTGGTCGTAACCAACAAGCGCGTTCTGGGTTTCGACGGGGGTAGTGCCAACCTCGTAGAGACAGAACTGGGGCCGCGGGAGCGCGTCCAGGTGAAAAAAATTGGAGCCAACGTCGCCGTAGCGGTTACAGATCGCCGGGCTTTGGGGCTTTCGGCTTTTCGCGGCGGTCTGTTTCCGGTCAAGCTACGGCTCGGCGAGCAGCTCGAAGCTACCGAGGCGCTCGCGAACCTCGCGACGGTGCGGACCTCTCAGCGTCTCTTGACTTTTCGTGCGCCGACAGGCTCGTGGGAAGAGCGCCAACTCGGCTTGCCGTAGCGAAGAGTGAATTTTGGATTCCTTAACAAACACGGCACAGTCAGAAAAAGCGTCTGAAAAAAACTGGCAGCTCCGCTGGCTGGGTACTGCGGGTTTTCGGATTCGCAGTTCGCGCGTGAATTTACTCATCGATCCCTACGTATCGAGATGGATCGGGGCGCGTCCACCGGCTTTTTTGAAACCGGAAGACTTGGCTGACGCGGGAGATATTCTGGTGGGTCATGGTCACTTCGATCATGCGATCGACATCCCCGCCATCGTGCAGGTGGCTCCCAAGGCACGCGTGTTTTGCGCACCGCGTGTCGCCCGGGTGCTCGCGGCGAGACGAGTGCCGGCCGAACGCATCCACACCCTTTCGCCGGGGCAGGTATTCGAGGCCGGTGGCGCTCGCGTCACCGCTCTGGCCACCCGGCACATTCGTTATGACCTACCGCTTGTACTCGCAACGCTCCGGCGAACGGGTATGCGGCGTTTGTTGGGCTTTTGGCCCCTCGTGGGTTGGCCCGCCGGAGGACCGCTGAGTTACTTGATCGAGGCCGAGGGTCATACGGTGCTCCATATCAGCACGTGCGGGCCCACGGCTGCCGAGCTCGAATCTCTGGCGGCGCGGGCGGTCGATCTGCTTTTGATTCCACTGCAAGGACATACGCACATCGATCGCTTGGCAGCACACGTCGCCGTGCGCATCCGTCCTCGCTCCATTTTGGTTCATCATCAAGATGATTTTGCTCCTCCCATCAGTCAACGGGTGGACGTTGCACCTTTTCGTCGGCGCATGCAGAGTATGCTTCCGAATGTGCCTGTTCTCGAGATCGACGTCGGAGAAACCATACATTGGAATCCCGTCCTAAATTCTGAGGAAGCAACTTGAAAACGGGCGCAGCCCGTTGTGGCTGCGCCGGTCGCTGTCACGGGATGACTTCCAACCAAACCGGTCCTTGTGGCACGCGTATGTGGGTGACATCCGCCGTCAGCCCAATGGCGGCGTGTTTGTGCTCGCGCCGGAAAACTCCTGAGCTGTTCTCGTCTGCGGAATTCCACTGCGCTTCGATCCAGTGATAGATTGCGTCTGGATCCCAGAAGAATACTTCGCGAGCAGTTTCTTCCTGTTCAATCGCCCAACTGAGCGCTTCACGAAATGGCAACAGAAGGCGCCACAGCCCCAGCCACTCCGGTGAGTGGGAACTTTGGGTGTAACTCTTGGCTACCAGGCGGTCAGGAATTCGGATGGTTTTCGACCACGACCGCTTGAATGCCTGAAACGATGGATGATCGAGAATTCCCACCAATTCCAAAAAGCTCATGGCAAATGCCGAGCAGCCTGCCCCTTCTCCATAGCGCGGCCGATTCGGCAAGCCGTAGTGTTGATCAAAGCCACGCTCGCGATATTCGTCAAAGTAGTGGGTTAAATGTGCACAGGTCGCAGAAGAAATCTCAAACCGAATAAAACTCACGGCGCCTTGCGCCTGGAATCTTTCCGTTAAATCTTGTTGGATCTCGCTCTCCGACTGCAGTGTCCCCGCGAAATTGTGGAGCAAGATCCCAAGTCCAACACCATTGAGCACGAGTAGTTTCAGGTCAGAGGGGCCGGTGCCTGCGGAATTCGTCATCCCTGTCAGGATGTGTCTTTTCGCAACTTGACGATTGCTCTCACACAGGATCTCTACGTTCGCATGGCCTATGCGGTGGGATAGTGTGAATGGGACGAAAGTCAGATGATTCCATAAAACAGATTTTGCTAGTTCGTGGGGATTCCTCCAATCGATGCCGGCCGGCGAAGGCATTGCATACAGAGTGACGGAATCGCTGAGTGCCTGGCCAGGACAGCAGCCCAGCAACCAGCCGAGGCCGATGCGCACGCAGGTGAAGAAGTGACCGAGCCGGCACAAGCCTTCATTCAGCCTTTGTTTTGGGCAACATTTCGAACCCCTCGCGCAACGCTGCTTCTCGTAACCGCTGGTCAAAAGTCAAGAACTCAAATCCCGCCGTACGTTCTTCTACGGCTACCAGTGCGGCAGCCAAATGCAGTGAATCGGCTGCGGTCAAGGGGTGAATTTCTAAGAGACGGCGGGCTCTCGCTTGAACTGTGTCGAGCGAATGAACTTCATTCCAGGCCTTTGCTAAATCAGAGAGGCGTTTTTTGGCCGTAGCGAAACGAGCAGGTGACAAACTGCCTTCTCTTCGCTTGCGTGCCAACGCCGAAATGACTTCGGTGGCGGCGAGAGGCCATACCAACACGACCGGATCTTCTCGAAGCCATGAGCGACAGAGGGCACTTTCGCGCTCCCTGCAAACCAAAGGGACGATGGCCGACGAATCCCAGAACCTCACCGCCGCCGGCGCTCGTCCAAGAGTGCGTCCAGCGCTCCCGTTGCAGGGCCAGACGGATCTTTTTCCAAAAGGAGGCGAGGGATCTTTCCGCTACCCCGGCGGATTAAACCTTTGCGTTCCATGATCCGCAGTGCCTCTTGGCCGGCAGGTTGCCCGTTCAATGGCTCTGTAATGGGCACGATCTGTGCCACCGGAACGTCTCGATCGAGGATGCGCACTACTTCTCCCCTGCGCACTAGGGCGAGAAAGCGGCTGAGTTGATTCTTGACTTCGGAAACCTTGGCTTCTTTCATGATGGCTATCTTAGCTATCGGGAGATAGCCATGCAAGCTTAACCCGGATGATTCACACTGAAATCATTCACCATTCCAGGCATCCCTGCGGTCCAGATAAGCACTTGCAATGGGGGCCGAACTGCTGCCCATCAGGATCGGTATTGTTGATCGGGTTATTGTTGTTTTTTTACAGGTTGTTTGGCTCGCAACTCTGCGACTTCCCGTTCGAGGGCGCGCACGCGCTTGATCAATTCGGGGAGTTGTTGTTCCGCCACCAAGATGCGGCGGCCGCGCTGCGCAGCGACGGCGGGCATGCCCATGACTTCGGTGTCGGGTGGGATGTCGTCCATGATGACGCTGCGGGCGGCGGCGCGCACGCGGTCTCCGACTTCGAGGTGTCCTACGACGCCGACCTGGCCGGCGAGAATGACGTTCTTTCCGATGCGCGCGGAGCCAGCCACGCCGACCTGGCCGACGAACATGCAGTTCGCACCCACTTTGGCGCCGTGGGCGACGATGACCAGGTTGCCGAGCTTGGTTCCGGAACCGATTTCCGTGGCGCCGAGGGCCGCGCGGTCGACGGCACAATTGGCACCGATCTCCACGTCGTCGCCGATCACCACGCGGCCGAGCTGCGGAATCTTGAGCCAGCGCTCGCCGACGGGTGCAAAGCCGACTCCGTCCTGTCCGATCACGCTTCCGGCGTGTACGACGACGCGGTCGCCCAGCACGCAGCCGTTGTAAACAACTGTGTTGGGGAACAGGACGCAATCGTCACCGAGCCGCGCACCTTCCCCGACGTAACTCCCTGGGTACAGCGTACAGCGCTCGCCGAGCACGGCATTGGCGGCGACGCAGGCGCCGGCGGCGATGTTGGCGTCGCGGCCGATGCGCGCGCTCGGATCGATCTCGGCTTTCTCACTGATCCCCCACTGCGGATGTTTCCGGTGTCCATGCAGCTCAATGATGGCGAGCGTGACGGCGGCGTACGGATCCTCGCTGCGCAGGGCGACGGCGCTCTCCGCAACGAGCACGCCCGGCTTGGCGATCACGGCGGCGGCGCGTGTGGTCCGCGCTTCGGCGACGTACTTCGGATTGGAGATAAAAGTGAGCTCTGTCGGCCCGGCTTCTTCGACGCTGGCCACGCCGTGAACGTCGAGATCCGGTCCTTCGCGCAGGATCGAAATACCCGCTGCTTCGATCGTTTTGCAGAGTTGACTGAGTTGCATCAGAACCCGCGGCGCGGCGCGCGGCGATGCGCGCATGCCCGTACCTCGTGCTTCATCGTGGGGCGAGCTCCCAGCCCGGATTGTTCATACCAACGCCCTCGCGACGGCACTGCATGAACAATCCGGGCTAGAGGTAGGTGAGCCAACGCTCGTACTTGCGCTCGCGGCCCGCGACCACGTCAAAAAAGGAGCTCTGGAGTAGTTGCGTAACGGGACCGCGGCGTCCGCTGCCGATGCTGCGATGGTCGATCTCGCGGATCGGCGTCACCTCCGCCGCCGTTCCGGTGAGAAACACTTCGTCGGCGATGTAGAGCTCGTCGCGCGTGATCAGTGCCTCAACGACCGGAATGCCCTTGTCGCGCGCGATCTCCATAATGGAAGCACGGGTGATGCCGTCCAAAATTGCCGCCAACGGCGGCGTGCGGATCACTCCGTCCCGCACGACGAAGATGTTCTCGCCGCTCGCCTCGGAAACCAGGCCCTGGGTATCGAGAAGGATCGCTTCGTCGTAGCCGTCGAGCAGGGCTTCGCGCTTGGCGAGGATCGAGTTCACGTAGTCGCCACAGGTTTTGCCCTTGGTCAGTTTCGCGTTCACGAAGTGGCGCGCAAAGGTCGAGACCTTGGCGCGGATGCCGCGCTCGATGCCTTCCTCACCCAGATATTTGCCCCAAGGCCAGGCGATCACGGTCACGCGGACGGCGTTGGAGGCGGGGTTCAAACCCATGACACCGTGCCCGATGAACGCGAGGGGGCGTATATAACCTTCCTCGAGGCGATTGGCGCGCAGTACTTCAAGACAAGCTCGGCCCACCCGCTCCGCGTCAAAAGGCAACTCGAGCAAATTGATGTGGGCGGAATCAAAGAGGCGCCGGATGTGTTCGGGCAGGCGAAAGACCGCGGAGCGGCCGTCCTCGGTGCGGTAGCAACGGATGCCCTCGAAGACGCCGAGTCCGTAGTGGAGCGTGTGGGTCAGGACGTGGACCTGGGCCCGATCCCAATCCACCAGTTCTCCGTCGAGCCAGATTTTTTCACCGCGGATCGTGCCGCTCGTGCCCGAAGCCATGGGGACGTCTCCCAACCGAACCCGAGATTGAACCCAAGAGGTAGAACGTCTTGTTGTCCGCCGCCAGCGAGGTACCTGGGCCGGGGATGGGGGTTCCCTTGCTCCGCAAGGAACCCCATCCCCGGCTTCGTTGCATTGTGCAAAAACGGCGTGCGAGGTAGGACAACCTTTACGGATTTTCGCGTTGGTACTCTTCCAACTTGGTACCGAGCTTTTCCAGCAGCTCTCGCGCTTTGTCTTCCCCGATCCGCTCGCCGATCTTGCGTTCCAGGGTGCCGAGCTGACGCGTCAAGGCGTAGCCGCCCAAAAAAGCCACCATGGTTTTTCGCGAGATCTCTACTTTTGGATCGCCGATCGTTCCGGTGACGCGCGCCAGGGGGATCACGCGCTCGCGCGGCCCGTTCTGGGCTGCCTCTGCATCGCCGCCCGCTCCCGCCGCCAGCGCCTCGTTGACTTCGGCGCCGATAGTAAGGGTGCCCGTGGCGTCGAGACGTTGGTCGGCGAGCCCGAAAGAGCCGCGCAGATCGACGCTGTGGTGTTTGCGGACGACGCGCAGATCTTGGGTGCGTGCGACGCCGTCCACGACGTCAAAAGTGCCCGTGATCGACTGGTAATCCTCGCTGTAAAAGGGCAGGAGGCGCTCGCCCAAGAAAGCCGTCGCCAGGTGAGCTGCGGCGCCCACAGCTCCAATGCGTTCAAAGACGCGCTGCAGGAGTGAAATGCCTCGCAGATAACCCGGGCCGGCGGCCAGTTGTGCGCGGCCATCGAGTGTCGAGAGGGGCGACTTTTTGGAGTGCAGGCGTCCAGAAAGATCCCCCGTAAACGTCAGCGGCCCTTCGAGGCGTCCCTTGTCTCCCGTCAGTGCCTGAGACAGCGCTTGCGCGTCGGCGTTCTCGGTTTTGATGATAAAGCGGAAGCGCTGCGCGCCCTCCAGATCCAGGCGGCTGCCGGCGAGGACGATACGCTCCGTGCCCGCGCGCAACTCCAAGTTTTCGCTGGTGACGGCTGGACCCGTTCCCTGAAGCGTCCCATGAAGAATTGCGCCGCCTTGTTCGCCGATCGGCACGCGCACGCCGTCGACGGCGATCTGACCGCGCAATTCCAAGGGAGAGGTTGCGAGCACGACGTCCTGCAGTGCCAGAGAGCCGGATAAAGGGTGTTGCTGGAAGGCTCCCAACAAAGTTTCCCAGCCTTCCAGCGCGAAGGCCGGGGCCGAGAGCGCGATCCGCGTGCGCGCGTCGCTCTCGAGGCGGCCGTGTGCGTCGAGGTTGTGGACCCGGACGTGGACGTCATCGACGGCGAACGCGCCGTCCGCAGCCGGGAGCAAGCGCCCGCTGGCCGTAGCCGGTGTGCCGGGTGGTTTGTCGAAGACGCCGTCGCCGTAGACGACCTGGGCCTGGGTGGCGTCGATTTCGAAGGTTCCCGCTAAGGGCGAACCGGCGAGGTCCGCCACCAGGGAAAGCGCACCCCGCAGCGCGACCTCGGCGAAAACCAGATTTCCTTGCGCCAGTTTGAGGTCAGCCTTCAGTTGCGGTGCCTGTTTCTGTGCGGTGACGTAATGGAGCGTGCCCGTTACGGCGCCCCTCAGTTGCTCCTGCTTGGTCATATAGGCTTCGAAGGGCGCGAGTTCGACGGCTTCCAGTTTCACGTCGGTGTTCAAGAAACCGCCGTGCTGGAACTCTCCTTCGGCGCGCAAGTGCCCGTTGCTTGCCAGTGAACCTGACAGGGTGAAGGCGATGGGGCTCCGGAGGGACAGTGCCCGGGCCTCCGCATTGACGTCGGTCAATTGCCAGGTGACCGGCGGCTTTCGGGTGCGGTCTTCGAGCGCGAGGGAGGCCCGCTGCAGAGAGAGCTCACGTACGGCAAAGCCCACGCCGCCGCCTTCCGCCTCCGTTGTTTCCTGTTGCGAATTTTCTTCTTCTGAATCTGTACCGGGGGTTTGCTCCGCGGCGGCGGTTTCATCCGCGCCCGTTTCGGGTTCATTGTCCTTGGCGGGCTTGGGGTCTCGAGACTGCTGCTTTCCCGGCAGTTCGATGCCCTCTGATGTCCGCACCAGGGAAAGCTGCGCTCCCTTGACGGCGAGGGAATCGATCACGATGTGCCGCGCGAGCAGGGGCAGGAGGGAAAATTGCAGATCGACGCCTTCAGCGGCGAAAGCCGGTTTTTCTCCTTCCGCGGCGGCGGCTACCTGCGGTTCTTCGACCACCAAACGCGGCGGGAAGAAGCCGAAACGCAGCGAGCGGTAGTTCACGTCGCGGCCGGTCCATTCGCGGGCTGCGGCCAAGATGCGCTCCCGCACCGCTGGGCTGTCTACGTAGCGCGGCAGCAGCACGAGCAGCGCGACGAGCGCCGCGCCGAACAGCACGAGCAGGGCTGCGATGACGCGCGTGACCACACGCATACTTAGTTACGGCTCAGTTTTTGCGCTATAACCCAACGCATATTCAATTACGGCTCCATTTGCGCGCTGTGGCCCAACGCATGCTCAATTACCTTTTAACCCGGATTATTCATGAAGCACCTACTGCGACTGCGTATCTGCTCGACCTGGTGAACGATTTCAGCGTTTGCCTCCTCGACGTACTGGGAAGTCAGCCTCCGGTGCCAAACGCTGAAATCGTTCGCCATTCCGGGCATCTCCGCAGTCTCGCTACGGCGTTTCATGAATAATCCGGGTTAATTTGCGCGCGAGTAATTCGCGTATGGCTTGTGGGTTGGCTTTCCCCTGTGTGCGTTGCATGACCTGGCCCATCAGGAAGTTCAGCAATTTTTCTTCCCCGTTCTTATAGCGCTCGACGGAGTCTGGGTGGGCGGCGATGACTTCATCGGCAGTGCGCTCGAGCAGGCCGCCGTCGGAGACGGCTTCCAGACCTCGCTCACGGATCAGGACCGCGGGATCGCCGCCCCGTTCTGCGAGCTCGGGAAAGAGTTCCCGCGCGTGTCGGGCCGTCACGCGTCCCGCGTCCACCAAACGGATCAGTTGAGCCAGGAGTGCGGGCGTGAGGGCGAGTGCTTCGATGTCCACGTCGCGCGTGTTCAGAAGCTGCAACAGATCGCGCAGTATCCAATTCGCCACGGGTTTGGGCTGTCCGTATTCCACGACACTCGCTTCGAAGAAATCAGCCAGGGAGCGGTTCGCTGTGAGCAGGCGCGCGTCGTATTCCGAAAGTTCGTATTGCTGTTCGAAGCGCGCGAGTTTCTGCGCCGGCAACTCGGGTAGGTTCGCGCGCACGCTTTCGACTTTTTCGTCGTCGAAGACGAGCGGTACGAGGTCGGGATCTGGGAAATAGCGGTAGTCGTCGGCGTTTTCTTTGAGGCGCAGAACGCGCGTGCGGCGAGAGGCGGGGTCGTAGGCCAAGGTCGCTTGCTGGACTGTGCCGCCCGCGTCGAGGATCCCCGCTTGGCGCTCGATTTCGGCCCGCAGTGCGCCTTCGACGAAGCGGAAAGAATTCAAGTTCTTGAGCTCCGTGCGCGTGCCGAGGCGCGGCGCGCCGGCGGTGCGGAGCGAGATGTTCGCATCGCAGCGAAACTGCCCCTTTTCCATATCGGCTTCGGAGACCTCGATGTAGCGCAGCAGCGATCGCAAGCTGCGGAGATAGGCCCTGGCTTCCTCCGGCGAGCGCAGGTCCGGTTCTGAGACGATCTCGAGCAGCGGCACACCCGCCCGGTTCAAATCCACCAAGCTGCCGTTACCGGCACCGGAAGCTGCGTCGTGAATGGATTTCCCAGCGTCTTCTTCCATGTGTACGCGGGTGATGCCGATGCGCTTGCTGTGCATCTCGCCCTGCGCGGATTCGGTTTCGATCTCCAGGTAACCGCCCGTCGCGATCGGTTCCTCGTACTGAGAGATCTGGTAGCCTTTTGGTAAATCAGGGTAAAAGTAATTTTTGCGCGCGAAAACCGAGCGCGTGTGCACCTTGCAATGGAGCGCCAGGGCCGTGCGGATCGCGAGCTCGACGGCGCGCGCGTTGAGCACCGGCAGCACGCCGGGAAGCCCCAGGCAGACCGGACTCACGCTGTGATTGGGTGGCGCACCGTAGACAACCGGAGCCGTGCTGAAGAGCTTTGAGCGTGTCGCGAGCTGCGTGTGGACCTCGAGGCCGATCACGATCTCGTAGTTAGAGCTCATGCAACCTCCGGCGGTGTCCGGGTGTGCCAGTCGCTGCGGCGTTGGTAGGCATCGGCGGTGCGCAAGAGCACGGCTTCTTCGAGCGCGCGTCCCAAGAGCTGGAGTCCGACGGGCATGCCGTGGGCGAAACCGCAGGGCAGCGAAATTCCGGGAATACCCGCCAGATTCACCGACACGGTGTAGACATCGGAGAGGTACATCGTGAGCGGATCGTCAGACTTTTCGCCCAAACGAAAGGCCACTTCAGGCGCCGTCGGTGTGGCGATGATGTTGCAGCTCCGGAAAGCCTCTTCGAAATCGCGTCGCAGTAGCGTGCGCACCTGCTGGGCTTTGCGGTAGTAGGCATCGTAGTAGCCTGAGGAGAGGACGAAAGTGCCGAGCAGAATGCGCCGCTTCACCTCGGCGCCGAAACCCTCGGAGCGCGTCTTGCGGTACAACTCGTGCAGGTCGCGCACGTCCTGCGCGCGGCGGCCGTAGCGCACGCCGTCGTAGCGGGCGAGGTTGCTCGAGGCCTCGGCGGTGGCGAGCAGGTAGTAGGTGGCGATGGCGTAGCGCAGGTGCGGCAGCGAGACCTCGCGCGTTTTGGCACCTGCCTTCTCGAGTTCGACCACCGCGGTGCGCACGCAGCGCAACACTTCCGGGTCCACGCCCTCGGCGTTGAAATACTCGACGGGGATTCCAATGACAAGGTCCGAAACATCGCCCGTGAGCGCCGCGGTGTAATCCGGTACGGGCTCGGGTAAGGACGTGGAATCGCGGCGGTCGTGACCGGCAATCACTTGCAGGAGCAGGGCGCAGTCCTCGGTGGTGCGCGCCAGCGGTCCGATCTGATCGAGGGAAGAAGCGAAGGCCACGAGTCCCCAGCGCGACACGCGCCCGTAGGTTGGTTTCAGACCGACAACGCCGCAGCAGGCGGCCGGTTGGCGGATCGAGCCCCCCGTATCGCTGCCGAGCGCCGCCGGCACGCTGCCGAAGGCGACCGCTCCCGCTGAACCGCCGGAGGAACCGCCCGGAGTGCGCTCGAGATCCCAAGGATTGTGCGCGCTGCCGTAAATCGAGTGCTCGGTGGAGGAACCCATGGCGAATTCATCCATATTGGTGCGACCGATGACGATGAGCCCCGCCGCCGCGAGCTTCTCCACGACGCCGCTGTCGTAAGGCGAGACGAAGCCCTCGAGAATGCGCGAGGCGCAGGTCGTAGCCTCGCCTCGTTGCACCATGTTGTCCTTGATGGCGATGGGAACACCGTCGAGCGGCGAGCGCGCCGCGCCGCTCGCGCGCCTGGCATCGGTGGCGGCCGCCTCGGCCAAGGCCGCCTTGGAGCGTAGCCCGACGTAGTGGTGCAACGACTTCCCGGCGACGGCGCGCTCCAAAGCCTGGGCCACCAGTTGTTGTGAAGAAATCGCTCTCGCTGCCAGAGCGTCGCGCAACTCGCGCAATGTGCCGAGTCGCTCCACCACGCCTTAGCCTTCGTCGCCGTCGATGACTTTGGGGACGAAAAACGCCGTTCCCTCGCGCTGGGGTGCGTTGCCGAACGCGAGTTCCGGGGCGAGAGGCGGTTCCGGTTCGTCCGGGCGCAGTGGTGTGGCGAGTGGCAGCGCGTGGGCCGTGGGCTCAACGGCACGAGTATCGAGCTCATTGAGTTGAGCCACGTAGGCGAGCAGATGATCGAGTTCTTGCGCCAGGCGCTCCGCTTCGGCGTCGGAAAACGCGAGCCGCGCCAAGTCGGCAATGCGCCTTACTTCCGCGTGCGTGAAGGTGGCCACGCCGCGAAACGTAGCACGCGTCCCATTGCGGCGGCGGCGGCAGCGGGATAGCTTCGCGGCACCGCATGAGTGAATCCATCGACTCTTTTGATGGCCTCCCCGAAACCATCCGCGCCGGTCTGCGCGATCTCGGCTGGGAAAAACCGACTCGCGTGCAGGCGCGCGTGTTGCCCGCCATGCAGTCGGGCAGAGATCTCATTGTCCAGGCGCGCACCGGCAGCGGCAAGACGGGGGCCTTCGGCATCCCCATCGCCCTTGCCGGCGACCCCCAACTTTCGGAGACCCAGGCCATGGTGCTTGCGCCGACGCGCGAACTCGCTCAACAGGTGGCGGGAGAAGTGCGCGCCATCGGACAGCACTGCGGTTTGCGCTGTTTGCCCATTTACGGCGGCGTCGGTTACGGCGCGCAGATCGAAGGT
>Ga0247727_10002381_pt1 | contig 43185 bp, 22 predicted proteins | sample WisWelCaveWW1625_FD_202498 | JGI IMG/M metagenome (GOLD analysis project Ga0247727, IMG submission 202498) | Biofilm microbial communities from Wishing Well Cave, Virginia, United States - WW16-25 | ecosystem: Environmental > Aquatic > Deep subsurface > Groundwater > Cave microbial mat | place...
TGTCTTGTTCGGCGATTCCGTGCCTCCGTAACAATTGCAACACTCGGTACGAATGACTGGTTAGGTCTTGTTCGACAGAGACTTTCACTCTGCAAGAAACGCCAAGCTTTGCTTGGCGCACCAACGGCGCGGTTCAGCCGCGCCGAGCGAAGCGAGGGGACGCGAGCACGGGCCGCCCCCTTCGGCTCCCCAATCGAGCCTCAACAGCCTTGGCCGCCACCACCGCCTAGAAACGCTCATCAAGAGCCTGCACGTCGGCGCAGCAATGGCTCGCGAATCGCCTTTGCATCCAGCTTGCTCGCACCGAGAAAAGTGACGAATCGCGCAAACCCGCAAGCCAATGCCTCCGCAAATGCCTCAACTTTGCCGAGCGCCTTATCCTCCAACCACAAGCCTAGAATGACGAACGTGTTGGTCGTCCGGTCGAGTTTGCTGTCGAATCGCGCGACGAGCTGGTCGCCCCACAAAATCGGCAACGTGTAGTAGCCGAATCTGCGCTGGTGCTCTGGCTTGTACACCTCCCACACGTAGTCGAAGCCGAATAAAACTTTGGCTCGCCCGCGCGCGCTGACGTGATCGAGCGGTGCGAGGAAGACGACCTCTTCAGTCGTGGTCGTCTCCAACGGCGTCCACGCCTTCGGCACGCGCCCTGCGCTCAAATCGTGTAGCGCCTTGGCGTCGCTACCGAGCGCGTAGTGCACCGCCTTCCAACCTTCAACCTGTACCTCGATGATGTCGCCGTCAGCCAACATCGCCTCGAGTATCTGCTTGGCTTTGCTAAATGGCACGCCGCGTTGCCACGAATCACTCGTACGGTTTAGCCGCGACAGGCCGGAGAAGCTGATTTCCTTTTTGATCAAGAAGCGGTCAGCTTCGGCCTCGTCGCTTTCGCGAATGAGATGCGCCGGCGCGACCGCTTCCGTGAGTGCGTATACGCGCTCGAAGTTCTCGCGGTGGTGTGTCATTACTTCGCCAGTGCGCCACAAATAATACAAAGCTAACGTGCTGTCCTTGCGCCCGCGATAACTTTGCATCCGTGTCCGCGTGGCCATCTCGAAGTCGCGGTTGTTCACGCTGCCGCGCTCGTGCAAAATGGTTCGCATTTCCACGATGGCATCGGCGTGGTCGCGGGCCATTTTGTGAATTCGCGTGTCGATATCAGGCCCACGATCCCGCTCGCGGCGCATGACCACACGCCAGTGCGGCAGTTCGTCCATCGGTCGGGCGGCCAGCCAACCACCCCAGTCAAAGAACTTGCGCTTCTGGTAGGCCACATCCTCCCACATGCCCGGTGTGTAATCGAGCACGCGGCTGTGCAACTGGATGTCCTGACTGCGAGCGATGACTTGCAGCGGGTCGAGTTGCAGGTACTCCATCGCGCGCATGGCCTGCTCCGTGCCCTTGATGCTGCGCCAGCGTCGGCCGGGCCACAAGCCCTGCTTGCCGAGGATGAAACGACGGGCTGTGTCGATGTCGATGGTCAGCATGGTAGCCTATTGTGGTGACGCGCAGCCAGACATGTCTGAAATGCCGTGGAACCTCACGGCGCTTTAGGAATAAATGGCCGTGCTTGTACAAAACCTGAAAGCTATATAGCCAAGAGGTGTGTATGGCTAGAGTTGAAACAGAGTGGATCCTAACCACACCAGTGGTTCCTCGGGCTGCATGGCGCGGGCCTTCGGCAAGAACTCCACGAATCGAGCGTGCGTGTCAAACTCCTCGTGCTCAGCACGGCTGGGAACCTCAACGTGGAGGATATAGTCGCGTACTCCTTCCTTTTGTTGGTTTCCATCCTGGACTAGAGTAAGGGATGCCGCGATGAACTTTCCCTGCGTCTTGAATTCGTGCCACAGGGGAAGCACTTCTTCCTTGAAGAGCCTCTCAAACTCATCTGCGTGCTCCTCGCGGAATCGCAGGATGATTGCGATGGTTTCCGACATGATGTCTCCTTTCCTGATAGTCGCTGTTCAGCCGTCCGTCTTCAATCAAGCCGCCCAACGCTCCGCATAAGCTGCGGCGGCGGCTCTGGCTCAGAATCTTCCAACCGCCCGAACGACCGCCAGCCAAGCTGCACGCATATCCTCGGCGGCTTAGCCGCCGTCAGCCTTCATGCGGTTGTTGGGCGCTCAACCAATACCTGCTCTTGTTGACCTGCGCCTTACTCACCCATTACCGCTCTGCACCTGCTGATTAGTCTCGGGCTCTTCGGGACTTAGACCGGCAGCAAGCAGGGCTTGGTGTAGTCCCAGTTCCTGTGTGGGCGGCACCTCCAGATAGAAGGTATGGCCATGCTCAGATAGTGTGAAATGGAAGCGCACAACGTCCCGCTTGCGCCCCAGGCCGCCGTTCAACAGGAAATTGAGCGGGCCAATGAAGGCCGCAACTGCCAGCGCTATCAATGCGCTGATGCCAAGAGGATAGGCTCGAACAAAGAGCGCGAACACCAGAACGATGCCCCCCACAAGGGCCATCCGCAACAGGCTGCGGCGCAAGATCTCAATCCGTTGCGCGCTTCCGACCAGACGCTCAATGGTCACCCGGTCGATCTTGGCCAAGGGCTCAGTCCCCATGATCTTGCCCTTGGCGCTGGCCGCTGGCGCACGAATTATCAGGTCTTCGGCGCCAACTTCGACGAGCATCTCCACTCTGAGCGGATTGCCTGGATCCGTAATTAGGCCCGGGAACAGCCTAGGATGCATCACGGTACAAAGAAACGTTCTTGATGTGTCCATCTTTTCCTCCTGAGCGCAGCAAAGCCCAACGGCCAGCATCAGGCGCGGGGCGGGTCATTCCGAGCTGTTGTTTTGCTCCCCTTTCTCAGGGGGATACATCGCTTCGGCACATCCAGTCACCCAGATACACCGGATGCCTGCTACGTGGCCGCCTGACCGTTACCACGACTGGACTCTCACCAGTTAGCAGACGATGACTTTCAGGATACACCATGCAGGGTTGGGCGTGATTTTTGCAGACCATGCAAAAACAAAACCTATAACAGTTGGCCACGCCCTTGCTGAAACTGCTCCGACAGACCGTCTCGAGTTCGCACCTGCCCGCCGGCTACCACCACTGCAACCACCATCAACTGTCGAATATGACCTCTCACCTGCTCTTGCGTCAACTTTTCTCAATCTGGCCGCCGGTCCATCCAGCCAGCACCCAAGGAGGAAATTTGTTACTCAATTTAGCAACTCGCAGGTGAAGCATGGAATTTTTTAGCCGATGGTGCCAGCCAATAGCACAAATCCGACAACATATCCAAGAATCAACCCGACTATCGTCAAGCCAATTTCCCCTTTATGCCTGGAGGTCTTATCTCTTTTATCAAAGAGCGAACCTACTATGCCACCAACTAACCCGCCAAATGTTGTGGGTGTCACTGGGGTAATCACCAGATAATTGCCGAAAGGACCAGGAACCAACAGCCCTCCGTAAAAAATAACGGAAAGCAATCCTACAGACAATGCAATTACAATGCCTGGAAATGACCCTAGATACATCCCAAGCCATACCAAAATCAATATAGAAGGCAAAAACCAGTAATACCCAATGGTAGGTTGCCCCTCACGTTGATAAACAAACTTCTCGATTATGAAATATATTGAGAGTCCACCGAGCAAGAAAGAGAAAAACCATAAAAAGATGCGCCGCATATTCTTATTCCTCTATTCTGTTATTTTCCGCATCGTCGCCCAACGATTAAGGATTGATGCGGCGTGTACGAGGTCGTCTCCGGCTCAGGTCGGCCGCCGCCGCATAATCCGGCGTTGAACTAAGCCGCCGCCGGTCGGCCACCGCTAAAACTGTGCCTAAGTGTAAGCCCACTTGGGGATTAAGGAAAGTCCGGGTGAAATGCGATCATCAGAAAGCATTTCGATTTGGCATTGACGGGCGGCAGGCTTGTCCTGAGCCTTCGGCCCGAGCTCAGGCCGAGGGCCTGTCGAAGGACTTGTCCTGAGCTTGTCGAAGGATTAGCGCGAGATGGTAATCCTCGTCGGCAAGACGACGCCTTCGGCAAAAGTTTCAGCGGGCGTTATCGGCTGAAGCCGTTCACCAGTTCCGGCGTTCCACAGGCCCACCACCAGCCGGTACTCACCGGGCGGCGGGGCGATATTGAATTTAAGTTCGTGCTCGTCGCGAACATAGCGGTCGGTGGGCCAGCGGGAGGTGGGGAAATCGGCAGGGTTGAGCTTATCGGATTGGGCGTAAATCTCTCCGCTGGCGCCGACAAGGTGAATGTACACCTGAAAGTTATGCGGCTGGGGCACAAGCGTTTTCCAGTACAGCGTCACCGGAAGCGGGTCGCCCAGCCTGATGTTGAGGTCGTGAACATCGTAGGCCAGCAATTGCAGGCCGCGATCAAGTTTGACGTAGTAAGTATAGTCGGCAACTTTGACTTCGAGGCCGGTTGACTCATAACGAAACCAGCCCGACCGATCCGAGGTGATTTTAAGACCAACGGCCAACACCACCACGGCGGCCAGACCCAGGGCTGGCCGCCAGCCCAGCGGGGTCACGTCTATCTTCTCCGAACGTTGGGTCACCGTCGCTAGCGACCAGATCGCGCCGATCAAACCGAGCAAAGCTACAAAGGCCAGCCCCCAGCCGAGGCGGCGCGGCCAGGTGTCTTCAAAGCTTAGCTCGACCGTGTGCGTTCCCGCCGAAACTGGAAAGGTGATGAAGCCGTCGGGTTGCGCCACCTCAATTTGCGCTTGCTCGCCGTCAATGCGCGCCGTCCAACCGGGGAAGTAGAAGATGAAGGCGCGGAAGGTAAAGTCTTCGGCGGAAGTGACGTTGTAGCGCGTGTAAAAGCGGCTAAAGGCCGCCGGGGTAACTTGCGTGCCGGCGGGCAGAGTGGCCCGGTTGACGCGATCAATGAGTCGAGCGCCCGTTTGATACGAAGCCAGCACGGCCGGCTGGGCTTTAGGCACGACGGTGACTCCGTCTGGCAGGAAGTCGTTGGCCGAGGTAGTGCCGAGGGCGCGCCCTTGTAGTTCAACGCCAATCATGCGCAAGGGCGTCACTTCGCCAAACAGATGCCAGTCTGGCGGGTACATCAACGGCATGGCGGCCACTAGAATTCCGCCCAGGGCGGCGGCTCCGGTGAGGTTGAGAATTCGCCGGTTGGAAAAGCGTTCCACCCAGCGGGCCGCATTGCCCGCCAGCGGCGCGAAGGCCAGCGCCGCCGGGCCGAGGAAGCGGGTAGGGAACTGGAAGAAGGACATGATCGGAATCGCTTCCCAGAAATTCGCCGAGGCCTGGGTGATGATGTAGACAAAGACCACGGCGGCGAAGGCGAAGAAGATGGTGTCGGTGCGGCGCAGGCGGCGTGAGAAAACGGTGAGCGCCCCCGCCATCGCCAGTATCCATTGTGGCAGGCCGAGGTTGTATTGAAAGTAAGGCTCGGTCGCGCCCAGGTCAAAGTAGCGCGAGGGTGAGAGCAGTTCACGCAGGGTAATGAAGTAGTTGTGAAAGTCGAAGTAGCCCGGCCCGGCCGCGTTGTGTAGTTGCACCGCGTTGCGCTCCAGACCGGCGGGCAACCAGTAGAACGCGGCCAGCGCCAGCCCGAGGCCGACGGCCATTGCCAACTGCGGAATGTAGCGGCGCGGCTCCGGGCCGAGATAGGTCTGCGGCACGAGAGGTGAGATCAACGTTTCCCAGCCGAGAAAGGCCAGCAGGAAACTGTAGACCACCAGCGCCATGAGCGGGTGGGAGAGGATCAGCGCCGCCAGCAAGAGGCCCGAGAGCGCCAGGTGATGCGGCGCGCCGGTGCGGCGCAAACGATCAAACGTCCACAGGATCAGCGGAGCGAGGCCGAGAGAAAATGTTTCGGGCGCATCGCCGCGTGCGTGTGGATCAATGTAGAGGATGTAAGGCGAGAAGGCAAAAGCCGCCGAGGCCGCCACCCCGGCCACCGCCCCCCACCGGTCGCGGCCAAACAAATACATACCGACTGCCCCGATAAGGGCCGCCATCACCAGCACAAATTTTGTTCCGGCCACAGTGTCGGTCTGGGTGAGCAAGCCGTAATAAGCAGCAAGGTGGTAGGTGAGCGGAGAGTAGAAGTTGAAGACCGGGTAGCCGTAGCCGAAATAAAAATCGGAGGCCCAACGCGGATATAAGTCGCCTTGCTGGATGGAGAATTGAATCTCGGCGGCGCGATAGACGTGCATCTCGACATCAGTCATGGTGGGCAGGCTGGGGCGGGCCAGAAACGGCCAAGCCGCCAGCGCGCCAATTGCCAGCGCAATCAGCAGACCCGGATCGATATAACGACGAAGAAACGACATTGCGGGAAAAGTGGATAGACGAAAGACAAGTCCGAAATCCCTGTCAGAGTTCTCAGCGGACTTCGGACTTGAGGCAACCACGATTGCTATTCCTCGCAATCGGAGGCAACGGTACGCAGTGTTGCGCGGTTTGCCTTTGCGGTGGCAATTCAACAGATTTCAGGCAAGCAGTCCCGGAATTTCTTCAGGGTGTTTGGCAACTTTAACGTGAGCCTGTTCCAGAGCCGCGATTTTGTCGGAGGCCAGGCCGGAGCCGCCCTCGACGATAGCCCCGGCGTGGCCCATGCGCTTGCCGGGCGGCGCGGTTTGCCCGGCAATGAAGGCCACGACCGGCTTGGTCATATTCTCGGCGATAAATTCGGCCGCCTTCTCTTCGTCGTTGCCGCCGATCTCGCCGATCAGCACCACCCGATCGGTGTGCGGGTCTTCCTCAAACATTGCCAGCACGTCTATAAAGTTCAAGCCTTTAATCGGGTCGCCGCCAATGCCCACACAGGTAGATTGGCCCATGCCGCTCTGGGTAATCGCATAGATCACTTCGTACGTGAGCGTTCCACTACGGGCCACGATACCCACACTGCCCGGTCTGGAGATGTCGCCGGGAATGATGCCCACTTTCGCCTCGCCGGGGGTGAGTAGGCCGGGGCAGTTTGGGCCGACAAGATGGACGTTTTTCTGATCAAGATAACTGCGCACCTTCATCATATCCTGCACCGGCACGCCTTCGGTAATGCACACGATCAGCGAGACGCCGGAGTCGGCGGCTTCAAACATGGCATCGGCCGCGAAACGCGCCGGAACGTAAATCAGGGCGCAGTTTGCGTCCGTCGATTCAATCGCCGATTTGCAGGTGTCGAACACCGGCACCTTGCCATCGCACGCCCACTCGCCGCCCTTGCCCGGCGTCACTCCGGCGACAACCTTCGTGCCATAGGCTATCATTTGCGAAGCGTGAAACGAACCCTCACGACCCGTGATACCCTGCACCAAAACGCGCGTGTCTTTGTTGACGAGAATGCTCATAGTAATCACCAATCGCTTAGGTTGACTATCCGCGTTTTTAACGCGGACACCCCTGCGTGGCTTTGATATAGTTAGCAACAATTTTCCCTGCGAGATCATGTCCGGCTTGACTCCAATGCGAATCATAGGTGTAAAACAGCATCGCGCCTTGGGCAGCGGCAGACTCGAACTCCGGCGTCAAGTCAATAAAGTGAATTCCTGCTCCGGCCGCAATCTCCCGAATCTCATCGCGTTGATTGTTCAAGCGAGACTCCCAGGTCTCAAAGTCAATCGCTGTTGTGGGTCGAGCAACTTGCAGCCAATTCTGATTATCTAATTCCAGAGCATCTGTTTCTTCCAGCACCCGTGTCCGGGCGTCTGGATCGGCGTAGCGAAGATAAAGATGGGCTTTGGTTGGTATATAAATCAGGCCGACACAAGCATTACCGCTGTCGCTGATGATTTTATCCAGTTCCTCTCGAAAGATCAAAACATTGCGCGAATTGGCAAAGATATCGCGTGCGCCATTTAGCCGGGCGATATAGAGATCGTGAAAGGCTAGTTCGTAGGCTTGGTCGCCGATGTATAACGGAACGGGGTATTTATAATTCCCATCCTCGCTCAACTTGATTTGTGGGTGAAACATATCTATCCTCACCCGCTGTAACATCTCCAAGAGGTTGCCGTGCTCCTGTTGGTAATTGTAGCTCTGTTGGATTTCGATCAGGTCATTGCCCTCAAAATAGGCCAGTAACACCCATTGGCGGTCGCCTTGTCCGTAATCATCCATCACAGTTGCTTCTTGCAAGATTGACCACCCTAAAAAGCCTAGATTTCGCACTGGAATCCCTATTTCACGGGCGAGTACATCGGGCCAAGGAGATTCAACCAGCCATCCTTCTGTAAACGAGTCGCCCAGCGCGATAATGGGATACGTATCAGCTTGCACGGCAGGGATGCGGAAACCATCCTCGTCCCAACTAGCTGTAAATTCAGCCAACGTTTTGGGATTCTCCGGTGGGCGGACCTGCCCCGGGGAACTGTAAAATAAATCGCCGTCCAATTCAGTAATACGAATGTCTAATGTTACATTGGGTGTGCGTCGTTCCAACGGATCACGCAGGTAAAAAGGCAAGACCTGAGGAAAGGTTCTAACAATTAACACCATGACAACCAGAGCCGCCCCCACCCCACCTAGTATTAATATGACACGCTGAATCATTGCCCGCCATTTCAACTTGCGAAGCGGTTTTGTCATGTACGATCTCCTTGTTGACAAAGACTTGGAGAGCTAGCTACCTTTCGCCGCTGCCACTGCTTTCCGGGCTGCATCGGCCAGGGAAGTGGCCGTTGTCATCTTGGCCTCGGCCAAAAGCTGGCGGCCTTCTTCTTCGTTGGTGCCCACCAGCCGCACCACCATCGGCACGTTCGTCTTTACTTCTTCAAGGGCTTTGAGAATGCCCCGCGCCACTTCGTCGCAACGGGTGATGCCGCCGAAGATATTCAGCAGAACGGCTTTCACATTTTTATCCGACAGGATGATGCGTAAGGCGGCGGCCACTTTATCCGCTCCGGCCCCGCCGCCCACATCGAGGAAGTTGGCAGGCTTGCCGCCAAAGTGGCTGATGATGTCCATCGTGCCCATCGCCAGCCCCGCGCCGTTGACCATACACCCGATCTCGCCGTCCAGCTTCACGTAGGACAGACCATATTTGCGGGCCTCGGTTTCGGCCGGGGCCTCTTCGTCCACATCGCGCATCTCGGCCAGATCAAGATGGCGAAAGAGCGCATTGTCGTCCACCACAATCTTGCCGTCGAGGGCCACCAGTTGATTGGCCCCGTTGATCACCAGCGGATTAATCTCGGCCAGGGTGGCATCGGTTTCCCAGTAAGTTTGATACAACCCGGCGGCCATCTGCCCGAACGCCCGCCAGTGTTCGCGAGGCAAGCCAATGCCCGCCGCCAAATTTCGGGCCTGATAATCGCGCAGGCCGAGGAAGGGGTTGATGTGTTCGCGGATGATCTTCTCCGGCGTTTCGGCGGCCACAGTTTCAATATCAACACCGCCCGCCGACGAGGCCATCATCACCGGGCACTTGGCCGCCCGGTCGTTCGTCACCCCCAGATAAATTTCAGTCTTGATCTCAGCCGCCTCGTCCACCAGCACCTTGCGCACCGGCAAGCCTTTGATCGTCATCGCCAGAATTTGCGCCGCATACTCTTCAGCATCCTGCAAATTCTTCGCCACTTTGATGCCGCCCGCTTTGCCGCGGCCCCCGACGAGCACCTGCGACTTGATCACAACGCGGCCGCCCAGTTCGGCGGCAATCTCGCGGGCCTCCTGGGCCGTAGCCGCCACCCGCCCTTTGGAAATGGGGATGCCGCGCTGGGCGAATAATAATTTCGATTGATACTCGTGAAGTTTCAAAATGACCTCCAGGGGAGAGAGTAGACTGCCGAAGGCTTGCTTGGCGAAGAAAGCGGCTTTACAGCCGAAGCGATTATACCATCTTGAGACTCGGCAGAGAGAGTTTATTGCCCCGTGCTCAGCCCGAACTGCAGCACCCGATCGTTGTTGCCATCCACCACGTACAGCTTGCCGTTGCCCACCGCCAGACCGGCCGGCAGGCTAAACGTGCTGTTATCAGCGCCGTAGTCGCCAAACATATACAGGAACTCCCCGCTCGCGGTGAAGGCAATCACCCGATAGCCCTCCGGGTCGCTCACGAAAACGTTGCCCTGGCCGTCGAGGGCAATGTACGGCTTGTTGTCGAGCGACGTTCCGGCCCACCCGGAAATCTCCCACTTATTCAAAAACAAGCCATCATTTGAAAAGACCTGCACCCGCCGATTCCAGGTGTCGGCCACAAACACGCGCCCGTCTTCGGCAACGGCCACGCTCGTCGGCTCGTCGAGTTCACCGTCGAGCACACCGGCCACGCCAATCGAGCGCAGGGGCTCGCCGTTGTTATTGAAAACCAGAATGCGCTTGTTGCCGGTGTCAGCCACGTACACATTGCCGTCCTTGTCAACGGCCAGGCCGCGCGGCCCGTACAGCGCCGTCTGCCCGGCATCCGCCTGGCCAAACGAGCCCCACATCGTTATGAACTCGCCGTCCGCCGTGAACTTCTGAACGCGATAGTTCCAAGTGTCCGCCGCAAACACGTTGCCGTCCTTGTCCACCGCCAGGCCCCAGATTTCGTGAAACGTGCCGGGGTGCGCCGTTCCATTTTCCACTTCGCCAAGGCTGCCCCAGGCGCGAATGAACTGGCCGTCGGCGGTGAAATGCTCGATCCGGTTGCCCTTCGTATCGGCAACATACACCGAGCCATCCGGGGCAACCGCCACGGCGCGGGGCGACGTAAACTGCCCTTCACCCGTCCCGTTCGAGCCCCACGTCAACTCTGCCGCCAGCGACAGTTTATTCTTGAGATACGGGTCCTCGACTTGTTGCGCCAGAGCGACCGGGCCGACACCCAGCGACCACAACTGCGCGACCATATCTTTCCGAATATAAAACCGCATCCGATCCGCCACCGGCCAGCGCGAGAGGCTGTAGTCCACGTTCGTCAGCGTGCCGTACTTGGTGTAGTCGCGGTAAAGCCAGATGTCGAGAATCGCTTCGCGGTACTGGGGATCGGTGATGGCGTTCAACAACCGCTCCCGCCCCTCCAAGCCCTTATCCAGGTTGAAATACTCCTGCATCGGCCACCACATGCGGATGTACTCGAAGCTGTAGTAGTCCTTGCCAAGATACGGCTCCACCCGCGCCCAGTTGCTGTCGCCGGCGATCACCAGCGGCGTGTCCTGAAACGTTTCGCGCGACGGCTGATTGCCGTAATACACCGACCCGGTGAAATCGCGCATATACCAAGTCATCGGCCACGACACATCGTCGTCGTAAGCCACCCGGATGCCTTTGCCATCGCTGGCGCGCCGGGAAATTTCTTCCACCTGTGCCATCACCGTTTTCACCCCCGGCGCGCCGGAAGCGTAATTGATGAACTCGGTCTGATTGTCATAGTTGACGTAGCTGGCATAGAATGCGGCGCGCATGGTGAAGAAGATCAGCACCAGGCCGATCCCGTTGGCGGTGATGATTCCGATCTCCCGCCACCCCAGCCGCCGGCTGAGGTAATACAGCCCCGCCGCGCCGCCAATGGCCGTGAACAGGGCCATCAAAAACGAGTTCGTCGCCTGCAATTGAGTCAGCTCATTGCCCTGGAACGGGGGCGTGGTTCCGAGCAAAACGATCAGCGCGTACCCAAAGCCGTAGAGCACCAGCGGCACGACCAGCGCCGCCGCCCAGCCCAACTGCTCACGGAAGGCCGCCCAATCCACCGCATCCAAAATCTGGCCGAAGGCCCAGCCGGCGAGCAGGATCATTGGGAAGGTAACGTGCACTTCGAGCCAGGGCATCTTCTCGCCAGCCGCCGAATACCCGATCATCGCCATCACCGCCCAAAAGCCGATGAAGAGGAGGGCCGGGAACTTGTGCGCGCCGGTCGGCGAGTCCACGTTCAGGGTTTCGCCCACGTCCTTTGTCCGGCTCAACCGGGCCAGGCCCAGCCCGGCGGCGATCAACGCGCCGATGGCCGGAAGAAATTCGTAGACAGGCGTCTGCACCAGCAGGTAGAAATACCAGGGTTGACTACCGCGCTGAACGGGTTGCTGATCAAGCCAATAGCCCAGCGAGCCGACGATACCCGACCAGAAGCCGTTGCCGTTGGTGAACATCGTCGTAAAGAGCGGCACAAAGATGCCGTAGAAAATACCGGCGCAGATCAGCCACTTCTTCCAGTCCCACAACACGCCCGCGCCCACCGAGAGCAGGAACAGCGGCACGAACACCGTGGCCGTCTTGAGAATGCCCGCCTGTGAATAATCAAGCGGGTCGGCCTTGAGCAGAAGCCTGACCGGAAAAGCGGTGAGCTGTGGCAGGACAAACGTGCCAAGCACAATCAGCAGATCGTCCACCGCATAATCGCGCAGTCGTTCGCGGAACTGGAGCAAGCACATCAGGCCGGCCAGCAGGAACAGGCCGAGCATGGACACGAAGGCAATGGCCGCCCCCTGCTTGATGGGGTTGACCGGCTCCGAGGCGGCGGTGATGGGCGCATTCGGATCAGAGGGCACGGCGGTGGCGGTGGTGCTGAGTAGATCGCCGGCCCCCTGGCTCACGGCAAACAACGCACCGGCGGCTGCCCCGGCTACGATGGCCAACCCGATGCTGGCGATGAAAATTTGCCGGTACCGGCTGTTGTCCCAGTTCGCCTTGAACATCTCGTACAAAAAGATGAAGCCCAGAAACAGCATCCAGATGGCGACGTAGATGTACGATACTTCTTTGGTGGTGTACATCAACGATGTGGCCGCCACCATGGTGTACAGCCATTTCGCTTCCCGGCGCTCCATGTAGTTGAACAGGGCGAGGGCCATGAGCAGACCCCAGACCACCACGAACGACTCGTTGCGGACGTAACGCGAGTAGTACAGCATGAAGGGCGAGATGAGCATGAACAGCGCGCCCAACAGCGCCCCGGTTCTGCCCAGCCACTTGCGGAAGCCCCACATGAGGGCCACGGCCGCCACCCCGAACAGCGCCACCGGAATGCGCGCCGTGAAGTCATTGGCTCCGAACAGCGCGTAGGTGAGCGCCAAAAAGTGGAACTGGAACGTGCCGTGCATCAGCGGCGTGTGCACAAAGCCTTTGCCCTGATAAAGCTCCCACGAGTAAAACGTGTGCAAGCTTTCGTCGTGGCTCATCACCCGCGCGTCCAGCATGACAAAGCGGGTGACGATAGCCAGCACGATCAAAACGGCGTAGGCCGCCTTCTCCCAGTCCAACGCCAGCGCCGCCCACAAAGGCCGCTCCAGCGCCGAAGTTTGTCGTTGCAGTGTTGCTTCAGCCATATTATTGATTCTCCTCGCCCAAGATCTGCACATCCTGCCGCACCCAAAGCACCTTGCGCGAGTACTCAACATCGCCGCCGCTCCGGTACAGCCACCAGTTGATAGTGCCATCCAACGAAAACGATCGGGGCGCCGGCCGGCCTAACACGGCGAAACGTTGCCCCAGGTAAGTCGAGTTCAGCATGTCGTCGGAGGCCGTCTCACTGGCGATCACCACCGGGCCAAGCGCCTCAGGCGCAAGCGCATTCACAAACCGCGCTTTGGGAAAGTTGCGCAGTTCCCAGGCCAGCAAGCCGTCTTGATCGTTCCAGGCGGGGTCATTCAACACCACAACTTCCAGATCATAATTGCTCCCGACCGTGCGGTTTGAAATGTCGCGCAGGGTCTGCGCCAGCAGGCGCACATTTTTCACCGTCGGCGCCGGGTTCCACAACTCGCGAGGGTCATCGGCCCGCGACTGGGTAACGCCCCAACCTGCGCCCAGCGTGCCCACCAACATCACCGCGCCCAACGCCATCACCCCGCCGCGCACCGCCGCCTTCCTGCTCCAGCCGGCGGCAAACAGCACCGTTACCAGCAGCCCCAACGTCACCACTCCGCTCGCCAACATGAGCGGCAGGTAAGGGCTGCTGCTGACTACAAAAGTGATGTTGCGCGAATATGCGCCCAGGTTGAAATAGGCAAACACCAGCATCACAAACAGGACTCCGGCCTGGGCCGCCACTGTTTGCCACTCGCCCTCCATCGTTTCGCCTTCGGCGAACACTTCCGCCAACACCTTCCCGCCCAGCAAAGCCAGCGGAAAGACGGCCCATAGCGCATCGCTCGCCGCCCGCCCGCTGTAAATCTGGCCGAACAACACGGCCCCAATCGCCGCCGCGCCCAGCACCTTCGCCAGATCGCGCCAGGGCAAGTCCGCCGCGCTCACTTCATTCTCGGCCTGAGAGAACCGCGCCGCGAAACTGTGCCACCCGCCCGCCAGAAATGCCACATACAAACCGCCGAGGCCCAACACCAACAACAGCGGCTCGTACACGGCCAGAATCTGCGGCACAAGACCAAGAGGCCGGTCAGCCGGAGTCGGCAGCCAGCCGCCGATCCAGGATGGCAAGGCCGCGCCCGCCGCGCTCAAACCGGAACGGCTAATCACTACCGCCGCCGAGAGCAGGAGAAATGCAATCGCGGCCGGAAACAGCAAGCGGGCAAGATGCGGCCTCAACCGCTCCCAACCCGTTTGAATCTCTTGCAGAAACGCTGGCCGAGCCAGGATCATCAGCGCCGCCGCCAAAACGCCCGCCATCACACCCGACAAGAATCGCGGCCCGCTTGCCAGCCCCAAGCCCAGGCCGATGCCGGCAACGACCAGGCCGCGTGCATTCGCATCATTTTCATTTTGCGAGAACCAGCGCCAGCCGCCGATCATCAGCCACAAGCCCAGCGCCGCCAATGTCGTGCCATCGGCAATGCGAGACGAAGCCATCAGCACTGGCGAAATTGCCAACAGCGCACTGGCGACCAGCGCCCCGCTCCGCCCCAACTCGCGCCGGAAGGCGAGCGGCGCAAAGGCCAGCGCCGTCCCGGCCAGCGCCGGCCAGAACCGCGCCCAGAACTCGCTCGCGCCAAACAGCGTGAAGGCGATTGAGGTTAGCACAAACCAGGCCGCGCTCACCGGCTGAATTGGCTCGCCAGCCGCCATGGTGTACCGCCAGACCGCCAGCGCCTCATGCGCCTCGGCTTGTGAGAGCGGCGCGCCGCCCAGGTTGTACAGCCGGAAGCAGGCCGCCACCACACCGACCAAAACGTACAACCCGACCTCGACGGTGATGACAGATTGTAGATTGTAGGTTTCAGATTGTTCTTCGGCGGCCTGGGCCACTTGCTCAGATTCGTTCGTCATCGTCGTCATTTATCCACTCGCTCGTAGATCGTCACGCCATCGGCCTGATAGATCACCTTCATGAACCGGGCAAATTTACCCAGCCCGTCAGCGCCATACAAACCAGTTTCCATCGGGCCGACGTAAACGTACTGAATATTGAACTCGTCCAAAATTGGCTGGGCCTCCGTCCACGTCGGCGCTTGATAAAGCACGCGGATTTTGTCCTCGCGCCCGCCGAAGGCTTCGGCGTCCCCGCGCCACTGCAATTCGTGGAACGGCCAGCCGATCACCGTCGGCAGGCCGGTGTGCGCCGCCACCCGCGCATACTCGGAATAACTCCCGCCCACCGCTTCGGCAACCACCGGCCGGCCCTTCACCGTCGCATTCAAAAACTTAATTGCTTCGTAGTCCGCCGCCCGCGGCGTTGTCAACATATAAGCCGTGCCGTCCAACGTCGCATACTGTTTGCCTTCCAGATCGCGTGTCGTGCCTTTCCAATTATCGGTGATCGTCGTCGTCGCCAGCGCCGGGTAAATCAGTCCCAGCGCCACCACCAGCGCGACACCCACGCCGAACAACGTTTTGCCCACCGGCTTCAGCGCCTGCAACAACAGCCACGTTCCAAATGCGGCGGCAATTGCCCATACTACCCAGGCCTGGTAGTAAAACTTGAAGATGGTATTCATGCGCTGACCGAAGAAATCGCGCAGATACACGAACTCCGGGCCAAGCGTGAGCAGAGCGCCGGTGACGACAAGGGTGATAGCGAACGGAGCCAGATCAAGGTCAGGCCGCCTCCCTTCGTCAACCGTTTTCTGCCGTGAGGTGAACACCCAGGCCACGCCAGTCATGATGATGAGCGTCAGCAGGAACGGCACGGCGAACCGCTCCAATCGCAACCGGAACACCTGCGGCAGAACATCCTGCAAATTTGCCGTGCCCACAAGATTATTGACCACCTGCTGAACTTCAGGGTCGCGGCTGGTGATAATCACGATTGCCAATAGCGAGCAAACGACGATCAAGCTGATCAAAGTCGTAAAGGCAATGGTCGCCCCGCCGCGCCAGTCCATCTCACGCCAGCGGCTTGCCGCCAGCCAAACCATTAGAACCAGCACCACGAACAGCGACGGCCCAAACATCACCCCGAACTGTTGCCAGCGTGTGCCAAAGATCACGTTGGGCAGAATTCCGCCCAACTGCGACCGGAAGCCGATGTAAAATGGCAGATACAAGACCACGCCCAGCACGCCCAGCCCCGCGCCCAGCAACGCCCCGTCGCGCCAAACGTCATTCGCCCAGCCATCACGCAAGCCGCGCGCCACGAAGTAACTGGCGACGACCACAAACATGTAAATCGGAAAGTCCCAGGTGTTCAAAAAGGACAGGCCGCCCAAAATCACTGCGCCGGCCACCAACTCCGGCCACGCCACAGGTGGCAACCACTTGCGCCAGTCGTCTGGCGCAGATGCATCCCGCTTCCGATCGCCGTTGGCCCGCACCCTCAAAAACAAGTTGAGGGCAAAGGCCAGCGCCAAAAACACAAACGGCAGGCCGAGCACGTGCGGGTGCATGTCACCCAACAGGAACGAGAAGAAGGGGAATTCGTCAATCACTTCCACTTCTTCGCCAGTGAAGGGGTTGATGTCGTGAATCACTCGCGATGATTGCCACCACCACAGAAAACGGTCGGGCATCCAACCGGCGCTGGGAACCGTCGGCGGCTCACTCGTCCATTTAATGCCCAGCCAGGCCCAAAACGCCGGACTGAGCTTCCCCATCTTGTGCAACACCTCAAAGAAGCCGTTGAGGTTGCCCATCAGCATGAACACCGGCCCCAACAAGGCTGGCATGATGGCATAAGCAGAAGCAGATTGACTCGTGGGAGCGGATTGCATCCGCGATGCCGCCACCAAATTCAGCACCACCCCAAACGCCCCCACCGCCGTCAACGCAAACAACAAGGCAATGCCCAGGTTGAAGCCCACGCTCGGCAAAACGCCAGAGAGGGCAATCAACATTGCCATGATGACGTAGCCAAAGTGGTAGTAGCTGATAGCGTAGCCGGAGAGCCAGGGGTCGCCCGGCGGCTGGGTGCCGGTGCGCAAAACGGAGTTGAGGAAGGCGAACTCCATCGGCTTCTCGGTGGCAGTGATAGTGGGGTTGAGGGCGCGAGCGTAGGCCCACCCGGCAAAGGCAATGAGAAAGATAAGCTCGGTTGCCAGAACCGTCGCCCGGTTCGCCTTCAGCCACTCACGCAATTCGGCGAATGTATCGCCGCGCAAGGCAACAAGCGAGATAGCGCCGACGATCAGCAGAGAGGCCATCACCCCACCCGGGTTGACCAGCACAAAGCCAAAGTTGCCGAGCAACCAACCTGCGTAACCAACTGCCAGCAGGCCGCCGATCTTCGAGAGGCTGTAGCCGCGATCCGGCAAAAAGCAGAACAATCGAAACAGAATCGGCCAGGCGGCGACGCCAAAAACACTAACGATCAACCACCACAAAAAGAAGGCTAGTAAATCAGACATGTATCAATACTTTTTAGTGAGCGGCTCAGACCTGCCGGGTCTGGTCGAAAGTTCGGCAAACTTCAAGTTGGCAAGACCCGGCAGGTCTAAAAGATATTGAGATTCAGTTTGTCGCTTCCGGCCCGGGGGTCAGCGTCGGCATAAACGTCGAGTCTTGCGAGAACGTGGCGCGCGTCGCCTGCACCGTCGCCGTGTCGTCCACAATGGCAACGTGCGCGGCGGGCGTTTGAATCGCCGGGACGCTGGGCGTGGCCGCCCGCACGGCGTTCAAGGTGAAGTTGGAGGCCAGGGCCATCGCCACCACGGCCACGCTGGCCGCCGCCTGCCACGACCGCCGCACCGCAGGCAATGCAGTCCTAGAATTAATCCGTTGGCGCACTCCGACCCAAGCCATGTGCCGCGCGGGCAAGCGCGCCAAGACATGCCCGACGTTGGTCAACGCCGCATGCGTTTGCCGCAATGTCTCCATCTCGGCCCGGCACGCGGCGCACTCGCTCAAATGCAATTCAACCCGCGTTCGTGCTTCAGGTGTTAGTTGCCCTTCGATGTAAGCCAATGTTTGATCAGTAATGTGTTCCATCATTTCACGCAAAGGCCGGACGGTTGTCCGGCCCTCATTCGTTCGTAGTAACCGCTTGCGCGTCAGTCGTTCCCGGCGGCTAAAGCCGCCACTACAAAACCTATCAGGTCAAATCCATCGCCTCAAGCCAATCCTGCTGTGAAGCGCCCTGGGCCGCCAACTGCTTCCTCAGCGCCGCAATCCCCGTTCGCACGCGAGACTCGGCGGCTTTTGCGCCACAGTCAACCGCCTCGCCGATTTCGGCGTAAGCCAGTCCGCCGACGAAACGCAGGAGGACGGCCTCGCGCAATTTGGGCGAAAGCGACTGCACCGCTGACCATAGTTCGCGTTGCACACCGCGCGCCGCCAGCCAGTCTTCCAACGAGCGAAGCGAAGTTCCACGCCGGGTTTCGTTGCGAGCGAACCACGCGAGCGGCACGGTTTCCAGCCACTTGCGCCGCCGCTTGTTACGGCACCGGCTGATGGCGATGGTAAAGAGCCAGGTCTGAAAGGCCGAACGAGCCGGGTCGTAGCGGCCCAGATTCTTCAGAGCGTAAACAAACGTATCCTGCGCCACCTCTTCGGCGTCGTCGGCGTCGTTCAACAGGCTGGCCGCCAGCCGGAACACTGCCGGGCTGTGCTGCCGAAAAATGGCTTCTGCCGCCGAATCGTCGCCCCCCAGGGCGGCGCGAAGCAAGTCAGTCATACGTTCCTCAGAGTTATACACAGCCAGGGCCTAAAATCCGCTGTAGGGCCTGTAGAGCGATTTGTCAAATCGCTCTACTACTTCACCACCTCATAAATCACCGCGCCGTCGTTCTGGTAGACGGCCTCCAACACGCCAGCATCCTCCATCCGTTCGAACTTGGCCAGCCCTTCAGGCGGGTAATAGGCCATTTCATACAGGCCGACGACGATGTAGCTTACCTCATATTTCTTTAGAAAAGCTTGCGCCTCAGTCTCGTCCAGCGTCGAGTAAAACAGGCCGATGTCTTCCACACGTTTGGTGACCAGGGTATCGGAGACGACGACGCCGCGCTGTTGCCGCTGGTGATTGTTCCAGCCGACGACGCCGGGGAGGCCGGTGTTGATTGTGTACCGGGACCCCAGGCGGTATTCAACCGTGTTCGTCTCGACAATCACCGGCGAGCCTTGAATATTATCCTGCATCCAGCGAATTGCTTCATAATCGTACTTGAGCGGAATATAGTAGCCCTGATCGCAGTACGCGCTCCACTGCATGTAGTCCAGGCCGTTCAGGCTGTGCGGTTGATCCTTCACCGCCAGGCTTACTTCGTAAGGCAACGGCATCCCCGGAATCGCCTTGCAGTCCAGAGCGGGGTTGTCGGGGTTGATGACTGCCTCGCGCGGATAAAAGCGGTCGCGTATCTTGGCCGAAGTCGCCGTCACCGTGTAAGAGGCGGCCACCACCACCAGCGCGCCCAGCACCACGCGCCAGATGTTGCGGTTGAGCGTTTGCCACTCCGACATCTGTTGCCAGATCCAGGCCAGGGCCGCGCCCGAAGCGATGCTGAGGAACGTCCACACTTGCAGGTAAAACTTAAACTGGGTGTTCATGCGGCCAATGTCGCCCTTGGCCACGGCGACTTCCACCACCATCGTCAACAGCAGGCCGAGGCCGATCAGGGCCAGAGTCACCCGCCGCTCCGGTTCGGCGTCACGCCGGATCATCAGCAAGCCTGTCCAGGCGATGAGCGGCAGAGCGATCAACGCCACTTTGTAGCCCGTCAGCCACAACCCCAACACCAGCACCCCAAAAGCCGCCAGCGCAAACAAAACCGGGTTGAGCAAGCCTCTGACTTCCTCAAGAGTCGTCTTCTGCATCCAGCGTCGCGTCTCGACCAGCAGGAAGCCAAACCCGATGAAGAGGAACAGGCCATGAATGATGAGATACGAGTCGAACGGCGTCCGCTCGCCCTTCCAGAGTTCGATTGAGCCGTAGCCCTCGCCGCGCCAGGCGGTGTAAGGCCGGAAGAGCAGGCTCGCCAGCCCGATCAGCAAAACGCTCTGCAAGCCAACGTCAATCAAGAACCGGATGCTGAACTTCCCATGTTTGAGAAATTGGGCGTAGAAGATCGCCACACACCCCAGCGCCCAGTACGTTTGATAGTCTGAAAGGTTCGACGGCTGGATGACGCCAAAGGCCAGCCCGCCGATTGCCCACAGAGCAACCGTCTCCACCCAACCGGCCCGGTTCCGGGAACGAGCGTTGTTCACCAGCGACACACACCACCCCAGCGCAACGACTGCCATCGAAAGCACGATCATATGCGCGTGCAAGTCGGCATACAAGAATGTGAAGAACGGAAACTCGGCAATTGCTACTTCGGGAGTGACGCGAGTGGCGTTCCAATACCACTCGCCGGTGCCGACCGGCACTTGTGCCTTTTCGACGTAAACGCGCCACGCGCCCACCGCCGCTCGCTGAAGGTCGGCGAGGAAGGGCGAGGCCGTTTGAACGTCCGCCCCGGCCTCCTCGAACGCGCCCATGATCACATCCTTCTGGCCCAGGTTGCCCAGCACCACAAAGAGCAAAGCGGCGGCGAGGCCGGCGAGGTAGGGGTTGGCGGATTTAGTAATTGGTAATTGGTCGCTTCGCGTGGTTATCGGTAATTGTTCGGCTTCCGGTTTCCGGCCACCGGCCACCAGGTTGAAGGCCACGCCGAAGGCGCCCATGCCGACGAGCGAGAACAACAGCGGCAGGATGAGGTTATAAGCAAACGAGGGCACAATGCCGAGCATTTTGGTAATGGCGGCGACGATGACGAAGCCGTAATAGTAATAGTTCAGGTAGCCGCCTGCGAACCAGGGGTCGTAAGGCGGGAAGGAGGTGCTCTTCAACACCGCGTTAAAATACGAGAAGTCCATCGGCTTCTCGCCGCCAAAGCTGGGGTGCCAGAGATCGGGGTTGCCCAAACGAATCAGGAGGAAGAAGACGAAGAAGGCCAGCGAGATTGTTTCGACGGTCAGCACGTAGCGCCGGCTCTCCATCAGCCAGGCTTTGATCTCGCCCCCGCGCCGCCACACGATAAAGGCCGAAATTGGGATCAGGGCCGCCGTCACCAGCCACAGCGTCAACTGGGTGAAGGGCAAGAGCCGGAGGCTGGCTAAGAGCCACGACGCCCACGAGATCAACAACAGCGAGACATTGCGAGTGAAGGCATAGCCCCGGTCGCTCAAACCGCCGAAGGCGACGAAAGTGATGGGAAAGACCAGCCACCCCAGCAGGACGACGGTGAGCCACCAAACGACGACGCCGAGCGGTTCAATCGCGTTGAGCGGGCTGTTCGGGTTGAACATCTGCGACCACGTTCCCCCGGCGCGTTGCTCGGCCAGTCGCGCCGGCGGCAACATGAGCAGAGTCGGCGCTACGGTGGCCTCGCGCGGTCCCTGGTTCACGACTTTGGCCAGGTCAACCGCGTACAAAATGGCCGACGCCTTTTCGAGGCTGAAGTCGGGCCGCTTCTTGAAGACCCACACCGGCGCGTGGTCGTAGACGCTGAAGGCTTCTTCGGCGGAGAAGATATTGTCGTCCCACGGCTCTGCCTTCGAGAGCGGCAGGTCGGGCTGGCGGCCCCAGGCGAGGGACCCGGCCACATCAGAGATTTGCAATGGCCCAATGGTGATCGGCGATTGGAACTGCGCGACGAGGTCGAAGCCCAGGCGGCCATCGAACAAAGCCCGGTAATATTCCATCGTCATCGGGTAGGTGTTGGGCAGGCGCGAAGCGCTCCAGATGGCACGCTGGCTGGGCAGGATGATGAAGTCCACTTCGGCCAGGTTGCCGATGAACATCTGGCGTTTGTTCTCGTCGTCGCCCCAGCGCGCCTGCATTTCCAGGCCGCGATACAAGCCGCCGAAAGCGTCGCGCCCATCTACTCGCAAGGGCAGGCCCTCGTCCCAAGATTCGTTGGAGACCGCCGAGCCTGAAATATCGAGCAGGCTGTTCGATTGCGCCGTCACTAGCAGGTAATACTGCACACCCTTTTCCAACTGGGCCGGGCCGAGGGGCGCAGTAAATGTGCCGCCGGGCCGTTCGGGGTCTTGCGTCTGGATCGTCACCTCGGTTTGAGCCAGCGGCTGTGCGCCATCCGGGTTGGCCGACAAGAGGACGTGCAACGTCGAATTGGGAGCGCCCGTCAGGTCGCGGGCGTGGCCCAACTTGATTTCGGCGACGGTTCCGCTGACTCGCGGTTCGACGGTGAGCAAATAAGATTGCTCTCCCGGAAGTTGCAAGGGCTGGGGCGCAGAGATCGGCTCCACATAGACTCCGTCGGCTGTATCGAGAGTCAGATTGAAGGCGGCGGGGATATTCTGGTAGATCCAATGAGAGGCCTGGATGCGAGTGTTGTCGGCCCGATAAATGCTGGTGAAGCCCCAGGCCCAGGTAAGAGTGCCAAATAAAACGATAGCGCCCAACAAGATGGAAACAAGGGAAAGAGGGGAAACAGGGGAAATGTTTTCCTTCTTTTCCTCCTTCACTTTCCTTTGCGCCCCGATCTTCCACAACTCATAAATCGCCCACGCCGCGAACAGGGCCATGAAGGGATAGATGGGCAGGAAGTAGCGAACGGACTTGACCCAGCGCGTGGCCATGAAGAAGAAGTAACCGCCGGCCCAGGTGAGCGGCAGTAGATGCGCTCGCCACGACGACGTTTTGAGTGAACGCCAGGCGGCCCAGGCAAACCCGGCCCAGGCGGCAAGGCCGAGCGGCAAGCCCATGCCCCACAACACCATGTTGACGAAAGGGAAGATGAGGGCCGGGCGATTCGTCCACTGTTCGCCGGGCGGGCCGCCGCACTGGCCGGCCGATTCGCACTGGGCCACGGCCATGCTCTCCGTCCATTCCGGATTCGGGTGAATGGTGAAGAGGGTGGTGTCGCCGGTTTCGGCGCGGAAGGACATAGGCTGGGTGACGCGGAAGGTGATGAGGGCCAGAACTCCGGCGAGGGCGATCCGCCAACCGGCTTCAATGAGCAGGTTCGTCGGATCGCGCTTCTCGCTTTGCTCCTTCAGCCAGCGGTCGGCATAGGCGATGAAGGCCGCGACGAGGATCTCGCCGAAGAGCGGCAGGAGGTTGATGCGCGAGGCCAGCGCCATGCCAAAGGCGATACCGAAGAGGGCGTACCACACCCAGGATGAGAGTTGGGAGTTAGAGTTAGAGTTTTGTTGGGCGGCGCGGACGGCGCAATACATTGAAAGCGCGGTGAACAGCCCGGCGAAGTTGTCGGCGGTCATGAAGTGTGACTGCTGAATTTGCATCACCGCCAGCGCGCTGAGGGCCGCCGCCAACAAACCGATGCGGCGATTGTGCAAGCGCGAGCCACTCAGGAAGATGAAGAGCAACGACAAGCTGTCGGCCAGGGCCGAGAGTTGGCGGCCCATGAGGCGTAGTTTGCTGTAGTCGGTGTTGTCGGTGGTTTCGGCGAGGAAGCGGATGATAGTCTGCGGCCACTGGCCCCAGCGCATGCGGTTATCCGGCACAGGGTATTCGGGGCTGGGCGGGATCGGAAGCCCATTGGCATCGTATTTTTGGTACGGGCTGAGGGGCGAGATGCGGGTGTTGAAGTATTCGCCAAGCGACTTGGGAATGTGTAGTTGCGTGAGCGTGCCGGTCAGGCCATATTCGTCCGGGTGCAAGTCGGCGCCCTGATTCCAGTTCACCCAACTGAAGCGGAAGTAGAGGCCGACGGCGATGAGGGCGATGAGCAGGATGTCAATCACAAGGCCGCGCCAATCCAAGTTCAAGGCGCGTGAAGTGGCGCGTGGCGCATCTTGTGACTCGGCTTGAGGCGTAACGGCCAGCGGCGGCTGAAGTTCAGAACCGGGCATTTCTATTTTGTTGGCGGCTGTGCTTTCAGGCATAGTCAACTCAAACCGCAGATTTCACAGACGCTTCGCGCACAGATAGAGTCAATCTGCGAAATCTGTGGATTACCTCGGCGGCGGAATCGTGGTCTCGTCAAAATCTGCTATTATACCCGGCACGAAGAAGGCCACAAAATCTTTGTCGTGAAACTCCGAGGCGTGATAGGCAAGTTTGCCCTGCGGATAAATTTGGCGCAAGAGGGCAATGCTCTCGGCGTCGTGTCGGTGAAGTATATACAACTTCGGGCGCGGGTCGGCGGCCCAATCGCCCAACTTGTCCGGCTCCAGGATGACGTTGTTCCAGCCGAACTGGCCGGCGTAAATGCCCACCGCCCGCGTATCCACCCAGTACGGATAGGCGCGCACTATCACCGTATCGTACGTGCCGGTCGACTCGGCCCAGGCCCGCACCAGCGCCCCTAGCTCAGAGGCGTTCTGCACCGAGTCCTTGTACTGCTTCGCATAATCAACAAAGACGATGCTCCAATTGTTCTGGGCCGAGAAGAAGAGCAACGCGCCAACCAGCCCGGTCCCGATCAGGGTTCCCCGCCACCCGGACATCATCTTTTGACTATGTTCGACCAGCAACTTCAGGGGGAGCGCCAGGATCAGAAACACAATCGGTATCGCCGCCCCTGACCGGTGCAGGGATGGGTTCTCGATGGGAAACGCCAACGCCAGCGTTGACGGCAACAACAACACCGGAATGGCAATCAACAAAAACAGATCGCTCCAGTTGCGGTAACGCGCATAACGATAAATCAGAAAGGCGGCGCCCAGCAGGAAGGCCGCGGCCATGATCCAATCCAGCGCCGGTTGGCCGGCGGGGCCGACGAACCAGGCCGAGTCGGACGTCCACGAGAACATGCGAAGCGAGTTCCACTCGTTCTCCAGAAACCGGCCCAGCGTCGGCGGCGTCTCCGAACCGGCATCGCCGACGAGGCGGGTGATGGTGCGCCGCCAGAAGTCCTGCGGCGCGTCGGTGGCGTAGCGGATCATGGGAACCCACCCGGCCAACATCACCAGCGCCGCCATCCCTAGCCAGCCCGCCAGTTTCACCGCAACCGCTTTGTTCCACCGATGAAGCCCATACAACCCAAATGCTAACACAGCGGCCAGCGGCGCCGCACGGATCGGCGTGTAGCCGTACAGGCCAAGACCAAGCGCCAGGCTGGCCAGCAATGCATCGTTACGCCGCTGGCGTTTGACAGCCCGAACGATGAGCCACAGAGCCAGCGCGCCGAAGAGCGGCGCAAGCGGGAAGCGCAGGCCGTTGCGGCTAATCGTGTTGGGCCACCAGCCGATGCCTGCGGCCAGCATCGCCAGCAAAGCAGTGAGATCGTCTTCGGAAATTTCGCGGGCCAGCAGGAAGATGAGCGGCAGGGTAAGAAAGCCGATCACGGAAGTGACCAGTTTGAGGGTGAGGTGGGAGAGGCCGGTGGGCAAGTAGCTGGCGGCGATGGCGGCCAGATAAAACTCCATCGCTTCGCGCCCGCCGTTGCCCGCCTCAAAAATCGGGCGGTCGCCTTCGTTCAATATCCGGTTCACGTCGTAAAGCTTTTCGACGTGATCGCTGGTCATCTCCACCGGCACTTCGTCGAGTTGGGCAAAGCGGAAAACTGCCGAGGCGCCAAGCACGGCCAGAAATAGGAACAGGGTGCGTGTCAGCCGGATGTTGATTTCGCCCTGCCACAGCCGCTCAAGCGCGGGCCGCCAGTTGAACTTAAGGCCAAGTTGCCCCTGCCAGAAGGCGGCTACCCAAGCGATCAGGCTCATGGCCCAACTGAGACGGCCCAACACGTTGAAAGTGTTATTTGCCAGAAAGAAGTAGGTCAGCCCGCTCCACAACAGGGCCAGCGCAACCACTCGCCAGCGCACTCTTGTCTCGACCTGCAACGCCAGGCCGGGCAAGGGCCAGGCTTCAGTGGTTGCGGCTTCGGCTTTCACCGGGCGCAGGTCGAGCGACTCGCGTCCGATCACTACGACGAACAAGAGAATGCCAACCGCCAGCAGACCCAGGCCCGGCCCTGGGTCATCGCGATTCTCAAGCAGGCTCCACTGCCCGGCCAGGGCAAAGGTGAAGGCCAGCGGCAAAGCGAGCCAGCGCCAGGCGTTCAAGCTTTGCGCCAGGTCAATTGGCCGGAGGGAGGGGCGTTGAATCAGAGTTGGCCGAAGTGAGTCAAGCGATGGCAACTCTAATTGGCCGCCGTCGGCGGCGGTGGGGCGCCGGGCCAGGCCGAAGCGGGAGAGGAGAATGAGGTAAGCGTCCCAGAGAGTCATGAGGCAATACTCGATGTCAATTCGTGATCTACCGAGAATACATAAGTACCCTCATTTCCGCAAGTCCGCGCAGTCCTACCCGGCGCAAGAGGCGCGAAATCGAGAGAAACTCCAGGAAGTAATCGCTTGGCGAGCAAAAGATAAATGTTGCCCCCGGCTTCAGCACCCGGTTGAGATCGGCCAGCGCCGGGTCAAGGTCAGGGATGTGCTCCAGCACCGAGTTGCTCACCGCGCTGGCAAAGTGGGCGGCGGAAAACGGCAGGCGCGCGCCGTCGGCTTGAGCCAGCACTTGGAGCAGGATCAAGGCTTGCCTCGCTTGCGCATCAGCTCTTCAAACAACGCCTCATACTTTTGAGCAACTGCGTCGGGTAAAAAAATGTCGGCGATGGCCTCGCGGGGGCGAACGTAGCGGTTGCGATTATCGAGCACGTCGAGGATGGCCTCGGCCAGCGCATCTGAATTACAGATGGGCACGGTGCGGCCCATACCCGTCATAGTCGTGGGCTGGCGCACCCCTGGCAAGTCGCTGGCGACAACCGGCGTGCCGCACATCATCGACTCGATCTGCACCAGGCCGAAGGTTTCGGTGCTGTTGATGCTGGGCAGGGCGGTGATGTGGCAGGCGCGGAAGAAGGCTGCCATTTGCTTCGGGTTGAGCGTGCCGACGTGAACGTAGTGGTTGCGGTATTTTTCCAGCAGAGGCTCCAGCTTGCGAAGGTAGGCTGACTCGCCGATGGCTTCGCGCGGCCCGGCGTGGACAACCGTGACCTTTGGGTGCTTTTGCATAATGCGCGGCAAGGCTCCGAGCAAGTATTCGATGCCCTTCTCGGCCGCAAAGCGTCCGGCAACGCCGATCACCGTCTCGCCTTTCAGGCCGTACCGTTCGACAAAGGCGCTCACATCCTCTTCGTCCGGCTCAGGGATTTCAACCGGCGGGGCGATGACGCGCACCTTGTGCAGATACTTTGAGAGATAAGGCGAGTGTTTGGCGAAGTCTTCGGTGTAGGCCGAGATCAGGCCGCACAGCCTGGCGGCGGCGTGGTTGCTGGCGTTCACGACGGCGCTTGCCACGCGGTTGACGAAAGACGGCGGCAGAAGCAAATCAGAATGATACGTAAGAATGCTTGGCTTGTTGAATAGCCTGGCGCGAGTGGCGATGCCGCTGGCGTCGAGTTGGGGCAGGTGCAGGCTGAGGGCGTCGTTCTGCCACACGTATTTCGTCGCCAGAAAACCGAGGGTGGGCATGATCACGCCCTTGCTCACCCGAGCCAGCACCGGGGCGCGCACTATGCGCACGCCGCCCATCAATTCCTCTAGAGGCAGGCTCGGTTCGTAGTGAGAGGTCAGCACCGTCACCGCGTGGCCGCGCCGGGCCAGCGCCCGCGACAGGCGCTCGACGTAGATCGTCAGACCCGACACGTGCGGGCGGTAATATGTCAGCGCAACCAGAATTTTCATTTACTGCGGACAGAGGCCATCACGTTCTGCGCCGCCGAAGCCAGATGTTTGAAGCTCTCGCCCTCGCGGTCGAGGCCGATGGTGCCAAAGACGCCGGTGATGGCGAAGCTGAGGAGGTGAGCCACGAGGGCAAAGGCAAAGGCCACTTCGGAGGAAATACCAAAGACGGCCAGCCCGGCCACCGCCGCCGCTTCGTACAACCCGGCCCCGGACGGCGCAGACGGGATGCTAAGACCAAGCGCCTGGGCGCAAGTGACGAAGATGCCTTGATACCACGTCGCATTCGGCACAAAGCCCAACAGTAACACCGCCGACGACCCACCCCACCCTACCCAGGTGAGAAGCGACCAGAAGATTCCGGTCACCAATCGCCACCCACCGGCGGCGCTGACACCGCGCAAAAAATCATCACCCCGATGGATCAAGGCCTCACGCAATTTTTCGGGGAGCGGCTTGAGGAAGAATCGGGCAATGGCAATAGACTGTTCTCGGATGGCGGCGGCCACAAACAGCCCGACCACGCCGATGAAAGCCACGGCGGCAAATATCGTCCCGGCCTGCACCAGCGTGCTTTCACTCGGCACAAATCGCAGAACCAGCAGGAGCATTCCAAAGATCGTCAGAATATCCAGCAGGCGTTCGATGATCACCGTGGACAGCCCTTGCATCGTCGTCACCGTGCTCTTGCGGCTGACGAGGTAAGCCCGGCTGAGTTCGCCGATTCGCAAAGGCAGAATGTTGTTGAGCAGATTACCGGCATTGGAAATCCAAAAGGAGCGCGTGATCGAAATACGGTTGTCGAGCAATGCCCGCCAGCGCACGCTCTTCGACCAGGTGCCGAAAAGGTTGAGCAGAGTTGCCGGGATGAGCCACCAGTAGTTGGCCCGCGCCAGCTCTTCTGCCATCTCGACCAGGTTGACGGTACGCAAAATCAGCCCGACCGAGATCAGGCTGACGGCTAAACCAAAGATTACACGCCAGTTTATTTTCACGGTTATATCGCCTCTGAAAGCCGATGATTGAAATCATCGGCAAATAAAGAGAAGTGCGCTAAAGCGCACTGGAATAGGAAGTACCGGGCAATTATACCTGACCTCACCCTCCTGCCCACTTCACCCCCTGAACAGAATCGCTTCACGCTGTTCAAGAGACAATACCTTTCAATTAGCGGCTCAGACCTGCCGGGTTTGGCTGAAAACTTGGCGGAACTTTAAGCGGGCAAAACCCGGCAGGTCTTATCTGAGATGAAGCCTGTTGCCCCGTTTTGCCAATAGGTGTACTCTTACGCCGAGAGGGGAAACAAGCGTGGCCGACACCGACTTGCCCAATCCAGAATCAACCGAACACCACCCTGACGAACTGAGCGCGTTGGAGCGCGAAGCGCAGAGACAGCGCGAGTTGGAAGCGGCGAGGAAGTTGGCAGAGGTGGAGAAACAGGCCGCGTCCCGTTTGCGGGCGCGTAACCGGATCATCACCGCCATTGGCGCAATAGCGCTCATTGCCGCTGTTGTAGCTGTATTCTTTGCTTATTCAGCCAATCGAAACCTGGGCGCGGCTCAAGATGCCAATACGCAAGCCGCGCAAAACCTGAGCGCGGCTCAGACTGCCAATACTCAGTCCGCTCAGAATTTGAACGCCGCTAACCGAAACGCCGCCACCGCTGAGGCCGCCAGCACCGAAGCGGCGGCGAATCTTGAAGAAGCCCTGCGACAAACCAACCTCGCTCGCGCCCGCCAACTGGCCGCCCAGGCCCAGCAAATTATTGACCGACAGCCAGATCAACTACCGCGCGCCGTATTGCTGGCCGTCGAGTCTTTGCGCCGGCACCCCGAAAGCGCGGGCAATCAAGCTTTGGGCAATGGTCTCGATCTTTTGCCCATCGAAGCCGCCCGCCTGATGCATGACGGTCCTGTGATCGCCGTTGCCTTCAGCCCCGATGGAAAGTGGGTCGTCTCGGGGAGTAGCGATACCACCGCCCGGGTGTGGGACATTTCGGCTTCGCTTCGCGAAGCATCCCTGGGGGACAATGCAGGTGCGGCGACCGGAGCGGAAGTCGCCCGCCTGACGCATGATAATGATGTAAACACCGTCGCCTTCAGCCCCGATGGCAAGTGGGTCATCTCGGGGAGTGGCGATGGCACTGCCCGGGTGTGGCTCTGGCGCGCCGAGGATTTGATTGATCTCGCCTGCTCGCGCCTCACCCGCAACCTCACCCAGGCGGAATGGAGGCAGTATCTGGGCGATGAGCCATACCGGAAGACGTGTGAGAATTTGCCGGAGGGGGAGTGAGAACAACGGATCAGCCGAATTTAGCGGATTAGAGGGGCGCGATCCGTGTAATTCGTCTGATCCGTTGTTCTAAAAGCGACAACACAACAACGAATTGAAGGACGCTTCGCGAACGAATGTCGCCCGGCAGCCATTCGTTCGCGAAGCGTCCCCAAATTCGTTGTTGTGTTATTGGCGCGGCAGTGTGGGGTTGAGGATGAGAGGGTAACGTGCCCAATAAGAACAATGGACGCTTCGCGCGAATTCAGCGGATCAGAGGGGCGCGATCCGTGTAATTCGGGAGAAGCGGATGCGCGCGCTTTCGCATCCGCTTCTCCGTAACCATCCGGCGAGTATTCGGTATTTCTCTGGCGGGATTCTAAACCACACTAACCAAAAGCCAACTCTGCCTTTGCCGACTCAGGGCTTGAGCGCGGCGAAGAAAACGTCGGTGGGGTTCGTCGTGTTGCCAGAGTTCGCCTGCACGAAGAAAGGCAGGAAGGTATTGCCGTTGGTGGCGAGGCCTTCGTAATCGCCGACGAAGTATCCGCGCGCAAAGGGCGCCGTCTTCATGTCGAACGGCCCGGCGACGTGAACCTCAGTCCACGTGTTCCCGCCGTCGTGCGAATGGGCAAACCAATAGTCGGTGGGCAAGGTGGCCGGGTCGGAGGTGTCGTTGCGGAAGTCGTAATAGGTGACGCCCACCGTGCCATCTGCCGCCACTTCGACCGAGGGGGTGAAGGCCGGAACGCCCAAGTTCGGATTGACGCGCGCCGGCGTTGACCACGTCAGCCCGCCGTCGGTGGATTTCGAGAAGACGACGTCGTCGTGCAGCCCGCCGTTGAACCGGGAATCCTGCCACGTGATGTACAGCGTGCCGGTGTTCGGATCCACCGCGATCTCGGGGATGATGTCGCCAGTGCGCACGTCCTCGCCGGTGGTCGGGTCGTGTACTTCAACCGTAAGCAGGTCGCCGACGAGAATCGGCTCTGACCACGTTGCGCCCTTGTCGGTCGAGCGGATCACGGCGACGTTGAGGCCGCGGACCTGGTGCGCATTCTTGAAGTTGTAAATCAGGTCGAACACGTTCACCAAGTCGCCGTTGGGCAGCACCACGATCTGACTGCCAATGGTCTGGTTCACTTCGCCGGGGTCGTAGATCATGCGCGCCGGTTCCCAGGTCGCGCCGCCGTTGGTGGTCCGGGCGAACCATGTCGGCCCGCGATAGCCCAGGGCGAACAAGGATGCCGCCGCGCTGGCCTGCTCGGACGGGAAGACCAGGCGATCCCAGACGGCGTAGACAAAATTGGAGTTGTATGGGTCGGCGGTAATGGACTGCTTGTCGTTGAACACCGTCGGCGCTGTGTCACGGATGACGGTGATCGGCTCGCTCCAGCTGTCGCCGCCATTGGTAGACTTGCTCACCAGCAGCGCATTGACGGTATTGGAGTCGTTGAACGAGAGGCTGAGCTGGTAGAGGTCGCCGTTGGGTGCAAACGTGACCCACGGGTCGGTAGCGCGTTCGTAGTCGCCGCCGTTGGTTGCGTTGCCTCCAGAGCAGCGGGTGATGTGCGGAATGACGACTTGCTTCCACGTCTTGCCGCCGTTGCGCGTGACGCCGGCGACCAGGCCGTTGGCCCCGCCGTTCGACCAGCGATCCTGTTGCCAGGCACCGGCCATGTTCTTGGGGTTGGTGGGGTTGACGGCAATCCAGGGTTCGACTTCGCTGTTGATGTAAACAGCGCCGCTTTGCGGCGCGCCGTTACAGCCGGGGGTGAATGGGCTGAGGCCGGAGACCCGCTTCAGGGTCACAGAGTAGGAACTGGCCGCTGACGAACTCATCGTGATCAGGGCCAGGATCGCCAGAATTGCTAAAACGATCTTATGGTGACGCATAGAATCCTCCATCGGTAAAGTAAGTGATCGTGAGCGCGTCAGTAGCGTGGGCGAGTGCGCTGCTCGGGTCAGTAGGCTAATCGGCGAGTTTTTGGTGCGTCCTCATCACCCCCTTCCGATTTTGGGCTATCAGGCGCTCGTCGCCCGCCGCCGGGCGGCAAAGACGACTACCAACACGATAACCAGGAGCGCCCCAAGGACCGCGAGAACGGCAGGCAACGATGGCGAGAATGGGGCGGGAGCCGGAGTGCTCGCGGCCTGCGCAGAGTCGGTGACGGCCAGATTTGGGGCCGGGGCTTGCGCTTTGGGGACGGTGGGCATAGGCGCTAACAGCGCATCTTCCTCTTCGCGCAGTTCGCCTTCGCCCTCTTCCTCCAGCACCGGCGGCCCCTGAACCAGGATCGGCGCGCTTGTCACCGGCAAGTTGGAGCTTTGGGCCAGCACCTTGTAAGTGCCTTCGGGCAGGTCAACAGGCACAGTGAACGGCTGGGTGAAGTCGCCGTGCCCATCGCCGGTGGCGACGCCGAGCGGGAACTGGCCGGCCACGCCCACCAGTGAGACGGTGATTGGCTCGTCGGCGGCGATGTTGACGCCGCGCACTTCAAGCACCAGGCCGGGCTGGAGACGATCAGAGCTGATCTCCACTCGCGGGCCGCCGCCGTGCGCGTGAGTTGCCACCGGCGCGCAAACCAGCGCCGCCAGCAGGGCGCAAGCCAGCAAGAGCCATTGTCTTATCGTCAGTTTGGGCATAGGGGTCAAAATCAGACCCTAAGGGTCTTCGAGACCCTTAGGGTCTTTCAAGCTAAGTCAATTACGGTGTCACCACCGGGCAGGCTGGTGCGCCACTGGTGGTGCAGACGATGCGACTCTGGATCGCCGGGCTGAGCGGCGAGTTCGCCGTCACGTAATCGGCGAGCACCTGATCCATGATGTCGCGGCTGGTGGAGCGGCTAAAGAGGTTCAGATAGCCGTCGCCGCCGCTCACCATGAAGTCGTTCTCGGCGATGGTGTAGGTGGAAGCGGCTGTCAGGTCAACCGCCGGCCCGGTGCAAGTGCCGTCGGCGGCTTGCCGGACTGCGCCGGTAACGCGGCTTCCTGCCGCGAGCGAGATGTTGTAAGTGAAGCACAGGCCGGAGACTTGCGGGAAGCGCCCGCTCACAGCAGGCATAGAGGAGACACCATTCTCTAGCAGTGCCTTCAACTCAGCGCCGTTCACCGACAAAGTGACGACGATGTTGCCGAACGGCAGAACCGTGAGCACCTGGCCGCGCGAGATCGGGTGTGGCGGCGGGGTGTACGGCGGGCAGAAGTCGCTCGCGTTGTCGGTCGTCGGGCAGGTCAGGTCGGCGCGCAGGCCGCCGGAGTTGGTGATGGCAAAGTCGGTGCCGTAAGTCAGCCGCATCGAGTCGGCCACAACGTTGCCCACCAGCGACTCGCAAGTGCGGCCATCAGCGTTGCCACAGGCGTCGGCGCGTGGGATGAATCGATTGGAACTGCCGATCACCGTGCCGAGGATCGGCGCGAGTTGGGCGTTGAGGTTGTCAATCTCGGCCTGGATCGCCGGGTCGGCCGTCACGCCGATGTTCCACGGCTTGTGGAAGTCCGCGGTCTTGTAGACGACGGTCTTGGTGGTCTTGTCGAAGACGAGGCGGATGCGGGTGAAGCGGATGCCCTTGCTCATGTTCTCCACCACCAGCACCCCGTTTGGCCGGACAGTGAGCACCTGGGAGTTGGTGTGGTCGCCGATGACGGCGTCTACGTTCGTCACGCCATCGGCGAGAGTGATCAGCGGCCCGGTGGGAGCGATCAGCGTCCCGGCGGTTGCGCCCAGGTGGCCCATCGCCACGATCACGCCGACTTTCTTCTGTTTGAGCCGCGCGGCTTCCGCGTTGACGGCGGCCAAAGCCGGATCAACGTGGAATGGATCGAAGGAGTTGGGGAAGACCAGCGTCGGGGCATCCTCGTTGGTGAAGCCGATCAAGCCAACTTTCACTCCCTCGAACTCAAACACCCGCGACGGCTTCCACTCGCGCGGCGTCTTGCCTTTGTTGTCTACGACGTTGGCCGACAGATACTTGAAATCGGCCAGCGGGATGAGCGTGTTGCGCAAGTAGCTCTGGCCCTTGTCGAAGTTGTGGTTGCCCAGGCCGTCGGCGTCGAAGCCCATCAAGTTCATCATTTCGATGGTGGGCGTGTCGCCGAAGAAGCTGGAGATGGGTGGCGTCGCGCCGACCGAGTCGCCGGCGGCGATGGTAAGCGAGGTCAGGCCGTCTTCGTCGTCCTCGCTGTTGCTGGCGGCCTCGGCGCGGTAGGCGTCGAACCACGGTTTGAGGAAGGCCGACCCGCCGATGGTGAAGCTGGGGCCGAAGGTGTCGGCTCTCTCGGAGAGCGGCGTGAGCTGGCCGTGATAGTCGCTGATGTCGAGGATGGTGACCTCGCGCAGTTTGTCGCCGCCCTTCATGATGTCGAAGAGAATCTTGCCGCGCGCGTTCTGCGGGCCGGGGATGCCCATGAGGAAGGCGATGGTGGGCGCCAGGTCAATGGCCCGGACTCCTGCAACCGGGTCGTCTTCTTTCTCGATGCCCGGGCCGGAGGCCACAAACGTGCCATGCATGTTGACGTTGTGCTCAAGGTCAACCAAGTTGGGCAGGTAGCCGTGCTGGCCGAAGAATTGCGAGAAGGCGATCAGCGTTCCCGGCGTGGCGGCATCGGTCTGGTAGGGTGGCCGGAAGACGACGACCACGTCGCCACTGCGATTCGGATGCAGGGCATCCGTGCCGTCCACGTTGCGAAGGTCTTCTTTCTTGAAGACGGCGGCCACGACTTGCTTACCGGGGTTGGCCGGGTCAGTCAAGTTCTGGAAGTAGTTGACCAGATTATTTCGGACCGTTTCATAGTCAGCCGCGGCAACCTGTGGCAAGTTGGCGTTTGAAGTCCCAACTGGATCACGCCCAGCCAAATCAATATACAACTGAACAGTGCCACCGGCATGGCATTCTTTGACCAGGGTGGCCGCGACAGCGCGGCAGTTGCTGGATTGTTCGGGGCCATAACCAAGATCGGCCAGGGCTTTGCTTACGTTCACCGCCTGCCACTGCGGGGCAAAGCCGTGATCGGAAGAGGCGAAGACGGTGGTATTACTGCCCATGAGCGAGCGGCCCAGCCCCAGCGTCTGGTCGGCTTCTTCGTAGGCCGAGCGGACATACCCTTCGCGAATATCCACTCGCCCATCGAGGATGTCGTCATTCGTGGCATCGTCGAAATATGGATTGGGGTTGCCGTCTATATCGGTCGGCGTGTAGAGGGCCATGAACTGGTGGCTGAACTCGTCCGTCACCGGGTTGCCGAGGAAGAGCATGTTGGGATGCACGCCGAGGGTGTTGAAGATGTGATTCAGATACGCCCAGTGCGCGTCCTTCCACTTCAGGCCTTGCTCGACATAGGTGTCCTCGTCAACAATCCCGGCCTCGAGCGGGGAGAAGTCGGCGGCGGTGCTGGTCGGGAAGTCGTGGTTGAGTGTCTCTTCGAACGCCGCCGAGCCAGTCGCGCCGAGGGCGTTGTAGGTGGCGTTGGCGCGGGCAATGGAAGTGAAGTAGAAGCGGAATTTTGAGAGGTCGGGCGCAATCTCAATGGCCTTGACGTAGAAGCCGGCGGTTTGCCCGGCGCGCGCTCCCGTGAGTGTCACCTTGACATCGGCCCAATCGCCAGCCGCCAGGTTCGCCACTGCGGCGTTGCCGTTCTTGCTGGCGGTCGAGGGAACGACGAGAACATGATCGTACCCGGCCCCCGTTGAGTCGTAGATGTAGAGATCGTAGAAGCGGTCAACGTTGTCCGTCGTCGCCGGAAAGGCGGTGTTTGTCAACTTGAGTTGCTCCTGCACTGCCGGGCTGACAGATGCAGGAACGTTCGTCCAACCCGCCGCCGGGTCGAGGTCAACACGCTGGTAGGAGACGCCAAAGGCGTTGGCCCCGGCGGGCTGACCGGCCAGATCGTAATTGACCAGCACACCACGATTCGAGAAGAATCTACGGAAGTCCACGACCGGGCCTTGCAAGGCAGGCACTAAGCCGCGTGCGCCCACCCACTCGACTGACACTACAGTCTTCCCGGCGCGCTCGGCGGCTTGCAGGATCGTGTCGGCCTGCAGGACGCCAGGGTCGGCGAAGCTCGTCCGGGTGTTAAAGTTGCTCTCGCCCGTCCGGTGGAAGGTGTTGTTGGTGGAGCCATGCTCGCCCGGCCAGGTGCCGGTGGCAAGCGTGTACCAGCCCACCCCCGTGTTTGGCGGGAACCCCTGGAGCAGGCCGTTATCGCCGCGAACACCTTTCTTCAACAGGTCGGCGTAGGTGGGCATAGCGCCTTCTTCAGCATAGCGTTCCATAAGATCAGGACGCATGCCGTCGGAGGCGAAGAAAATCACTTTTTCGGCGCTCGGTTTGCCAGACGACGGGGAAGCCAGAGAGGGTGAAGCGGCTAGCGTTGGGGTAAGCGGAGAAAGCAGGATGACCAGGGTTAGCAACAAAGAAAATACTCGGCGTACTTGAATCGTAGACATCTGGAACTCCTTGCAAGTTATGCTCATCCTCACGGCATATTTGAACGCACTGTCCGCATGGGCAAATGCGCCGCGTTCAGGCCGTGCAGGTCTAAAACGCCATAGGGTGTGCCCGATCATCACCTCCCTTCAAAAAGGATCGAGAAATTGATTTCGTGAAGCCGGCCATGAAGTATCTCCGGCGCACGTGAAATTTCAAAGAAGCGCTGTTTAAGAAGAATTCACCTACAACGCTCGCCAACCGCGCCATCGCCGGGCAACAAATAAAAACCGCCTGCTGACGCAAAATATCGCGTTGGTTAGACGGTTTGATAGGCTAACGACCAGCCTGAAAAGACATAAGTTTTGATCCCAGGAAATGAAAACGGCCCCCAGGGAGGTAGGAACGCGAAATTATTGCGCTTTGAACTACAACCCGCACTCTAATTATGACATAGATTGCCAGAATTGGTAATTATTGTGAGGACTAAAAAAGGACTATTTTTTGCAACACCGGCTATTGTCCGAACAAATAGTTACCTGCAGGCTTAGAACTTTAAAAAAGGGCGCATGCCTGGAACTGTATTGGCGTTCCAGCATGCGCCCTTTTATTCGTCTCTGCGAGGCGCGGCTGCTTGCGGATCCCAGTGCCTGGCTCGCAGAGGTTGTATGTTTATCGTCGTCTTACTTGAACTTTCAGCATCATTTTCACCGATTAGTGACGCGACACCAGACATCCCAATCCTGGCCCGGGCCAAGCACGCCCGGCGCGCGGCGTTGGTCGCCACCCCTAGTCGTCAGCTTGCAGTTGGCCCCGCAACGCCCCGGCTGGGAACTCGGCGTTGTGGACGTTCACATAGTAGACAGCCGGATTTGCCATGATCGCCGCGATCAGGTCCGGAGCGACCGTCCTGCAGCCGCTCGACTCCCCCATCGTTGGCGCGCTCAGGGGCACGACGATCGGGCCGGCAACTCCCGCGGGGCCCACATGAATGTGAGCGGCGGATGCCGGAGCAATGTCCTCAACTTCGAGTTTCCAACAAACTTTTCCCATCGTCGGGTCGAGCGTGATCTCTGCTTCGCCGCTGCCGTCGGGATCGCCTGGGCCAGGCACTTCCGCCGCTCCAGTGAGATCGGCCTCGAATTCAGCACCGTCATCCTCGGCGAGGGCCGTGCCCGCCGCGATGAGGCTGGCCAGTAGTATGGCCACCAGAATAAGGTATAGCTTTTTCATAATTCGTCCACCTTTCTACATTGTCAGCACATCGCGAAACTTATTCGTAGTTGGCGCTTCATCACCAGAATTCCGGCCCAGTGCGCGCACTACGAAACTCGCTTCGTGATCCGCTGACTGTAAGTGCTGTGAGGCCAGCACCTTATCTTACTGACCTCACATGGATTACAGAAGCACTTTGAACTTTTTCCTCGAAGCACATTGGAGCCTGCTTACAGCACGGGCGAGTGCGCCGCGCTCGCGCTACCGAGGTCGCCAGGTATTGTCGTTGCGCCCAGCATCACCACCTTTCCCAGAAGATATTACGGAATAAACTTTGCGGGTCCAGGCTACAAATAAAAAGCCGCCTTCCAGCGCAAACCATTGCGTCGGTGAGACGGCTTGATAGGCTAACGACCAGCCTGAAAAGACATAAGTTTTGATCCCAGAAAATGAAAATGGCCCGAGGAGAAGTAGGGGCGCAAAATTGTTGCACGTTGAACTACAATCCCCCCTAATTATGACATAGATTGCCAGAATTGGTAATTATTGTGAGGACTAAAAAAGGACTATTTTTTGCAACACCGGCTATTGTCCGAACAAATAGTTACCTGCAGGCTTAGAACTTTAAAAAAGGGCGCATGCCTGGAACTGTATTGGCGTTCCAGCATGCGCCCTTTTATTCGTCTCTGCGAGGCGCGGCTGCTTGCGGATCCCAGTGCCCTGGCTCGCAGAGGTTGTATGTTTATCGTCGTCTTACTTGAACTTTCAGCATCATTTTCACCGATTAGTGACGCGGCACCAGACATCCCAATCCTGGCCCGGGCCAAGCACGCCCGGCGCGCGGCGTTGGTCGCCACCCACCCATCTCACGGGCTTGCCATTGTTATCATAGACTCTGATCGAGAGATCAACATGAATCTCCGCCACCCCGCTCTTCATCACCGGCCACTCCCTGACAGGCGGATAAGTGATCGTCAGTCTTAAATTGCCGGTCTGTCTGAACCGGTATTCCTTAATCAGGATGCGCCCGCTGTCCGTAATGTATTCAACTCTGACCCAGCCTGCCAGACTCCAGTTGTTGGGGATGCCCCTTGTCCAGATCACATCAGAGGCGATCACCCGGTCGGTGTCGCTGGCGGTGTTGTTCTCCGGCGTGGGGTCAGAGCCGTGCGTGCCATCGTCGGCGACGGTGGCTTTGTTGGTGATCGTCGCCGGTGGCCGGCAACCAGAGTAATGTTCCGGAGTGGAGAAGGTAATGCGGCGGCCACTGCCCCCAGGGTCGGTCCAGGTTCGCGTATCGCGCGTGCGCGAGCCTCCACCCGGGAGCATGTCGGTCACCTTAACGGTGACGGTGCGGGAGACACTGGTCCCGGCGGCCAGGTCAAAGGCCGGCCAGGTGACGAGGCCGCTTGATGCACTCCCGCCATCGCTGGCGGCGACGAAGGCCGTCAGCGCTGGGAGGGTGTCGGTGACAGTGACGCCGGTGGCCGCCTGAGCGCCGCCGTTGCTAATCGTCAGTGTATAGGTCAGGGTTTGACCCGCCTTGACGGTATCCCGGCCGTCGCTTTTAACGATGACTAAATCTGGAGGCGACTGGATGTCGTCGTTGGTGACGGTACAGGTCTTGGTCTCGCCGACGGCGATGGAGCCGGAGCAACCATCGAAGGTCGTGGTGTAGCCGCTCGGCCCGCTCTCTGCCACGTTGTAGTCGCCTGCATCCAAAGCCACTATCGTGCCGTTCTCATCGCCGGGGAAGGAGGCCGGGTTGGGATTGGCGGCGCTGACGCTCATTGTAAAGCCGCCAGCCACTGCCGTGCCGCTGTTGTCGTTGATCACGTGCTTGACGACGATCAGCTTAGATGTGCTGATCGGCGTGCTCACTGCATCTTCGTCATCCTCCGATGGCGTTGGGCCGGCGTTATTGTCCGGCGCTGAGTCGAGATCAATTTCATTCGCCGCGCTCACTTGCGCGTAGTTCGTGATCGTGGTTCCTTCAGTTCCCGCGTTCACGGTGGCTGTAATCGTCAATGTAGCCGACTCGTTGACGGCGAGGTCACCAACTGTCCAAACGCCAGTGTTGCTGTCGTAGGCCGCTGCTGGTGTCGCAGACTGGAACGTTAGGCCCGGTGGCAACACATCCTTTACCACTACACCCGTCGCACTCCCAGGTCCCCGGTTCGTCACCGTCGAGGTATACGTCAACGTTGCGCCCGACAACACTGAGGTTGTCGGCGAAACCGTCTTGTCGAGTTCTAGATCAATCGGGATCGCCAGGCCGACCTTTGCCAACTCAGTGGGTAGCAGCCATGTGCTCGTGTCAGCGTTTTGCCCAGCCAGGGCTACACTGTTCCAAGCGATCCCCTCCACACCGGTCGGCGCGGCGATGGACACGGTGACAGTGCGGCTCTCGCCACCAGCGAGCACGGTTGATCCCAGATTGATGCGGATGGCGCGCACGGCTGAGAAGCTCGCGGGCGAAGGTGTCCAATCATTCACGCAGCCGACTGGCCCCGAGGCAAGCGCGCCGCCCTGAGTGATGACTTCACCCCGGCACGGATTGGTGGACAATGAGTACTCGACTGTTCCACCTGCTGGCGGAGTCACTGCTCCGGCGAGCGTTGGCTGCCACTGGGAGCCGCGCGGGGTGCCGAGTTGCATCCCGGACACGCCCGTATCGCCGACGAAGGGGAAGATGTCGTAGGCTACAAAGTTCGTCAGGCTAAGGTTGCCGGTGTTCTGGAGGGTGATGCGGTACTCAGCCGTGCTCCCCGGATTGACGAGGCCGATGGCGGGCGGGGTCGTAAACGCGTCATCGAAAGACCCACGTACCTCTTTGGTGACTACCATCGAAGCGGTCTCGACGACGGTGTAGCCGATGCCAGAGAGGCACCGATACTCGGTGGTGTTACCATCGCCGTCGAAGTCTCCGGCGTCCGGCTCGCGGTCGTAGATGCAGATGTTCGTGAGCGGGGTGTTGTTGTTCGTGAAGGCGGCGTCGAAGAACTGGCTGTAGTTCACGTACGTGCCGGGAGGCGTGCCCGGCTCGACGCGGGCCTGAAAGCGGACTTCCAGATACTGGCACTCGGTCATGGCCTGGCCGCCCGGCCACGACCAGCGTAACAACTGGCGTCCAGTGCCGTTGAAGTCCTCAATGACCTCGAAGGTGGGCGGCACGCCGCCGAGCGACGGGAAGCCAGAGGAGTTCGAGGTCTGCGAGCCGGGTACATACCGCAGATTCGCCGGCAGGAGATCAGTAAAGACTGGCCGCCACGGGAGGTCGCCACACGGTGCCGCGCTCAGCACGAAGGTGCGGGCTTCGGTCGGAGCGATGGCGCCGAGGCTGATCCCATTCTTGAAGTGGTAGATCACCGGCTTTGCCGGAACGACTTCGAGTGTATTGCAACCGTTGAATGGCCCCTGCACACCGCCGAAAGCGCCGAAGTCGAGGCTGCCTTGCGCGCAGTTTGTCATGACCTCGGTTTCGGTTGCCGGGTCGTCGGGGAAGTCGGGCGCGATGGTTCCATACAAGAGAACGATTTGGTACAAGCCTCCAGCCACAGTGCCCGTGACCGTGAAGTGACTCACGAACTCGCCGGGACTAAAGGTGCGCGGTATATCGTCGTCAACGCCGGGCGACTTGTACACAAGGGACGCGTTGAATGAGATCGTGCCCGTGTTTCCCAAGTTCGTCGTGTAGTTCACCGTAACCGCTCCGCTGATGATCGGCAACTCTACGACGAATCTGGTCAGGCGGAAGCCCGGGTTCGCGCAAGGAGTGAGCGGCCCGGTCGGCGAGGTCACCTGGCAAGGCAATCGATCTATCCCGGTGAAGGTCGCGGGCACGCTGCTGTTTCTGTTGTCCCAAAACAATCTGAAAGGTGCTATCTCGCTCCCTCCCCGGACACCGGAATTATGACCATCGGTCTTCAAGAAGTTGCCGTTCACGAGGGGCTGGTTCAAGAACCCGTGCGTGGCGCTCGCCTGGGCGGTCACGTCTGGGCCGATGGGCAGACCGAAGGGCTTGCTCACCACCGTTGCTGAGTTCGTGACATTGTCACTGGGGTCTGCCGGGTCGTCGTCGGCGGTGAACTGGGACGATGGATAGCGGATCGTGACATAGAATTTGTGGCCGAAGGCTTCGTAAGCCGCCACCTCCGGGATCGCCAGCCACGTCACGGTGTGCGTCGCCGCGTCGTAAACTCCCCCATCCGTGGCCGAGACGAACACCGAACCGGGCGGCAGCGTGTCAGTAACGACCGCATTCACCACGGTCCACGTACCGGGCAGCGGGTTTGAGTAGTTCGGCCAGCTGGAGTCAAAGACGTTGATCTCGTAGGTCACATCCACGTCGAGCGGTGGCTCAGCAGCCGCGCCACAGAAAAAACACCCGCGGCGTTTCGTAATGGTCAAGTGTGTCGCGGCCTCAATCTCGGCTCCGGCGCTCGCTTGCACGCTGGTGGCGTTCGTCGCGCTGAACGTGGCCACCGGGGTCAGCACTGTCCCATCGGGCGTGTGCAGGTTCACACTGAAGTACTGGACTAGCATCGTGCCCGACGAGCCGGCCGGCAACGGATCAATGAAGATGTAGTGTGCCCCGGTCGCATCAACGAACGCGGAGGTCGTGAAACCGGGCGAGCCGACCGCACTGCCCTCGCCGGTGAGCGTCGGCTTGGTGACGTCAATCCGCGCACCCGTGCAGGGGGTGGCGTCCACCGACGAGCACTGCCAACTGATCTCCCACGTCACCGGGTTGCCGGACAGAATCGGTTGGGGGCTTACGACGCTCATCGAAACTGAGAGCGTCGGGCCTGTCGGCCTGAACCAGGTTTTGGTCACAACGTCGAATGGCTCGGCGGGGTCTTGAAGGCCATCGCCATTTTCGTCAGCCCAGACGGTGAGGGTGTCGTCGCCGGCGTTGTTGCCGGTGTAGGTGAAGGCGGCTTCACCGGCAGTATCCGTCGCCGCCTGCCCGCTGGCAGGGTTCACTCCACTGACCCTGAACTCGACGGTCTGACCGGATACCGGATTGCGCTGGCCGTCGGTGAGGGCCGCCGTGACCGTGTGGGGTGTCCCAATCGGGTTCGTATCCGAGTTAGGCGTCACCTCCAATCGGTTGAGCAGTTGGGTAGTCACCGGGATATTGAAGACGTTATCAGTCGGGTTTAGGAACTCCGCCGTGATCGCCGCCCCAAACTCCGCCGCAAAGTCGGCCGGATTCGGGACATGGTAGACGCTGTCGAAGAACAGTTTGGGGGATTGGCTGAAGCCGGTATTGCTGCTGAAGACAGCGCCCGGAAATGCAGGCCCGTCGAGGGAAGTGAAGTTCACCACCCCGAATCCGTAGGGGCTAAGCGCAATCTCTGGTGAGTTGATGATCTCTCCATTGGCGTCGGTCAGGAACCAATCGAAGGAGATGATCTCGCCGGGATCCAAGTCGTCAATTGTGACGACGAAGCCATCCAGGACGTTCGGG
>Ga0247727_10002382_pt1 | contig 43184 bp, 38 predicted proteins | sample WisWelCaveWW1625_FD_202498 | JGI IMG/M metagenome (GOLD analysis project Ga0247727, IMG submission 202498) | Biofilm microbial communities from Wishing Well Cave, Virginia, United States - WW16-25 | ecosystem: Environmental > Aquatic > Deep subsurface > Groundwater > Cave microbial mat | place...
TTGCAGAATGTTTGGTTGGGTAACCTCATTCTACCCTCAGGAGACGACCCCCATTTTGTTGTGAGTGCGCGTACGCGCACTCACAACAAAACACCACTCCCAAAAGCCATGGGACTGGTTAAGATAACTGTCGTACCAGCGGGCGTTGTAGTAGTGCAAGCCGAAATCGGCGGTGTAACTGTATTGCCCAGTGTACGTGTACTTCGTGGGTGTGGTTCCCGAAGCGTAGCGGGTCTCGCCCCAGGCTTTGTATCTCATTTCTGAAATCACAGCGCCGTTGGCGTCAGTTGTTAAACTTGTACTACCCAAATGATCTCCAAGTAGGTAGTTCAATATGCCGTTCGTTCTCAGGGCGATTCGTTGCGAGCCTGCATAGTAATACTTGGTGACGACTCCATTGTTCACTTCATAGTGTCCGCCAACGAAGTAGGTTGTGGTTGTGGCGATATTCGTGTTCATCACCGATTTTACCCGCTTCCCGTCGCCATCGTAGATAAAGTTCGCACTGGTGAAGACGGGCGTTGAGGGAGTTGGAGTTATTGTAGGAGTATTCGTCCTTGTGGGGGTGGCGGTACTCGTCGGAGTGCTGGACGGAGTTGGCGTCCGCGTGGGAGTGTGAGTGACCGTGGGTGTATGCGTAGGCGTATTCGTGGCAAGAGGCGTGTTCGTTGGGGTATTGGTTCTCGTTGGCGTATGGGTCACGGTGGGAGTCGAAGTAATAGTCGGTGTGTTTGTCACAGTTGGGGTACGCGTGGGGGTGGAGGTCACAGTCGGGGTTGCAGTCGGACCCGAGACCACATTCCCGCCGCCGAAGTCATCCAGCAGGGCATCTTGCGCATCAATGAACCACAAGCCGATGTAGCCGCCATTGGCGTAATAGGGCCACGAACTGACGTTGCGCGTACCGAGCAATAACCCATTCTTGTATACTTCCACATAGGGCTATCGCATTTGGATTTTTATCCGCTAATCTGCGCCAATCTACGCGAATATTTTCAAAAAGATTAGCGTGAATTCGTGGAGATTAGCGGATTCTCAAACAAATACCCGTATTTTGGGCATCAAGTTTTTCTAATGCGATTGCCCTATACTTCCACATCCCCATTGGCTTTGGTGCTTCAAGGCGCACTCTTGCAAGTAGGATATTGGTATTGATGAACCGGCGTCTTCTCTTGATACTTGTGGATTCGTAGCTCTTCGGTAAACACGGTCGTATCTGACCTGCTACACAAGCATACTACGAATCGGAAAAGTTGTTTTTCGGCAGTGTCTAAGGCGTTTCTAAACTTAATGACCAAAATCCAAACAAGTCTTTACCCGGATAGTAGGCATTAAATGCCAGCCATTTTTTGTCAGGAGATATTTGAGGGTCGGCAAAAGCATATTCGCCAATCGTATTTGTCTCATTTAGTAATTCAGTGAACTTGCCCGACTCTAAATCAAAAATACCCCAGCCCATATTATATCCACCAGTTTGTAAGTGAAACAGAATTATAATTTTGTTATCATCAACCCACCATGCGCTTTCAACTTCTCGCGAAATTTGCACGTCTGTAATACCTTGCGTCTGAACATTAAGTATATACAATCTCTGCAATTCTGTATACAATAAAAAATTTCCATTTGGGGAATAATCATGCACAAAGACTTCATTTAGATGATCTGCTTTTGACAACAGAGGAGTGATTTGGCTTTGGGACAAATCTATTAACCAGGCATAATATGCGCTATCACAGGCAACTGGTACGGGGCGATCATAGCTATCATAGCCTACTGCAATTAATTTCTGCTCATCTACTGCCCACCTATGGTCTTTTATACAACTAATAAGTTGCCCAAGTTGGCGCGATTGCCCGTTTTCCCACACCCACACATCAATAGGAAAACCATCGTAGCCGTTTGGGCACTCTCCAACATAACACTCAGAAGGCAAGGAGGTTGGCAGTGGAGGTTGCAGTGTATAGTATGTAATTTTCTCTTTACTTGGCGAACATTGTTGTTGCCAACGAATTATCTCATTTGAACTGTTAGGTAAATATGGACAAGGCAGTATTTCAGGGCGAGACGTTTGAGATTCTTTTGAAGTGCCAGTAAGTATATCGAATTCCCATACGCCATTCCGCTCGTAATAAATTTTAGATGAGTCAGATGACCACCAAAAGGTCGAAGGGTAGGTTGACAAAATCTCTGTTAGCGAGGGTGATTGTGTTGACAGCACATCAGCTGTTGTAGTCGCCAAATCAGACGTTGGCGTTGAAGTTTCAAGATGGCTAACCTTTGTAGGTTCGGCAGCTACAGAAGTAGGAGTTGCCTGGCATGATGTGCTGATTAAGCCAAGGGTAAGAACTAAAATAATTAGTCTCATATGTATCTTCTCCAGCTGAGAGCGATATGTCATCCTAGCACTCTACCCCAAGGTGCCATTGATATTCCGTTCCATCTTTCTTGGTTCTTGTTTCTGTGCCTTTATTTTTGCATAGACCCAGAATAGACCAAACAGGATCTCCACTAAGGTTAATCATTGGTTGATCAAGTGGACTATTCCAAAGATCAGGTCTTCCTGGTATTCTATTAAAATCGGCACCGCTTACGTGGCTTAAATATTGTCCTCGCACTATTGGACTCATAAACACAGTCGGGTTATATATCTTTTTACTATCCTCCGACCTTAATTCAATGTGAACGTGAGAATTGTTTCCATCATCTGCAATATACCCAATTATCGTACCGGGCGTAATCGGACCCTCAATTGTACTGACAGGTATAATATGTCCAAAACGGACAACATATCCATTTGTCGTCGTAATTGTAACCCAGCCAGGCGGGAAATTACAATCATGGGAACAAGAACCTAACCAAGTTCCATATACACCTGCATAGACAGGCGTTCCAGCAGGGGCACCTAAATCAATGCCAGCATGTAAACATTGAGCATACCCACAATAATTATATCCATTTTGCGGGGCATTGGCCCATGCTTCTATAGTATTTCCATATGGTTGAACCCAAGTAATGTTTTCCGAGTCCACCGGCAATCGCGTAAATATATAACTGGCATTCGAACTGCTTTGCCATGGGTCAGGAGCGAAGCATTCCGGGTCTGCAATAGCAATATTAGCACATACAGATGTGTGCCCGCTAGGATCAAGATAATTTATCGGCGCATTATTGACATACGCATACCGATCCAGCCCCTGCACTCCACCTGGCACTATCGAATCGGCTTGGGCGAACCTTGACAGCGAGCTGTCGTACCAGCGCGCGTTATAAAAATGCAAGCCGAAATCGGCGGTGTATGAGTATTGCCCCGTGTATTGATATTTTGTTTGCTCTGTTCCGCTTGAATAGCGCGTCTCGCCCCAGGCTTTGTAATATTGTTGTGAAATCACAGCGCCTGATGAATCTGTGACCAAACTCGTCGAACCCAAGTGATCGCCGAGGAGGTAGTTCAATATGCCGTTCGTCCGCATGGCGATGCGTTGTGAGCCTGCATAATAGTATTTGGTCACCGTTTGATGCAAAAGCCCCACCTATATATCACGGTTTTGCTGGCATCGATATCAAAAACCAAGGTCGCTTCGTAGTATCCAGGATTAAGATTAACAACCCAATAAAAATAAAATGGCCCATAAGACATCAACCCATCCATTACCAATGGAGTCTTAGAAACAACCAATCCATTAATCAGCAAAGTAACTCTTTTGGATAAAGTACTACCTCGATCATTATCCGTTCTTTCTACAATGCTTTGATCCACCCCGCGCGCAGACATTTCTATTTGAATCCCCCCTGCTTTAGTATCTACACTAGGCATTGTTCCTGATAATTTATCATATTCTGCCTTTGTAATAAAACCTGTAGGTGATGTCCATATTAGAAATTCGGGTTTTGGTTCAAAGGTTGGTAATTTTTTTGGACAATCTTTAGTCACTAAATTTTCGAATTCATCTACTGTTGATTGTGGTGTAGCGTGAGGTGGAATTGCGCAGGCTGCGATTAAAGCAGCGAGAAGAATAGTAAAAAATATCTTTTTATTCATTCATCGCCTCAAATCTGACATATTCCGATAAAAAGAGAACAGCATAATGTGGAAATGGAGGATACTGAAACTGTCATCTGCAATATTTACACTTTGTAGTCGCGGCATCTGAGTTTTTTAGAGTTGAAGGCAGAGTGGCTACCACAGGTTGATTAGGGTACAATCCCCAAGTATTACCAATAAGCTGACCGTTATAGAAAACCCCTCCTCCTGAGTCGCCTTGATTTATTATTCCCTTTGGGTCATTTAAAAGGATGGTTCCATTGCTTGCGGGTTTTGCTACAGTTAAAGGTATAACCGAAATTCGCTCGTTGACATCATCCCAATAAACAACCTGTACAACACTTCCTTCTTTCAAAGAAGAAATTACATCTTGCGATGCTAAGTTGGCAGTGGCTCCAGCACTAGGCGAATTGAAAGATATCAATTGCGTCTGAGGGTCTGGTCCTACATTGGGGCCTTCCGGATCAGCAAATGAAGCGACTTGGAAATCCTCTGTAAAATATTGGCCAGTAATACTTGGTTCTGGATGATTGTGTGTCAAAATAGTCGTTGGGTTGATCCAAGTCCCAAGACTGCGTTCTATCAAAATTCCATCAGGCGTGCTCTCATTTCTGTAAATTGCTACCGACGTTGTGTACGCTGCGCCTGAGAGACAGAAGCCATAGAAGTCTTCGTCACCACCCGCACATCGATGACCTGTTGGGTCAGTATATCGAACAGGATTATTATTTGTGTAAGCATATCTATCCCAAGCTTGGACACCTTGCACGTCAATTGGAATCACTGTATCCGCCTGCGCGAAACGGGACAGCGAACTATCGTACCAGCGCGCGTTGTAGAAATGCAAGCCGAAATCGGCGGTGTATGAGTATTGCCCAGTGTACTGATACTTCGTGGGCGAAGTTCCAGAGGCATAGCGCGTTTCTCCCCACGCCTTATATCTCATTTCCGAAATCACATTACCTACAGCGTCAGTCGTCAAACTTGTGCTTCCCAAGTGGTCTCCCAACAGGTAATTCAATGTGCTATTGGTTCTCATCGCAACTCGTTGCGCGCCAGCATAATAATACTTCGTGACGACTCCGTTGGCGACTTCGTAGTGTCCGCCGACAAAATACGTTGTGGTTGAACCCTGGTTGGTGGTCATCACCGATTTTACCCGCTTGCCGTCGCCGTCGTAAGTAAAGGTTGCATTCGTAAAGAAAGGCGCGGAGGGTGTGGGTGTGATGGTGGGAGTAGGAGTCAAGGTTGCCGATGGGGTTGCCGTGGGGGTGGCGGTTGAAGAACTCACCTGATACTGGATCACCAGCTTGGGTCGCTGTGAAGATGTGGAGTGCTCCGATGTTTTGTAGGTGAATCCGTCGTTGAGTTCGGTATCGGCGACAATGATGAAGCCGTTATTTGTAAAAGTTCCATTGATCAACTCTTGGATTTTGGAAGCAGACAACGAAACTTGTTTCTCTATGTTGAGCGGTTCATTGGAAAGGATTTGCACCGAACCAATATCCACGCTTTCGCGGTCGTTTGCGCCGGAGGCGCCCGCAACCTGCCAGCTCGCGCCGGTTGCAGAGAGGTTCCAGGTCGCCTGTGTTTCATGGAAAGGCACGTTCAAGCGATGGACGCGGATCGTGCGCGTGTTGCTGGAGAAGTCCAGGTCAGTCCACACAGAAAGCGTGGCAGAAGTAATCGTTGCGTTTGCCGGGATGGAGGACAGGTCGAATTTGATCAGACTGCGCCCCATGCTATTGGTTGCGTTGCTATCTTCGCCCACGCCCATATACGTCAGGGTTCCATGGTTCGATGTGGAGGACGAGCTCAAGAGGAAGGTGTCGAGGCCGTCAGCGCCGTTTGGTTGAAGCGTTATCGTGTTTCCTGCCGATGTTGCCGTAGGCGTTGGGGTATTTGTCGGCGTATTGGTTGCAACAGGCGTATTTGTTGCGGTGGGAGTGTTGGTTGGAGTAAAGGTCTGCGTAGGCGTAGCTGAAGGAGTTGGGGTCGCGGTAGGACCCGATGAAATCGTCCCGCCTCCAAAGTCATCCACACGTGCGCCGCTGGCGCTGACGAATCCCATCCCAATGTAGCCGCCGCTGTTGTAGAGGGGCCAGGCGGTTACATTGACTGTCCCAAGCAAGGACCCGTTTTTGTATATTTCCACGTCCCCGTTGGCTTTGGCGCGCGCGCCGAGTTGATCTCCATTTGCGAAAGTAGCGGAGATGCTCGACCCGCGTTGCGCCCAATTTTGTGAAGGAGTATACGTCCACACCTGTACCACGCCGCTGGATGGAACATAATATACTGAGAGCAAACCGTTGCCCCAGCCAGTATTGCTTTGGGCTTTGAGGACAAGACCCTGTGCTGTGGCGGCGGAATTGACTTGCGCGAAGGTGAAATACGCTTCCTGGTCTGCGCCGTAGGAGGCGGGGTTCCAGTAGATCTCGGAACCGTATGTCACAGAACCCACCAGCAGCTGGTTGGTGGAGATGCTATAAGAGGAAGTTGCGCCAGACCAGTTGCTCCCAACCGAGCCGTCTGCGCGGTTGAAATTATCGAGCACGCTCGTGGACGGGAACCCGCTCTGTTGGAGGGGTTGGGGGTTGTAACTAACAAACATATCGTTCCCCCTCTCCACTTGGGAGAGGGCCGGGGTGAGGGGTGCACTCCCCATCCCACCGGTGGATACCGATACCATCCTGTTCTCCGCATCATAAGCGAGATCAAAATTCTTCGCATCGGCGTTGCGGTCGGTCATGTTTCCGTTCGCATCGTAATCATAACTATTGCCATTCGAAAGCGACTCAACCGCGTGTGGGTGATTGGGATCATACGTGTAACTCACGCCTGCCTTCACCGAGAGATTGCCTGTGCTGGCGGAATATGAATAAGACTCGTTGTACAACCCGTTTGTTCCACCCGCCGCGTTCGCGCTCGTCAGGCGGTTCAGCGAATCGTAGCCGAACGTCTGCGTTTGGGGACCCGCCAGGTTATCTATGATCGTGGATACATTCGCATTCTTATCATAGGTATAGGCAAAGTTTTGCAAGGTGGCGCTATCTGAAAGACGGGTAGCAACGGCAGTATTCAACAGCCCGCCATTGGTGGTCGTGTTCCAGGCGAAATAGTTGAAGGTCTTACGCAAAATACTTGCGCCGTAGCCCATGTTCGTGATGCGCCCGGCTTCGTCGTATTGTGTGTCTGCAACGTATGTACTTCCAAGGCTACTTGTTACAGTGTCTAACGAGCCGTCGCTGTTGTAGCCGTAGGTGAGGACTTCGCTGTCGGGGTAGGTCATGGTCACGGGCAAATCTGCTGAGTTGTACGTCCAGGCAGTGGTGAACGACTGACCACTGATCACTTTGTTTTCCTGCGTCACCCGCCCGCGCGCATCATACGTCCATGCGGCTGATCCTGAATCGTCATTCATCCCAATGCGCCTGCCGATGGCATTTGTCCCCACATCATAGGTGAAGGTCGTGTTTACCTGCGTTCCGCATCCCGCGCCTGAACTGCCCTTGCTCGTCAGACGATTGAGAGAATCGTAACCCAACGTCAGTACGCACCCGCGCGCGTCGGTCTGGACTTTGAGGCTGCCCAGCGCGTCGTACTGGTATTGCCAGAATCCCATATCCGGGTCGGTCATACTCAGTTTACGCCCCGCCGAATCGTAATTGATCGTTGTCGTCACGCCGCCGCGCGTGGCGGTTTTGAGGCGGTTGAGAAGATCGTAGGTGTATGAAACATCCGGACCCTCGGGCGCATCCACCAGCGTTGTGCGTCCCCAAATATCCATGGTTGTGGTGGTTTGAATCAATTTCGGATCGGTGACAGTAGTAACCAGGTCGCCATAACTGTAAGAAACTGCATTGGCATTGGGCTGGGTGAGGGACAGAGTCCTCCCCAGTACGTCATACACAGTCGTCGTGGCTTGCGTGAGGTTCTGTGTCACAAAAACAGGCGCGGCGTTATAGTTGATCACATTCGGGATGCTTTGTTTCACCAGCCGCCCCACGTTATTGTATTGATAATCTACCACCACGTTTTTCTGCGCGCCGTTCACCACCGCGCCTACGGTCTGCGTTTGGATCTGTCGCCCCGCGCCGTCATAAAAACGGCTCAGGCGAATCGTCGCGCTGGCATCCACTTGTTGCACGAGGTCTATTTGGAACGGAATCCGCGTGTCATAATACGTCACCTGCAAGGTTGGAGACCCATCTCCGGGCGCAGTGATGGTCTTCATTCTGCCAAACCCATCATAGGTTGCCGACGTTGTAACCAGGTTGGGGTCGGTCACACTGAGGGGCAAACCCAGCGCGAAATCATAGGCTGTGGTTGTTTCCTGCAACAAGGCGTTCTTTATTTTGGTAGGGTAGGTGTTGTAACCGCCGTCGTTGTATTGCGTAGTCGTGGTTTGTGCGCCAGTCGGATTTGTCGTCTGCGTGGCGGTGGCATAGCCGGTGTAAACCGTCTGGCTGGTGATATTGCCATACGTGTCATACCCCATGGAGACCTGACTGTAATCGTTGTTTAGCGCCCAGGCGCGTTGCATGGTCACATCGCCTTTGGTTGGGGTTGTGTTATAGGCAGTATTGTTATCGTAGAAGATAATGGACTCGCCAATTTTCCCAGTCTCGTTGGCAAAATCGCAACTCCCGCTTGCGCAGTCCAGCGTCACCTGGCGCGCGGGCAGGCTTACAATATACGCGGTTGCATTCGGGTAATACTCATTCTTCGAGCCGCGATAGAGAGTCCACGTTCCGTTATCGCCTGCGTATTCCTTTTGTGTGAGTAAATTTCCGTAGTTGGCGGCAGTGTCATACGTGAATTCCTGCTTTGTTCCAACGAACTTCGCATCGCCGTTGTAGTTGCGCTGCTCAACAGAGGTCACCGTGTTCCAGGCAATCTGCAAATCCTTGAAGGTGGTCAGGCTGGGCAGGTCGGGGATGCCGTTACTTGCAATAGTGTCGTATTGCACGGTAGTGTTGTAGCGTGTGATCGTTTCAGAGTAAGGGACGCCTTCGAAATACGAATCCAACCAGAATGTCCCGTCATTAACGCGGTCACGGAAGGTCCAACTCCCGCCTCCCACTCCGCTGATCACTGTCTCGCCGAAATTATTCGGGTCGTCCAACTGCCAGATTCTCATGCGCGAACCGTTGGCAGAATCCAGGAAGAACATCACACCATACCATTCGTCCTTTTTGAAGTTTCCATTGAGGAGAACAGTTCCATTGCTTGCTGTGGCTGTAGTTGACTGCATCGTAATGCCAAAGAATTGTCCGCCTCCGTCCACCAAGCCCACTTCACCCTGGGCGCCCGATCCGCTCAGACGCACATGCGCCACCGCCACTTCACCCGAAGTGAGGCTGGCGGCATTGCGCGCAAAACTGACGTTCCAATTCGCGGCAGAGTTCACCGATTGAATGGAATAATCGAAATCCACGACAGCCTGACCCGATCCCGTAAGCCCTGCTGAATGTGTTCCTCCAGCACCCACCCAATTGGAATTAACGCCATCCAGTACGTCAAAGAAATCCCTCTTCAAGACGAACGTGTCGTACGCCTGCCCCTTCAAACTGTCTGTCTGGTAGAACCAATTGACCGTTGCCAACCCTTCCGGGTTTACCACCTGCGACATCATGTTCCCGCGAAACTCGCGCAGGATCGGGCTATAGAGAGTCCCCCCGTTAGCCGCGGCGGCGGAATTATCCACGCTGATCGGGGAAGCGTTATCGTAATTGTAAGTATATGTGGATACGATTCCGGTTGGCTGCACTGTAACCGCTCTCTGTGTTACGCGATATACCTGTGGTAATTGCATAAATTCCACTTTATCAATAAAACATTGATCACAATATATTTGGAGTTTTGTGTTTGCGAAATTATAGTTTGCAGGAATGTCCAGTGTACCTTCCCGATTAGCGGCGGATGTGCCCAATCCACCATAACCGACAGTTGCGGTTAACATGTTTTGATTTGTACTCGACTCATATACTCCCCATTCGACATTCGTTGTTGAACCTGAGTGTTGGGATGATACGCGAATCGCAAATTGATATCTCCCGCCGGGCTTAGCAATATGCTCAGGAAGGCTGTGTTGTGTTTTCCCGGTATCTCCATTCGTCCAGTTGCCAAGGTTGAGCCAGCCATTTTCTGAACCACACTTTACCGTTCCAGTACCGACTTTTGTCCAGCCGATCAGCGGTCCGGAGCCATTGTAGCATTGCTCGTATCCGGTCCCAATCCCGAAGCGCTCAAATAACGAACGCACGTTTTCATTGTAATCATCCAGATATTGCCACACCTCATACGTCATCGCCACCTGCCCGCCTTGTCCGTTGTTCACATTGGTGATGTGCATGTTATCGCCATAAGTAAATGTAACAGCGGGTAAAGCTGGCGAAGAGGTGTCGTTTGCGAATTCCTGCACGCCAATCAACGTGGATGTTTTACCGCCTCCGCTCCAGGTAAAATTCGGGTAGATTACGTTCACGGTCTCGGTATTGGAAGCGTAGGAAAGCGCGTACTGACGAACGGTCGTACCGAGGTGCTGAATCTTGATTTCTTTTAGCCGTTTTGTTCCGTATAATGTTCTGGATGCAGTGCTTGTCCACGAAGTCTGGTAATCGGTGCGCGCTTCCGTCACAAAACTGACCGAATATTTTCCGTTTGGATAGGAAATCGAAAGAGGATAGACAGCGATTTCGTTGTAACAACTGGCGGATTTTTTCTCGACATCGTACGTATATGTAAGCGGAATAGGATTCCCGCTTGCATCACTAACTCTTGGATTTGCAACAGATGTTAGAGACCAGCGCCAGGTCATGTTGAGTTGAGCCACTGTAGAACAACCGTCGGTATCTGTCGTGCTGGTGCGTGCAATATTTGCAAATTCATATTTCGTGCCGTCCGTTCCCCAAGCTGTCCATTTGTTTGCAGAACTATCACGCTCCACTTTCATAAACGATTGGTCGGCAGTATTGTAAGTTGTCACATTTCCATTTGTGCTGATAGGCAGCAACAATCCACTTACGCCGCCTGCAGAGATTGAAAAGGTATCATCCGAGCCATCCGTATCCGTCCCATGCATATTGCGAGTGATCGCGCCGGTATCCAAATCCCAGCCCATGCCAACCCAGGAAGACTGTGAGTATGCGGAAGATTCGTCCACCACCTAGCTGTTATAACTCAAACCCAATGAGGGCTGCAGCCCGCCGGGTCCGGGCGGAGTCCAAATGTTGATCCCGTACGTTCCCGCGCCGGTAAAGTCTGAAACTTTGAAAGAATCCACTGTCGGCAGGCTCTGGCTTTGCCAGTTGTTGGCTTTGTAATCGAAGACGGTTAAATGGTCGCTGTAAGCAGTGAGTGTGTTCTTTTCAGTATCCACCGTCGTTTCAATCGGGAACCAATCCAATAGATCCTCATCGTAATAATAGATCGTTAGCGCGTTCTCATCCCAATCAAAAATTTTTGCTTCATCATACTTGATCTTGATTTTGACGGGAGCTTTGAATGTATCAATGTTTTTCCGGGATGTTTTCCCCACGGCAATGATTTCCAACGGCTGCCAGGTCAGTGAAATACCCGGTTGTGATTGCGGCGCGGGTTCGCGAATATCGAAGTCAAGGGATTCGGCAATGGCGCTGGCAGGGATTTCTACCTCTACTTTGCCATTCAAACCATTTATTTTTCCGCCATTGTTTTTCTCAACAGAGAAATGCGACTGATCGATCATCACTGTTTCGGAAGTAATCAGGTCGTCATTGACTAAAAGGTCAAGAGTGAAATAGATGGGCAGTTCCGCGCCTTCGGCAGCAATCCATTCCGACGCATTCTTTTTGCTTTTCAAGGATATGGTAATTAATCCATCCTGAGTAAAAGTTGGGTTGGGGTCAGCAGTTGTCAACCCCTCTGGCGCGTGAATAACAACCTCTGCATTTTCCAAATCACTCGTTTTTAGGTGTTGCACTTTCCAATTCAGGCTGACTGGTTTGCCCGGCGTATAAATGGCAGGCTCCGCCCACACTTTGAACCGAACCGGTTTTTCCTCCTCTTGCTGTAGAGCCTGTTTTGCGATCTGCTCTGAAAGCGCCGGGACTTTTTCATACGCGCTGGGGTCGGTTGCTCCCAACGTGAGCCCAGATGCAAGATCATTATTTGTATTTGTTGTATTGGCTGTTGATTGATTATCCCCCAATAAATCGGCTGAAGCCGTACTCGGCGACAGCATGCTGAATAGTATCGCCGCGATCAACACAAAGCGAATCGCGACTGCGTAGCGTGTCCTTGGTTTCACTACAAACATAAGAGCCTCCCGATTAGGTCTGCAACCAGAAACATATCCCTGATTGTGTATTCAAATATATTTTTGGCTGGGTTTCTGTAAAATTCCCCCAGCGGAAAATCTTACATTCGGCATTCTACCCGCCCCCGTAATGTTTGTCAAGACATTTACCTCCTCAAATGAATTAGACCTGATGCTAATCTTTGGATCAACCTCGGCGATTCGTGGAATTGACGCCGACGATTCGATAATTGAGGATATAAAATTGTAGGTGCGGAAGTCCGCACCTACAATTATTGTTCACCGATTACGCAACCGTAATACTCTTATCCAAATACACATCCTGAATGGTATTCAAGAGTTTCACGCCTTCCGCCATGGGGCGTTGGAACGCCTTCCGCCCTGAGATGAGACCCATGCCGCCTGCGCGTTTGTTGATGACAGCGGTCACTACGGCTTCGGCAAAATCATTTTCACCCGACGCGCCGCCGCTGTTGATCAGTCCGATGCGCCCCATATAGCAGTTCGCAACCTGGTAACGGCACAGGTCAATCGGGTGGTCGCTGATCAAATCCGAGTACATGCGCTTGTCGAATTTCCCGAACGTGACGCCATCTTTGTTCAACGCGAGATAACCGCCGTTGTTTTCCGCGAGTTTCTGCTTGATGATATCCGCTTCAATCGACACGCCGAGATGATTCGCCTGTCCCGTCAGGTCGGACGACACGTGATAGTCTTTGTCCGATTTGAACGCCTTGTTCCGCAAATAGCACCACAACACCGTCGCCATGCCAAGTTCGTGCGCGAGTGCAAACGCTTGCGCGATCTCGATCAGTTCGCGATGCGAATCGTCCGAGCCGAAATAGATCGTTGCCCCAACCGCCGCCGCGCCCATGTCATACGCCTGCCTGACAGTTCCGAACATAATCTGCTCGAAGCTATTTGGATATGTCATCAATTCATTGTGATTGATTTTGACGATGAACGGAATCTTGTGCGCATATTTGCGCGCAACGATACCTGTCACACCGAACGTGGACGCGACCGCGTTGCATCCGCCTTCGATGGCGAGTTTGAGGATGTTTTCGGGGTCGAAGTAATCGGGGTTCTTCGCGAAACTCGCGCCGCCCGAATGTTCGATGCCCTGATCCACGGGCAGGATGGAAACATAACCCGAGCCGCCGAGCCGTCCGTGGCTGTGCATCCACGCCAGGTTGCCGAGCACGCGATTGTTGCGGTCTGAATGTGTGAAAATACGATCCACAAAATCAGTGCCGGGCAGGTGCAGGCGATCTTTGGAAATTTTGGGTGAATTGAAGCCGAGCAGTGATTCCGATTTGTCGCCGAGAAGAGTTTGGATATTTGTTGTCATAGCATTTCTCCGGATAGGAATTTGGTTTACTATCACGCTTTCAGCGCCGCCGGGGACGGCGGCTCAAGCACGATAAAATGTTTTTCTTGATTATAACCAGAAACTCAGGCTATAATGGGTTTGTGCGGCTTGCGACTTGTCGTACCCGGACTCGTATATCTTTGCAGGAGGCTCCCATGGAAGAATTCTTTCAAAAAGTAACAAGCCAGCAGGACCCGTTCAAAAAGTTGCTGTCGTTCATCCCCGGCTTCAGCGGATACATCGAACGTCAGAACCGCCGCGATGCAGATAAGATCCTGCGTGACACTGTCGCTCGTCGCTTTGAAGAACAGTGGAAGCGCGCATCGCAATTGCAAGCCGATTTGGTCAGCAGTGGCATGATCTCGTATGTAGACGATATGGAAAAAGCCGCGGTCAAGATGCGAACATTCATTGACAAGGTCAGCACTGCCCCGCGCGGCTATTCGGGGTTATTTGACGCCACCAAGATCAACGAAAAAGAACTTGAGGCAATATACCAATTCGATGCCGCGTTCTTCGATCTCGCCGAACAAGTGGGGCGCGCCCTCGATAATGTTGAACAAACCCCTGCCGACGAATCCGCGTTGCCTGCGGCGATCCGTAATCTCACGTCGCTTGCGCGCATGGCAGTTGAAACGTACGATAGACGGTCTGAAGTTGTGACCGGGTCGAAATAATTATTAATGTAGGGGCGAGGTCTTCTCGCCCTGGGCGGGGGGACCCCGCCCCTACGCATACAAACCATGTGGCACGAATACATCAACGCGACATCCATTGACGAAGTTCTGCAAACATTGAAAAACAAGGGGGAGCGCGCTCGCATCGTTGTGGGTGGAACCGATTTAATCCTTGAACTCGAACGCGGCGTGCGCAAAGGCATTGAAACCTTAATTGATGTCACGCGCATTCCAAATCTCGATCAAATCACGATTGACGAAGACGGCGTCATTCATCTTGGTCCACTCGTCACGCACAATCATTGTGTTGAATCGAAATTGATCCGCGAACGCGCCTATCCGCTCGCTCGCGCGGCGTGGGAAGTTGGCGCGCCGCAAATCCGCAACCGCAGCACCATTGCCGGCAACCTCATTACCGCGTCACCTGCCAACGACACAATTACTCCGCTTATGGCATTGAACGCGTCCGTCACTTTGCAATCGGTGAATGGCTCACGCACCATTACGCTCAAGGATTTTTATACCGGCGTCCGCAAAACAGTGATGCATGCGGATGAAATGCTTGTGGATATTTCCTTCCCTGCGATGACAAGTTCGCAACGCGGGACGTTCATCAAACTGGCTTTGCGCCGCGCCCAGGCGATTTCCATCATAGACGTCGCGATCGTTCTTAATCTCAAATCTGATTCTGTCACCTCAGCCTCCATCACGCTGGGAGCCGTCGCCCCGACGATCATCCACGCGCCCGAAGCGGAGCAATATCTCGCGGGCAAAAAATTAACTGACGACGTCATCGAAGAAGCCGCGCGATTGACAATGAACTCGTGCAAACCGATTGACGACATCCGCGGGAGTGCCGCGTATCGAAGCGAGATGGTGCGCGTGTGCGCGATGCGCGGGCTGAGATCCATTCGCGAGGGTGAGGAGCAGGCTGGGATGCCGTCTGATGCGGTTTTGTTGTGGGGGGAACAGAGTCCGGATGGCGGGATCCAAACCAGGCACGAGTCGCCATCCAATCCAATTGAAACTAAAGTTAATGGAAAAAAATATATTTTCAAAAGCGGATACGACAAGACCTTACTCCGCTTGTTGCGTGAAGATGGAAATTTGACGGGAACCAAAGAAGGCTGTGCCGAAGGCGAGTGTGGGGCGTGCACTGTCTTCCTGGATGGCAAGGCGGTGATGGCATGTCTCGTCCCCGCGCCGCGCGCACATGGCGCGGAGATCGTGACGATTGAGGGATTGGCGACAACCCTCACCCCTGCCCCTCTCCCAAAGGGAGAGGGGGAACTTCATCCCGTACAAGAAGCGTTCATCAAGCACGGCGCGGTGCAGTGCGGGTATTGCACGCCCGGCTTCATCATGTCTGCGGCGATGTTGTTGGAAGAAAAGAAAGACCCGACGCGCCATGAAATCGAACAGGCGATTACCGGCAATTTGTGCCGGTGCACCGGTTATTACAAAATCGTTGAGGCAATCGAAGATGCGCGAAGAACACGCGAAATAAGAATGAGGTGAAAAATGGGTAAATATACATCACAGAGTCGTCAACGGGAGGTGCCGCGTAACCGCGGCGTTCACCCGGTGATGCGCGGTATCGGTTGTTTGATGATCGTTATCGTGCCAATCCTTGCCTATGGCGTTTCTGTTATTCTTGTCAACATTGGCATCCAGAGCGGCTGGCCCATTCCACCGGATTGGCTGGGCAAGCCGACATTAAGCCCGCTTTTGTGGAAGCTCTCCGGATTGGCTGTGATTCTGGGTTTCCTTGAGGCTCAACCGAATCTTATCGCCAATATTGTTTTTACGATTGCCATCACAATCGTCATTGGCGGAATCATGTCCATCCTATACGGGTATATTTATAAACTCTTCGGTCCTTCGCAATATGGGCCCACAGACGCGCCGCCGATCAGAGTCAAGGTGAAGCGATACAAAAGGTGATTTTTGTACCTATCCCAAAACCACCATGTCTCTCTGAGGGAGCGTTCTTCGCGACCGAAGAGTCTTGTACTTACAGGGGTAGAGACCCTTCGCTGTCGCTCACATCGTCCCGACACTTGCACCTGGCGCAAGTGCAGGTGTGTCCTTCGGGAGGGAGACATTTCGAGATGAAATGACCATTCATACTTCCATCGGAAAATCCCTCCCGCGCGTGGATGCGCGCGGCAAAGTGACAGGCGAGACTCCCTATTCAGGCGACTTGTCCATGAAGGGCATGTTGCACATGAAGATTCTTTTCGCGGGGCGTCCGCACGCGCGCGTCAAATGGATCAAAACAGGCAAGGCAGAAGCCGCGCCTGGCATTGTCGCGGTGTACACCTCGAAGGATGTGCCGGTCAATGAGTACGGTTTGCAATGGCAGGATCAACCTGTGTTGTGCGGACCTGCCCTCACCCCTAACCCCTCTCCCACAGGGAGAGGGGACTCCCTTCCCCTTTCGGGGGAAGGGTTGGGGATGAAGGCAGATATCGTTCGATTTGTTGGCGATCAGGTTGCGGCTGTGGTGGCGCGAAGCGAGGCAGAAGCCGCTCGCGCGATGAAATTGATCGAAGTCGAATACGAAGACCTGCCCGTTGTCACCGATCCAATTGAAGCGATGAAGCCGGATGCGCCGCGCGTTCACGAGCACATTGGCGATTCGAATATCTGCGTGCATTACAAAATCCGTAAGGGGAATGTGGACGATGGGTTTGCCAAAGCAGATGTCATCGTCGAAAGCGAATATCGCACACCGGTGCAGGAGCACGCGTATTTACAACCCGAAGCGGGGCTGGCTTACATTGACGAGGACGGGCGCATCACGATAGCCTGCGGCGGTCAATGGACGCATGAGGATCAGCATCAGGTGGCGCACGCGCTGGGGATGCCCAACGAAAGCATCCGCGTTGTGTATCCCGCTGTGGGCGGCGCGTTCGGCGGACGCGAAGATATGTCGGTGCAGATTGTGCTGGCGCTCGCCGCGTGGAAATTGCAGCGACCGGTGAAGATCGTCTGGTCGCGGCAGGAATCAATCATCGGGCACGGGAAACGACATGCCGTTGTCTTGCGCGCGAAATGGGGCGCGACAAAAGAAGGAAAAGTCATCGCCATCGAAAACGAGATCATCGGTGACGGCGGCGCGTATATGTACACAACCAACAAAGTGTTGGGGAACTCAACGATCACTTCTACAGGACCGTATTTCATCCCGAACATCAAGACAGATGTCTATGGCGTTTACACAAACAACGTCCCGGGCGCGGCGTTCCGCGGATTCGGCGCGCCGCAGGCTTTGTTCATGGCTGAAATGCAAATGGATAAACTTGCCGAAAAACTGGGCATGGACCCTGTTGACTTCCGCTTGAAGAACGCGTTACGCGATGGTGATACGATGGGAGTTGGGACACCTTCTCCAAGCCCGGTGAGCGTGGCGCAATGTATTGAAGCCGCGCGAGACAGGTTTGGATGGGCAAAAGGAAAGCATGCCCTGAGCAAAGTCGAAGGGAGGAAAGAAGAAAGAAGCGCATCTCACCTTAAGCGCGGTCAGGGTTTCGCGGCAGGATTCAAAAACATCGGCTTCTCGTTTGGTTACCCGGAGAACTGCTGGGCGAAGATTGAATTGCACGGCAAGACTGAAATAGATCAGGTCGTCTTACACCACGCAGGCGCGGAAGTGGGTCAGGGCGTGCACACGGTCATGGTTCAAATGGCGGCGGAGGCTGTGAGCGTTCCGTTTGAAAAAGTTAAGTTGATCGCATCAGATTCTGCAACCATGGGCAACTCCGGTTCAGTCTCCGCTTCGCGCATGACCTTCATGGCAGGCAACGCAATTCGCGGCGCGGCAGAGGTCGCATTGAATAAATGGAAGTCGGAAGAGCGCCCTGCTGTTGGCGAGTTCAAATATCTCGCACCGCGCACCACACAATTCGATAAAGACACAGGTCATTCCACGCCAAACTTTGCTTACGCGTTCGTCGCGCAAGCCATCGAAGTGGAAGTGGATATTGAAACCGGTCACGTGCGCGTGGTGCGCGTCGTCTCGGCAGATGATCTCGGTAAACCGATCAACCCTGCCCTCGTTGAAGGTCAAATTGAAGGAGCAGTCGTGCAGGCGCAAGGCTATGCCATTCTCGAAGATTACAAAACAAAAGAGGGGCGCGTGCTTACCGATCAACTCAGCACCTATCTCATCCCAACGATTTGGGATATTCCCGAAAAAGTTGAATCGGTCATACTTGAAATTCCAGACCCGAACGGTCCCTGGGGCGCGCGCGGGGTAGGTGAATTGCCGTTCCTCCCCGTTGCGCCTGCCATCGCCGCGGCCATCCATGATGCAACCGGCGTGTGGGTTGATGAATTTCCGTTTACACCTGAACGCGTTTTGCGTGCGTTGGGAAAGATTTAGTTTGCTTAGCCGCCGTCCTCGGTGGCAATAGCGAGCGCCGAGGACGGCGCTCGGAGCTGTTCATATCAACATGCGCGGTGAAACAAAAGATTTGAATGATGTCACTCGCAAATCCGCGAGCGGATCATTCGTTCAACTCGCCGACGGCGTGACACATTACGAACTGAATCCCCCTCTCCCTGAGGGAGGGGGGTTAGGGGTGAGGGATGTCGTTCTAGTCCACGGGTTCTCCGTTCCATATTTCATTTACGATCCAACATTCGATTTTCTAACCCAATCAGGATTCCACGTCCTGCGCTATGATCTTTTCGGGCGCGGATTTTCCGACAGGCCGCGCGCGCGTTACAACCTTGACTTCTTCGTCAAACAACTTGCGGATTTACTGGACGCGCTTCGCTTCACGTATCATCCCCGAAGGGGGCGACGCCTGAGCCTGGTCGGTTTATCCATGGGCGGACCCATTGCCTCAGCCTTTGCCGTCCGCTACCCGGAGCGCGTGGACAAACTCGTATTGATTGACCCGATTGGCGTAAAACCCATTTCCTTCTCGCCAATGCTCAAAGCGGCGAAAATACCTCTCGTCGCAGAAGCAGTTCTCGGCTTGGTTGGAGGCGATGCCCTCATCAAAGGCATTGCTGGTGATTTCTTCGATCCCTCACTCGTGGGCCATTTCATCGAACGCTACAAAGTCCAAATGCAGTATAAAGGGTTTCTGCGCTCCATTCTTTCGACACTGCGAAATAACATGCTTGGCGAGTTTATGAATGTTTACAAAGGACTTGGTAAAATAGACAAACGAATACTTATGTTTTGGGGACGCAACGACAACACCGTGCCATTTGACCACAGTAACATCCTGCGCGCCGCATTGCCAAACGTTGAGTTTCACGCAATTGAAAACTGCGGTCACATACCGCATTACGAAAAACCCGAAGAAGTGAACCCAACCCTGTTGGAGTTTTTGAGGAAAGAATGATTCAAAAGTTTATTGATTATTTCTCGCACAACAAATACCGCCTGATGATGTTCTTTCTGCTGGCGGGAGCGACGTTGATTTCAGTCACGATATGGCGCGTGCGCGCAGATTACAGCGGGAGCGGAAACTATGGGTTTTTAATCTGGAACCTGTTTCTTGCCTGGATTCCGTTCGTCATCTCTTACTTCACCTACACGTTGACATTAAAACGAAAGTGGGTGTATATATTCGTCCCATTTGCCGCGTTCGTCTGGCTGATCTTTTTCCCCAACGCGCCATATATTTTGACAGACTTTCAACACCTTGCCTATTGGAGGGATGTTCCCATTTGGTATGATGTGATGTTGCTGATCTGGTTCGCGTTCACCGGATTATTACTTGGCATGGTCTCGCTCTTTTTGATGCAAGAGATCATCCGACGCGAGTTTGGTCGCTGGGTTGGCTGGGGATTCGTCACACTGGTGGCAGGCTTGAGCAGTGCCGGCGTTTACGTTGGTCGCTTTCTTCGCTGGAATTCTTGGGATATATTCAGTAACCCAAAAGGCATGGCTCTTTACACCATCCAAAGCGCGCAGGACCCGAGTTTGCAATCCGTTGGGTTTACCAGCCTCTTTGCCGCGTTCTTTTTGTTTTTATACATCACACTGTATACTTTCGGGCATCTGTTGCTTGAGAGGCAGAAAAAAGAATCTGTAAACTAGGCGACAGTCACTTTAGGAGTTTCATATGAACAAACAAGATATCATCATTCTCTACAAATACAACCACTGGTCGAACGCCAAAATATTGAACGCCGCGGCAAACGTGACACAGGAACAATTTCTCGCGCCCGCGTCCTTTCCACATGGCGGGTTGCGCGGGACTCTCGTCCACGCGTTGTTCGCAGAGTGGATCTGGCGTCATCGCTGGGAAGGCGTTTCACCCACTGTCAGATTGAAACCGGATGACTTCCCAACCTTCGAGTCCCTGCGGGCGCGCTGGGCGGAGGAGGAAAAATTATTGATGGCTTTCATTGACGGTTTAACAGACGAGAGACTCAACAGCAAGTTCAGCTACACGTCCACGGAGGGAACGCCGCACGAAAGAATTTTGTGGCAGGCAATGGCGCATCTCGTCAATCACGGGACCCAGCACAAAACCGAAGCCGCGGCGATGCTGACCGATTTCGGTCGCTCACCCGGGGATATTGATTTGATCTGGTACTTGATCGAGAATCAATAGATACATAGCCACAGTGCGCACAGAGAAAATGAGTTTTAAAGCCTTTCTCAAAAACTCTGTGGTCTCAGTGGCAGAATTTTCACATGATCAACAAACTTCGTAATTTCACCATCCGTAACAGACACAACCTCGCAGTCTTCATCCTGCTGAACATCGCCTGCGCCATGTGCATCGGGCTTGTCGGCGCGAGAGTGGCATACAGCGAGTCTGGTCGGCATCTCGGCTTGATCTGGAATCTCTTCCTCGCCTGGATTCCATTTATCCTTTCATACATCGCGCACGCCACATCATGGAGGCGCGTCACGTTGTATTTCATCATCCCCTTCATCGCGTTTTTGTGGTTGATCTTCTTCCCCAACGCGCCGTACATGCTCACTGACTTGCAAGACCTCACGAGAGGCAACGTCGGCGCGCCGTTGTGGTACGACGTGATCATCGTCGTCTGGTGTTCATGGACGGGTATGCTGCTCGGTGTGATCTCACTCTATCTCATGCAGAATGTTGTCCACCGAACATTCGGGCGTAACGCAGGCTGGGTCTTTGTGTTCGTTATCTCCGCGACGAGTAGTTTTGGAATTTACGTTGGCCGCTTTGTCCGCCTCAACTCATGGGATATTTTGCAGAACCCGGCGGAAACCGCGATGGAGATCCTCGGTCTCGTCATTGACCCAAGCATGCGCCTTGCCGCGTTCACTTTGCTTTACACAATCTTCTTCATCTTTGTGTATCTCCTGCTGTATTCGTTCAGTCATATGCTTCAAGAACAAAACATCAAAGCGAATGAAGCGCCTGAACAACTGGCAGAGACACAACCCACGTATGTTCAAAAATAATTTTGTCCTTGTGCGCGGCGGGGGCGATCTCGCAACGGGCGTCGCGCTCCGTTTACATCGCGCCGGAATCAAAGTCCTCATCGCGGAACTCGCGCAACCGCTGGCAGTCCGCCGCACGGTTTCGTTTTCGGAGGCAGTGTACGATGGTCGGCAAACGGTCGAGGGGGTGACGGCAAAACTGATCGAAGCGAATCAATTACCGGCTTGGGAGGATGCGGATTTTATTCCCGTAATTGTTGATCCGGATACTTCCATTCTCGTGGATCAAGATTTTGTCGTCGTGATTGACGCGCGACTCATCAAGACTTCCTCTAACCCACTTCCAAAGGAAGTTCCGCTTCATATCGGACTTGGTCCTGGTTTCCACGCCGGACGCAATTGCCACGCTGTGATCGAAACCCACCGCAGTCATACCCTGGGCCGCGTCCACTGGACCGGAACGACTCAACCCGACAGCGGCGAACCCGAAGGCGACCCGCGCCGCGTGTTGCGCGCGCCGATGGATGGAGTTGTAACTGGCTTGAAAAAAATTGGCGCGCATGTGGAGGAGGGAGAAGTGATTGCGGAGATTCAAAATGATGTCATTCTGAGGGAGCGTAGCGACCGAAGAATCTCTGACAACACAAACGAGACTCTTCGCCGCCTAGTCTCGGTACGTGGCGTTACAGGCGCCACTACTCGACCACCAGCGGCTCAGAGTGACATAAAAATTATCAGTCCGTTCGCTGGCGTTTTGCGCGGACTCATTCGCGACGGCTTACAAGTAACGAAAGGCACGAAGATCGGGGACGTGGACGCGCGCGACGATGCGAGCGCGTGTTTTCTTGTTTCAGACAAGTCCCTTGCGATTGGCGGCGGCGCGTTGGAGGCAGTATTATCAAAAGCCGAAATCAGAAAGAAACTGTATTCCAAATAACCATGTCCGCAAAATCAGACTTGCACCGAATACTATTTGGTTGTATGCTTGTTTGAAATGGCGCTTGAAACAATTCTGAAAAGTTCGCTGTTCCTGCCCCGTTTCATCCAAACGGGAAATGACGAGCCGCGTAAGGTTCATTGGGTTGGGAACAAGGAGCCAACACGCCAAAGCCAGGATCAGGGTGGGAAGAAAAACGACGACAGCCCAAAAAAGAGAAACTCGCGCGGATACCGCGATCTTGCCACGATCACGCTCGGCGAAGTCAGTGATGCGCGCAAATTCCTTGCAAGTCAATTGACTCCCAGCCCCTACCCCGGGTGGATCGCGCCGAACTATTTCTGCATGATCCATCTCGCTCAAAAACGCGATGACCGTCCGCCTGCGATATTTGGGCGGGTGAAGACGTGTTATCCCAGCGATGGAGTCCTCCAAAATATTCAGGAAATGGAATTATTTCTTCTGAGCAAAGAAGACAAATCGGACGTTGTCCTTTTGCGCGCTGATGACATTTTGCCCGGGCAAAATAAACCTGTTCAAAGCGATTGCATTCGCGTAAAATTTCTCGCCTCCCCCGAAGATGTGGCTGATTTTGCAGGGCGTGAAAATATATTTATCCAGCAGGGTTTTGTCCCCGAATTCAACACCGGTTATATTGACCTGCTCGACACCAACGAACACAATCAGATGACGCTTCCCTGGCTGTTTGTCATTGGCTCGCGCTGGTTTGCGTCCATCCCGGAATCGGTCCAGCCTGAGATCCGGGAAAAACTGACAAGACTCATCCATTGGAACAAGTTGATCTTCAACTATCACCCTGAAAGTATCAATCGGGAGATCCGATCCCTGAACCGCGAGCTTGGATATAAAGCAGGATTCACAGACCATGTTCTCATCGAACCGGAAGACCCACAACAAACTGCACAGATTGTCGCAGGGACGTTCGATAGAATTTTCAAACAAGGTGTGAGATAATTTCCCTGTGGATTATAGACAAGAAAGTATTGCCACAGCCGAACGCCCCAGAGACTACGCAGGTCTCCTGTGGATTTTTGCCGCGAGCATGCTGGGGTTTAGTTTATTTTGTGGGGCGTCCGCGGTCGCGTTGTCTGACCCGACGTTGGAGGAACCCATCGTCATAGATCCTGCAAATATCGCTGAAGAGGCGTTTTCCAATGCGAACGCTGCTGTAGCATTAACTCTCGAGGCATTCTCTAAATTGATCCCGACATCCACGATAACACCTACCCCAACAGCTAGCCTGACTGCGACTCTAACCATAACACCTTCACCCACCCCATCCAATACGCCATTTATTCGTAACTCACCCACTCATACAAACGTACCTATAACCATCCCACCACCAGCCACGTCAACACCACAACCTCCGCCAACGAATACAGCCGTTCCAATTCAGACATACACTGCATCACCTACGGAGCCTGAACCGGAGGAATCACCGACAGATCCGCCACCGCCACCCGATACACCCGAACCACCAACAGCCACACCTCCTCCAACTGATACGCCATCCGGATAAATGGAGATTTGCCAACATCTTGACTTAGCCATAGAATCGTCATATACTCGAATTAATCAGATTAATCTTATGATAGTTCGAGAACGAATTTCCCCCGACATTTCTGAATTTCTCCGTTATCTTGCCGCGCATGAAGAGGCGGAGAACGGACTCCCCACCTTGAATGAATTGAGCCAGGAGTTGGGTGTAAGCGTCGCGTCTCTGCGCGAACAGCTTGAGGTGGCGCGAGCACTTGGGCTTGTAGAGATCAAGCCCGGGCGTGGAGGGACGCGACGTCGCATCTTTTCGTTTACTCCCGCGATCCGCCAAAGCCTCGGGTATGCCCTTGCGTTGAATGATGAGCACTTCCGAAAATATTCCGAGTTGCGCAATCACGTTGAATCAGCGTATTGGTATGAAGCGGTCGAAAAATTAACCAGCGAAGACAAAGAGGAATTGCAGGTTCTCGTGGCGCGCGCGTCGGGTAAATTGCGCCGCACCCCGATTCAAGTTCCACACGAAGAACATCGCAATCTGCATTTGCTGATTTACAGCCGGCTTGAGAATCCGTTTGTGACGGGAATCCTTGAAGCGTATTGGGAGGCGTATGAAGCAGTGGGGTTGAACATGTTTGCAGGCGGGTATGAATATTTACAGGAAGTCTGGCAATACCATCAAGTGATGGTTGAATCAATTTGCGATGGAAACGATAAGGCTGGGTATGATGCGCTCGTGGCACATACCGACCTTTTGTATCACAGACCGTAATTTATGAGGATACTATGAACAAAGTAATCAATGATTTTTCGATCATCGTTGGCACCAAGAACGGCTCAGGCAGTTCAACCGCCAACAACACCATCCTGCGCGCGATTTTCAAGATGGGCATTCCGGTTTCAGGAAAGAACCTATTCCCATCGAACATTCAGGGATTACCCACCTGGTACACGATCCGCGCGAGCAAGGATGGATATCTCGCAAGACGTGAGGAACAGGAAGTCGTCGTTGCGATGAACCCTGATTCGTTCACGCGTGACCTGGCGTCTGTCGCGCCGGGCGGAGCCTTTTTCTACGCTGACGATATCAAGCTCTCCATCACCCGCGCCGACATCGCCATCTACCCGATGCCCGTCAAGAAACTTGTCCGCGACGACCCGAATGTCCCCGCCGATTTTCGTGACCTTGTAGGTAACATGATTTACGTGGGCGTGCTCGTTCACATGCTTGGGCTGGATATTGAAACCGTTCACGCTGCGTTGAACTTCCACTTCAAAGGCAAACAAAAGCCGATAGATATGAACTTCAATGCCGTGAAAGCGGGCGCGGATTGGGCGAAGGCGAATCTCGAAAAGAAAGACCCATACTATCTTGAACGCATGGACAAGACCGATGGCATGATCATGGCGGACGGAAACACCGCCGCGGCGATCGGCTCCATTTTTGGCGGCGCGCAATTTGTGGCATGGTACCCGATCACGCCTGCCTCATCTCTTGCAGAGGCGATCAACGACTACATCCCCATGCTCCGCAAACGCGAGGATGGTAAAAATACATACGCTGTTGTGCAAGCAGAAGACGAACTCGCCGCGATTGGCATGACTGTTGGCGCAGGTTGGAGCGGACTCCGCGCGATGACATCCACATCGGGTCCGGGTTTGAGTTTGATGACCGAGTTCGCCGGTCTCGCGTATTACGCGGAAGTTCCAATTGTGGTTTGGGATGTGCAGCGCATCGGTCCAAGTACGGGCTTGCCCACACGCACATCACAGGCTGACCTTTCCTTCGTCGTTGGCATGGGACACGGCGACAGCGATAGCATTGTTCTGTTGCCCGGCGATGTCAACGAATGTTTTGATTTTGGCTGGCAATCCTTCGACATTGCCGAACGCGTGCAAACTCCTGTGTTCGTCTTGTCGGATCTTGATATGGGCATGAACCAGTGGATGAGCAAGCCGTTTCGATATCCAGATACGCCCATGGATCGCGGCAAAGTACTTTGGGAGAAAGACCTGGAAGAGTTGAAAGGCAACTGGGGACGTTATCTCGATAAAGATGGAGATGGTATTCCCTACCGCACCATCCCGGGTAACAAACATCTGCTGAGTTCATACTTCCTTCGCGGTACGGGGCACGATGAACAGGCGCGTTACACAGAAGATTCAGTCGTGTTCCACCGCAACATGGAACGCTTGAAAAAGAAATTTGAGAGTGCAAGGCAATATTTACCCAAGCCAGTCCTGCACGAGACTAAAGGCGCGAGGATCGGAATCATCGCGTATGGTTCTACCGAAGCGGCGATCAACGAAGCGCGCGTCCAACTGGAAAGAGACCACGGCATGAAGACAAACTTCCTGCGCGTGCGCGCCGTGCCGTTCACGCCTGAGGTGGATGAATTCGTCAGAACGCATGATCAGGTTTACGTCGTGGAAATGAACCGTGACGGGCAGTTGCATCAGTTGCTGGTATTGGCGAATCCAGAGTCCGCGATGAAATTGATCTCCGTTGCATACGGCGATGGAATGCCCGCATCCGCAAGATGGGTGCGCGAAGGAATCTTTGCGAAATACACAAACGGATCAAAACCGAAATCAGTAAAATCAATTACGAAGAAAACCGTTTCAAAGAATGGAAAGAAAGGAGCAAAATAATGTCTGCACTCCCCATGGCTGGCGCGCCAGCAAATGTAAACCTCGTCGGGCTGGCAAAGAACGATTACCGAGGCAACCCCACCACACTGTGTCAGGGTTGTGGTCATAACTCGATCTCGAACCAGATCATTTCCGCGATGTATGAAATGAATGTTCTGCCTGAAAATGTCTTGAAATTCAGCGGCATCGGTTGCTCGAGTAAAAGCCCCACATATTTTATGAACCGCTCGTTCGGCTTCAACAGCCTGCACGGACGTATGCCTTCGATTGCCACAGGCGGTCTCTTCGGCGATCACACACTCAAAGGTGTCGGCGTTTCGGGCGATGGAGATACAGCAAGCATTGGCATGGGTCAGTTCAAACATGTGATGCGCCGTAACTTGAACCTGGTTTATATTATTGAAAACAACGGCGTGTACGGGCTCACCAAAGGTCAGTTCTCTGCAACCGCCGAGAGAGGGCTTGAATTAAAGAAGCAAGGCAGTAACCCGTATATGCCGGTTGACATCTGCATGGAAGCGGTGATCTCGAATGCAACATTCGTTGCCCGTTCCTTTGCTGGTAATGCAAAGCAAGTGAAGGAACTCCTCAAAGCCGCTTTCGCGCACCGGGGCATCGCGGTGCTTGATATCATCAGTCCGTGCGTGACGTTTAACAACGCGGACAACGCGCATCACTCGTACGCGTGGGGCAAGGATCATGAGGAACCCTTGCATGACATTACATACGTCCCGCCCCGCAACGAGATCATGCTCGAAACGGAATTGAAGGAAGGCGAAATCCGTAAAGTTGCGATGCACGACGGCTCGATGATTGTTTTGAAGAATCTTGAAAAGGCATATAACCCGACAGATCGTTTTGAAGTTCTGCGGACTCTCGAAGAGGCGCAACGCAATAACTGGCTGACAACGGGATTGATCTACATCGTAGAAAACGTGCCGACTCTCTCCGACACGTACAATCTGGTGGACGCCCCACTCAACCGCCTCACCGAGCCAGACCTCAGGCCTGCTCCCGCTATGATGGACAAGGTCAACGCGTTGATGTTCTAGACCGACCTCACCCCTGCCCCTCTCCTAAAAGGAGAGGGGTTTTATTGTATGCCTGAAATTACTCCTAAGATAAAGATCAACGAACGCGAATTGCACTTTGACTACATACGCGCTTCGGGACCGGGAGGGCAAAATGTCAACAAGGTGGCGACGGCGGTGCAGTTGCGATTCGACATGCGCGCTTCATCCCTGCCGGAGGATGTGAAAACGCGCTTGATTCACCTTGCAGGCAAACGCGCAACCAGCGAAGGAATTTTACTGATCGAAGCGAAGCAATTCCGTACACAGGAGAAGAATCGCGAAGACGCAATTCAAAGATTGATTATTCTTGTTCGCAGGGCATTTGTGAAACCCAAGCCGCGCAGGAAGACCAAGCCCACGAAATCATCGAAGGAAGACAGAATAAAGGCAAAGAAACGAAGAGGAGAAATCAAGAGGGGCAGGCAGAGCAAGTTGTTCGATTAAGTTGTTCAATGGTGCGGGGAATAACCCCCTCTAACGATTCTCCGTTGGGACCTGCGATAGATTCTCCCCCAAATCCGCAATGAGAAATCTGGATAATTATTTTTACTTGAACTTGCGGATTTGGGGGAGATGTCCGAAGGACAGAGGGGGGTTGTGCAGGTATAATGCAAATATACATGCCCCAATCCGACCAAGGCGTCACTACCAATAGATACACCCTCATTCCCCGCGCCGCGATCTTCCTGCGGCGTGGGGAATTGGTTCTGCTCCTCAAAGGCGCGCCGACGAAACGACTGTGGGCAAATAAATACAACGGTCTCGGCGGTCACGTGGAACGAGGGGAGGATGTGCTCTCCGCTGCGAAACGCGAGTTGCTTGAGGAAACAGGTCTCACCACGGATTTATGGCTGTGCGGCACGTTGATCGTTGACGCGGGCGAAACGGGGATTTGTTTGTATATCTTTAGCGGGGAATGTTTGGAGGGTGAGCCGCAACCATCGAAAGAAGGTCTGGCGGAGTGGATTTCGCTTGATCGAATCAGCGAACTCCCCGTCGTGGAAGATTTGCCAGTACTCCTGTCGAAAATTTACACCATGAAACGCGGCGATCCGCCCTTTAGCGCGCGGTCCTATTATGATGAAAACGAAAAATTGGTTGTGGAATTTGCAAATTGAACTCCTCTCCCAGCGGGAGAGGGCAGGGGGAGGGTGGTTAGCGCGACGCACTCACGCTTTCACGGAATATTGTACGATTGCAATTCAATCGTTTCAGTGAATGAAACACTCGTGACGTTGCCCTCGCCGCTGGCTTTTACCCAGCCTACACCTTCGGCATACCAATAAAAATAGGCGCCTGAATATGTCACAGGGACGGTTAATGCCTGAATGGTCATGCTGATATTCAGCGCTGAATCCACTTGCAGTTTTATCGCATCAAACGTGCCTGCCGGGACGGTAACGCTTTCATTGCCGACCGCGGTAAATGTGGTTTGGACGTTCCCCTCCGCTGTGGCGGTCTCGCCTGAAATATCCATGGCGCCGTCAAATTCAAGCGTTTGTTGCCATTGGTCACCGATATTGATTATGGTGGGGTAGGTCACGCCGCTGGCGTTCTTCACGTTGAGGACAAAATTCAAATCCTGCGAATTGAGCGTTGCCACCATGGGACCGCCCAGTTTCAATGCAGAAAGCCCTTCCCCTTTGCATGCCCATTCCTGCGTGCGGGTGCGATCATCGAATTCTGATGTGAGGGTAAACCCGTCACTGCGAACGGACGTGATCGTGTCTGTGAAACTGTAAGTGCCGGAGGGACTGCCCGTGCTTTCGTAAGTCCACGTTGCACCCTCACGGACAGGGTAATATGGATTCGCGCAAATTCCTTCTCCAGTCACAGGCGCGCCGTTACCATTCACTGGCGACCCTGTTGGGTTGCCGGCAGAGGGTGAGCATGCGGCGATGAAAGCCATAGTCATTGTGCTGGCGAGAATTTTTCTAAAAGTTTGTAACATGTTTATTTCCATTTCCTCAAAGTCATTGTGAAGGTGCTACCTTTTCCAACCTTGCTTGTCACATTCAGGCTTCCCTGATGTTGCTCGATCACCTGCCGCGTGATGGCGAGTCCCAGCCCGATGCCGCCGAAGAGATCGTCTTCATGTTTTTCGAGATGATAGAAGCGGTCAAAGATTCGAGTGAGATTTTCTTGTTGAATTCCAATGCCGTGATCTTCCACAGCAACTACAACCTGGCCGTCTCGTTCGCTCAGGCGCACTTCCACCTCTCCGCCTTTGGGGCTGAATTTGACGGCGTTATCCACAAGCGCCATGAGCGCGCGCTCAAGGGATTTTGAGTCGCCTGAAATCGGAGGCAGGCCCGGGCTGGGAGAGAAGCGCAGGTTCACATCCCGCTCGACCGCTTTGGTTTTGTATTTCTCCATCACGATGTTCGCCACGTCATTCAAATCCACCGATTGAAATTCAGGGAGAACGAGGTCCATCTCTTGCAGGAACAGGATGTCGTTGACGAGGCTGACAATTTGCTGGACGTTTCGCGCCACCGTATCAACCCCAGCCGTGAGCTGGTCGCCGCTCATCAAGCCTTTTTGTAGCATCTGGAGGTACCCGCTCGCGACCATGAGCGGCGTGCGGAGTTCGTGCGCGATACTGCTGAGAAATTCGCGGCGCGCCAGGTCCTGCTCTGCAAGTTTTTGATACGCCTCAGCGAGTTCGCTCGCGCGCAGACGGAGATCGTCCACTGCCATCTGGTCGTTCGAACGCAGGCGGTTGCTGATCTCGCTGACCATTGCCATCGCCACGCTGTTGCTGCTATGCAGGACGCGGTCAAAGCCGGTCTTATCGAGTTCGAGCGTGGTGAGGGATGTTTTTGCTGTGACCGTTGCCGCGCGTGGCGCGTTATGGATGAGCGCCATTTCGCCGAAGAAGTCGCCGGGTGCGAGTGTTTTGAGCAGGCGCGCTTCGCTGTTGTTGATGACCTTCGTCACTTCCACTTCGCCTTCGAGGATCATGTAAAAGCGATCCTCCACCGCGTTTTCGCGGCATAGCACCGCGCCCGGCGCGTATGACCGCACCTGGCTGTTGGCAATCAGTTCTTCGATCTCGCTGGGCTTGATGCCCGGGAAGGCTCTGGGTATGATGCGTGACGGCGCGCGGCGGGTGGTCATGATATTGGCGTTATTCTAGCACGGAGGCATTTGCGAATCGCACAGCCATTTGAACTAAAAGGAAATTGCAAGGAATAATTTGAGCGCCTGCAGGGCGAGCCTTTACTCAAGGGCGGTTGCCAGCCATTCTGAGATAGTGCGAGTGATCTCGGTCTGCAACGAATTCGGCGTCAGGAATTCCGTGCCATGAAGATTGCCGGGATAGATCACCGATTCATAAAACTCACCCGTTGCGCTTTGGCACGCAGGCGCAGACTCGCGGTCGCCTTCCGATGCAATGCACCTGATGTTAACGCGGTTTGTCGTATTTTGATTGAACAACGCCACCGCTTCCTTGTATGGAATATTGAGATAGCCTCCGGGCGAAAGGGATAATGCGCCCTTGCAGATATTTCCACAGGCATCCACAACAGCATCTGCCCCTATGCTGGAGCCAATGCCGGCTATTTTTGTCGGATCAATTCCGGGAAGGGATTGGGCTGTTTCGTAAGCCGCCTTCGCGTCCATCAGCCAGCCCGCCGGGTCGAACTGTCCCCCGCTTTCACCGAACCCTCGAAAATCAAAAGTGAATACGGCATAAGGCATGGATGGAAATTCACCGGCAAAACCATCAAGTTTTTTGTGGGTTAGCCAGTCTACCATGCCGATGTTCGTCCAATCCTTCTGGTCGCCGGGCGCCCAGTGCATGAGAACGACAACCGGGGCGTTTACTACCGGCGCTGGGTAGTAATATCCGATCAGCGTCGTGCCGTCTTCGGCGTTGAATTCAACCCTCTGTGTTTCAGCGGAGAAGGGAGGGGTGGTTGGAGCCGGTGGCGGGGTATCTGTGGCTAATAAAACGACTTCCGGGAGTTCGAAAGAAGATTCATCTTCGGTGGGAATTCCGGAACATGACACAAGGGTCAAAACCAAGAGGACAAGGAAAGAAAGTTTCTTGTTCATCAATTCGCTCCTGACTGGCTGCTGCTGCGCCGGTAACTGGCTGGTTTACAAGTTGACCGAAACTATGATACAACAAAACCATGACCAGCACAATCATAAAAAACATTTTACTTCTTTCGTTTGGATTTGTCTCCCTGCTTGCATGCATGAGCGCGCCCGCATTGACGCCGACATCCGCGCCTTTTCTGACGACTGTTACGCAGGTTCCAACATTTGCGCCGCCCACGCAAGCGACAATAAATACTGTGTCGCCGAGTGCGACCTCGATTCCTCTCGTTCCAAACTTTGAACATATTGTTGTTGTGATGTTCGAGAACAAGGAGTTCGGGAGTGTGATCGGCAATTCGCTCATGCCGAATTACAACAGACTTGCGCGCGAATATACGTTGCTCACGCAATATTACGCGGTCACGCACCCCAGTTTGCCCAATTACATTGCGTTCATCAGCGGCGATACCTACGGAATAGATAGAAATTGCAACGACTGTTTTATTGATGCGCCAAGCCTGCCTGATCTCATCGAAGCGAGCGGGCGCACTTGGAAAACTTATCAGGAGGATATGCCTTCGCCCTGCTATCTCGGCGATACGCATATCTACGTGCAGAAACATAATCCGTTCGTTTACTTTGACTCGATCCGCCTGGACTTCGCGCGCTGTGAACGGAGCGTCGTCCCCCTCACTGCGCTTCAAACGGACATTGAAACTGATTCGCTTCCGAATTTCATGTTCATTAAACCGAACCTCTGCAACGACTCGCACGATTGCGAGCTGAACATTTCTGACGCATGGCTGACGAACCTGCTTGTGGGACTCGTCCCCGCGTTGGATGCGTCGGGCGGATCCTATTTGCTGGTGATGTTATTTGAAGAGGGGCAGGGGAATCATTCCTGTTGCGGTCTGTCTCTCGAAGCGGGCGGACGCGTCCCCGTGGTGCTGTATTCCCCGCTCGTCAAAAACGGATTTGAAGATTCCAATCCTTATACACATTATTCCATGCTGAAGACGATCTCCGAAGCGTGGGGCTTGCCCTATCTTGGTCACGCCGCCGAGGATAATCACGCCCTCATCGTCGCACCGTGGAAATAGTCATGTCGTTGCGAGGCGCCACTTGCAATGACACTTATGACTTTGGAAACCACGTGATGAACAGGTCTGCGAATGGCACTTTCAGTTTATTTTCTTTCGTAGAAGACAAGCAATGTAGTCCCGTATTTGCGTTCATCGAATTCTTCGAGATGGTTCAGCGCTATATTACTCCCTCTGTATTCACGCGGCGCAATTTGTACAATGACCCAGCCATCTTCGGCAAGCCATTCGATATTGTCATCCAGAAGCTCCAGCGCTTTTATCCACATGTCTTTATATTGTGGGGGGGCAATGTAAATGTATTCAAACTTTTTATCAGGCGGCGCGGAGAGATACGTGAACGCGTCGGCGCGGCGGATTTCAGCCTGCGATGCGAATCCGCAATGCTCCACGTTGAACTTGATCGTTTCGATGGGTTCGCGGTTTGAATCGGTAAAACGGACGGATGCCGCGCCGCGACTCAAGGCTTCGATCCCGACCGCGCCTGTGCCGCCGAATAAGTCCCACCAATTGGAATCAGTGACATCGCCAGAGATAATGTTGAATAACGATTCTTTGACGCGGTCTGTAATCGGACGCGTCGTATCCCCGGCAACCGCCTTCAACTTCCGACCTTTGGCTTTCCCTGCAATCACTCTCAGGCTCATGGAATTTTCTTTATCTCACAAAATATTGCTTCCCCGCGGCGGACTTGTAAAACGGGGGGAGCGTCTCTGAAAGTGGAACGGTCTTCGTTTGTGCGCGTGTTAACCAACACATAGTCACCCGATTGTACTTCACTCAGCGCGCCGCGCAGTTCATGGACAATGATATTTTTACCCGCATAATACTCCGCGATATACCCCTCGCGGCGGACAAAAAGATTGGCTGGTTCATCCAGTTGTTCATCGAACTGTTCAACCGCTTCCTTATAGCAGGTGAGCCAGTAATCTGTTTCATATTGTCGAAAGGCTCCGTTCGTCCCGCCGATAAATGAATTGTAGTAGGTATATTCGTATGGATGAAGTCGTGCAATTCCAACGAAGCCAGGAAGTAAAATGAGAACCATCGAGCCTGCGCGTAGCCACGTTGGTTTTATCAAATCACTTATCCATTCAAACGCAAAACCTGTAAAGATAAATATCGGTGGAAGAATAAAAAGGAAATGCCTCAAGCCGTCGTACATCGCAGGTTGCTGAATTAATACATAGCCGACAAGGATAATGAACCATCCCAGGATCAAAGTCAGGGATACAATATTTTTTATGCGCAAATTAGTTTTGATAATCTTCCCGAAGCCAGCCGCGACACCGATGAGAAATAAGAACCACGTTGGTTCTGTCAGTGTGACGGCCAGCATAAATGGAAGATAGCGACGCGGCATATCGTCCGCGCGGAATACTTCGCCGTTGAACAAGACAGCCAGTTGTGTTGGATTATCAGACATGAATCGAACTGTTTCAATCAGGCGCGTGAATGGGCTTTCCCAAAGATAAGGCCAGGTGGCGAACATAACAACAATTGCAAGCAAAGCATACATCGCAAGCGGCGGGATAATCTGATTCAATCTTAGTGGGGATGCGGGCTTTGTAAGAGTAGCCTGGGGCTTTAGTCCCAGGCGGGCAGAAACCAGCGCATACACAATCACGATCAATCCCGCCAGCGGACCCAGCACGCGAATCGAAGTTGTTATCCCAAGGCAAAAAGCCGCGACGATAACCTTGATTGTCTTGTTGCTTGCGTTCGTTGCAAGTGCATCCACCATCTCAAATCCCAAACATACAGCCGCGAGAAAGAACACGAGAAATGGCGGGTCTTTTGGATTGATGAAGGCGTGCCCCCACAGAAGAGGTTGGTAGGAAAAAAATGCCGATGCCGCGAGTGCGGCTGAGGGTTTCATCCAGCGCGTCGAGAGACGATAGAGGAGGTAAACGCCAAGTTGGAAAAAAAGAAAATTGATCAGGTGCCAGGCTGAGGCTTCGTCCCCTGCGGGGATGATATCAGAGCCGAGTGCGTTTAATCCGTAAACGAATCCGCGCGCGAGAAACAGATACGCAGGTCCGCGTGTTTTGTGATCCTCCGCGCTGGGTCCATAAGAGTTTTCGAGATCAAAATTTCCACTGAACCATTCGCTCGGTGAATAAGCATAGCCAAGCGCGTCAGCGTATTCGTAAAAGAGCGGCTCATCCCACGAAAGACCGTAATCACGGAAAATAAATAAGCCGATCAAAATATTGACGGCTAACAAAATCAGGATCGGTTTTTCGATGATTTTCTTGAAAAGGGAATTCATGCCAATTTGTTGCCGATTACATCGAACGCCTTGATCTCTGCCAAAGCGCTCGGCGTGTTTGGGTATCCATCTGCGAACAAAGTCCAGATCATCGAGTCACTGCTTTTTCCATTGGCGTACCCAAGACGGCGGCGCGTGGCTTCATGAACATAACCAAGCTTTCTTGGAACTGCCGCGCTCGCCAGATTATCAACTGTGCAATGAATTTCCATGCGGTCAACGTGATACAGTTCAAATGCAACTTTCGTTAGCGCCGCAGTTGATTCAGTGATCAAGCCTTGATTGATAAAATCCTTGTGAAGCCAATAGCCGATTTCGAGCGCGTTGTCTTCCGGTCGCGTGTGTAGCCCTGTCCCGCCCAGCGCGCGCGATTCATCCTGATTGAAGATGCCGTAAATATAATCTTCGCCGCGATCGAACAACCCGCGAAACTTTCGCATGAGTTCCACTTTTTGTTCAACGGTTTGCGGTTCATCTGCCGCCCAGGGCATGAACGGCAGCAAATGTTCCTTGTTTGCCGCGGCGGCTTCCTGAATTAAGATTGCATCTTTTGGATCCCAGCATCGCAAGACGAGTCGTTTTGTTTCGATGCGATACGCAGGGGTTGCGATGTTTGGTCCGCTCATTTTTTCTTTGTTGATTTCTTTTTGCCAACAGAGTTTTTACCAAAGCCGCCCAACAGCGAAGTCAATTCTTTTTCCTCCCCTACCTGCCCTTTGAAATACTCATTCATAAATTGCGAACGGCGCAATCGCAATGACATTGGCGCAACTGTTTTCAAATCATCGAGAGTAACTTCAACGCGCCCGTCAGCCGCGGCATACGCGCGCGCGGATTCAAACCACGTGATCTCGGCGCGCAAAGAATCGACGCCCATTTTTTGAACCAAAGCAATTGCTGGATTCGCAATCTGGTCTGGCACGACTACTTTACCGACTTGCTCGCGTGCACTGCGAATTTCATCAGCCGCCGCCGCCATCTCAGCCGAAAACTGGTTCACCATCTGACGCGGATTCGCAAGATATGCCTGCACTCTTCGATACGCATCCAGCCTTTCAGATGTATTTTCCAACCCGCGTACGATGACGCGCAACCCAAAGCGGTCCAGAATCTGTGGGCGGAGCCTGCCTTCTTCAGGATTCATCGAGCCGATCAACACGAAGCGCGAACGATACGTGGCGGCAATTGGACCGCGCCTCACGGTGTACGATCCCTGCGCGGCGGCATCGAGAATTGAGTCAACAATTTCATCGTTGAGTAAATTGATCTCATCAATGTAAAGCAAATTCTGGTCAGCCTGCGCGAGAATGCCGCGATGCACGCGGGTGCGATCCTGCGCGACAGCGCGCTCGTCAATGCCGCCGACCACGTCTTCGAGCCGCGCGTTGAGCGGCAACTCGATCAATCGGACTTTGTCTGGCGCAGTGAGCGGCAGTCCTTCGCCAAATTTCTTGGCGCAATCCGGGCAGACGGCGTTGAGTCCGCCGACCTCGATATCTTCGGGAAGGCATCCATAAAAACATGTGCTTCTTTCCACTTGCGGCAACAGGTCGAGCAAACTGCGGACGGCTGTTGTCTTTGCTGTGCCGCGCGGACCGATTAATAAGATGCCGCCAATGTTGGGGTTGATCAAACCGAGCAGGAGCGCAAGTTTCATTTCGTGCTGACCGACTATTCCCAAAAACGGGAACGGCATCTGCTCAGTGACGCGCCCCTCTTCGGGCGTCAGCGGCGGCAGGGATTTTCCCGCGACGAAATCCACGAGTTCGCGCAAATTCTTGAATGAATGTGCGACTGGTTCTTTGGGTTCGGGTTGGGTGAGGTCGGGTTCGATCATGCCTGGTTAGCTCAAGCCGCCGTCCTCGGCGGCGGGGACGCCGCCGAGCGCGCTATTTCTGTTTCAACCTATGCTCTTGCCGTTCTTTTGCCTTTTCCATTTTACGCTTTTCTTCCTCGGTCTCTGCTTTCAAAGGCGGGACGGGTGTGGGTTTGCCCTCGTCATCCAGAGCAACGTACACCAAATAAGCATTATTAGTGTGAGTCTGTTCGCCAGTGATGGGATTCTCGGCAAGCACCTGCACTTCCGCTTCCATGGACGTGCGCCCTGTGAAAGAGACTTCTGCCTTGAGGATCACGAGATCGCCGATCTTGATAGGCTCGCGGAAGGTCATCGAATCGATTGCAACCGTGACCACTTTTCGTTGGGCATGACGCATACAGGCGAGCGCGCCGGCTTCGTCCACGAGTTTCATGATCCATCCGCCATGCACATTGCCAAGCAGGTTTGCGTGCTCGGGATGCATCAATTGGGAGAGAGTCACGCGCGAGACGCTGATCGGTTTTGGGGTGGAGTGATCTGTCATGGAATATTTCTTCAAGAGTTTACCATGTGTTGACAAAAAATCCCGCAGGGCGCTTTGCGAAGACCCTGCGGAAATATAAAAGTAGAAGAGTTTGACGAAAAATTAATCCAGGTCGTCGCGGAGTTCGCCGCTATCAACGGTGTGTAATCGTTCAGGTTCTTCGGATAGCACATCCACGAGGCTGTGGGTGAGTTCCTTCATCAGCGGCGCCAAGGGGACAGTCGCCGGGGGGATGATCCTGCCTGCGGACGGAGGCAGTTTCAGGCGCGGCTTGAGCGATGAGTCATCGGCGCGATTCCGCACGATGCGCGCGTCGCTGGTCAATGATCCAACGTAATAGCCCATCACCGAATAGACTTCGCGTTGCGCAGTTGCCCAGCCAATCCATTCGCCGCTGCGGTTGTAGAGGTTGGGAAATACAAGGAATGCGTCGGCTTCGCCTTGTGAGTTGTAAATTGGGATGACACGACTCAGATTTTGTGACATGGCTTACTCAACATCATTATACGTCCAATAACGGTTCACGAAATAATTCCAGAGCATTACAATCCCGATGGCGAGCGCGAGGGTGGCGTTTTTTGCCAATGTCTCTGGTGTGATGGCAGGCAGAATGTCCATGCTTTTGAAGAAGCCCTCCATCGGGGGTTCCATAAAATGCAGGATTGGAACCCGAATAGCAATGCCTGCCGCATTCACAACAAAAAACATGCCTAACTGATGAAGGATGTGCCGCGAACGCGATTCGGGATACGTCCAAAAACGATTTCCAGTGAAGTTGTTGATGACGGCACAGAGGAACGAGATCGTCCCGGCGTAGACCAGCCTCATGGCAAATAGGCGCGTCAGAAGATTCATGACTCCAAAATCAAGCACAGAGCCGACCGCGCCCACCGCGGCGAACTTGAAAAATCGTATCCGTTCTTTGGTGTCGTTCAAGTTTATGCAAGCCCTAGTTTTTTCCTGAAGTATGGAACTGTCTTTTCGATGCCCTCATCGAGCAAAACTTTGGGTTCCCACTTGAGAATCGTGCGGGCGCGGGTGATATCGGGTCTGCGTTGTTGCGGGTCTCTTACACTGCGCGCATCCACATATGTGATCCCCGCTTTGTTGCCAGTAATGCGGTTGATGGTCTCGGCAAATTGCAGGATGGTCATTTCGTGCTGGTTGCCGATGTTGACCGGCAGGTGCTCGTCTGAATAGAGAAGCTTTACGATGCCCTCTATCAGATCATCCACATAACAGAACGAACGCGTCTGCCCTCCATCGCCATAGACGGTAAGCGGCTGACCCAGCAATGCCTGCTTCAGTAAATTGGGCAATGCGCGCCCGTCTTCCAGATCCATGCGGGGACCGTAGGTGTTGAAAATTCGCACGATGCGCGTGTCCACCCCGTGCGCGCGATGATATGCCATGGTCAGGGATTCGGCGAACCGCTTTGCTTCGTCATACACTGCGCGCGGACCGGCAGGATCAACGTTGCCGGTGTAGTCCTCGGATTGCGGATGGACAAGCGGATCGCCATAAATTTCGCTGGTAGATGCAATCAAAAAGCGGGCGTTATTTGCGCGCGCCACGCCAAGACAGTTATGTGTGCCGAGCGCGCCGGCTTTCATGGTTTGAATGGGGAGGTTGAAATACCCCGATGGCGATTGCGGGTTGGGGCTTGCCGGTGACGCGAAGTGCATCACGGCATCCACCTTGCCTTGAACAAAAATGTAATTTGAAACATCGTGCTTTTGGAATGAAAATTTCTCATTCCCCATCAGGTGGGCAATATTATCGGGGTTGCCTGTGACGAAATTATCCAGCCCAATGATCTCGTGATCTTCAGCCAGAAGCCTGTCGCACAGGTGGGAGCCGAGAAACCCAGCCGCTCCAGTAATCAAAATACGCATGTTGTTATCCTCTCTAGATATGTCATTGCGAGGAAGGCTTTAGCCTGACGAAGCAATCTCTCATTCGGTGAGGAGATTGCTTCGGGGGCAGAAGCCCCGCCCTCGCAATGACGTGTTATTTCCAATCAATCCTAGTGACGAGTCCATCGCCTGTCACTTGAAATGCCTGACTGTTTCCGCTATCTACAAGCCATAAATTTCCCTGGTATATGACTGCGATAAAATTGCCAGCCTGCCCGTCAATCGGATCGGGCGCCCACGCGGGAGTCTGCGGCTCGATGCCGGGCGCGTCATTCGCAGGGAAAATTGTTCGCCGGTTCGACCCATCGCGGTCCATCACGACGACGCGGTAACGACTGGTTTCGCTTTGCTCCGGGAAGATGGCTTGCAGATACGCGACCTGGTATTGCCGCTCCCGTGAACTCGATTGCAACGGCGATGCGCTTGGGTAGGCAAACATGCCAGCCTGCCCCGCGAGTTCCACCGTTGCATCATTTTCGAAGGAGGTCGCGCTGATATCAAAGAACGGCGAGTCTTCATCTGTAACCAGACTGGGCGGCGGCGCATGAGTTACATAATAAAGCGTTTTTCCATCGGCGCCCCAGGAAAGCGCGGGAAGCCATGCCCAGTCGCTGTGCGTGTTCAATGGGACGATGTCCAGCAGGGGTTTGAGATATTTTCCATCGAGGTCCACCAAGCCGATCCCATCGGGGCGCGCGTATGCTAAACGCCCGTCTGCTGAGAAGGCAAAGGTCATACCCCACCAGCCATAGACGCCGCCACTGCTTGCGTCCAATATTTTTCTTTTCTCGCCGGTTGAAATGCTGTAACGATGCAGGTCGTTGTTTGCCTGCCAGCCGGGCGCGATACTGCGCGGCTCAACGGTTGAATACGCAATCGAGCCTGTATTCGGAATCCAATCTGCAAAGTGGACGACATTCGAGACGCCGGTGCTGAATGGTTTTCCGCCATTCGTGCGGACAGCCCAAAGGGTGTTGATCTCCTTATCGGCAGGCTTTGTGGATTTTCGCGTGAAGATCAAATAATCACCTTTGGGTGAGAGTTTGAAGATGCGCCCATCGAGATCGCCGGTTGTGACGAGCGCTACGCGATTCGCGGTGGATGTGTCAACGATCCACGCGTTGCCGCCCGCGAGGTAGGCAAGTTTGCCAGGGATGGGCAATGGCGCGAACGATGATTGCGCGCCGACCATGACGATCTCAGGAATCGCTTCCTGCAAAATGACAGACTTGACAATGGATTTGCTGATCTCCACGTCGTTTTCAAGGACGCGGCGATAGGTCAGTTCCTGCAAGCCATTGACTCCGGCTTGCACGAGGCGCGTTTCGCCTTCAGGCAGGGATTCGTTTCGCACAACCTGTTTCTCGAATGAAATGATCTGTTCTTCGGTCTCGAAAACTTCCTTGACGCGAGTAATCTCAATTGAGTTGCCATCGCCGAGGACGGTGTAAAGGGGAGGGTCGGCGCGGTCTAAACTTCCCACCGTGATGCCAACCGATTGCAACGCCTGGCTGACTGTGCTCCCTGCGGGGAGGGTGACGGTGTGCGAACTCCCATCGGCTGTGACGCTGATGGTCACGTCTGCGCTCGCGAGTTGCGGCGAGCGGCAACTCGTCAGGGTGAGTGACGCGATTAGAACAATGAACAGGTTGAGGCGGGGGAGGAGGCGGTGCATAATGTTGGATGTCACTCTGAGCCGCTTTGCGGCGAAGAGTCTTCTTACGTCATTGGGATTCTTCGGTCGCCTATCGGCTCCCTCAGAATGACATTTTGTCTGGTGTATAATCCCGTGCGCTATCTGATTCGTCCGATAACTGTCATCATGCCATCTGCGATGGTGATGGTTTCAATGCGTAAGCCGGTGGCAACCGGACCCAACGAACCCGTGTATGCTTCTTCGATCAGGGCGGTGATGGCGTCGTTGATGCCTTCGGGCGCGGGGAAGGGACCGAAATCTGCTGAAACGATTTCGATCTTTGTTTGTCCCAGTTCATCCACGCCCACACTGAGGATGATGCCGATGTTGGCGGCGAACATGCCCTGTTGCGTTTTGCCGTAGATTTTCATTTGACCATCGCGCAGATAGACTTGCGGTTCGGTGATGATGGGTTGTTGATCGCTCTGTTGCATGTTGGGGTCGGTCTGCATCCGAAGCGCAAGATAGGATGTGATCTGCGGTTCGGTGATGGTGATCGTCACAACGCCGGTTTGCAGACCGTCTTCAAAAGATTTTTTGATGCCGTCCCTCAGGCTTTGCGCGGCTTCCGCTGAAACGGGGATGGGCGTGAGGTCTGAATAATCCGGTCCGCCGACGAAGACGGTGCAGGCGAGGGATGCGGCAATGAGTAAAAAAAATGGAAGAAATTTTGTTGGTCTCATTCGTTCGTAGTCCATAATTAGCAATTGGTAATTAGTAATTGGCTTGTGGTCTCGATATGTGGCGCGAGGCGCCACTACTCGACCACCGTCTAAAATCGTAAATCTGAAATCATAAATCGTAAATTGAACGTGGAGTAATTATAGCATGAGCATTTCCGACGCTTTACCAGCGCAACATATCGAAATCGAATTGTCACTTTCTGTGAAATTGGAGGGGTTGTTGTTCGTTGCGGGCGAACCTGTGACGACTGCCCAACTTGCCGCCGCGCTGGATGTGGCTCCCTCCGTCATCGAGCGCGGACTCAACGAACTGGACGCTTCTCTCTCAGCCCGTGGCTTGCGTCTTCAACGACATGCGGGGCGCGTGCAATTGACCACCGCGCCGCAACTCGCCGAACTGATCGAACGTTTTCTCGGTCTCGAAGCGACGACTCACCTCAGCCGCGCCGCGCTCGAGACTCTTGCGATCATCGCGTATCAACAACCTGTCACGCGCCCGCACATTGACTCGATCCGCGGCGTGAACAGCGACAGCATGTTGAAGAGTCTCTTGCACAAGAACCTAATTCTTGAATCGGGCCGCACCGATGGACCCGGTCGCCCGATTTTATATTCCACCACACCTGAATTTTTGCAGCACTTTGGGTTGAGTTCAATCCTTGAAATGCCCCCGCTTGCGAAGCCTGAGGAAAATGGGGAGAATCACGATGAGATGTTGATGGGGTAGATGTTTTAGACCCCCTCTGACGATTCTCCGTCGGGACTTACGATGGGTTCTCCCCCAAATATGCAAGCTAAAGTAAAAATAATTATCCAAAAATCTCATTGCGGATTTGGGGGAGATGCTTGTGAGCAGAAAAAAAACTCGAAGCCAGAAAAATGCTCATAATCCGCGCAGACTCCCACACGTCCACGGCACGCGGTGTTGGGCGCACTCACAAGACGCAAAACTCAGTGCCAACCAAAAAATACTACCGCTAACATGCTGAAATTATTGTACACGACTCGAAAAAGTTATGGTGGATAAGACTCTTTAGAGTTGAAAACGGTCAAAATAAGCTAGCGTGATTTGTTAAGGTTGGTTTCAACAGGCTCAACCTAGCGGAGGGTATCACAGGCATACGGGGCGTGCACGCCCCGT
>Ga0247727_10002383_pt1 | contig 43177 bp, 44 predicted proteins | sample WisWelCaveWW1625_FD_202498 | JGI IMG/M metagenome (GOLD analysis project Ga0247727, IMG submission 202498) | Biofilm microbial communities from Wishing Well Cave, Virginia, United States - WW16-25 | ecosystem: Environmental > Aquatic > Deep subsurface > Groundwater > Cave microbial mat | place...
CTGCCTATTACGAACGAAAAAGCGAAAGCCCAAATGAGAGATGCGCTTAAGGCCAACAACGTTACCCAGAGTTCTACGGTGAAAGATCTTACCGACGCCATGCAGTCTGATCCTGATAAGTTTGAGTTGGCACTCGAGACTCTGTATGGCCCGAGAATATCGAGCTACATGGCGCGGATGGCGGAAGGCTTGAGCGGTTCCGAGACAGAAAACCTTAATCTGCAGACTTTATATCAGATAAGCCAGTCCGCGATCGATAAAGGCCTCACAGACGCGCAAGATTTTGTTTCGCTGAATAATGCCGTGTCCATTTTTTCCAGAAACGATTCGCTGATGGATCAATCCATCGAGACAGTTTCGAATGTGTTGAAGAGTCTGTTGGGTAAAGAAGCCGGCCGCGAGCACTTGGGCACTTTCTACCAGTTGCTCGGCGCCCGTCTGCGGGCTACCGCCGCCAATCCCGCGGAACTTGCGGATCGTATGGCAGCCGTGACACTCCGCATCCACCAGGATCCGAATATCAGCCGCAGTTTGACATTGCGCGGGCTGATGGATTTTGTGAGGACTACGGACATCAAAGAGCCTTCAGCTATCGTTAGTGCGCTCTCTCAGGCTGTTCCGTCTGTCTCCGCGGAGCAGGCCCGTGCGCAAGCACTCAAAACTGTTCAAGACATTCTTTCAAAAGCACTAGATGCCGATACTCCTGAGGAAGTGGCCAATCTTGTGAACCAGGCCCAGCAAAAACTTAAAGGAGTGCAGCTGGCGTCCGCTGAAGAACAAATAGCTTTAGAGGATAGTTTTGCGAAAGCACGGGCCAAGCTTCAGCAGCTGACCGATGCCGAGAAGGATAGATTTGCGAAATCGCTTGAGCGCGAAAGACAGCTTACCGAGTTTGAAGATGCGCTTGCCAAAGTCTTGACCGCCGGCGATCAGGAAGAAGCCCGTTCTATCCAGCGGGATGCCAAAGCCAAACTTTCTGTTATCATGAATGCTGCGTCGTTGTCCGTAAGCGAGCGCGAGAGAATAAAACGTGCGGTGGATGGCATAAAGCAAAAGAATTTGGAATTGGAAGCCAAGGCGGAGAAAGAAGCCGAGCTTGCAGCCAAGAAAGCCGCCGAAGCCGCCGAAAGTGCCCAGAAAACGGCGGAAACCGCGCGCCAGCGCGAAACGAAGAAGGAAGCACTTTTGGGTACTTTCAACGCCTCGATGACCGGAGGACAATTGGTCGACGCCGACGCTGCTTTGCAAGGACTCCAGAGCGAAAAGCTGGTGGATGCAGACACTTTGGCCACTCTCTTTGCAAAGCTCGATAACACGCAACTCACGTCTTTTGACAAAATACGTTCTAAAGAGCAGCAGACGCGCGCGCTGGATATCGTTCGTCAGTTCAATCAAGAGCTCTCTTCGGGTAACCTTGCGACTGCCCGGTCACTTTACAACGAAATGTCCAGTCTTGGCATGCTCAACCCAGGCTGGAAACAAGGCTGGCTTACCCGCTCCGAAAGACAATTGGCCGCCGCGGCGGAGAATTTGAGGGGAGTGGAGGCGGAGGCCCAGCGCCAGATCCGGACAATGGAGCAGAGAAGGGTTCTGCAGAGCTTTACGGATGTGATGGATCAGATCAGCCAGGATCAGGCCAATGCCACTCACACCGTGGCCGAGCTTCGTTTGGAGGAAGCTTCCATGCTTTGGGACATTTTTAGCCCCAGCGCCAATAAGCTCACCTTTGATGGTTTTATTGACAACGTTCTTGTCCGGACGTACCAGACCGGAACCTTTGACGAACGGGGCGCCGTGATAGGATTGCTCGCCCATATCAAATCCTCAGATGAGGCCGCGTTTAATACTATCTTTAAGGCAATTCAAGCCAGGGATCCGGACCTTGTGGCTCAGATGAAAATGAAGATCGGCAACCGCGCTGCTTTGCAGAAAGCCGAAGAAAGACCGGCCGCCATCCGCGCGCTCCAAGCGGACTCTGTCACGAGCTTTAATACGCTTCTGGATCAGATCAATACCGATCAAGTCAACGCCACTCACACCATTCCGCAGTTGAATTTGGAAGAAGCTTCAACGCTTCTTAATGTCGGGAGAGCGGAAGGATTTGGCGGTTTGATCGGTACTCTTGTCAAATACGGCGAGTCCTCTGACTTTAGTCAAAAAGGCGCTGTGATCGGCTACCTAGCAAGCTTGTCTGCCAATCCGGATGTATTGGATATTGTTTTGAAAGCGATTGACAAGACCAACCATGATCTTGCGGATGATCTCGCCACTCGTGCCGCCAATCGTTTAGAACTAGGCGGGATCGAAGGCGCCCGCCTCGCTCGGCCTGCGCTGGTTTTGCCTGCCACGCAAGCGATTACGCCAGAACTCCAGCCTTTTGCCGGCGCGAGGATGGCGATCGCTCCGCCCTCAGTTGGCTTGGCACTGCCTGAATTTGTGGAAGCCGTGCTGAATGCCCAGGGCGTGCGCGCGACCGATAAAATGAAAACAGAGCTTACCGCGCTTTTGTCTTCCATGGATAAAAAATTTGCCGAGGCAGTTTTGAGCGACATTCGCGAAGAACGGTTCTTCAACGATCTATTGAGCAGTCTCGCCAAGATATCCGGCGTGAAGGAAGAAATATTACAGCCGGTCGCGACTATGGCCTACTCACAGCTTTATGTGAACGGTATGAAGGTTGAACTGCAAGGGGCCTCGATGAAGCAGGACCAGGCGTACGCGCTGCAAATATTCAAGGGGGAGACTTTAAGCCAGGCCGACAGGGGAGCTTTGACAGCACTTAAAGAGTCTCTGGCCGGTATAAAGGATAGCGTTGTGGTCCTAATGCCTATGGATGATGAAAACAAAGATACCTACGACTTCTTTAAAGAAATCGGATTTAAGATTGTGCGAGTGTCCGATGACGAAACACTTGACTCTATTAAAGACAAAGTCGGGGCTGAGGGAATAAAGGCGCCGAATCTGTCGTTGACACTACTTGCCACAAAGAGCGCGGTCGGCACGGTCAATGATGCGTTTAAGACAAAAACGTTCGACCGCTGGCTCTTCAATATGGTCGACACGCGCTACCAGGAACTGGGTATCTTGGCAAAACTTTATCTCACGATTTCCGGCCAGCGTTTGGCCGATAACAAGAAAATGAACCTTGTTGGTAACTTCGCTCCTTCCGAACAGCCTGAAGGCGTCGCTCCGATCATAGGACAGTGGAGCAAGCAGGGGCTCTTCCGGCAGTTCCCCAAGGTCTGGGAATTCTTAACGAAGCTCTTCCTCAGCCGCCAGACCGTCGAACGCGCGGCTTGACCTGCGCTGTCTACCGCCTTGGTGTGAATGGCCTCGGTGTGGGTGTAAAGCTCGAGGGTTGAAGCGTGAGAATGGGTGTGGTAGACTTCGGTCTGTTGCAGGAGGTTACAAAAAAATGAAATATCCAGTGGTCGTACATAAGAGTGAGTACGGTTACGATGTTCATTGTCCATTATTTCCAGGATGTCACAGTCAAGGGGATACAGTAGCGGAAGCACTGGAAAATATCAAAGATGCGATCCTTACTTATTTGGAGATGATCTCGGAAGAAGAGAAAGGTTCCCTCTATGAGGTAGAGGTCGCAGTGTAATGCTGTTTACAGATCTTTCTTCTGAGCGTATTGTTGCTGCGTTATCAAAACTATTCCTCGCCACAAGAGAATCCTTATACCCTTAAAGGCATCATCAAAGATGCTGGGTTAACAGACGAAAGATTTAAAGAATTGATTTAATCAATAAGTCCACCGAGATCTGGGCGGCTTCCATCTCGGCGTAATCCCACCAGTCGTTTGGCTGCATAAGAAAATTGTTGACTTACACTCAATTTTCTTCGAATATATAAACCATGAAATACATTCATAGATTGATTGAGAAAAATATCGAGAATGCACTCGCACGTGATAAAAGCGTGCTTCTCTTAGGCGCACGCCAAACAGGCAAAACGACTTTAATTAATCGTTTTCCGCATGATTTGGCGATTTCATTTATCCGTCCAGATGTTCGGCAGCGGTATGAGAAAAATCCGGCGCTGTTAGCAGGGGAAGTGTCCGCCATTAAAGAAAAGTCGAAGAACCACCGACCATTGGTTTTACTGGATGAAGTACAAAAAGCTCCTGAAATACTGGATGTAGTTCAAGACTTGATAGACCAGAAGATAGCCAACTTCATTTTGACAGGCTCTTCAGCAAGGAAACTTTTGAGAGGTTCTAAAACAAATCTTCTTCCTGGGCGAGTAGTCTCATTGCGACTTGATCCGTTTTTGCTAAAAGAATTTTCCTCTTTTTCCATTGAGGATTTACTTCTTTATGGGTCTCTTCCTGGGATTGTTCAAGTGGAAAAATCCGCCGATAAAGAAACAGATTTAGCTTCTTATGTCACCACTTATCTAGAAGAAGAAGTGCGAGCGGAAGCGCTGGTTAGAAATGTAGGGTCATTTGCAAAGTTTCTTGAATGCGCAGCGTCCGAGTCCGGAAAAATAGTCAATTTCAGCAAGCTTTCACAGGAAATAGGGGTTTCTCACACTACGATCCAATCGCATTATCAGATTCTGGAAGACTGTTTAGTGGCTGAAAGAGTCGATCCGATTTCTCATAGCCGTACCAGGAAAAAGTTGACCAAATCCGCAAAATACATGATATTTGACATGGGTATCCGTAGACTGGCTGCCGGAGAAGGTGATAGATTACCCAAGGAGGTGCTTGGCCATCTTTTTGAGCAATTTTTAGGTCTTGAACTTTTGCGTTTATCGCGTTTGTCTGAAAATAAAGTAAAAGTCAAATTCTGGCGCGATCCTGATGGTCCTGAAGTCGATTGGGTCTTGGAAAAAGAAGGCGTTTATTTTCCTATCGAAGTTAAATGGACAAACTCTCCTTCATTAAAGGATATACGGCATATAAAGACTTTTTTGGCGGAATACAAAAACTCCAGGGCAGGTTATCTGATATGTCAGGCATCGCGCAGGATAAAAATCGACAACGATATTTTTGCTATTCCTTGGAAGGAGCTGGACGATTTAGTTTTTGAAATATAGACTTACTCACAATTCTTCTAAGAAGTTTCGGACCCACTCTTCGGTGTCAGACCGTCGGAGAAAACGACCGGACAGCTTTTTCTCTCAGCGTTTCTTGGACTTTAATAGCTTTCAGTTTTAGTATCATAAAATCCTAAAAGTAAAACGTCCATTCAGTAAATTATAACGCACTTTTAAAGAAATTCAATGTTTGTCTTCAGCAGCACGTTCACCGCTCCGTCTGGGCGGCTTCGATTTCAGCCTAACCCAACCAGTTGTTTGTCACGATCCGCCTTTGGCGGATCGGCTGCAACGCAGCCAAGCGACGGGTGGGGTAACTCTGCCCGAAGCAATCTCAACCGTAAAAACCTATTGACATATTATATTTTACAATGTAAATTATAAACATGATAAATAGATTGCTTAAACTCCCTCTGAATCATAGTTTTTTCTTATTTGGTGCAAGACAAACCGGCAAAAGTACACTGCTCAAGTCGTCTTTTGGTTCGGATAAGACCATAACTTACGACCTCCTGAAATCAGAAGAACATCTACGGCTCTCGGCCAACCCGGCTTTGTTTAGAGAAGAAGTTTTATCAAGGAACGATAAAATTGCCCACGTGATAGTGGATGAAATACAACGTGTCCCGGCGCTTCTTGACGAGGTGCATTTCATTCTCGAGCACAACAAACCACCTCACTTTTGCTTGAGCGGTTCCAGCGCAAGAAAATTAAAAAGAGTGCATTCCAATTTACTGGCGGGCAGAGCATGGACTTATCATTTGTATCCATTGACTCATTTGGAATTGGGGGAGAGTTTTTCTTTAGATAAAGCGCTTAACTTTGGCACGCTGCCCAGCGTTTATTTGTGCCCGAATGAGGAAGACGCAAGAAGGACTTTAAGATCGTACGTTGAGACGTATCTAAAAGAAGAAATAGAGCAGGAGGCTTTGGTTAGGAATTTGGGAGGGTTTTTGCGTTTTCTTATGCTGGCCGGAGATGAAAATGGAAATATCATCAATTATTCAAATATTGCCAGGGAAACAGGAACGTCCTATAACACCGTCAAAGAGTATTTTCAAGTTTTAGAAGATACTCTCATTGGTTTTATATTGCTTCCGTATTCGAAAGCCGTGCGTAAAAGGTTGATCAAACACCCCAAGTTTTATTTTTTTGATACGGGAGTACACCGGTCATTGACAAAAAAGATGTCTATTGGCTTGGAGAAAAAGACCTCAGAGTATGGCAGAACTTTCGAGCATTTTTTTATTGCTGAGATGATCCGATTGGCTGCCTATAAGGAGCTTGATTATACATTTTCGTTTTATCACAGCTCCGCGCATGCGGAAGTTGATTTGATTGTAGAAACTCCAAAGGGTAAAACTTACGCGATTGAAATCAAAGCTACGGAAAATCCGGACGCAAGTTCGCTTACAGGTTTAAAATCATTTTCTCAAATCTGCCCCAAAGCCGAATTATACTGCGCTTCGTTGACTCAGCGAAGAAGGAATATCGGAACTATTTCTATTTTGCCTTGGCGGGAAGTGTTGAATATTGTGACCCAAGGCCAAACACTGGATTAAAATTACACCTGCCAGACCGTCGAACGCGCGGCTTGACCCGAGTAGCTGTATAAAATCGAAAAGGCAACTCCACCACCAAAGCAGTTTAACTTACAATAATCCGATCACCTTGGAAAGAAAGGCGCCTGTCGAAATAATAGGGATATCTTTGTAATTTTTTAGCGCAAGAAGATGCTGGTCTCCACTGACAAGGTAATGACATTTTCCAGCAACGGCGCAGGCCAGGAAAACATCATCGCTTGGGTCTTTATGAACAACGGCAGGAATCTGTTTTAGCGTGACGGATTGCGTAAAAGGCAGTAGTTGATGCTCAATAAGAATCTTGATTTCTTCCAAGGAAAGTCGAAACTTAGGATAGGCCAAGACCCGCAGATATTCTTCAACAATTTCTTTCGAAACGAGGGGCACAAATTTTTTTTCTTGCCAAAGACTAACTAGCCGTCCTGTAGGTCCTCGGGAAATAAGCGCGGATACGACTACGTTTGTATCTAAAACCACTTTCACGCTAGCCGTTTCTCTTCCTGGCCCAGTGGACTGCCGCCTCAATATCCTTTTCCGTTATACCAAGATCGCTTATCTTTTTGCGTATCTTTTCAAGGTCCTCTGAGGATGAGCTGATTTTCACGGGCCTAAGCACAATTTCCTGATCCCGTTTCTGGACGTCAAAGTATTCTACCCCAGGGAAAGCTTTGATAACTCCTTGAGGAATTGTAATTTGGTTTTTGTAAGTCCGCTTTGCGAGCATTCTGATCACCTCCATGAAAGAAGGATACCATGTTTCCTTATTGTATTCAAGTAATGAAATATTACTGAGCTACCCGCACCACATAGTACACCCACCCACTGTCCTATGTATAATAGCAAGGGGGAGCTTCCCCATGGTTTCTCTGGTTTGCTTGAAATGATTCAAGCGGAATCACGGAATTGATCCTAAAGGCCTTAGAGAAAAGAAGGACCGGTTGTAACCTAATTTATTTTTCTAGAATGTTTTTTCATCCACGCGGATATTTCAGCCCAATCGGAATGGTTTTTAATGACCTGAATAAGAAAAGTGTAAGTTTCATTTGAACTGGAAGTGAGATTCCAGCCGTTTAAAAGAAGTGTTAAGTGGCAGGCCGCGAACGCGGCGCGTTTATTTCCATCGACAAAGGGATGATTAAAAATCAGTGAGTGGCAGATGGCCGCTGCTTTATCGAATAGACTGGGATAGGCGTCCTGTCCAAATACGATGGATTGAGGACGATGAATTGCTGATTCAAGCAGACCCCGGTCCCGGATTCCCGTTGAGCCGCCGTATTTTTTGATTAAAGTCTCCTGAGCCCGGATGACTTCCTCAAGCGTCAAGTATCTCACTTTGCGAGTTTTCGATAGAGGCTGTCATACTGCTCCATACTTTTACTTAAAAAAGACAAGAAAAGATCGGGTGCTTTCTCGCTTCCAACGGATTCTTCCAATTTGTCGAAATGTTCTTTCAAAAGAAAGATCGCTTTTTCTGTGAGGTGACCTTTGGTGGTACGAAGCTTGGTGGTCATCTCCTGTAAAAGCACAAAAGCCTTTTCATCAATACGAGCATTGAGCTGATGCGTTTTCATGGATTTATCCTCTTGCTAGAAGTATATAACCAAAATAAAGCAAATGCAAGCACACAAAGCATTCTCTGCTTTCGCCCTCCCGGTCCTTCTGTTATAATGTATCTTCTTTTCAAAAGACTCTTTAAGAAGCCTTTGGGAGCCGATGTTTGATTAGCCGTTACACCCTGCCTGAAATGGGCAAACTCTGGACCGAAGAACACCGGTTTAGAACGATGTTGAAGGTTGAAGTGGCTGCCTGCCAAGCCATGGCGGAGCTTAACCTTATCCCCAAACCTGCCGCGCAAAAGATCGCCAAGAAAGCCAACTTTAAGATATCACAAGTAGCTCAATTTGAAAGAGTTACAAAACATGATGTCACCGCTTTTTTAAAGAGCATTGCGACGTTTGTAGGACCCGAAGCGCGCTTTATCCATAAAGGCCTCACCTCAAGTGACGTTTTAGACACTGCTTTGAGCCTCCAGATGCGGGAGGCCCTGGATCTTCTTCTGACCGATACGCGCGGATTCGCCGAGCTTCTTAAAAAGAAAGCCCTAAAATACAAAGAAACCCCGATGATGGGCCGCTCTCATGGGGTCCATGCGGAGCCCTTGACGCTGGGTCTTAAGTTCCTTCTTTTTTATGATGAATTTAAACGAAATCTCACCAGGCTCGAAGCGGCACGTGACATTATTTCTGTAGGAAAAATTTCAGGCGCGGTCGGCACTTACGCGAATGTTGATCCAAAAGTAGAAGAGAAAACCCTCAAAATTTTAAATCTGCGCATCGCGCCGGTATCCACCCAGATTCTCCAGCGTGACCGTCACGCCGAAGTTTTGACTTCGCTTGCGATCCTGGGCGGCTCGCTTGAAAAACTTGCGACCGAGATAAGGCATCTTCAAAAAACTGAAACTTTGGAAGTGGAAGAGCCCTTTTCGGAAGGACAGACTGGGTCAAGCGCGATGCCTCACAAAAGAAATCCTGTGAACTGCGAACGCGTGGCGGGCTTGGCGCGCGTGCTGCGCGGCAATGCGCTTGCGGCTTTGGAAAATATCGCGCTTTGGCACGAACGCGACATCACTCACTCGTCCGTCGAGCGCGTGATCCTGCCGGATTCTTTTATCCTCGCGCATTTTATGATTCGTGAAATGAGCGCTGTTTTGGACGGCCTCCAGGTGTACCCGGACAACATGATGGACAATATCTGGAAGACGCGTGGGCTTATTTTCTCCCAGCGCGTGCTTCTGGCGCTCATCGACAAAGGCCTCTCCCGCGATGCGGCCTACAAGATCGTGCAGAAAAACGCGATGCGCGTGTGGAAAGACAAAAAACTAAATTTCAAAACACTCATTTTAGCCGAACCGGAAGCAACATCGCGCTTTTCAAAAAAAGAAATAGAGGGACTTTTCGGGCTGGATTATCACTTGAAACACATCGACACCATATTCAGGAGAGTGATCAAAAAATGAAGGCCAAAGTATACGTGACGTTAAAGAAATCAGTGCTCGACCCGCAAGGCAAGGCGGTACAACACGCGCTTTCGAGCTTGGGATTTAATGAGGTGAAAGACGTTCGGATGGGCAAATACATCGAGCTTGAGCTTGGGAATGTCCAAAAGACAGAAGCTGAGCGGAAGATCAAGTCCATGTGCGAGAAGCTGTTGGCCAACACGGTGATCGAAGAGTACAAATGGGAGCTAACAGATGGCAGCTAGCAGCTTGCAGAAAATGAAAGGCAAAGTACCGCAAAGATTCAGAAAGCTTGCAATATGGCAAAAATCTATGGATTTTATATCCGAGGTTTATAAGATTACAGAGGATTTTCCAGATCGTGAAAAGTATGGATTAACATCTCAGATTCGGCGAGCGGTGCTATCAATAGCTCTGAATATTTCGGAAGGAAGTGCCTGCTCAAGCGATCGTGACTTTGCCCGCTATTTAGGCATAGCTTTTAGCTCAACCTACGAAGTGATTTGCGGATTTGAAATAGCCGACAGATTAAATATGTGTTCTAAGGAAATGTGTGAAAAAATGATAGATTGTTCAGATGAAATAGCGGCGATGATATCGGGTTTCATAAAAACTTTGAACGCCAAAGAACACGCTGCCAGCTGTAAGCTGCCAGCTGTGAGCTTATCATGAAATTTGGTGTCTTAGTTTTTCCAGGCTCTAACTGTGACTACGATTGTTACCATGTTTTAAAACACGTGCTCGGCAAAGACACGGATTTTGTCTGGCATAAAGAAAATAGTGTCGACAAGTATGACTGCATTGTGCTGCCGGGCGGTTTCAGCTATGGCGATTATTTGAGGACGGGTGCTATCGCGCGCTTTTCTCCGGTGATGGACGCGGTCGCCGGCCACGCCGACAAGGGCAAGCTTGTCATCGGCATCTGCAACGGATTTCAGATCCTTCTCGAATCGGGCCTTTTGCCGGGCGCCATGCTGCGCAACGAATCATTGCAGTTTGTCTGTAAATTTGTGACGCTCCGCGTCGAGACGACCGATTCGCCTTTCACGCGAAAAACGAAAAAAGGCGAGGCCCTGAGAGTCCCCATCGCGCACGGCGAGGGAAATTATTTCGCGGATGAGCCAACGCTCGCGGAGCTTAAGAAAAATGACCAGATTCTGGTGCGCTACTGCGACGAAGAGGGGAAGGTCGTGAAAGAAGCCAATCCCAACGGTTCGCTCGACAACATCGCCGGCATTTGCAACAAAAAGCGCAATGTCTTCGGACTCATGCCGCACCCGGAACGCGCTTCGGAGAAAGAACTTGGTTCGGAAGACGGTATAAAGATCTTTAAGTCGATTTTGGATACAAATTAATAGAACGCCACGCGCGGGTGGCGCGGAGGCAGAGCGCTTGTTTTTTGACAAGGCGAAGCACTTGGCAAAAAACGAGCTACCGCAGCGACAGGACCCGCGCGCTTTAGGAAGATAAATATGATGACCCAAACACTTGAAATCACACCCGAGATCATCGAAAAGCACAATCTGACGCCCGCCGAGTACGAAGACATAAAGCGTATTCTTGGCCGCGTGCCCACTGTCACCGAGCTCGGCATTTTCAGCGTGATGTGGAGCGAGCATTGTTCTTACAAAAACTCGAAGAACGTGCTGAAGCTTCTACCGAAAGACGGCAAGCGCATGTTTGTGAAAGCCGGCGAGGAAAACGCGGGCGTTGTCGACATCGGTGACGGCCTCGTGATCGTTTTTAAGATCGAGTCTCACAACCATCCTTCGGCGATCGAGCCGTTTCAGGGCGCCGCCACCGGCGTCGGCGGGATCTTGAGGGATATTTTCACAATGGGTGCGCGACCGATCGTGTCGATGAATTCGCTGCGGTTCGGAAAACTGGATGAGCCTGTCTCCAAAAGACTTTTGACCGGCGTTGTGGCGGGTATCGGGTTTTATGGCAACTGCATCGGCGTACCCACGATCGGCGGTGAGGTGTATTTTGACGAATCCTACGAAGGCAATCCGCTCGTGAATGCTTTTTCGCTCGGGCTTGCCAAGCGTGAGGAGATCGTGAAAGCCAAAGCCGAAGGCGCAGGCAACCCGGTTTTTTATCTGGGATCGGCAACCGGCCGCGACGGTATGGGAGGCGCTAGCTTTGCTTCCAAAGATCTGACCGAAGAATCCGAAAAAGACCGTCCGGCGGTGCAAGTTGGTGATCCTTTTATGGAAAAACTGCTCTTAGAAGCGGTCCTAGAGCTTCTCAAAAGCGGCTGCGTGATCGGGATCCAGGACATGGGTGCCGCGGGCCTTACCTGTTCCACCTGCGAGATGGCTTCGCGTGGCGGCATGGGCATCGAAATTGACGTGGCAAAAGTTCCCCAGCGGGAAACCGGCATGGTGCCGTATGAGATCATGCTCTCCGAATCGCAGGAACGAATGCTTGTCATTATAAAGAAAGGCCGTGAGGCCGAGGCCAAACGGATCTTTGATAAATGGGACCTGCACGCCGAGGAGATTGGATCTGTCACGGGGGACGGCCTCATGCGCGTCAGGGAAAACGGTATCACAGTCGCGGAGATCCCCGCAAAATCCCTGGCAGATGACGCGCCTGTCTATACACGCGAGGCGCGGGAACCTGCCTATATAAGGAAGGCCCAGAGCTTCGATCCGCGTACTCTAGGCAGCCCCGGAGACTTGAATGCCGCGCTCCTCAAGCTTTTAGATTCGCCCACGATCGCCAGTAAAGAATGGATCTATGAGCAGTACGATCACATGGTGCGCACCAATACCACCGTGCTTCCGGGTTCGGATGCGTCGGTTATCAGGATCAAAGGGACCAACAAATCCGTCGCTATTTCGGTGGACTGCAATTCCACCTATTGCTATCTCGACCCTTACGAGGGTGGCAAGATCGCGGTGGCCGAAGCCGCGCGCAATATCGCCTGCTCGGGCGCAGAACCTTTGTCGATCACGAATTGCCTTAATTTCGGCAACCCGATGAATCCTGAAATTTTTTGGCAATTAAAAAAGTCCGTCGAAGGCATACGCGATGCGTGCGTGGCATTTGAGACGCCCGTGTCAGGCGGCAATGTTTCTCTTTATAATCAAAATCCCAAAGGCGCCATCGATCCCACTCCTACGATCGGGATGGTCGGGCTTATCGAAAATCACGCGCCGGTCACTTCTTTTTTCAAAAACGATGGAGACATCATTATTTTATTGGGCGAAACTCACGAAGAGCTGGGCGGTTCGGAATTTCTTAAAACTATTTTTAATACAAAAGCGGGCCTTCCGCCGAGACTTGATTTGAAAAAAGCGCGGTCGCTGGTGGATCTTCTGCTTTCATTGGCGAAAAAGGATTTGCTCAAGTCCGCGCACGATTGTTCGGAGGGAGGTCTTTCGGTGGCGCTTGCGGAGTCCTGTGTTCTGCAAAAAAATCACGAAATCGGCGCGAAAGTGGAGATGCTACTCGAAGGACTTTCGAAAGAAGCGTTCTTGTTCGGGGAGTCCCAGTCGCGCGTCGTGATTTCAGTTGACCCGAAAAACTTGAAAGCGGTGCGTGAAGTGATAGAATCATCGAACTTTCCGTACCGGCTGGCAGGCAAGGTCGGCGGCCATGTACTCGCGATAAACGATCTTATAAACGTACCTGTCGAGGTGATGAAGCATGCTTGGCGAAATGCGATCAATCGAAGGATGGCAGTTTAAAGAAAACAGAAAGAGTGCGGATGTCCTACGAATTGAAGGATAAATGCGGGGTTTTTGGGGTTTTCGGCCATAAGGACGCGGCCTATTTGACCTACTTGGGACTTTATGCGCTCCAGCACCGCGGAGAGGAGTCCGCCGGTATCGTCGCCTCCAACGGCCAAAAGATGACTTTTCACCGCGGCATGGGCCATGTGCAGGAAGTTTTTGACCCGGGCCAGCTTGAGCGGCTGACGGGCGACCGCGCGATCGGCCACGTACGCTATTCAACGACCGGCTCAAGCCACCTAAAAAACGCGCAGCCGATCCTCGTGGATTATTCGCGCGGCGAAATCGCGATCGGCCACAATGGAAATCTCGTGAATGCCGATATTTTGCGCTCCGAGCTTGAAGCCTATGGTTCTATTTTTCAGACGACAACCGACAGCGAGATCATTATTCATTTGATGGCGAAACCTTCGCTTCGCAATGTCGAAGAAGGCGTGGTGGAAGCTCTGGGCCGCGTGCGGGGCGCGTATTCGCTTGTTTTTTTGACGCATCATTTTCTCATCGCGGCGCGCGATCCTCAAGGGTTTCGTCCGCTGTGGCTCGGTAAAAAAGACGGCGCTTACGTCATCGCGTCCGAGACCTGCGCGTTTGACATGATGGAAGCTAGCGCTTTAAGGGAAATAGAACCGGGGGAGATCCTCTTTATTTCCGAGAAGGGCACGAAATCTTTGAAGGTCCCGGTCCAGGAGGAGACACATCGCGCGCACTGTATTTTCGAGCACGTGTATTTTGCAAGGCCTGATTCCAAAATTTTCGGCGAGAGCGTGCATCTGGTGCGTGTAAATCTGGGCAAAGAGCTTGCGAAAGAGCATCCGGTGAAGGCGGACATCGTGATCCCCGTGCCGGATTCCGGCAATTCCGCGGCTCTCGGGTTTTCTCAAGGTTCCAGCATTCCTTTGGAATACGGTATCATCCGCAACCACTATGTCGGACGCACGTTTATCCAACCCAATCAGGGGATACGGGACTTTAAAGCGAGGGTGAAGTTTAATTTTGTCAAAGAAGTTTTGGTCGGAAAGCGTGTCGTCGTGGTGGATGACTCGATCGTGCGCGGAACGACTTCGAAGACCCGAGTGAAAAATCTGCGCCAGGCGGGCGCCAAAGAAGTGCATCTTCGCATCAGCTGTCCGCCGCATAAATTCCCCTGCGCGTACGGGATCGATTTTCCGACGCGGGAAGAACTTTTGGCCAATAAATATTCTATCGAGGAAACAAGAAAGTATCTCGATTGCGATACGATCGGATATCTTTCTTTGGAAGGAATGCTGAAAGGCGTTTCGCTTTCGAAAGAAAACTACTGCACGGCCTGCTGGACCGGTAAGTATTCGGTGCCTTTCGAGGGTCTTGATAAGTACCATGCCGAAAGACATACGGCGAAGTGCCAATGAATAATAAACGCGGTGGTATAACGTATAAACAGTCCGGCGTAGATGTCGACAAGGCCGAGACTTTTGTCGAGAGCATCAAGCCGTACGCCAGGATGACAAGGCGTCCGGAAGTGATAGCCGGCATCGGCGGCTTTGGCGCGCTGTGCCGTTTCCCTAAAAAATATAAAAAACCGGTTTTGGTAAGTTCTACTGACGGCGTCGGGACAAAACTTAAGCTCGCGAAACTGGTCGGGCGTTTTGAGGGCTTGGGCGTCGATCTTGTCGCGATGAATGTGAATGATATCCTGATGCTTGGCGCTGAGCCGCTTTTCTTTTTGGATTATTTTGCGATAGGTAAGCTCGACATTAAGATGATGAATGAAGTCGTAAGGGGCATCGCGAAGGGCTGCAAAGAAGCCGGCTGTTCCTTGATCGGGGGCGAGACCGCGGAGATGCCCGGGCTTTATGCGAACGGTGATTTTGACCTGGCGGGTTTTTGCGTGGGGGTTGTGGAGGAAAATAAGATCATAGACGGCAAAGGCGTGAAGCCCGGGCACGTGATCATTGGTGTCGCTTCGAGCGGGGTTCACTCCAACGGTTTTTCTTACGTGCGGAAAGTTTTGAGACCGGACTTCATTCAGTCGCACGCCGAAGAAATTTTGAAGCCCACCAAAATTTATGTGAAGGCCGTTTTGTCGCTCATCGAAAAAGAACCTGTTTTTTCGCTCGCGCACATCACGGGTGGCGGTTTTTTTGACAATATTCCGCGTGTTTTGCCCGGAGGCTGTGGCACCAAGATCCACACCGGCAGTTGGCCCGTACCCAGAGTTTTTCGCTGGGTGCAGGAAGCCGGCAACGCGTCGGACAAGGAAATGTACCGGACTTTCAACATGGGCATCGGCATGATCTTGGTCACCACGAAAGACAGAGCGCTTAAGGTGATCTCGCTTTTTTCGAAATTCAAAGAGCATGCCTGGGTGATCGGGGAGGTTGTGAAAGGGGAAGGGGTTTCAATACAATGAGGGTGCTTCTAATCGGTAACGGCGGGCGCGAACACGCTATGGCCTGGAAATTATCTCAGAGCCCGAAATTAACAAAGCTCTACGTGGCGCCCGGCAACGCGGGCATGGAAGAGATCGCTCAAATCGTCGACATCGCGGTCAAAGACCAGGAGGCGCTTCTTAAATTTTGCAAAAGGGAAGCGATTGATCTCGTGGTGGTAGGTCCGGAAGCGCCGCTCGTGGATGGCATCGTCGACCGTTTTCAAAAAGAAGGGATCAAAATCTTCGGGCCCAGCAAATTTGCCGCGCAGCTTGAGGGCTCCAAGGCCTTTGCGAAGGAAATGATAAAAAAGCTTTCCGTGCCGACCGCGGAATTCGAAATTTTCACTTCCGCCGAAAAGGCGATGGATTATATCGCCCAAAAAGGCGTGCCGATCGTGATCAAGGTCGACGGGCTTGCCGGCGGCAAAGGCGTGGCTGTCGCGACTTCAAAACCGAAAGCGATGGAAGCGATCCATAAGAACATGGTAAAAAAAGTTTTTGGAAAAGCCGGCGAGAAAATCGTGATCGAAGAATGCCTGGAGGGGGAAGAGGCGTCTGTCATCGCGATCACGGACGGGACTTCGGTGAAACTTCTGGCTTCAAGCCAGGACCACAAACGTATTTTTGAAGGAGACCACGGCCCCAATACCGGCGGCATGGGCGCGTATTCTCCCGCTCCGGTGATCACCGAGGCAGTCGAAAAAGAGCTCACTGAAAAAGTTTTTATCCCGATCGTGAAAGAATTTCAGGATCTGGGCCACCCGTTCAAGGGTTTTCTTTACGCGGGGATCATGATGACTGCGCAGGGTTTTAAGGTGCTGGAGTTTAACGTCCGGCTCGGAGATCCGGAAACGCAAGCGATTCTTCCGCGTCTGAAAAATGATCTGCTGGAACTTTTGTTGGCGGCCGTAGACGGAAAGCTCTCTGAAATTCAACTTAAGTGGGACGATGAAAGTTGTGTCTGCGTCGTGATCGCCTCACAGGGCTATCCCGAGGAATACGAAGTCGGGAAAAGGATCGCGGGTTTGTCCTCTGCCAAGGAATTACCGGGGATCCACGTTTTTCACGCCGGTACAAAGCGCCAGAACGGCGAGCTTCTAACCGCAGGCGGCCGTGTTTTGAACGTCGTAGGCCTTGGAAAAGGGATGTTTGAGGCGCTCTCGCGCACCTACAACGCCGTGGACAAAATTTTCTTTGATAAAATGTACTATAGAAAAGACATCGGGCACAAAGCGATACGGATGTTCCATTAGGATAACATTTTTATTTTTGGGAGGTTTTAAATGAAACCGATTGTCGCGATTTTGATGGGAAGCGATTCGGATACGGAGCAGCTCAAGCCCTGCGGGGAAATTTTGAATCATTTCAATGTGCCGTTCCTTGTCAGGGTCTTATCGGCGCACCGCACGCCGGACGAAACAGTTGAATTCGTAAAGGCCGCAAAAAAAGACGGACTTAAAGTGATTATCGCCGCGGCCGGGGGCGCCGCGCATTTAGCGGGTGTTTGCGCCGCCAATACCACGCTTCCCGTGATCGGCATTCCGATCGAAAGCCCTTCTTTTAAGGGAATGGACTCGCTTCTATCGACGGTTCAGATGCCAGCCGGAACGCCAGTCGCGACGGTGGCTGTCGGCGCCGGCGGCGTGCGCAACGCCGCATTTTTGGCGGTCCGCATTCTTGCGCTCGAAGACAAAAACCTGGAAAAAGCGCTTGAAAAGCACAAAGAAGACAACCGAAAAAAAATATTGGATAAAAACATTGATCTATAGTTCGGAGTCATGAAACACATCCTCTTCGTATGCACTGGTAATAGCTGCCGTTCCGTGATGGCCGAGGGCCTTTGCCGGAAGCTATTGGGCGACCGCGCAAAAGATTATTATGTGTCGTCTGCGGGTGTCAGCGCGATCGAGGACTTTTCGGCGACGGAAGAAACTGTTCGTGTCATGAAAGAGGCGGGGGTTGATGTCTCTTATCACCGCAGTCAACGGCTTTCGGCGGAGTTGGTGGACAAAGCCGATAAGATAATCGTGATGGAGCAGTTTCACAGGGACTGCGTTCTGCACTTGTCTCCCTCAGCCAAGGACAAGGTTTTTTTGTTGTCCGATTTTTTTTCCGAAGGCCATGGCGCGCACCGGCATGTGGATATTCCGGACCCCATCCGGATGTCAGGGCATTTTTATAAGAATGTTTTGGAAATTATCAGCAAGTGTGTTAAGAATCTTGTGGAGAGTTTATAAAAGAAAGGAAGCGCTTTATGAAAATCGCTCTTGGCGCGGATCACGGCGGTTTTAGCCTCAAATCAGAAATCAGTCAATTTCTACAGGCCGAGGGCCACAAAACGGCCGATTTTGGAACTCATTCGCCCGATCCTTGCGATTACCCGCTTTTTGCCTATAAAGTGGCAAAGGCAGTTTCGGACAAGAAAGCGGATCTTGGGATCTTGATCTGCAAGAGCGGCAACGGCATGGCGATCGTCGCCAATAAACTGCCGAATGTTCGCGCGGCGATTTGTTTTGATAAAAATGTCGCGATACTTTCACGCCAGCACAATGACGCGAATATTCTGGTGCTTGGCTCCGAACACCTTTTTGATGAACCTGAGCTGATCGTGCGCTCGTGGCTCGGCGCTTCTTTCGAGGGAGGGCGCCACAAAAGGCGTGTGGACCAGATTATCAACATAGAAAAGAAGGCATGTTTTTCCAATCACCAAGACCCTAAGGCCAAAGGCAAAAGAAAGGCGATGGTTTAAAGTGGACACTCTTTTAGAAAAAGATCCCGAAATCTTTAAGGCTATTTTAAAGGAAACCCAGCGGCAAAACGACAATATCGAGCTTATCGCAAGCGAAAATTTCACGAGCCTTGCGGTTATGGAAGCGGTAGGGTCCTGTCTTACGAATAAGTACGCCGAAGGTTACCCCGGGAAGCGCTGGTATGGCGGCTGTGAAAACGTGGACGTCGTGGAAAGCCTCGCGATTGAGCGCGCAAAAGCGCTTTTCGGCGCCGAGCACGCGAACGTGCAGCCGCATTCGGGATCGCAGGCGAACGCGGCGGTCTATTTTTCGATGCTGGCCATCGGCGACACGGTGCTCGCGATGAACCTTTCGCACGGCGGACATCTGACGCACGGACATCCGATGAATTTTTCGGGGAAATATTTTAAAATAGTCCCTTATGGCGTAAACCCGAAAGATGAAAGAATTGATTATGACGAATTGGAGACTTTGGCGATCGAACACAAGCCCAAGATGATCTTGGCCGGCGCGTCGGCCTACCCCAGGGTCATTGATTTTTCGCGTTTCCGTAAAATTTGCGATAAAGTCGGCGCATTTTTATTTGTCGACATGGCGCACATCGCGGGACTCGTTGCCGCGGGTATTCACCCGAGCCCCATTCCTTACGCGGAATTTGTGACAACCACTACGCACAAGACGCTGCGCGGTCCGCGCGGCGGACTGATTTTCTGCAAGGCTGAATTCGCAAAAAAAATCGACTCGGAGGTTTTTCCAAGTCAGCAAGGCGGTCCTCTCATGCATGTGATCGCCGGGAAAGCGGTGGCTTTAAAAGAAGCGCTTGAACCCAGTTTCAAGGCGTACCAGACACAGATCGTAAAAAACGCCAAAGTGCTTGCCGATGAGCTCACGAGACGGGGTTTTCGTCTCGTGTCGGGCGGCACCGACAATCACCTGATGCTGGTCGATGTGAATAAAAAAGGGCTCACCGGCAAAGAATGCGCCGATGTTTTAGACCATGCGGCCATCACGGTGAATAAAAATGCGATCCCGTTTGATACGCAGAGCCCCTTTAAGGCGGGCGGCGTGCGTCTCGGCACGCCGGCTGTCACCACGCGCGGCATGAAAGAAAAAGAAATGACCGATATCGCGCGGTTCATTGAGAAAGTCCTTTCAAATGCCGGTTCCGAGACTGTGATCCATGAGGTCAGGGAAGAGGTGAGGGCGCTTACAAAGCGTTTTCCTCTGTACCCCGAGCTTCTCGAGCGTCTTGGCAAGCAAGTTAAAGGGGCGGCGGTCCGTGCTTAAGGAGGCAATAAAGCCTTGAAATGTCCTTTTTGCGGTTTTGCTGAAGATAAAGTCATCGATTCGCGTTCTTCAAATGAAGGCAAGAGCGTTCGCCGTCGCCGTGAATGCCTAAAATGCAGCAAACGCTTTACTACCTACGAGTACGTCGAGCAGGTCCCGCTCATGGTGATCAAAAAAGACGGCCGGCGCGAGGCGTTTGATCGTAATAAAATTATCTCCGGTATTTTAAAGGCCTGCGAGAAACGGCCTGTCAGCATGGAAAAGGTCGAAGCCGTTGTTGATAAGGTCGAGAGGGAGCTGCAAAAGAGTTTTGACAAGGAAGTAAAGGCCCAGGCAGTGGGTGAGCTTGTGATGGACCATATTCACAATCTAGACGAAGTTGCCTACGTTCGTTTCGCGTCCGTTTACCGGCAGTTTAAGGACATCAACCATTTTATGAAGGAATTAAAAGACCTCTTGCAGAAAAGACAATAGAGAAGATTATGCTTTTTCTTCCTCTGTTTGGAAGATTTTCTTCATCGTATCGAGATTGACCTTAAGACGTTTGCGAAGGCCGTCCAGGACTTTTCTTAGTTCCTCTCCTGTTTTTTCCTGAAGCGCTTTTTCCCGGAAGGTCTCTTTTTCCTTTTCAAATGCTTCGGCCGAGGCCGGCCTGTCTTTTTTGACTTTAAGAAGCGCAGCGCCTGTGGGCACAGGGAAGGGCTCGCTTATCTCGCCTTCCTTCAAGCGGGAGATCAAGATTTCTGCATTTTCAGACAGGCCTATTTCCGGAAGCTCCGAGCCTTTCGTGAATTTATCCATGGTTTTAAGCTCTATTCCTTCCGCTTCGAGTATTTTCTCAAAATCGTCGGGATTAGCGATCTTTGTTTTTATTTCATTTAAGCGTTTTGCCGCAAGCTCCGAAGCCTTGTCTTTCATCATGACCTTTCTTAAATCTTCCCTGGCTTCTTCGAAGGTGAGCGCTTTTTTAGTTTCCGGGTTTATTAACTGATTTTTGAGGATGGGGTAGATCTTCTGGAGCTCTTCATCCGAGACGGACACAGACTCTTTTTGTGTGGTCCAGGACAGGATGCCGTAGACCACGTCGCGTTCCCCGTTTTCCCGGTCGAAGAGCGACTTTAGCTCATCGTCGCCGACGCTGATTCTGGACTTGACCTGGTCGCGTACTTTATCGATCGTCAGAAACTGGCGGATTTCTTCCTCGAATTCGCGGGTATTCATGCGGAAGAGCCTTTCGACATAAAGTTTGTAAATAGCGACATCGAATTTACCCTGATTTACGAAAACAGGCTGTTTCGCGACCCACTCTACGACCTCCCGGTCGCTTACTTTGATCTTGGCTTTTTTCGCGTAGTGGAGCAAAAGCAGTCTGTCCCACGCCTCGCCTTTTATATTAATAAAGGAGGAGACGTCACCCGCGCGCTCGCCGTACCGCATCTGAATGCCGTGCTGCACGGCTTTGTAGCTGGCGAGGTATTCCTTCAGGGAAAACGCGTTATTATCGATCATCCCGAGCGTGGAAGGGGACTCCCCTTCTTTGTCCGACAGGCTTATTCCCCAGAAAAGAAAGGGCGGGATGATCGCGATCGCGAGCAGCAGGAAGATCTTCTTTTTATTCGAACTCTTTCTTAAAAATTTCAGCATAGCCGGTGATTATACCTGAAAGGACGTATGACAGCAACAGAAGAGGGGTCAGACCCGGGTCTGACCCCGATCATCCTCTCTCTTTTGATGTTTTTGGTCTGCTAAGTTTTGCTTAAATTGACATTAATTTTACACTATGTTATACTTTGGAATAACTAAATAAGCCACTTAAAAGTGGGCTTATATTTTTTTTCTAACTTGTTTATCCATAATAAAATAGGATATATTAAGTTTTTCGATTTAGAGAGGATTTGGAGTGCCTGAAGCGTCGGATTTTAAGCTAAAGCTGGGGTTGCCGAAGGGGAGTTTGCAGGAATCCACCTTCAGGATGTTTCAAAAGGCCGGTTTTAAAATAACGGTCAATTCGAGGTCTTATTTTCCCTATGTGGACGATCCTGAGATTGAGGCAGTGCTTATCAGGGCCCAGGAAATGTCGCGCTACGTGCAGGACGGGGCTTTGGACTGCGGGATTACCGGCGAAGACTGGATCCAGGAAAATGGTTCGGAAAACATCGTGAGGATCAAAGAACTGGTGTACGCGAAGACAGGGATGAACCCGGTGCGCTGGGTCTTGGCGGTGCCGAATAATTCGCCGATCAAAACGGTGAAGGACCTTCGCGGCAAGAGGATCGCCACGGAGCTTAAAGGAGTCACTGAAAAATACTTGAGAAATAAAGGCGTGGAGGCGGATGTGGAGTTTAGCTGGGGGGCGACGGAAGTAAAAGTAGCCTCAGGGCTTGTGGACGCGATTGTGGAGCTTACGGAGACAGGCTCCTCTTTGCGCGCGAATAATTTGAGGATCGTGGAAACGCTCTGCCACTCCACGACGCAGTTCATCGCCAATAAAAAAGCTTTTGCCGATAAGAAAAAAAGGCAGAAAATGGAGCACATTGCGCTCCTTTTGGAAGGCGCGATTCTGGCGGAGGCGAAGGTGGGCCTTAAGATGAACGTGAATCAGAAAAATTTGAAGAAAGTGATATCGCTTCTGCCCGCGATGAGAAAGCCGACCGTGGCGAATCTTGCCACCAAGGGCTGGTATGACGTGGATACGATCATTGACGAGAAAACCGTCAGGACGCTTATCCCACGGCTTAAGGAAGCGGGCGCGGAAGGGATTATTGAGTATCCGTTGAACAAAGTCATCTATTAAAGGGAGGTAAATCGCGTATGCCTTGCGGCAGAAAAAGAAAACGCCATAAAATGGCGGTTCACAAAAGAAAAAAAAGACGCAGAAGAGACAGGCACAAGAAGAGAGACAGGTAAAACAATCTTGTAAGAAAGAAGGTCTAAAATGTGGTGGAAAAAGATCAAGCTGTTTTGGTGGAACCATTGGATCATGATTGTATCGATCCTGTGGGTCATTTTTATTTTTTATATCCCCGTCGCCGCTTTAAGTTCGATCGATTCTTATCAACGGTCCTACATGGTGGCGTGGCTTTCCACGATGGGTCTTCAAGCCACGATCAGCGCGGTGATTTTCGTGGTTCTCTACTCATGGGTGCTTCAGGGCGGCCTTCAGAAACTTAAGAAAAGACAGATCAGCAGCGAGGGCGTTAATGTGCGCTGGACCGACGTGATCGGCATGGAAGGCGCCAAGCTTGAGGCCAGGGAGCTTGTAGAGCTCATCAAGGACCGCGCAAGGATCAAAAGCATCGGCGGAAATATTATCCGCGGGATGCTCATGATGGGCCCTCCGGGCTGCGGCAAAACGTACCTTGCAAAAGCGATCGCAACTGAGGCTGGCATTCCTTTTATATCGATGTCTGGATCTGAATTTGTGGAAGTGTTTGTGGGTGTCGGCGCCTCGCGCGTGCGGCAGCTTTTCCAAAAAGCCAGGCGCCTGGCCTATGCGGACGGCGGGTGTATCGTCTTTATTGATGAGATCGACGCGGTCGGTCGTAAGCGTGTATTTTCTGCTTTCGGCGGCACGGAAGAGACCAACTCCACCCAAAATCAGCTTTTGGCGGAGATGGACGGATTGAAGGATAAAGATGAAAATGTCATCGTGATGGGCGCGACCAATGCTTCCGAAGATACGCTCGATGAAGCGCTATTGCGTCCGGGAAGATTTGACCGGAAGATCTATGTGGACAGGCCCGATCTGCAGGAAAGAGAGGATCTTTTTCGCTATTACCTTTCAAAAATCAAATACGATGAGAATCTCGATATCGCGCGGTTTGCGCGCAAAGCCGTGGGAAAAACCCCCGCAGATATCGCGAATGTTACCAAGGAAGCGGCACTCATCGCCACGCGCGGGAAGCTCGATCAAGTGACGGCTCAACATTTATCGGAAGCGATGGAGCGCGTCGACTTGGGTCTTAAGAGAACTCGGAAGGTAAGTGATAAAGAAAAAACAATTACGGCCTATCACGAAACGGGTCATCTTATCGTGACTTACCTTGTACATCCGACCGACGATGTGTTTAAGGCGTCGATCATCCCCCGCGGGCCGGCGGGCGGCGTCACGTATTCTCTGCCGGTCGAAGACGAGATGTTCAGAAATCGCGATTGGTTCTTGGCTGAGATTCGTGTTTTCTTGGCGGGCTATGTGGCTGAGAAGCTGAAATTTGGCGTGACTTCAAGCGGTGTCGGAAGCGACTTTCAGCAGGCGATGCGGCTCGCGCATACGATGGTTTGGCGTCTGGGCATGGGCGAATCTGAGTCGTTGGGCGACTATACCAGTATCCCGCGTGATCAGCTTTCGGGCAGCGTAAAGGACAAGCTGAATGCCGAGACGCATGAGGTTATCCAATCCTGTATGAAGGACGTGGAAGATCTTTTAAAAAAGGAAAACGTGCTCTTTGAGCGTTTTGCAAAGGAGCTTTTAGAGCGCCAAGAGTTGGACTATGATGACATCGAAGCGATCTTCAAGGAGTATGGGAAATCAAATCCCAGGGTCACCGCGAAATATACGCCTAAAAAATAGCCAAAGGCCCGAAAAAGCGTTCTTTTTTGGTCTCTTGTTATTTTTGCTTTTCGGATTAGGTGGTTGCGGTCCGAAATACACGTATCCCGCCGATTCCGTCCCTAGATCCATAGAGAGTATCTGTAAGAAAGAGTATAAAATGGATGTTCACGCCAGCGTTAACGGCAAGACGGTCGGCGCGGTCATATACCTTGACGCGATCATAGATGCTAAGGGTCAGATCCCGAAGGAAGTCAATGAAACGATGGGGAAAGTCATGCAGGTGGTCACGCGCGTGGCGCTCTCTACGGACCGCGAACTTGATTTTTGCACGGTCGTCCTGAGGGACAAGACCCACGCGAGCGAACTTGTGATTTCACGCGCGCTCGACGACACTAAGCGCGCCAATGCGGACGCGATCGGCATAGAAGAATCGATCAACCGCACGCTTTTCGGCCAGGAAAAATATCAGTTACCCGACACCGCAACTGAATCTTTTGTGGTGAAGGAAATCACAAAAGAAAAATTTTTGGCTGAGCAAATTGTGCAGAGAATCCGGTTTAATTTTTCAAAAGACTCGAAAAGCGAAATAGAGCAGCCTCTTGTACTGGCCGACGGCGCTTACGAGGAGAAAGAGGGAAAGAAAGGATTTTATTTTTCGATTATTGCTTTAAAAGCCGATGAACCACGGCAGCTTATGTTAAGGATTTTTAAGATCGTGAATGACGTTTTAAAAGGCTATCAATTCACCTTGTTTGACATTGTTGAGATTCACGATTATCTAAATCGCCAGAAGCTTGTAATCGACCGGCAAACCATCCTTGATTATCAGAATAAAAAAATAAAGGAAGAAGATCTTCTAGATAAATTTCTTTTCGAATCCCAGTCGATCCAGGAGGCCTTCAAGCTTTTTGGGTTTAATGTGCCGCAAGAATCCGGTGATACGGAAACCCCGCTCCCTGCCACGGCTTCTCCTTAATTGGTTAACGTGCAAATAATAATTTGTGCGCTCTATTAAGCTTCGTTCTCCCGCCAAAATCAATCTTTTCTTAGAGGTACTTTGTAAGAGAAAAGATAGTTTCCACGAGATCCGTACGCTTTTTGAACGAATTAGTCTTTATGATGAGATTGTTCTGCGAAAATCCCTGTCGGGTATACATGTGGAATGTTCACAAAACGTAGGGGCGCACGGCCGTGCGCCCCTACCGACAAATCACCGCAATCTTGCCTACCAAGCCGCCCAACTTTTAAAAAACGAATTTAAAATAAAAACAGGGGTTGTGATCAAGATAAAAAAAAAGATTCCTGTCGGCGCTGGTTTAGGAGGCGGCTCCAGCAACGCCGCCGCAGTTCTTTTGGGACTCGACCGCCTCTGGCGCCTTCGCCTGTCCCAAAGAAAACTTATGGGTCTGGCCGCCCGGCTTGGAAGTGATGTCCCATTTTTTATTCTTGAGACATCTTTTGCATTGGCACAAGGCCGCGGAGAAATTCTAAAAAAAATAAATTTACGGCCGCTCAAGCTGTGGCACTGTCTGGTGAAGCCCTTATTTTCTATTTCAACGCGCGCGGCCTACCGTTCGCTTCATTTGCCCAAGCGCCGTGCGCGCTTGACACCCAAAAATACCGATGTTAGAATGCTGCTCCGCTCTATTCGCGAGGGCAAAGCGCCGGCGCTTTCCGGGCTCTTGACCAATAGTTTGGAACATGCTCTAAATAAAAGACTTACGCCTATTTTAGAAATTAAAAAAGAACTTATCCGGCAGGGCGCATCCGGATCGCTTATGTCAGGCAGCGGTTCTTCGGTTTTCGGGATTTTTTCCTCGCAGAGAAAAGCCCGAACTGCTGCGCGTTTCATGAAAAGACATAGAGGCTGGCAGGTTTTTGTAGTTTCGACTTTATGAAACACGATTTACGCTTTCTTTGAAGGATTGCCCTGTGGTGTAATGGTAGCACACCGCCCTTTGGAGGCGTGAGTCTTGGTTCGAATCCAAGCGGGGCAGTTTTAAATTTAATGAAAAACGGTAAGAATATGAAAACAGCGGCGAATAAATGTTCATTTTGCCATCGGGCGGCCAAAGGCGAGGAGAAGCTTTTCTCAGGTCCCGATGTTTATATCTGCGAAGAGTGCGTGAAATTCTGCAGCGAGATCCTCGCGCGTGAAGCCAAAGAAGACAAGAAGGAAACGATTCTCCTAAAGAATCTTCCGAAGCCTGTCGAGATCAAAAAAACACTCGACCAATATGTGATCGGGCAGGAGCGCGCGAAAAAACAACTTTCGGTCAGTGTTTATAATCACTATAAAAGAGTTTTCTCCAATATCGAGACCAAGGATGTCGAGCTTGAAAAATCAAATGTGCTGATGATCGGCCCGACCGGTTCCGGAAAAACGCTTTTAGCGCGTACGCTCGCCAAGATCCTGAAAGTGCCTTTTGCGATCTGTGATTCGACCACCTTGACGCAGGCGGGCTACGTCGGGGAGGATGTTGAAAATGTGATCTTAAGGCTGCTTCAGGATGCAAATTTCAACGTGGAGCGCGCCCAGATGGGCATTATCTACATTGATGAGATCGACAAGATCGGGAAGACATCCGAAAATGTTTCCATCACGAGGGACGTATCTGGCGAGGGCGTGCAGCAGGCGCTTCTAAAAATTCTCGAAGGCACAAAAGCCAATGTGCCTACACAGGGCGGCAGGAAGCACCCACAGGGCGAGCATCTGCAGGTTGACACGACGAATATTTTATTTATCTGCGGCGGTACATTTTCCCATTTGGGAAGTATCATCGAGCGGCGCCTGGGCAAGCGAGATATAGGCTTTTCCGCGCTGCGCGAAAGGCAATCCCAGCTGTCTCTGGTGGAGACCGAGGATCTTGTAAAGTTCGGGATGATCCCTGAATTTATCGGACGCTTTCCGGTGATAGGCACGCTTGAGCCTTTGAGCGAAAAAGACCTTTTAGATATTTTGGTAAAGCCGAAAAATTCGCTTGTGAAGCAGTTCCAGAAGTTTTTTGAGATGGAAGGCGTGGAGCTTGTGTTTACGGATGAGGCGCTCTCGGAGATCGTAAAAGAGGCGGTCAAAAAGAAAACAGGCGCGCGTGGTTTGCGGGCGATCTTGGAAGATCTGATGCTGGATGTGATGTATGACATGCCTTCGACGGAAGGCATGCGCGAATGCGTGATTGACGGCCAGGCAGTTGTCGACCGCACGCGTCCATTGCTCATTGACAAAAAAAGCGTTGGTAAAAAGATTGCTTAAAAAAAAGGATCTGGCAGTCGTCATCTTGGCGGCCGGCAAAGGCACGCGGATGCGGTCGGAACTGCCGAAAGCGCTTCATACGCTTTGCGGCGAGCCGATGCTGGGTCTTTTATTAAAAAACGCGCAAAGCTTGAAACCGCGCAAAATCATCGTGGTGGCCGGCCATCGTTTCGATTTGGTTCAAAAATATTTGAACGTGGGTGCAGGGGCGGCGCCCGCCACGGCGGGTAGACATGCCTCGCCCCTACTGGTTCACCAGCAACCGTTGCTCGGTAGCGGCCATGCGGTGATGCAGGCAGCCAAAGCGCTTTCGGGATTCAAAGGGCGGATCCTCGTCCTATACTGCGACACGCCACTTATTTCTTCACGGACGATGGGTTTGCTTTTGGATCAGAATGGAGAAACTGCGGCGGTCTGCACGCTGCTTTCCGTGGAGTTTCAAGATCCTTTTGGCTATGGGCGCATTCAAAGAGCCCTGGATGGTTCAGTCGAGCGGATCATTGAACAAAACGACGCGACTGAGGTCGAAAAGGCGATCAAAGAGATCAATGCCGGCTGTTATGTTTTCGATTCAAAGGAGCTTTTTGAGGCTCTAAAGCTCGTGCAAAAGAAGCCGAAGAAAAAAGAATATTATTTGACTGACGCGGTTGGCATTCTGGCAAAAAACGGTAAGCGCGTCGAGGCATTGCCATTGAAAAATAAAGAGGAAGTTTTGGGCATCAATACCAGAAAAGATCTGGCTGCGCTTCAGGAAATTTTGCAAAAAAAGATTTTAGACGGGTGGATCGAAAAAGGGATAAAAATCCGCGACCCTAGAACAACCACGATCGATGCCGGTGTAGAAATCGGGGCGGAGACCTTGATTTTGCCGCATACGGTGATCGAAGACGGCAGCCGCATCGGCACAGGGTGCGTTATCGGGCCGTTTGCCAGAATTCGCGGGAACTCCGTGATCGGAGACGGCTCTATCATCGGTAATTTTGTGGAAGTAGTCCGTTCCCGGATAGGGAAGCATACGCAGGTAAAGCATTTAAGCTATCTCGGAGATGCCCAAGTCGGTTCTTTTGTGAATATCGGCGCCGGAACGATCACCGCCAATTTTGACGGCAAGCGCAAGTACAAAACGGTCATTAAAGATAAAGCGCAGATTGGAAGCGGTACCGTGCTTGTGGCTCCCGTGACGGTGGGCAAAGGCGCCAAGACCGGCGCGGGCGCAGTCGTAACGCGAGGCAAGAATGTACCGGCAGGGGCGGTTGTAGTAGGAGTGCCTGCTAGACCATTAGAGCAAAAGCGTTACAAAAGTTTAAAAAGTTACAAAGGTTAAAAAATGAATGGCCAGATAAAACTTTTTGCCGGAAACGCCAATCCGGAGCTTGCGAAAAAAATAGCGAGATTTTTAAAAATTCCACTCGGGAACGCGCTTGTCACTACTTTTTCGGAAGGGGAGATTCGGGTTAAGATCAATGAAGACGTGCGGGGCCGGGACGTATTCATTGTGCAGCCGACATGCCCGCCGACGAATAATAATCTAATGGAGCTTCTTATCATGATCGATGCGATGAAGCGCGCGTCGGCGCGGCGCATCACGGCGGTGATCCCTTATTTTGGATACGCGCGGCAGGATAGAAAAGACCAGCCGAGAGTTCCGATCAGCGCGAAGCTTGTCGCGAATCTTTTGACCGTGGCCGGTACGGACCGCGTGCTTACGATGGATTTGCATGCGAGCCAGATACAAGGTTTTTTTGACATCCCATTGGATCATCTTTTTGCGGTGAAAGTGGTCGTGGATTATTTTAAGAAGAAAAAGATGAAGAATCTCGTGGTAGCCTCACCCGACGTCGGCGGGATCAAAATGGCGCGCGCGTACGCGAAACGCTTGGGCGCAAACCTTGCGATCGTGGATAAAAGGCGTATTGACGACAAACACGCGGAGGTCATGAATATCCTTGGCGATGTGAAAAATAAAAATATCGTGATCGTGGATGATTTGGTCGCGACCGCAAGCTCCATGGTAGAGGCGTCGCAGGCGCTTAAGAAGGCCGGCGCCTTGAAGATTTTCGCGGCGGTGTCGCACCCCATTTTATCAGGACCTGCGATCGAACGCGTCAAGTCATCTCCGATCGAGGAGTTTGTGGTGACGGACAGCATCCCGCTCGATCCGGCCCAGCCGCCCCGTGTTTTTAAAGTGCTTTCGGTCGCGCCGCTTCTCGGGGAAGCGATCAAAAGAATTCACGAAGAGGCATCAGTAAGTAGCTTATTTAACTAAGACTTAGAACCACACGAAATCAGAGGTAAAAACATGGAACAGATAAAACTCAAAGCAAGCTTAAGGCAGGAAAAGGGGAAGCAGGCGGTCACGAAGCTCCGCAAACAGGGCCTGGTACCGGCGGTCGTGTATCACCGCGGCGAAGGGGCCGTTGAGATTTCACTCGTGGACAAAGATATCTCCAAAATTATCCAAAATGCCGGCGGAGAAAATGTCCTTATAAGTCTCTCGATCGATAAGGACAAAAAAACCAAAGACCGCTCCGTGATTATCAAGGAAATCCAGCATCATCCGGTCAAACGCGGCATTCTGCATGTGGATTTTAATGAGATCTCGCTGACCGAAAAAATTACGGTCGAGGTCGAGATCGTGGGACAGGGCGAGCCTATCGGCGTAAAGCAGGAAGGGGGCATGCTTGACCATCCTTTGCGAATCCTTAAAGTCCAGTGTCTGCCGACGGACATTCCGAAGACTATTGATGTGGACGTGTCAGGTCTTAAGTTGAACGACTCCATTCACGTAAAAGACCTCATACTTTCGGATAAGATAAAAGTGTTGAATGATCCCGACACGCTTCTATTCCAGGTCAAACTCCACGAGGAAAAAGTAGAAGAGACCGCGCTGCCGGGTGAAACGCCGGAACTGGAAGTCATTCGCGAGAAGAAGGAAGAAGAGCCTCCCGCCAAAGGCGGGTCCGCCTCAAGTGGAAAAGCCGGTGAAGCGGCCAAGGCAGAGGCGAAGAAAGAAGCGCCTAAGGCGGAGAAAAAATAGAGTATCTTGAAATTTATAGTTGGCGTTGGCAACCCCGGAAAAGAATACGAAAAGACAAGGCATAATGTAGGATTCCGGGTCATTGATCTTCTAAAAAAAACGCATAAAGCAAAGGATTTGCAGCTTATAAAACCTTCGACTTACGTGAACCAAACCGGCGAAGCGCTCGCGAAGATCATTGGCCGGCATCCGGTCTTAAGCAGGAATATTTTGGTGGTTTGTGATGATGTGCATCTTCCTTTTGGGAAGATGCGGCTTCGGGCGAAAGGAAGCGCCGGCGGCCACAACGGTTTGAAGTCCGTGATTCAGGCGTTGGACACGGAAGAATTCCCGAGGTTGCGGCTCGGGGTAGCGGCAGGGATATTACCCGAGGATTTAGCTGGGTTTGTTTTGGAGCCATTTTCCAAATCGGAAGAAAAAACCCTTAAGGGTATCATCGAAAAAGCCGCCGATGTTTGTAACACATGGGCCGAAAAAGGCCTCGAAACAGCGCAGGATCTATTAAGTAAAAAAGCACCATTAGACAAGGAGTAACCGAATGAGGAATTACGAGGCTATTTTTATCATTGATCCGGATTTGCCGACAGACGTTTCTAAGGGCGTTGTGGCGCAGATCCAGGAGCTTGTTGTAAAGTCCGGAGGCCGCGTGGATGGCCTGCAGGAATGGGGCAAGAAAAGACTCGCCTATAAGATCAAAAAAAAGTACGAAGGCAATTACGTGGTCGTTAATTTTCAGGTCGATTCTAAGAACACAAAAAAGATCGAACAGACACTGCGCCTCAATGATCAGCTTTTGAGATTTTTATTGGTGAACAAGGACGCATTATAAAGAGAGAGGTTTAAAATGGCCAGCCTTAACAAGGTACTTCTCATAGGAAATCTTACCCGGGACCCGGAGCTTCGTTATATTCCCAACGGCTCGGCGGTGACGACATTCACAGTCGCGATGAACCGCGTCTATAAGCTTCAATCCGGCGAGAAAAAAGAGGAGACAAGTTTTGTACGGGTGGTGGTTTGGGGCCGCATGGCGGAGATTTGCAACGAGTACTTAAGCAAAGGCCGTCCCGTTTTTGTAGAGGGCCGTTTGCAGTCAAGGTCCTGGGACGGCCCCGATGGGCAGAAACGCAGCGCGATGGAAGTGATCGCCGCGACGGTCCAGTTTTTAGGAAGCCCCGGATCGGGCAAAGAAAAAGAACGGTCTGCGGCTCCGGAACCTGCGCAGAGCGAAGCCAAAGAGGAAGTCCCGGAGATCCAGCTTGAGGATTATTCTGAAGCGCCCTCCAAGAGCGATGAAGTCCCATTTTAACGAATAAAAGGAGAGATCATGCGAGAGAAACGAGAGAAAAAAAAGTTTAAAGGCGCAAAAAAGCCTAAGATCATCAGGAAAAAAGTCTGCAAGTTCAAGCCCGAAGAAATCGAGTCTATCGATTATAAGGATGTGAGCCGTTTACGCTATTTTCTGACGGAGAGAGGCAAAATCATTCCCAGCCGCATCTCGGGCGCAAGCGCCAAGTCCCAGCGGTTTTTGGTGCGTCAGATAAAGCGCGCGCGGCAGATCGCGCTTCTGCCGTTTGTAGCGGACTAACAGCCTTTTTTTATGAGCATCGAAGTCATTCTTACCGAGAACGACCCTAAGCTTGGCAAGCGCGGTCAAGTGGTCAAGGTTTCCTCCGGGCATGCGCATAATTTTCTAATCCCTCATAAAAAAGCCGTTCTTGCGACCCCCTCCCATCTCAAGCTATTTAAAGAAGAGCAGGCGAGGTCCGCTGAAAAGGCCGCCGAGGCCAAGGCTCATGCCGAAGCGCTTGCAAACAAAATAAAGAACGAGACCTTGACCGTCGAGGTCATGGCAGGTGAGACCGATAAGCTCTATGGGGCCGTGACATCCCATGAGATCCAGAGAGCGCTTTCCGCGGCCGGGACCGAAATCGATAAAAAAGCCATTCATTTGGAAGAGCCTATCCGTAAATTGGGAAATTTTGATATTGAGATCAAGCTCCATCCGGAAGTAAACGTCAAACTAAAAGTATCCGTGATTAAGAAAAGATCATGAGCCCCAGCAGTCTCGAAGCCGTTTTTCAAAAGGAGAAAGTGCCGCCGCACAATTTGGATGCGGAAGAATCAGTCTTAGGCTCAATGCTGATCGATGAAGATGCCATGAACCAGGCGATCGAGATCCTCACGCCTGAAACGTTTTATAAGGACGCGCACCGGAAAATTTTTCAGGCTATCATAATTCTTTTTAATCAAAATAAAGCCGTGGACCTTGTGACACTCACCGAAGTGCTATACAAGGAGGACACGATCGAAGATGTGGGAGGCGCCGGGTATCTCGCGCATCTGTCGAGCGTGGTGCCGACCGCCGCTAATGTGCTGCATTACGCTAAGATTGTCAGAGAAAAGTATATCCTGCGGCATCTGATCAGCAGCGCTACCCATATCGTGAGAGACTGCCATGATACGTCGCAGGATGTAGAAACGCTGCTCGACCGCGCGGAAAAACTTATTTTTGACATTACAGGCGAAAAATTTTCGGGTGGCATCACTCCAATCAAGGAAATCATCCGCAACCAGATAGAAGCCATTGATAAGCTCTACCAGCGCAAAGAGCATATCACCGGTATCGCGACGGGATATCATGAATTTGATACGCAGACGGCCGGATTCCAGCCGTCCGACCTTATCATTATCGCGGCGCGTCCTTCGATGGGAAAAAGCGCTTTAATGACCTGCATCGCGGAGCATGTGGGCATGGTGGTAAAACAGCCGGTCGCGATTTTCAGCCTTGAAATGTCTAAAGAGCAGCTTATTCAAAGAATGCTTTGCTCGTGCGCGCGAGTCAATGCGCACAAAGTCAGGACCGGTTTTCTTGCTCAAGCCGACTGGCCGGCGCTTACGAGCGCCGCGGCCAAGCTTTCAGAGGCGCCTATCTATATAGATGATACCCCCGGCATCACAGTGCTTGAACTCAAAGCCAAAGCGCGCCGCCTGAAGGCCCAATACGACATCAAGCTTCTTATCCTGGATTATCTTCAGCTGATGCAGGGCGCCGCCGGAAGCGAGAATCGTCAGCAGGAGATCTCCGAAATTTCAAGGTCACTTAAGGAATTAGCCCGCGAGCTCGGTATCCCTGTGATCGCGGTCAGCCAGCTTTCGCGCGCGGTCGAATCGCGCACCGATCACAGGCCGCAGCTTTCGGATCTGCGCGAGTCAGGCGCTATCGAGCAGGATGCGGATGTCGTCGTTCTTCTTTTAAGAGAGGAATACTATAACCCCACCGAGGAAAATAAGGGCAAGGCGGAGGTTATTATCGCCAAACAAAGAAACGGCCCCGTGGGTAAGATCCATCTCACCTTTATTCATGAGTATACCCGTTTTGAGAATACCGAGCTGATGCGCCGGGAAGAAATGACTTAATAGTTTCTTTGATTTATTAACCTGACTATGCTAGAGTAAATCCTTAATTATGAAGTCCAAGACCCTATTTTTATTAATTCTCCTTTTAAGCGGCTCTCTTTTCCTCTCTCATGAGCCCGGGTTTTCCGAGGAAGAGGGAAAGATCGTCAAAGCCGTTGATGTTCGCGGCAACAAAACAGTTTCAAGCCTCACGATCCTCGCCAAAGTAAAAACTCAAGTAGACCAGCCGCTTGCCTCCGCGGTGCTGAATGAAGATTTAAAAAGATTATACGGCCTGGGTTTTTTCACGGATGTTCGTATCGAACAGGAAGATTTTGAGGATGGCGTTAAAGTCATATTCCTTGTAGTGGAAAAGCCTGTTTTGGCGGAAATCCGTATCGAAGGCAACAACAAGATCAACAAGAATGATATTAAGAAAGAAATGCAGTCGGTTTTGGGAGACTTTGTCGACCAGAAACGCGTGCGCGACGACGTCGACGCGGTCAAAAAGCTTTATGAGAAAAAAGGTTTTTCGGAGGCGACGATTGACAGCTCGCTGGATGTCAATGCCGACACCAATCAGGCCATTCTTCGCATTATTGTGAATGAAGGCGTAAAGGTCCGTATTCGCGAAATTAAAGTGGTCGGCAATCAGGCTGTCAGCACCGGCGATATTTTGAAAGTCATGAAAACAAAAAAAATGGAATGGTGGGGCTGGTTCCAGTCCGGATTTTTGAATCAGGATGATTTATCCGAAGATATTGAAAGGATCAAGGCTTTGTATGATGAGCATGGTTTTAGCGATGCGGAGATTTCCACCGAAACCGAGGCCACGGGCGCGGAGGCCAGCGGCGATATGGTGTTAAAAGTTAATATCACCGAAGGAAAACAGTATCTCGCGGGCGACATCGCTTTGAAAGGCAACTCCATCATTACTTCAGATGACATCATGAAGGCCGTGCAGATGACGAACGACAAGCCTTTTTCAAGAAGAGGATTGCGTGTGGATGTCGCGGCGATTCAGGATCTTTATTTTGACAAGGGTTATCTCTCCGCGCAGATCCGTTCAGAGTCTATCTATAATGAGGCGACTGACCGCGTGGATATTGCTTATTCCATCACTGAGAACGAGCTCACCTATGTCGGACGGGTCATCGTTCAGGGCAATACCAAGACAAAAGACATCGTGGTCCGCCGGGAACTGCGCGCGTATCCGGGAGAATCTTTTTCCGGCGCCCGCTTGAAGCGCTCCAAAGAGAGGCTTTATAACCTCGGGTTTTTTGAAGAAGTGAGATTTGATACCGAGCCCGGCGCCGAACCCAACACGCGAGACCTTATCGTGACCGTCAAAGAGCAGAAGACGGGGGAATTCAGTTTTGGCGGCGGTTACAGCTCGGTAGACAATGTATTGGGCTTTGTGCAGGTCAGGCAAAGGAATTTTGATTGGCAGAGTTGGCCTGGCTTTACAGGCGCCGGCCAGGATTTTGGTTTGAGATTTGAGCTTGGAAGTGTCAGGCAGAACGCTGAGCTCAGTTTCACGGAACCATGGGTTTTTGGCTATCCCTACTCTTTTGGTTTTGATGTCTATCGGAGAGAGTTTAACCGTTCCGGAAACTCCGGCTATTCTTACGACCAGAGAAGGACCGGTTTTGATCTAAGACTGGGCAAGGAATTTACGGAATATGATAAAGGGCTTCTGGTATACCGTCTGGAGGAAGTAAATATTTCCGATGTACAGGATGACGCTTCCCAGGCTCTGAAAGATGAGCAGGGAAAGAACAACATTTCGAGTCTTGCACTGACGTTGACGCATGACCAGCGCGACAATGTTTACAACCCCACCAAAGGATTCTTGGTGACCGGTACGGGGGAAACGGCGGGTGGCTTCCTTGCCGGAGACAAGAATTTTAATAAGCTATACGGCACCGCGGCCACGTATCATAAAAATTTTGATAAAAATGTCCTGGAGCTTAAAATTCGCGGTGGCGTGGTAGACGCGTTCGGCGATTCGGAAAAAGTGCCTATTTACGAAAGATATTTCGCCGGCGGCGCCAATACGATCCGCGGTTATCGTGAGCGCCGGATAGGTCCGCTTGATCCCGGAAATAATGCTCCGGTGGGCGGTGAAGCTTATTGGGTGGCGAATATCGAAGAGACATTTCCGATTTATCCCGACCTGATCAAGGGAGCCGTGTTTTTTGATACCGGCAACGTGTATGAGAGCGTGGAAGATTTTGGCGTAGGCGGTGTTTTTTCGGGTATCGGCGCCGGTGTGCGTATCAAAACTCCAATCGGTCCCGTAAAAGTGGATGCGGGCTATCCTTTGGATGACATTGAAGGAGAAGAAAAGAAAATAAGGTTTTATTTCAACATTAGCCAAGGGTTTTAAAATATAAAAAAGGAGAGCTCTAAAATGAGAAAAACAGTGTCCTTCTTCATAGCAATGCTGATGGTCGCCGGACTTGGGTTTGTCGCGGCCCCAAAAGCTTATGCGGCTGAAATGGGAAAGATCGGCTATGTGGATCTGGCGAGGATATTTGATGAGTACCAGAAGACCAAGGAGTTTGACAAGACGCTCGAAGCCAAAGGCGCCCAGAAACAATCTGAACGGGATAAAATGGTCACTGAGGTAAAGAGGCTCCGCGACGAATCCGAGCTTTTGAGCGCAAAAGCCAAGGAAACCAAACAGGCGCAGATCGACGATAAGATCAAGTCGCTTCAGGAATTCGACAGAATCACCCGTGATTCTTTAAGAAAAGAGCGCGATACGATGGTCCGCGACATCTTAAAAGAGATCGAGGTTGTGATCCAGGATTTCGGAAAAGCACAGGGGTATTCGTTTATATTCAATGACCGCGTGCTTGTGTTTAAGAGCGAGGGAAATGACCTGACCGCTCAGGTTGTGAAGACTTTGAATGATTCCTACTCGACCAAGAAAAAATAATGAGGTTTTTAAGAGCCTAGCACTGAAAGATATAGCGGAGCTTGTAGAGGGTGAGCTTGTCGGGGATCCGGCAATCACCATCACGGGCATCGCAGGAATAAAAGAAGCCAAAAAGGGAGATATCACGTTTCTTGCAAACGTCAAATATCTCCCTTTTTTGGAAGAGACACAAGCCTCCGCTGTTATCACTTCCGAAGCTGTTTCCTCCAAAACAAAAACGCTGATCCGTACCAAAAACCCCTCCGAAGCATTTTCGAAAGTTATACCTTGCTTTACAGCAGCGCGCGAGATGAAATCTTCAGGAATCCATCCGACGGCCGTGATAGCTTCCGATGCGCGTCTGGGGGGCGGGGTGCATATCGGGCCGCATGCGGTGATAGAGAGCGGTGTAGTGGTCGGTGATCATTCTGTGATTGAGGCAAATGCTTTCATAGGAAAAGGTTCCTCAGTCGGCCTCAACACGCATATTTACCCCAATGTGTCAATTTATGAGCGGACCTGCATAGGCAATAACGTTATTATTCATAGCGGCGCTGTGATTGGGAGTGACGGTTTTGGTTATGAGACCGCGGACGGCCGGCACACGAAGATCCAGCATGTCGGCATCGTGCAGATTGACGATGACGTGGAGATAGGCTCGAATGTCAGCATTGACCGCGGTCGCTTTCAAAAGACATGGATTAAAAAAGGCGCTAAAATCGATAATTTAGTCCAAATTGCGCATAATGTGATCGTGGGTGAAAATTGCCTCATTATTTCCCAAGCGGGTGTGTCCGGTTCAAGCGAACTTGGTAAAAATGTCGTGGTCGCGGGGCAGGCCGGTATCGTGGGCCATGTTACGCTTGGAGAGAATGCCGTGGTCGGCGCGCGCGCCGGGGTCACAAAATCAGTTCCGGCCGATACCGTGGTGTTGGGCCAACCCGCAAAACCTCTGGCCGAACAGAAAAAATTATTCGCTTATATCGCAAGACTTCCAGAATTGTTCAAGGAATTCGCGGAGTTTAAAAAGAAATTAGGGTATAAAGTTTGATTTGTTAATTAACGCATAAATAATAGGTTTATGAACGAGGTCTTTCAGAAAACAATAGCCAAAGAGTGCTCGATCGAAGGCACGGGGCTGCATACCGGCGCCCACAGTACGGTGCGCTTTAAGCCTGCGCCCGTCAACGCAGGCATTCAGTTCCATAGGAACGGGTCTCGTGTAGATTCCAACGTCGTGAACGAGACCCGGCGCTGCACCGTACTGGGCTCCGAGACAAACAGGGTTCAGACCGTAGAGCATCTTTTGGCCACTTTTTCGGGTTTGGGTATTACAAATATATTGGTAGATATTGACGGTCCTGAAGTGCCGGGTTTGGACGGCAGCGCGATTCCTTTTGTCAGAATTCTAAAAGAGGCCGGCATTCTCAATCAGTCGGAAAAAAAAGAAATTTATAAGATAAAAGAGCCGATTTTTTGTTTCGAAGGAAAAAAAGCGATCTCCATTTATCCGGCGGATGAATTTAGAGTTAACTATCTTCTGGATTATGATTGCCCGGGTCTTCGTAACCAGACATTCGAATTTGTCTTAAATCCTAAAAACTTTGAAAACGAAATTGCGCCGGCACGCACTTTTTGCACCGAAAAAGAAGGGGCAGAGCTCAAGAAAATGGGTTTTGGATCCGGCGCTACCTATGAAAACACGCTCGTATTTTCGGAAGCGGGTCCGATCCAAAATAAGCTTCGTTTTTCCGATGAATGCGCGCGCCACAAGGTGCTCGATGTTTTGGGAGATCTATCTCTGCTGGGGTTTGCGGTGGCCGGCTGCGTGATCGGCATCCGGAGCGGACATTCTTTAAACAGAAAACTGGTACAGGAAATTCTCGCGCAACGCGAAAAAACAAAAGAGAGGGGCCATGACTGAAAAACAGCATAGGGAGGTGTCTCCAAATTCTCCCATGGAAATTGAGGAAATAAAGAAGATCCTCCCCCATCGTTTTCCATTTCTGCTTGTGGACAGGATCATTGAGATGAAGGACAGCCGCGCGGTGGGGATAAAGAACGTCAGCGGCTCCGAGCTTTTCTTCCAGGGGCATTTTCCCGCAAGGCCCATCATGCCGGGAGTGTTGATTTTGGAGGCGCTCGCGCAAGTGGGGGGCGTGATCATGCTTTCAAAAAGCGAAAATAGGGGGAAACTTGCGTATCTGATGGGTTTTAATGAAGCGCGCTTTCGTAGAACGGTGGTTCCCGGCGACCAATTGCGGCTCGAGGTCGAAGTGCTGAAAATGAAATCCAGGCTTGGCATCATAAAAGGAGTGGCCAAAGTCGCCGGCCAGGAGGCGTGCGCGGCGGAAATCATGTTTACGCTGGTGGAATAAGGTTTGAGAATAATTTCATCCCATGATCTGGAAGCATAAAGAATCCGGCGGCCCTCTGGGGCTTATTGCCGGTGAGGGTGAATTCCCGCTTTTGATCGCGGAGACCGCGTACGGGCTTGGAAGAGAAGTGATCCTGTTTGGCGTCGAAGGAATTACGGACAAGCGCGCGGAAGCTTTTTCAAAAGAAGCCTTCTATGTCGGTCTTGGCTCGCTCGAACGGCTTTTAAGTCTTTTGAAAGAAAAAAAAATAAATGAAGTGGTCCTGGCCGGCGCCGTGCCGAAAAAGGAAATATACAACCCGGATTTTAAATTTGATGACACCGCGAGAAACTTTGTTTTTAAAGCGCAAAACAAAGGCGATGATCATCTGCTCCGCGCATTTAAAATTTTTCTAAAAGTGAAGTGCGGTGTCTCGATCGTGGATTCAAGGGTTATCCTGAAGAAAATGTTGGCGCCCAAAGGCGTGATGACACGGAGAGCGCCCTCCGGCGAGGAATGGAAAGACCTGAAATTTGGCTACAAAATAGCCAAGGGTATTGGTAAACTGGACATCGGACAGACAGTTGTCGTAAAACAGGGGCTCGTGCTGGCAGTCGAGGCGCTTGAGGGAACCGATCAGGCGATACGGCGTGGCGGCGAGCTCGGCCAAAAGGATGCCGTGGTCGTAAAGGTAGCTAAACCCAATCAAGATCTTTCAATGGACCTGCCTTGCATAGGGATCGAGACCCTGGAGGCTTTAAAATCGGCCGGCTCGAAAGTTTTGGGAGTGGAAGCGGGGAAAAGCATCACGCTTTACAAGGATAAATTGATAGAGACCGCGGACCGTTATGGCATGACGCTGGTGGGACTTTAGATGATAGGGAAGATTCTTATTATAGGTGACCAGAACGGCGAAGGCCAAAAGCTCCGGGATTCGCTTAAGAAAGAAACCAATCTCACCCTTCGCCTTATTTCTTTGAACGGCGTGTCCATCAGTACCGCTATCGAACAGGACGCGGATATTCTTGTTATCAATCCGAAGGCCTCTTATCTTGAAGCGATGGATATTTATTACAGCCTCAAAAAAGAGCCGCAAATGCAGGACACGCCGCTGGTTTTGATGCTAGATGAGAATGAAATGAAGTCCGCCGATCTTCCCTCCGGGATTCAAGACGTACTTTATCGTCCTTTGAGGTTGCCGGAGGCAGTCTCGCGCATAAAGCTTCTCTTAAAGCGTGTCCATAAAGTTGACCAAAAAGATATTATCCGCAGTGGAAAACTTACGATTGATATAGCCAAATATGAAGTCAAGATAGGCGAAAAAAAGATAGATCTGACGTTCACCGAATTTGAGCTTTTGAAATTTTTATGCAGTAATCCGGGCACGGTGTTCACCCGTGAAGTTCTTTTGAATAAAGTTTGGGGCTATGAATACTACGGCGGCACGCGCACCGTGGACGTTCATATCCGCAGGCTTCGGTCGAAGATTGAGGGAAAGTCTTTGATGTTTATAGACACAGTCCGGAATATCGGCTATAAATTTATCTCTGAATAGCCCCTTACCCGCCTTGTTTTAATTTACTTGCCCTACATTTTTTTGGAACATTTTCGTAACATAAATTCTTATACTTTCCTTTAAATAAACAACTCAAGTTTTTAATTGAAGGAGGAGTGTATGTTCCGTTTTTTCAAGAAAAGTCCGAAGGCGGGCTTTTTAGGTCTAGGTTTACTGTTGAGTGTCTTGTTTGCCGCGCCGTTGTTTGCCGGCGATCCTTCCGGAGCCAATACCGGTACCATCGCTGACGTGACAGCGGCAATTGCGGGTCAGCCTACCTTAGAAGAGGTCGGGGCCACGGCAGGACATAACAAGGTCTCCATCAATATCATGTGGACGTTGATCGCGGGATTTTTGGTTATGTTCATGCAGGCGGGTTTCGCGATGGTAGAAACTGGTTTTACCCAGGCGAAGAACGCTGCCCATACGATGGCAATGAATTTTATGATCTATCCCATTGGAATGCTGGGATTTTGGATCTTGGGCTTTGGCTTGATGTTCGGGGGTGTCGGGGCGATCGGTGCGCTCGGAGGCGGGACCTCCGTGCTGGACCATGAGTTCGTCATTAATCTTTTTGGTAAAGATTTTGGGCTCTTCGGCACAAAAGGGTTCTTTCTTGCCGGAACGAATTACGACGTAGCCATTTACACGCTGTTCCTTTTTCAAATGGTTTTCATGGATACAACGGCGACGATTCCGACTGGCGCCATGGCTGAAAGATGGAAATTTTCAGCTTTCATGATTTATGGCTTCTTTATCTCAATGATTGTATACCCCCTATTCGGAAACTGGGTGTGGGGCGGCGGCTGGTTATCCCAACTGGGCAAGAACTTTGGGCTTGGCCATGGTCACGTAGATTTCGCAGGTTCATCCGTTGTCCACATGGTGGGTGGTGTAGCAGGATTAGCGGGCGCTTGGGTTCTAGGACCCAGAGTTGGAAAATATAACAAAGATGGTTCCCCCAACGCTATCCCGGGACACAACATCCCAATGGCGATGGTTGGCACCTTTATTCTCTGTTTTGGTTGGTTTGGGTTCAATCCTGGCAGCACGTTGGCAGGCACGGATCTTAGAATAGGCGTAGTTGCCGTTAACACAATGTTGGCCGGTGCCGCAGGAGCCCTGGTCTCCACTCTTTACATGTGGCTTCGATTCGGGAAGCCAGATCCCAGTTTTATGTGCAATGGAACGCTTGCAGGTCTTGTGGCTATTACGGCGCCTTGCGCTTTTGTGAATGCGACTTCAGCAGTGATCATCGGCGCTATCTCGGGGTGGCTTGTGATCGAAGCGGCGCTCTTCATTGAAAAAGGCTTAAAAATCGACGATCCTGTCGGTGCGGTTGCCGTCCATGGAGTACATGGCGCTTGGGGCGTTTTGAGTCTCGGGCTTTTTGCTGACGGGACCTATGGGGACGGCTGGAATGGCGTGGCTGGCCCTGTGAAGGGTCTTTTCTACGGCGATGCAGGCCAGTTCGCTGCTCAATGCGTTGGAACACTCACTTGCTTTGTCTTTGTGTTTATTCTTAGCTTTGTATTTTTCAAGGTTCAGGATGCCATCATGGGATTGAGAACGCCTGCGACAGTGGAGCGGGATGGCCTGGACATTCCTGAAGTGGGGGTCGTCGCGTACTATGACGAAATTACCTCACTTCCACAAAGATAATGATAAATTTAAGATAAGGAGTGACATACAATGAAACGGATTGATGCAGTTATAAGACGTGAGCAATTCGGGAAGGTCAAGCAGGCTCTTGAAGCGATCCTGATCCCGGGCATGATGGTTTTCACATTCCGGGGCCACGGAAAGCAGGGTGGCATCACTGAAAATTACCGCGGGCGGAAATTCAAAGTGGACCTTCTGCCAAAGGTGCTTCTAACGATATTCGCGAATGACGGCGACGTCAGAAAGATCATCGACGCGATTGCGAAGAGCGCCAAGACAGGGGAGATAGGCGACGGGAAGATCTTTGTTGCATCTATTGAGAACGCGGTCCGCATTAGGACAGGAGAAGAGGGGACGATCGCGATTTAGCTCGCTTAAAAAAATAAAGCAATCAAGAAAAACCGCTGGTTTTGAGACCAGCGGTTTTTTTGTAACAACCTGAAAAAAAATAAGTTATGAGCTATTTTTTTTAGAATTTTTTGATTAACAGTCTGCTGAAAAACCCCTAAATTCCCTCTGAAAAAATGGTAAAATAGTCCCATCACAGAGCGAATGGCCGACAAAATGGAGGACATGAATCTATGATGGGAGTCAGTGACACTCAAAA